>Ga0182024_10007441_pt1 | contig 23592 bp, 21 predicted proteins | sample P32metaG_FD_120480 | JGI IMG/M metagenome (GOLD analysis project Ga0182024, IMG submission 120480) | Permafrost microbial communities from Stordalen Mire, Sweden - P3-2 metaG (Illumina Assembly) | ecosystem: Environmental > Terrestrial > Soil > Wetlands > Permafrost | place: Sweden: Stordalen... | reverse complement strand
GCGCGCCAAACGCTACGCCGGCGAACACGGCGAACCCAAGCGCCGCGCTGGTTGCAACGCGTCCCGCGAGCGGCAGGTGCGGCCGTGCGCCGGCGAGCCCTGCGCCGGCTTGTACCAACGAGAGCGTCAACGCGAGACAAAGCGCCAGCTGCCCGATCTCGCCGGTCACGAGCCGTGCTCCTTCCAGCGTCCGGCGCGCTTCAGGGCATCGACCACATCCGGCGGCATGTAGCGCTCATCGTGCTTGGCCAGCACCTCGCTTGCCGCGAAGGTGCCGCCCGGTTCAAGCGCGCCCGCCACGACCACCCCCTGCCCTTCGCGGAACAAGTCGGGAAGTACTCCGCGATAGGTGACCGGCACCTGTGCGTGACCGTCGGTAACGACAAAATGTACTTCGGCGCCGGGTCCACGCTTGAGGCTGCCGCGCGCAACAAGACCGCCGACGTGAAAAGCGACGCCGGGCCGGACGCCTTTGGCAGCCAGGTCGCTCGGGCTGTAGAAGTAGAGAACATTGTCTTTGAGAGCCGCCACCACGAGCGCGGCTCCGCCGACGCTGGCGGCCACCAGGGCCGCCGCAAACCAGAGCCGGCGCCGCTTTCTGCGATTCATCGGGCGCTGTCCTAGAGCATTTCGCGAACGGCCGGTATCACCAAAATTATCCGCGCGTCGCGCTTTCGCCGGAACTGCGCTCAGTGAGGCGAGGGACGCAGAAGTTCCTCGGCGAGGCCTGTGACGTAGGCCAGACCTGCCGGCGTCAGCGTGATGCGATGCGGCCAGTCCGGTCGCGCGAGGCCCTTGCGCTCGAGCGCATGCCAGACTTTGTCGTTGTAGAGTCCGCTCGCATCTTTCGTCGCCACCACGACATCGCCCAAATGGAAATGGGCGCCATGCGGCTCGGGAAACCGCTCGACTGTCATCTCGCCCGCGCCGGGACCCGTGCCAGCGGACCTGGGATCGCGCGCCAGCGCCTGCAGGACGGTCAGCGTGCGCAATTGCAGGGGATTGAGCCTTAGGGGGTTTTGCCTGGGTGCCATTGCGTCGCGGTTCTTCGCGGCCGGAGCGCCGGCCGGCGTGTCGTCCTTTGGCACGATCGGATTTCGGCGTCGAGTCCGGGAAAGCCGCGCCATGAACTATGATCGCGACAGCGGTGCCGCGGAGGCATGTCATGGCGGGTCCCTTTCGGGGCGTTCGAGTGGTCGATTTCGGCCGTTATATCGCGGGTCCTTTCTGTGCGGCGCTTCTCGGCGACCTTGGCGCGGAAGTCATTCGCGTGGAGAAGCGCGAGGGCCGCGACGACCGAACGCTCATCTCGCTCGGAGAAACGCAAGACGGCGCGCCGCGCGAAGGCGCGCTCTTCCTCCAGGTGAATCGCAACAAACGCAGCCTGACGCTTGATCCCGCTGCGCCGAATGGCCGAGAGGTGATGCGCCGGCTCATCGCGGGGAGCGACGTGGTCGTCGCCAACCTGCCCGGTCCGGCCCTTCGCGCAATGGGACTCGATTACGACACGGTCGCCGCGATCAATCCACGCGCAATTCTGGCGATCGCTTCCGCTTTCGGTCTGGAAGGCCCCTATGCGGATCGTGTGGGTTTCGACGGCGTCGCGCAGGCGATGTGCGGCGCGGCCTGGTTCTCCGGCACGGAGGAACAGCCGATGCGAGCTGCCGCACCCTGGGTCGATTTCGGAACTGCATCGCTTCTCGCGCTGGGTGTCGCGGCCGCCTTGCGCGAGCGCGACCTCAGCGGCCGCGGTCAATTGGTGGAAGGCGCGCTGTTGCGAACCGCAATGAGCTTCTTCAGCCCCATGCTGATCGAAGAGGCGGTGCTCACGCTCGAGCGGAGGCCCACCCTCAACCGCAGCCAGACCGCGGCGCCCTCCGATCTCTACCGCACTCGCGATGGATGGGTGACGATCGCAGTGAACGGCGATCAGCTCTTTCGCCGCGCTGCGAAGCTCGTGGGTGCGGGCGAATGGATCGAGGATCCGCGGTTTTCGAGCGACAAGGCGCGCGGAGATCATGGCGATCTCCTAAGCGAAAGGGTTTCGCAATGGTGCGCCGCGCGCCGTACGGCCGAAGTCATAAAAGCGTGCGAGGCCGCGCGCGTGCCCGCGGGTCCCGTGTATCGTCCGCGCGAAACGCTTGAGGACGCACATGTCCGTGCGAGCGACATTCTCACCGAAATCGATTTCCCCGGTATCGGCACGGCGCCGGTCGCGGCGACGCCCGTCAAGCTTCACGCGACACCCGGGGATATCCGCAGGCGCCCTCCACTTCTGGGTGAGCACAACGCGGAAATTCTTGCCGAACTCGGTTATTCGCCCGTCGAAATCGCTTCGCTGATGAAGGAGGAAACTGTTTGAGCAGCACGCGCGGCTCGGAGATCGCTGCGACCGTCGGAGGAGAAATTTCCCAAATTCGTCAAGACCCCGCGTGTGATTCTGCGGGCGTCTTCCCGGGGGAGGAGACAATATGCCATCTGGTCACAGTCGGGGCAGCGGCACTTCCCGGGGGCACTCGGTCAGGCGCATGAAGATCCCGGCACCGACTTTAGAGGGGAACACGGTGCCGGGAGTACCCCATGCCCTCAACGCGGGAACCTTGCCAGACAATTCCTAACGGAGCGCAAAAAGATCGCGCGGAATTGCCTGCTTCCACAGTCAACCGGCGGGGAACCTGTTTGTTTGTACGTTTTCGTGTGGAGAAATGGCGAGTTTACTGCCGGGATGTGTAGAGCCACGTTAGATGAGGCATGTCGTCGCGTTTCCTGCCCCTGCGTGGGAGAGATGCCGCGCGGGATCCGGCCAATGGCCGGCCAGAGGATAAACTCAGGACCGGAGGGGAAGTAATTACCAGCGATTCACTTCGATTGGACCCTGCTCTGGCCGCTCTGTTCGACACGACCCGGCGACGCCCGGTTCTGACAGTGTCCAGCCCCCCTGCTCCGGGCGGAGCAGGGGGGCGGATCCCAAGTGTGCGGAGCCATTTTCTCGCGGACTGGTTTGCCGAAGAGCGTGGCGCCGCGCCTGCTCGTACTGTTCGGTCAGATTCAGGAGTTCCCTGCGCCACGCTTCATCCAGCTCGTTGCCGGCCGAGTCGTGCAACCCGAACGAAAATTCGTCGTGCATCTGGAACTCCGCCTTCAGAAGGGTCCACGATCCGGGAATGAAGGCCTTGTGTTCAGGGTAATTCCGCCCACGCGCAGTTGTTCCGCGACATCGCTTCCGAACCCATCAAGTCCGCGTGCAAGCATCAGGTCGTCAAAGCGCGCCTGGCCCCATTCCGATGTGCCTTGGCGCAAGCGCTTGGACCCCCATTTCGTCTGGGAAACGGCTATGCCGCGTCAGTTCCCGCTCCCCAGTCGTATGAACATATGAGGAACGCTCGAATATGCGTCAGGGCCGACCCCGGAGCCCCACCGTGGGCGCCCATCGGAGCAGTTCGTTTGGATGGCGTTCCCGGCTGGCATTTCTGCCGTCCGGTTCGTTGGCCAGAACCCTCATGCTGATCTGCAAGACTTAAGAATGCGTTGCGCCGTGGCGCACTTCGTCCTTTCTTGCCGAGTCGTATTGCGCGTTTGGAGCGCCCACTCCCGTTAGTGCTGCGCGCGGGTGAGACTGTCCTGCCTATGATGCGGACACCAAGTCGGAGTCGCCATGGTTACGGCTCCGCAGCTTCGGCCTCCGCCGCCGACCAGGTTCGGATTTCGATTTCTCAAAGACTCGCGGGTTTTGTGCTGCCCCCGGGAGAAATCCGCAGGAGCAGCCCCAGGACATTCTTCCTGAAACTTTCTCGGCGGCTGCGGGGTTACCGAATATATCAAATCCATCCTGGAGCGTCTCATGGACAAAGATCGAGTGGAAGGTTCGGCCAAGCAGGTTGGCGGAGCGATTAAGGAAACTGTCGGCAAGGCAACCGGCGACGCGAAGCTCAAGTCGGAAGGTTCGGCTCAGAAGACGGAAGGCAAAATTCAAAATGCCGTGGGCGGCGTCAAGGACGCCGTGCGCGACGCGGTGAACGATTGAACGTCGCGGCTGCACCAAGGTATGAATAAAGAATAGCTCCGGGTTTTCGGAGCTATTTTCTCTCCTTGCTTTCTTGTTCGCTCGCTCGCCCACCGCGCTGCCGGGGGGCCGCATCATTAACAGGTCCTCCACGCACATGCCGCACCCACGACGGCGCCACCGCGTGCCTCCCTGCTGGTATGGATTGGCAATGCTTGCCGTTGAATCGCAGCAGGTTATCTGGCTTCGTCTGCTAAGGATCGCCTAGGGAGGGCCCGCAGCGGCCGCAGAGGCCGATCTCATGCTGTCTGAAAAGCTTGGTGCTGCCGCGCACGCAAGCAGCCGTCTGATGATGGGCGATTCTTCAAACAAAGTTATAGCGGGCTACCGGAAAAAAGTCCGGGCCAACGTGAATCGTCTGTCCCGGAAATAGACAGTTTGGCTCTCCGGGTATGCCACGGTCGCCATCCGAAAAATTTCTGACGGCCGTCACCCGATCGCGGGCAGCGTGAGCGTGGCTTCGAGGCCGCCGAGCGGGCTATCCCCCAGGTTGAGCGACCCGCCATAAAGCTTGGCGATGTCGCGGACGATGGCAAGGCCAAGCCCGCTCCCCGGTATGTTCTCGTCAAGACGCTCTCCGCGCTCGACGACCCTGGTGCGCTCCTCGAGATCAATGCCTTCGCCGTCATCGCCGACACGCAGTTCGAGGAGGGCGCCCGCTGCGCGGCGCGCAGTGACCAGAACGCGCGCGCGCGCCCATTTGCAGGCATTGTCGATGAGATTGCCGGCCATCTCCTCGATATCCTGGCGCTCGCCGCGAAAGCCGAGGTCGCGCGGGACATCCACGTCGATGGCGAGCCCGCGCGCGGCGTGGATGCGCGTGAGCGTGCGCGCCAAATCCTCGATCACGGGTTTCACGCTCGTGCGGTTGCCGAGCACGTCGACCGCCCCTGCCGCGCGCGCGCGCGCAAGGTAGTGATCGACCTGGCGGCGCATGACGGCGACCTGGCGCAACACCGCGTCGGCAAGCGGCCCGGGAGACGCGGCCGCCTCGCTTGCGAGCACGCTTAGGGGCGTCTTCAGGAAATGCGCGAGGTTCGATACATGGGTGCGCGCGCGGCCGACCACTTCCGCACTGTGCTCGATCAGGCTGTTCAGCTCGGTCGCGAGCGGCGCGATCTCGGCGGGAAATTCTCCGTCGAGCCGACGCGCGTTGCCGTCGCGGATGCGGGTGAGCGCTTCGCTAACGCGATTCAGCGGCTGCAGCCCGATCCTCACCTGGAAAAAAATTGCACCGATCAATCCCAATCCCAACAGCGCGAACGACCAGAACAGCGTGCCGTTGAATTTCGCCACTTCGTTCTCGACCGCGGTCACGTCAGCTGCAACAAGAAAGGAGAAGACATGCATTGCGCCCTTCGGCGCTTGCGCTGAAACGGGAAACTCGATGCGCTGCGCCACGAAGCGCAGCCGCTGGCCGTCGGGGCCCTCACCATGCCCCGTCGTGACGCCGTGTTCGGCGTGAAAATCCGTGACGTTGATCGGGTGGTCGAAAAGCGAACGCGATATCTGCGCGTCATTGGTCAGCGGCCCTTTGGGGCCCAGCGGCGTTATCTGCCAGTACCACCCCGAATAGACACGCTCGAACCTGGGGTCAGCGAATCGTCCCTGTAGCGCGACCGCGCCTTCCACGTCCGGTTCGGCGGCAGCGATCATTGCATCGAGTTCCGATTTCAGACTCGCGTCGAAATTCGCTTCCACCGATGCGCGGAAGGCGCCCGACAGCGCGTAGCCGCCGACCAGGAGGCCCAGCAGCGTCCAGATCGCCGCCGCAGCAATCAGCCGGGACGCGAGCGAATCAAATTTTCGCGCGATCGGCTTCCTGAGCCTGCTCCGGAGTGTCGAGACAATAGCCAAGGCCGCGCACCGTCTGGATCAGATTGGCATCGAGTTTCTTCCGCAATCGGCCCACGAACACCTCGATCGTATTCGAATCGCGGTCGAAGTCCTGATCGTAGAGATGTTCCACCAGTTCGGTGCGGGAAACCACCCGTCCGCGGTGATGCGCAAGATAGGAGAGCAGGCGGTACTCGAGCGAGGTGAGCTTGACGGGATTGCCGTCGAGAGACACGCGCGATGCACGGGTGTCGATGCGCAAGGGACCCACCTCGATCTCCGAGGTCGCAAACCCTGCCGCCCGGCGCAATAAGGCGCGCACGCGCGCGAGCAGCTCCTCGGTGTAGAAGGGTTTGGCAAGGTAGTCGTCGGCGCCCGCGTCGAAGCCCGCAACCTTGTCGCTCCACCTGTCGCGCGCGGTAAGAATGAGGACGGGCATGCTGCGGCCCGCCTTGCGCCATTGCTGGAGCACGCGCACGCCATCCATCTTGGGCAGGCCGAGATCCAGGATGACCGCGTCGTAGGGCTCTGTATCGCCTAGGAAGTGACCTTCCTCGCCGTCGCTCGCGCTGTCGACCACATAGCCGGCGTCGGCAAGCGCACGCTTGAGAAGCCTCTGAAGGTCCTGGTCGTCCTCGACGAGAAGTATGCGCATGCGTTCCTCAGCGTCCCCGCCAGCGTCCGACCGGCGCCCAACCGCCGAACCGGCCGCGAAAGCCGCCGCGCGGTCCCCCGGGGAAGCGGAAGTAGCGCAATCCGCTCGGTGGCATCATGAGCCCGGCACCATAGCCCCGGTAAGGCCCGAAAACGCGTCCGGTCCTCGCATCCGCGTCCAGCCATACGATGCGTCCTTCGGGGGTCAGCCATTTTATGCGGTAGTGCCAGCCGCCCACGGAGTCCGCGAACGGCCCCTCCGCATCGTAGAATCGTCCTGGCCGGCCGCTGCGGATCCCGGGCAGAATGCGATCGAGCGGCTGCACATTGTAGCCGAACGGGACGGCATGACGACCCTGTGCCAACGCCGGCGAAGCGAGCGCCAGCAGCGCCACGGAAACTGCGAAAAAAACTCGCCTGAACATGGACTTTTCTAATGCTTTCGCAATGAACGGCGGATGAACGGCATTTCCCGGCCATAGGCGCCGTGCCACCAATTTAGGGCGCGGCCCGATCAAATTGAAGCCGGCCGCCCCAACTGCTTCTTTCCGCTCGAGACCGAGCGTTTGAACGAAATCAGGGTTCACGTCTTGAACCGGGAGGATGGGTAACACATTTGGACCCTGCGGGAATGTGCCCGCACGACCAGGGGAATGGCGCCGATTGCGAACGATTCAATTCGATCAACCAACGCCGTGAGGCTCAAATCGGTTGGCGCCGCGTTAACAGCAATTGAACGAGCCGATGAAAGAACGTTTGCCGTCACGGAAACAGGTTGCGCCGGATTGCGCTCGGCCAACTCCCTTGCGCGGGACGGACTGGTGTCTTGAAACCGCCGCAAAGGTCGACAATGAACTGTCTCCATCATGCCGTCGGATGCATCTGACAAACTGCTGACCCTTCGCAGATGGGCTCGGCGACACAGGGTCGGGCTGGTTCGCGCATCCGTCATCTTTGCGGCGATGCTCGCGGTTCCGTTTTCGCTGTTTTATTTTACTCCGAAACTTCTCGTGTGGACCGCCCCCCAACTCGATCTGGGGAAAGATCTCTACGCCGCAAACCGGCCCGTTGCCTTCACATTTCTCGATGCGGACGGACACCTCGCGGGCCGCCGCGGCGCGCTCGTGGGCGAGCGGCTTGGCCTGGACGAAATGCCCGCTTATTTGCCGGCCGCGTTCATCGCCATGGAAGACCGCAGCTTCTATGAGAATGACGGGATCGACGTTCGCGGCCTCCTGCGCGCGGCGTGGATGAATCTGCGCGCGGGCCATGTGGTGGCCGGCGGCTCGACGATCACGCAGCAGACGGCAAAGATCGTGTTCCTGTCGCCGAAGCGCACCTTCGCGCGAAAGTATGACGAATTGCTCGATGCGGCTGCGCTGCAAAAATCTCTCACCAAGAAACAAATTCTCGAGCTTTATCTGAACCGCATCTACCTGGGCTCCGGAGCCTATGGCGTAGACGGCGCCGCCCATGTCTATTTCGGCAAATCGGCGCGCAACCTGACGCTGGCCGAGGCTGCGATGCTGGCGACGCTGACGCGTGCGCCGTCGGCTTTCTCGCCGAGGCGCGATCTGGCCGCAGCGCAGGCGCGCGCCGATCTTGTGCTACGCGCCATGGTGCGGACGGGCGCGATTACCGGCGCTGAGGCGGAGGACGCGAGCCTGCATCCCGCTGCCGTCAGCGATCGCGCGCTCGCCGACGCGCGGAATTTCTTTCTCGACACGGCGGCGGACGAAGCGTTGCGTCTGATCGGGTCGGCGGGCGTGGCGCGCGATTCCGATCTGATCGTACACACCACGCTGCAGCCGCGCTTGCAGGAGGCCGCAAGGCACGCACTCGCGCACACGCTGAATGCGCAAGGACGACGGGCACACGCGAGCGAAGGCGCGATCGTGCTGATGAAACCCGACGGAGCGGTCGCAGCTCTCATCGGCGGCCGCGACTATGATGCCAGCGTTTTCGACCGCGCGACGCAGGCAAGGCGGCAACCCGGCTCGGCGTTCAAGCCTTTCGTCTATCTGACGGCGCTCGAGAAGGGCATCAGCCCCTGGGACGTGCGCGACGACGGGCCTGTCGATATCGGCGGCTGGACGCCCACGAATTACGGCGGCCGCAGCTATGGAAGCGTCACACTCGCCGAGGCACTCGCCCATTCCATCAACACGGTAACCGCGGGCCTCGGGCAGGAAGTGGGCATCACCAATGTCGTGGCCGCGGCCCGTCGCTGCGGCATCGCCTCGCCGCTCACGCCCGACGCGTCGCTCGCGCTCGGCACCTCCGTGGTGACCCCGATCGAGCTGACCACGGCCTATGCCGTCTTCGCGTCGGGGGGGCTGCGCGTCAAACCGTATCTCGTAACCGCCGTCGAGGACAGCACCCACCAGCCGCTCTATCGCAGAGTCCCCGCGGCGCCCGCGCGGGTGATCGCCGCGGATGTCGATCGCGATCTGACCGCGATGCTTTACGGCGTCCTAGTGGAGGGAACCGGACGCGCGGCCGCGCTGCCGGGGCGTGAAGCAGCCGGCAAGACCGGAACGACACAGGACTACCGGGACGCGTGGTTTGTCGGCTTCACGCCCGATTATGTCGCAGGCGTGTGGGTTGGCAACGACAATTACTCGCCCATGCGCAACGTCACCGGAGGCACCCTTCCCGCTGCCATCTGGAAAGATGTCATGACCGCAGCCGAATACGGACTGCCGGCGAGCCCGCTCGACAAATCCACACGGCCGCCACCCGAGGACAACCAGGCCACCGAAACCGCCAGTGCGTCCGACGACGGCGCCGACACGAACTCCGACGACGAATCGGTGCAGGAGGAGCAGGAAAAGGAGCAGGATCAGTCTGGCCAGCATCGCTCGTTCTGGGATTGGTTGTTTGGAAGCGGCCACGCGGAAGCCGCGCCCCCTCGACAGGATTCCGATGCGCCCGATCAGGCTGGCCATACACGCGATAACGTCTCCGACCGTTCCGCACCCCCGCCTCCTGCCGTGGCTGCGCCTGAACAGGACGAGCGTACGGAAGCCGGACCGCAACAGGATTTTCCTGCTTATGGTCCCCCGCCCCGCACGGATCGCCCGGAGGAGGGCCGCCATGCGCCGCAGGGCCCTGCCGGAGCAGTGCCCCAGATAGGCGACCGCATCGTGCCCCTGCCACCGGATGGCATGTCCACCTACGCACCTCCGCCGACCGGGTACCACGACGAGTTTGGTGAACCACCCCCGCCGCCGGGTTATGGCGAGGGTGGCGCTCCTCCCCCCACCAACGCTGTGCCTCGCCGCGATCCGCCCCCTCCGCCACCCATTGTCGTGTACCGGCGTGATGAGGCGCCTCCTCCGCCACCGCCTCCGCCGCCACCTCCCGGAGGAAACGACGACGACAATTGAGCGTGTCCTGCCAAGCGCGTTCGTCATTCCCAAGTTGGACAAATAAGACTCCGGGTCGCTTGAGTAGTGTCAAATTTGCGAACCTTGCGAGCGCACTCGCCATCAACGGCACAACTTACACGTTGATCGGATCGCTGCCCGCGCTTGCGAGCATTGTTGCAGCCAAGGCGGCTCACGCTGCTCAGTGTTAACGCCGCGGGCGTGCACGCTGGCCCGCGGCGTGCCTTCGTGCGATCGATCAAATTAGTTTAGACCCACCCGCGCGCCTTCTGACGACCGCCGCTGTTTTCCGGACTTGACCGCTACTCCCCGGACCCCTAAATCCGCGCGGCTGTTCTTCGGGCTCCCCGCCATGAACGTCCGTGCAGGTGACATGACGCTGCCGCGCTTCGCAAGCGTAGAATCGGTCATCGAAAGGCTGAGGCCGGGCGAGCCGGTCTATCTGCTGTTCCCCGAAAAATTCCGGATCGCGGCCCGCCGTTTCCTGGAGGCCTTCCCCGGCGACACGCTCTATGCGGTAAAGGCCAACCCTGCCCCGTACGTGCTCGATCTCGTCCATGCATCCGGGGTGCGCCACTTCGATACAGCGTCGCTTGCGGAGATCGAACTCGTGCGCGGACGCTTTCCGGACGCAACGTGCCATTTCATGGCGCCGGTCAGACTTCCCGGCACGGCAAAAATCGCTTTCGAACAGCACGACGTCCGGGATTTCGTGGTCGACTGCGATTTCGAGCTCAACAAGCTTCTCTCGGAAACGAAGGGCGGTAGAGGCTGCCGTATCTTCGTGCGCATCGCCACGCCTTTGGGCGGCGCGGTGCTGGAATTGTCGAGCAAGTTCGGCACCACGCCCGAGGATGCGGCGCGGCTCCTCAAGCGCGTGGCGGAAACAGGGGCAGTGCCGGCGCTGACCTTTCATGTGGGCTCGCAATGTTTGAGCCCGTTCTCCTATGCCCAGGCGATCGAAATGGCGCGCCGGACCGCAATCATCGCCGGCTTCGACATCACCGCGCTCGACATCGGGGGTGGGTTTCCCGGACCTTATCCCGGAACAGACGTGCCGCCGTATCACTGGTACTTCGATACGATCCGCGAGGCGCTCGCCACAATGCCGAACGATGGCAGGCTCTCGCTTCTCTGCGAGCCTGGCCGTGCTCTGATTGCGGAAGGAGTCTCGCTGATAAATCAGGTCGTGCTGCGAAAAGGCGACAAGCTTTATATGAACGACGGCATCTATGGCAGCTTCGACGAGCTGACACTGCCCGGCTGGACCACGGACTATCATTCGCATGTGTTCAGGCTGGACGCGCAAGGCCGGGCCATCGCCAGCCCGGACGGGCACAGCCCGTTTCGGGTTTACGGTCCCACCTGCGACACGCTCGACGTGTTGCCGCGGCCCCTGATGCTGCCCGAATCGATCGAGGCGGGAGATTTCATCGTGTTCGACGCGGTCGGCGCCTATTCCTATGCCGTGCGCACGAATTTCAACGGCTTCCTTCCCGATCGCTGGGCGATCGTAGGAAACTGAACGGGTTGGGCCTGGCTGCCCGCTCGTCGCGCCATGACGGCGGACGCGGAAATCACACGACAGGAAATGGAAAAAATTGTTTTGTCAGGCTTTGTCGCGACCATTCGCGATGAATTATTTTGGTGACCGCGTGCGGCGCTTCGCGGCTGGGCACTGACTCAAACCCTTGGCGCCAATGCGCCTTCACCCCTGACGCAGGGCGTGCTTTCGGGGGTGGCGCCCGAGGGCGAACTCGTCGAAGTCGATCCCGCTCTTGCGCAGCTGCGTTTCCGCCGCGCGCTTGGCTTCCTGCTCGGCAGCGAGTTCGAGGATTTTCACATTCTGGTGGGCCTCGCCGAGTTCGACTTCCGCTTGCACACGCTCGCGTTCGATCTCCTTGAGAGTCGCGCGCAGATTCTCCCGCCTCGTGTCCATGGCGCGCAGGAAGCTCGGAAATGCGAGGCGGCCGATATCGGAATCATTCGCCCGCTGACGCTCGCGGACGACGGAGTCCTCGAGATCGGAAAGCTTGCGCGTGACATCGGCCTGCATGCCATCGAGAGTTGCCGTACGCCGCTTCAGGTCGTCCACCCGAAAGCGTTTGAGACGCAGAAGGCTTTCGCGGCGTTTCATGCGGATCTGCCCTTTCCAGCGTCGATGGTCCGGAAGCGCCCCGTGGGTCCGAAGGGGAAACTCAGCCCGGCCTCATTGTGAATTCCGGCCGCCAAAGAACGGTCTGCCCTTCGATGGGCGCTGCAGACCGGCGTTGTGCCACGGCGGTTTGATGCGGCGGCGGCATCTGTGGCCCCCGGCCTGGTACCTGCGTCATCGAGAAATGCTGTCAAAGGAGCCTCTTTTCTTGGGATCCACCGTGGCCGAACCGCAAGCATCTTGAACGGAAGGGTTTAAGTGGCGGTAAACTTAACGAAGCGAATCAATGGGATGAGAAGCGCGGAGACTCACGTTCGATTAATCCGCCTTGGTCCGCGATGAAGCGGCGGGAAGGTCCGCAAGTGCTTGTTAACCATTTCGGCTTACCTTCCGTTGGCGTCGGTTAACCACGGCCGGACGAAAGAGGCTGCTCAGGGGGTTGGAAGTCATGCGCGTGCTTTTGATCGAGGATGACAGCGCGATGGCGCGCAGCATCGAACTGATGCTCCGCTCGGAGGGCTTCAACATCTACACGACGGATCTCGGCGAAGAGGGCATCGATCTCGGCAAGCTCTACGACTACGACATCATCGTGCTCGACCTGCAATTGCCGGACATGAGCGGTTTCGAAGTCTTGAAATCGCTGCGTCTCGCCAAGGTGCAGACCCCCGTGCTGATCCTGTCGGGCAACGCCATCGTCGAGGCAAAGGTCAAGGCGCTTGGCTTCGGCGCCGACGACTACATGACCAAACCCTTCCACAAGGACGAACTGGTCGCGCGGATCCAGGCCGTCGTGCGCCGCTCCAAGGGCCACTCGCAGTCGGTGATCACCACCGGCAAACTGACGGTCAATCTTGATGCCAAGACGGTCGAGGTGGACGGCAGCCGGGTGCACCTGACCGGCAAAGAATATCAGATGCTGGAGCTGCTCTCGCTGCGCAAGGGCACCACGCTCACAAAGGAGATGTTCCTCAATCATCTCTATGGCGGCATGGACGAGCCCGAGCTCAAGATCATCGACGTCTTCATCTGCAAGCTGCGCAAGAAGCTCGCCGCCGCTACCAACGGCGACAATTACATCGAGACCGTCTGGGGCCGTGGCTACGTACTGCGCGACCCTGTGGACGAGGCTGCATAGCCTGCCTGATTCCGCAAAAACCCAACCCTCCCGAGAAGTCCCGGATGGATTACTCCAAACGGGTTGGGGAAAAGTTGGAGTTCAATCGTCATCCGGCGGTTCGAGTTTCAGCGTGTCGGGATGCACTGCGCCCGCCACGCTGGGAGCCGGAATGGTCACGAACGGCCGTGCCGGCATCGAAAGATCGTAGAACTCCCCAAGATTCCGCTTTGACCGCGCATCGGCGAAGGTGAGTTCGCCCATCCGAATGCCGAAATTGTACTCGATGAAGCGCGCGATGCTGCCGAAATCCTGCTGCTTGTTGTCGATGTGGCCCTGCGGCGTGTAGGCGGAAATAAAGATCAGGGGCACGCGGAAGCCGAACTGATAGCCGCCCTCCGGGTAAGGCAGAAACGTAGGCGGCTCGTGGTCGTACCATCCCCCCCAATCGTCCCAAGTGAGGACAATGGCGGTGCTATCCCAGTAGGTCGAATTGTCCGCATTGCGGCAGGAACTGTGGCCGATCGCGTTGACGAGCCCGGCCACCCAGGCGGGTCCGGCACCGGTATTCGATCCGGCGTGATCGGAGAACTGTGCCGAAGGAATGATCCAGCTCACGCCTCTAAGTTTGCAGCCGGCGATGTCGGGGAACGCGTCGATAGGGTTGAGCGCGACGTTGTTCTGCCAGAGCGAACCGGCGCACTGGCCGTTGCTGGGCTTGCAGATGTGCTTGATCGCGTCCGGTGCGCTCCATAGATCGCCGGGACCGGGCGTGTAGTAGCGCCAGCTCACGGAGCGTCGGTCCAGCACATCGGCAATCGTAAAGTGTTCGAAGCAGGGATAAATGGCTGCCAGATCTTCCCCGCCATCGGGACCGATCAATTGGACCCGGCTGGTGGGCGCTGCAATGCAGCCGTTGGATTTGACCTTTCCAAGATTCTCGGCGGCAAAGATGCCCTTGTGATCGTCGGCCTTGTTCGGCGCCGCGGTCGCGCCGAACAGAAACTGGTGGGCGGGAAAGCTCGGCCCCTGATTGGTCTGGAACATGTAGTTCGCCCAGCCGTACTGCGTCGCCAGGAAAAGGTAGGGATCGAGAATGCCCGACGAATTGTCGACATATTTGAACTCTGCGTTGGGCGGGCACTTCCTGTCGCAAGAAATATTGTCGGCGCCGTCCATTCGGCACGTGTCGCTACCTTCCGCGCGGTCGCACATCACGACGAAGTCGTGATGTGCGTGCCCCGGATCGTAGTTATTGGCGAGGGGCACGGGCGACGGCGAAATGTTTCCACCCTGCACGTTCTTGTCCAGCCAATTCCGAGTCTGGATGTCGTATTGGGCCGCGCCGGGATGGGTGCTGCAGGGCGCCTTGCTGCAAAGCGCATAAAACAGATTGTCCGGTGTGCGGTTCTCTTGAACGATGACGATGATGTGCTCGAAGTTCGACGGTTGGGCACACGCCGGCGTCGCACCCACTCCAAGAATCACAAGCAGCAATCCAGCGAGACGCCTCATGGCGACTCCCCTCTACTCGGGCGACATCCGGCTTTTGTCGCGAAGGCCCCGACAAATAGCAGATTCTCCCTGAAAATGGGACGTGCGGAGCGGACGCCGGCGGAACGGCCGTTTGGCGGTTGTGGGCCCGTATCCGATCATGTAACCTTTCCGACTGGGCAGCGCCAAAGGACTTGGGGGAATGCGATGAGATTTTCGTCGGCGGGCGGATTCGCATTCATGTTCGTGACGGCGGCGGCATTCGCGACGGCCACGGTGGCACAGACGGAATCGGTCATCCACAGTTTTCCGTCGGGTAACTATCCATATGCCCGTCTTTCCGAATCCGCCACGGGGATTCTCTACGGCACCACATACTACGGCGGCAATGGCTATGGCGACGTCTTCCAACTGAGGCAAAAGCGTGGTGTTTGGTCCGAACATTCCATATACGCGTTTAACGGCGGAAATGACGGACAAAATCCTTTCGCAAGTTTGACCCAGGACGCCAGCGGAAATTTTTACGGCACGACGCGAAACGGTGGCGATGACGGTCTTGGCACCGCGTTCTCGCTCACGCCGGCAGGCCGATCCTGGAGCGAGAGCATCATTCACACTTTCAGCGGCGGATCGGACGGAGATCAACCGTTGGCTGATCTGTCGTTCGACACAGCGACAGGCGTGTTCTACGGGACCACATCCTCGGGAAAAGAAAAGGGCGCATGCGGCACGGTGTTTGAACTTTCACCGTCTGGCGGAGGATGGACCGAAACGACCCTGTACAGTTTCCAGGGTGGTACCGACGGCTGCACTCCGCAGACAGCAGTGCATAAAGGCACGAAGGAAGGAAACCTCATCGGCTCGACAACGGATGGCGGCCACGCGGGCGACGGCACGGTCTTCATGCTCGCCGAAAGAAACGGCGTCTGGAGCGAATCCGTCCTCTATAGTTTTTCGGGTGGCAGCGACGGCGCGCACCCAGGAGATCTGGACATCAACTCCAAGGACGGCAGCGTCTTTGGAGTGGCCGCCGGCGGCGGCGCGCGTGGGGCGGGCGTGGTGTTCGAATTGAGCCAGGTGAAAAGGCACTGGCGTCAATCCGTCATTCACAGCTTCGGACTGGGTATCGACGGAAAAGAGCCGGTAGGAATTCACCTGGAAGAATCGACCGGCACGCTTTACGGGTCCACGACCTATGGCGGCACCAACGATTATGGTTCCGTATTCAAGCTGACGCCCAACGGATCATCCTGGACGGAATCAATTCTGCACAGTTTCGGCACCACCACGGGCGACGGGCTGTATCCCGAATCCCGGCCGATCGAAGATCCAACGACGGGTGCGCTCTACGGCACCACGTCCGAGGGCGGACAGTATGGCGGCGGAGCCGTGTGGACGATTTCGCCCTAAGGAGGAGCGCAAAGCGTCCGCATCGCAATGTCCGGCGCAATGCGCGCAAGCATCAATCCCGGTCCGACTGCGGGGCGCGGTCGAATCCGTCGTTCAAAAAAGTTTCAGCAATGGCGCAGTGCATTGCCATACCGCGCGCCATGACGGATTCGTCGAGGACCATGCGGTTGGAGTGCAGTCCGCAGCAGGTCCGATGGTCGCCGCCCTCCGGCACCGCGCCCAGAAAGAGCATGGCGCCCGGGACCTTCTGAAGCACATAGGAGAAATCCTCCGCGCCCATGACCGGGCTCGCGACCGGCAGCCAGCCGGAGTCGCCGAACAGGCGCTGCGCAGTCGCCTTCGCGAGCGTCACGGCTTTCTCGTCGCACACCGTGACCGGGAATCCAGGAATGATATTCACGGACGCCGAAGCATTGTGCGCGGCTGCGATGTTCGCCGCCACGCGATGCACGCCTTCATGCGCCAAATCGCGCGAGCTTTCCGAGAAGCTGCGAATCGTGCCTTCGAGTTCCGCGGTTTCGGGAATGACATTGTTCGTCGTGCCAGCCGAAATGCGCGCGATCGTAATGACGACGGGATCGAAGGCGGGAATGCGCCGCGTCACCAGGCTCTGAAGCGCCGTCACGATTTCGCACGCGACGGGAATCGGATCGACCGCGAGGTGCGGCTGCGAAGCATGCCCGCCCTTGCCGGTGACGGTCATGACGATGCGGTCGGCCGCTGCAAGCAGGGGTCCCGGACGGCCCGCAAAGACGCCGCTCGGAAAATTCGGCCAGACATGGAGCGCGAATGCGGCATCGGGCAACGGATCGAGCAGCCCGTCTTCGAGCATAAAGCGCGCGCCGTGATGGCCTTCCTCGCCGGGCTGGAACATGAACATCACCGAGCCCGCGAGCCGGTCGCGCCGCGCCGAAAGCGCCTTCGCAGCTCCGGCCAGCATCGCGACATGGGTGTCGTGGCCACAGGCATGCATGGCACCTTCGCGGCGCGACGAAAATGCAAGCCCCGTCTCCTCGCGCAGCGGCAGCGCATCCATATCCGCGCGCAGCAGGACCGTTCGCCCGTTGGCGGGACCTTGAAGTCGCGCGACGATTCCGGTGGTCGAAGGGCCTTCGAAGAATTCGAGCGGCAATCCGGCAAGAGCCTGCTTCACTTTCTCATTCGTCGCCGGAGTCATCAGCCCCAGTTCCGGTTCTTCGTGAATGGCGCGCCGCAAAGCAATCATCTCCGGAAGAAGCTCGCGCCCCGCCTCTACCCACGCCTGCCCGTCGTTTGACTCGTTCATCGCATTCCTCGCACGCGCCGTTTGGAAACATCCAGGCTTGAGTCCCACTTGTCCAGTGGTGCAGCCAACCAGGGAGATGCGCAGATCACGGAGAAGAACAATATCGCGTTTGGCGCGAGGATTTGCCTTTGTGTCCTTCGTGCTTCCGTGGTGGGCTGTTCCCCTCCACATCTATTATTCCGCGCTTGCCGCGGCAGGTGCCGGCGCGAACCCGAGCCGCGAGGGTGCGGTCTCGCTCATCATCGCGGTCGAAACGACGCCGCAAAGACCGCTGGCGATCAGATACCAGGCGGGCGCGAGCGGGTTGCCTGTTTCGTGGATGAGCCAGGTGACGACGAGCTGCGCGGTGCCGCCGAACACCGCGATAGAAACGGCATAGATCGTGCCGAAAATGCTGCCGCGAATCCGCCCCGGCAGGCTTTCGGTCAACGCGGCGTAGAACGGACCGAAACTTACTGTACCCAGAAACACGAGCACCGCCGTCGTGCACAACAGTGCGACGGTGCTGTGCATGCTTACCATCCACGTATAAAGAGGCCACACCAGAACGAGATAGGTTATGCGCGGCCACACCATCACCGGCCAGCGTCCGACGCGGTCCGAAAGCCAGCCGCCGAACTGTGCTCCTACCATGCCGCTCACGCCGACAACCAGGGTGGCGCCGAGAGATACACCATTGCCCATGTGCAAAACCGTTTCGGCAAAGGTGGTCATGTAATTTGTGACATAGGTAAAGATGGTGGCGCTCGCGAGCGTGACCAGTCCGAGCACGATCAGGCGCCGGTGCCCGATCCAAAGCGACCAGTCCCCGCCGGCCCCGGCGCGGGGCGCCGCTTGGTCGGACCGATGCAGAGTCTCCGGCAGATTGCGCAGGAGAAAAAGGCCGAATGGAAGGGCAAGCGCACCGAGGGCAAAGGCAATGCGCCAGCCAAACGCCTGAAGCTGGCCGGCATCCATGAAGGTGGAGAGAAGAACACCGACCATGCCCCCGGCAAGGCTCGCTGCATATTGACTGCCGCCCTGGAGCGCCGCGTAAAAACCGCGCTCGTGAAGCGGCGCGGCTTCCATGAGAAACGCCGTCGCGGAGCCCACCTGGCCGCCGAGCGCGAAGCCCTGCGCCATGCGCGCAAACACGACAAGGATCGGCGCGGCAAGACCGATAGCGGCATAGGACGGAATGAAAGCCACGGCGAGAACGGCCGCGCCCATCAGCACAAGGCTGAGGATCATCGCCGGTTTTCTGCCAACGCGATCCGCGTAGCGGCCCAGCAGGATTCCACCGATCGGGCGCATGACGAAGCCCGCGCCGAAGGTGCCGAGGGAAAGCATGAGGCTACCATAGGCGCTCTGCACGGGAAAAAAGACATGCCCGATCTGTACGGCGAAAAAGGCGTACGTCACGAAATCGTAGAATTCGAGTGCATTGCCGATCACGGCGGCGGCGACGTTCCGCACGGTGATACGCGGCAGATCTTCGGTCATGACGCGAGGAACGCGCGCATGACGCGCTCGGCCTCCTCGGGCCTGTCGCGATGCACGCCGTGCCCCGCACCTTCGAAGACTTCGAGCCGCGATATCCCTCGGGGCAGCGACGCCTGAATCTCCTCGGCGCACGCCACCGGGGTAATCGGATCGTAAGTACCGACAGTGACAAGCGTGGGACAGCGGATTTTCCCGAGCTCCACGCGCGCGTCCATGCCGCGCATCTCCCCCAGCGCAAAGTGGCGCATGACATCGAGACGCATGATCGCGCGCCGGCGCGCCGCGGCCCAAGCCTCCGAACTGCCCGGATTGTAGAAGGGCATGCAGACGCGCAAATACTCGGCGAAGGCCTTTTCGTCGGCTTGCGTCCAGAATCGTTCGGCGACGGCACGCGCCTCGTGGCCGCCACGCTCTTCCATCATCCGCAGCGTATCCTCGAAGCGCATGCGCGCGGCCGTTGAAGAGAGAATGAGCTTCGACGGATGGTCGGGATGACGTCCCGCATAGGCCATCGCCACCATCCCGCCGAACGAATTGCCAAACACGGCGGGCTTTTCTATGCCGAGCGCATCGCAGAAGCCTCTCACGTCGTCGCCCCATTGGGCCAGCGTCCAGCTGTCCTGCGCGCCGCTCGAGCGGCCGTTGCCGCGATGGTCGATATAAACAACCTGATGCGTGTCGGCGAAACGGTCGAAATAGGGCCGCATGGTGGAGTGATCGAAGCCCGGTCCGCCATGCATGACGATCAGAGTGCGGCGTTCGGTCATGCGGTCGCCGTCGATCGCGAGCCCGGAGCCCACGGTGTCGAAAAAAATGTGCGCGCCGCCAACGTCTACGAACATGTGGAAAACCCCCAAGCTTTCCGCGCAGGCGGAGCGGAGCGCCGCGCGGCATAGCCATCTTCAACCGGTCATTCCCGTCATGGCAAGCGAGGGAAGGCCGTTTGGGGACCTCGCGATGCGGGCGCCTTTATGCGTTGGAAACGAGTCGGCGCTAATTTGCCGGCATGGAACTCTCGAACCCGCCTCGCAACGCCGCTCCTCCCGCGCTCGAGATTCGCGGTTTGCGCAAATGTTTCGCCCGTCCTGCGGTCGACGGGCTCGATCTGCGCATCCGCGCGGGCGAATTCTACATGCTGCTCGGCCCGAACGGCGCGGGCAAGACAACCACCCTCAGGATGGTGAGCGGCCTGCTGCAGCCGGACGCCGGCGCGATCTCGGTGTTCGGAATCGACGCGCGTACCGATCCCCTGGGTGCGAAGCAGATCATGGGCTGGCTGTCGGACGAGCCGATGATCTACGACAAGCTCACGCCACGCGAATATCTCGAATTCGTTGCCGGGTTGTGGGGCGTCGCGCCGGCGCTCGCCGAAGAGCGCGCACGCACCCTGATCCGCTGGCTGGGTCTCGAGGCGCAGACGCAGGAGCGCTGCGAAGGCTTTTCGCGCGGCATGCGCCAGAAGGTTGCGCTGGCCGGCGCGCTGATCCACGAGCCGAAGCTCATCATTCTCGACGAGCCGCTTACCGGGCTCGATGCGGCCTCGGCGCGACTGGTCAAGAACGTACTCGCCGAGCGGGTCCGTGCCGGTAACACCGTGATCATGACCACGCATATTCTGGAGATCGCGGAACGGATGGCCGACCGCATCGGCGTCATCGCCCATGGCCGGCTGATCGCGGAAGGCACGCTGGAAGAATTGCGGGGCGGGTCGGGAAATGGCGCGGCAACCCTCGAGGAAATGTTCCTCGCTATCGTGGAACGGGATTGCAAAGCCGCGTGAGCCACTCCGGTTCATTATTCTGGTTCGCGCGCCACGAGGTGCGGCTTGCCTGGCGCGACATGCTGGCGATGATGACCGCCGGCCGGCCGGCGCGCGAGCGGATGCTCGCGGCGGGTGTAATCGCCCTCGCAGCGCTACTGCATCTTGTTGCGTTTCTGGTGCTGCGGGGCACGAATGCGCGCGGCATCGTCCCCGATCTTCAGACATTGATCGCCGTCAGCGCGGCTTTGCTGTTGTCGGCATCCGCAATGCTGTCCCAAGCGATGGAGAGCGCGACGCGCGCCTTCTACACGCGTTCGGATCTCGAACTCATCCTGGCGTCGCCCGCGCCGGCGCACAAATTGTTCGCGGTGCGCATCGGCGCAATGGCCCTGACTGTGGGGCTGATGTCGCTGCTCCTCGTCGGCCCGTTCGTCGATGTGATGGCGTGGCGGGGTGGATGGAAATGGTTACGCGCCTATGGTGTGATCGCGGCTGTAGCGCTGCTCGCGACCGCCGCAGCAGTCGTGCTGACGCTCGCCCTGTTCCGTTCGATCGGCCCCAAACGAACCCGGCTGGCGGCGCAGGTCGCCGCGGCCCTGGTTGGAGGGGCATTTGTGATCGGGCTGCAGATTGCCGCCATGTTCTCGACCGGCACTCTGTCGCGTATGGCGTTTCTCCGTTCGTCCTTCGTAACGGCGCGCGCACCTGGAATTCACAGCCTTTTCTGGTGGCCGGCGCGCGCGGCGCTCGGCGACGGGTGGTGCTTTCTGTTCGTTCTTTCGGCGAGCGTCGCGACGTTTCTCGCCGTCACCGTCTGGGCCGCACCCCGCTTTGCCGGTTGCGCGATGGCAGCTGGCAGCATTTCGCGCGAAGCCGCCCGCTCCGGGACGAAGAGCCGTTCCTTCCGTCCCGCCACGGCGGCCGGAGCGCTGCGTCGCAAGGAAGTGCGGCTTCTTCTGCGCGACCCATGGCTGATGTCGCAATCGCTGATGCAACTTCTCTATCTCCTGCCCCCGGCGTTGCTTCTGTGGCGGAGCTTCACGTTTGCCGGCAACGCAGCCGCGATCTGCGTACCGGTGCTGATCATGGCGGCAGGCCAGCTGGCCGGCGGTCTCGCGTGGCTTACGATTTCGGGCGAGGACGCGCCCGATCTGGTCTCCTCGGCGCCGATTGCGCTGTCGCAGCTCCTCAAGGCAAAAGTGGAAACGGTGCTGGGTGCGATCGGACTCGTGTTCTTCCCCTTCGTGGCTGCTCTGGCTTTCGTGTCGCCGTCGCACGCGCTGGTGGCAGCGTGCGGTATCGCCGCCGCCGCGCTGTCGTCCACCCTCATACAATTGTGGTTCCGCTCCCAGGCGAAGCGCAGCCAGTTCCGCCGCCGCCACACTTCCTCGCGCATCGCCACGTTCGCGGAGGCGTTCTCGTCGATAACGTGGGCGGCAACCGGCGCCATCGCTGCCGCCGGCAGCCCCCTCGCCGCAATCACCGCTCTGCTGGCAATCGCAATTCTGTCCGGCGTTCGCAGGTTGGCACCCGCCGGCGCCGGCAGCATGGCTGCCGCCACGGCCTGATTTGCGGTTCCGACTTCGTCGGGAAGTGCGGACAATCGACATGCGCGCGAACAGGCATCATGCGCATGGGCGAATGTATCGCGCGACGAGCGCGGCTTCCGATCGGAGCAGTTCGGCAGGCTTTCCGACGCTCTCCAGCTGGTCTGCTGCATTCCGCCTCGCCTCATATTCCTCCCGAAGGAGGTGATCCACGTCTGCATCGGAAAGCGACTTACGTGGCACCTCGGTAGGACCGTCGCCGGATCCGGTCGCGACGTATTGCGACTGTCCTTCCGTCCGGCGGTAGTCGCGTTGCGCGGGCTCCACGCGGACAGCACCCGCGTTGTCTAATGCCGCGATCAGACAGCGGAGCGTCGCCACGTCCTGCTGGCGACGTTGCTTCATCGCCGTTCGAAGGTCCGTCTGCAGCCACAGCCGCATTTTTTCCGCGGCGTCCGTTGGGTATTCCATCTGACTGCCTCTAGGAGCGGGACGACGGATTCTTTAGATTGCGAGGGATGCGCCGCCTTGTCCAACTCCTGCTCTCGCCGCCATCGCGCTTCGCGCGCCTGCTCGTCGCCGAAAAGCGCCTCGCCTGTGACTGCACCGCGCCCGAGGACCCTTCGGAGCATTTGCCGGTGCTCGTCGACCTCGACGGCAGCAGATGCGTGGGCCTGTGGGCGATCGTCGATCATCTGGAGGGCAGCTATCCCGATCACCCGATGGCGCCGGAAGATGCGCAGGCCAGAGCGGAATCGCTCCGGCTGTTCGACTGGGCAATGGGGCCCTTCCAGGAAAACGTGACAAAACGCATTGTCTATGAGCGCGCTTCCCAGAAATTCACCGGCGCCACCGCGCGCCGGGCGCCCGACATGGAAATCGTGCGCGTGGGCCGCGAGGCTTTGCGGTCGGCGCTCGCCGGGATCGGGGCATGCGCGGAACGCCACGGCTACCTTGCCGCGCGGGATTGTACGCTTGGCGACCTTGCGGTGGCCGCGCACCTCTCCGCGCTCGACTATTTCGGAGAGGTTCCGTGGGCGGAGTTTTCGGCGGCTGCGGAATGGTACATGCGAATGAAGTCACGCCCCGCTTTTCGAACGCTGCTAGCCGACCGTGTCCCCGGCCAACCTCCCGTCTCGCGTTATGCGGACCTCGACGCCTGACGAAAACGATGCGCGCGAGCCCATCCGCGTACGCGCAAGAGAACTGGGCTTCGACATCGTGCGCTTCGCCCATGCCGAACTCCCCGCTCAGGCGGGCGAGGAATTGATGCTGTTCCTGGCCGATGGCCGTCACGGCGACATGGATTGGCTGGCGAACAATGCGGACCGCCGCGCAAGCCCTCACGCGCTATGGGCCGATGCACGTTCGGCCGTGGTGGTGGGTATGAACTATGGG
>Ga0182024_10007440_pt1 | contig 23593 bp, 18 predicted proteins | sample P32metaG_FD_120480 | JGI IMG/M metagenome (GOLD analysis project Ga0182024, IMG submission 120480) | Permafrost microbial communities from Stordalen Mire, Sweden - P3-2 metaG (Illumina Assembly) | ecosystem: Environmental > Terrestrial > Soil > Wetlands > Permafrost | place: Sweden: Stordalen... | reverse complement strand
GCGCTCCGTCGCAGGCTTGATGAACGCCCTGCGAACCTGCGCCGACATCTTCAAACCTGTCGAGTGCGAAAATTACTTCAAGGCCTCTGGCTATGATACGGATTGATCGGAAAAGGCTCTAAGGACGAAGGGCGAGCAAGTTATCGTTTCTTCGAACCCGAAATGGATGCGAGGCTTCAAGCTCGCCGAGTTCTCGAAGTGGAGCTTCGCGCGGCGCTGCAACTCCAACAGTTCGAGGTCTACTATCAGCCGCTGATGTACCTGCAAACGAGTGCGGTCCTTGGATTCGAGGCACTGATCCGATGGCACCACCCGGAGCGCGGAATAGTTTCTCCGCTGGAGTTCATTCCGCTCGCCGAAGAAATTGGCCTCATTGTTCCAATCGGTGACTGGGTGCTGCGCCAGGCTTGCTCAGAGGCAGCCACATGGCCCGAGAATGTTGTGGTTGCGGTCAATCTTTCACCTGCTCAGTTTGCGAACAAAAATCTTGTGCAATCAATCCTCCTCGCGTTGGCGTCGGCCCGCCTTTCACCCCACCGGTTGGAACTAGAAGTGACAGAATCTATCCTCCTCAAAGAGAGCGAGAGCAACTTGAGAACCCTGCATCAGTTGCGGGGGCTCGGCGTGCGGATCGCCATGGACGACTTCGGGACGGGATACTCGTCACTCAGCTATCTGCGAAAGTTCCCTTTCGACAAGATCAAGCTCGACCGATCGTTTGTCCGCGACATGACCGGCGATTCTGACTGTGCGGCAATCATTCGATCGATTGCAGGGCTTGCCGAAGGTCTTCACATGACAAGCACAGCGGAAGGGGTGGAGACGCAAGATCAGTTGGAGCGGCTGCGAGCGGAGGCTATACCGAGGGACAAGGATATCTCTTTAGCCGCCCGCTGCCTGTGGGCGGGGTTCGAGAATTTCTCCAACGACATGGGCATCTTGAGGACGCCCCGCTTGTTGCGGGACTCGGCAACGGCGACGATTCCTCCCCACGCACAGAAGATGTAAATGATCGGCAGCCCTCAGTGCGTCGGCGCGTCGTTAGCCTCTAAGCCTCCTGGCGGCGTTTGGTGCGCATGGGCGACGTAAGGCAACTGCCCATACGGTGAGTGTCCTTGGCCGCAGGGACGAGAAGGCGGCAACCGCCAGAGGCGCAGGCGTGGCCGCGCGCGCAGGACCTCACGAGCGACCGCGGGCGCATCCCTTTGGGAGTTGAACCCATCCGGTGCCGTTTGAAAGCCCGCAATCTCCGAAAAACGTGACCAATGTTCTCGCGTACGCGACAGGCTGTTCAAGTTGCCGAGCGTACCCTTCTGGCAGTCAGACAGGTGGCGCTGCAAGATTACGGCTACCAGTCAGGGATCGGGCAAGGAGCGCGGAAGGACCGCTATTTTCCCTGATGCCCGTGAAGGCGGCAATTAAGTCCCTGCCGTGACGATTTAATTCCCTGTTCTGATTTGCAGGGAACTATCATCCCAATCCCTTGTACTAGTGGGGTATTTTCGGGCCAAAATCGGCTCCGACCGACAGTTTTCAGGCAATTCCCTGTAAATTTCCCTGATAGTAGGGAATTTCTCGCAGGAGACCGGTTTGGGTGGACTGGCTCCGCCACCAATCGAGCCGTGGATCAAGGAGGGCAGGGGCGCCATCCGATGGACGCGGCTGTCATGCCGTTGGTTCGCCGCCAATGCTGTCCGCCTTCAGCTTCACGCGCCCGCCTACAATCTCGGCAATTTCCTGCGCACGCTGGCGACGCACGAGCCGGTCTATGTCGCGTTCCAGATGGCCGAGGCCGCGATTCCCGGAAGCCTGTTCGCCGACATATTGCGGCTGATCGCCGAACTGCGGCCGCCGCCCATTACATCGACTGGGTAATGCGGTCGGGCGCCGCGCGTTCGATAAAAAACCGCGGGAGACTGTTTGTTGAAGACAGAAAGTTCGCCATTGTTCGGTTAGCGACGGGGAGCCGGTGTCCCTCGAAGCGCGTCGAGAGCCGACGGCGATGCTCCTGGCTTGAAAAATGCCGTCAGCGGAGGCAATTTGGTCGGATCGAGGTCTCCGTCTGGAGGACTCTGATGAGGGGAGGGGCATGCGCGGTCCTGGCGTTCGGATATTTGGGTTGGTTTGGCTTTTCGGCCTTCTGGCGATGAGCTCTCCTGCGCTGGCGTTCGGCGATTGTCCGCTGGTGGGAACGCTTGAGAATTTCGACGCCTCGCAGGCGCCGAGAACCACCAATTATGACGCAGAGGAATTCCGCACCGTCGACGGCAAGGAGGCCAAGACGGTCGTCAAGAAGGGCAAGATCTGCAAGCAGGATTACGAACTCAAGTCCGGCGTCGCCAAAATGAGCGGGCTGGAGATCATGCAGAACTATGCCGAGGCGCTGCCCGCCGAAGGCATGAGAGTCACCAATACGAATCGCGCCAACGACGATGACGTCTTTGCGACGGTGACGAAGGGATCGAAGGAATATTGGATCCATGTCCGGGAGAGCAACGGCAACGGCCTGCATGTGCTCGTACTGCAGGTCGCGCCCTTCCAAGCCAATATTGTGGCCGCGGGAGCGACGGATTGCCCGCTGGTTCCGGTTCAGCAGAATTTCCAGACCGCGCAGAAGCCGAGCCTGCGCACTTTCGATGAGGAGGAATTCCTCGTCCCAGAGGGCGACGGCCAGAAGCGCGCGAAGAAAACCGGCGCGGTCTGCAAGCAGGATTACGACCTCAAGCCCGGCGTCGCCAGAATGAGCGGGCTGGAGATCATGCAGACCTACGCCGAGGCGCTGCCCGCCGCCGGCATGACGATCACCAATGCCAAACGCAACGCCGACGATGATGTCGACGCGACGATGACCAGGGATGGGACGACCTATTGGGTGCGCGTCTGGGAAAGCAACGGCAACGGCCTGCATATTCTGGTGCTGCAGGACACGCCGTTCCAGGCCCATCTCGCGCCGCCGGGCGCCGACGATTGTCCGGTCATACCCGTGCAGCAGAATTTCCAGATCACGAGCCAGCGCTATTTGCGCACGTATGACGTCAAGGATTTCCGTCGCCGAGGGCGACCGCGACAAGGTCGTCGAGAAATACGGCCGGATCTGCCAGCGCGACTACGACCCCAAGCCCGGCGTCGCCAATATGAGCGGGCTGGAGATCATGCGCAACTATGCCGAGGCGGCCGCTTCGACAGGCTATTCGATCGCCAATACGCACCGCAATCCCGACGACGACATCCACGCCTCGATGACGAAGGATGGGGCCTCCTATTGGTTTCACATCTGGGAAAGCAATGGCAACGGCTTGCACATTCTGACGCTTCAGGAGGCGCCGTTCCGTTCCTCGCTCGCCGCGCTGACTGCGAAGGATTGCCCGCTCGCGCCCGCGCTTGAGAATTTCCAGACGGCCAATCCGCCGCGCGGCAAGAAATTCGACTCCATGGAGTTTCAGACCGTGGAAGGCGACAAGAACGCGGTCGTGACTAAGAAGGGCAAGGTCTGCCAGCAGGACTACGAACTCAAGTCCGGCGTCGCCACGATGAGCGGGCTGGAGATCATGCAGAACTATGCCGAGGGGCTGCCCGCCGAGGGCCTGACGATTACCAATATTCATAGAAATCCCGACGATGAGATTTTCGCGACGATGACTAGGGATGGCGTCGAGTCCTGGGTGCGCGTCTGGGAAAGCAACGGCAACGGACTTCACACCGCCGTGCTGCAGATCGAGCCGTTCCATTCGACGATGAAGGCGCCCCAGCCCGGCGACGACGCGGCGGCGACGCCAGCGCCAGCGCCAGCGCCGAAGCCGGCGGTCGCCGATTTGGCGTTGCCGGCCCCCGCCGCCGCTCCGGAGGCGATCGATCCCGCGCAGGGCGATTTCCCCTATCTGCCTTCGCTGCCCGGCTCCCGGCTGACGGCCGGGAGAGCGCTCGCGGAGCCCTTCTATGTCCAGCCGAGCGACGCCAAACAGCCGGAGCTCGTCGCCCAAGGATCGATCGTCAAGCAATACGAGCCGCCAGCGGGACTGACCGCGATCCAGATCCTGGACGCCTATCGCGCAGCCTTGCTGAAGGCGCAGTGGAGCCTCGTCAGCGAGCGGCGTGACGCGGGCGTTGCGCTCACCGGCCATTATGGGCTGAACGGCCGAAACATCTGGGCGACGCTTCATATCGGCGACACGACCTACGAGATCGCCGTCGCGGATGCGACGGTTGGAGAGGCGAAGCTGGAGGCCAGTCTGGGAGCGCAATGCCACCTCGCGCTGACGGGCGTGCTGTTCGATTTCAACAAGTCGAAACTCAAGCCGGAATCCGACGCCATGCTCGAGCAGGTCGCGGCCGTGATGAAGAAGGTTCCGGACTTGAGGCTCGAAGTGCAGGGCCATACCGATGGCGTCGGCAGTCAGGGCTTCAACCTGCCTCTCTCCAAGGCGCGCGCGCATTCGGTGGTGGTCTGGTTGACCGATCAGGGCGTGGCCGCGAATCGGCTCGATGCGCATGGCTACGGCAAGACGCGGCCGATCGCCACCAACGACACCGACGACGGCCGCGCGCAAAATCGGCGGGTTGAGATCGCCAATCCCGCCTGCAAGGCGGCGGACCCATAGAGCGAGCCGCCTAGCGTTGGAAACGCGAGAACCGTCATGCCCGCGAAAGCGGGCTTCCAGGCTTTGCGGCGCATGGCCCTTGAACCCGGGAGCGTCGGCGATTACGCGACTTTGATGCCAGGCCCCGCCGCGCCTCATCCACGAAGAGTGCGGCCGCCGTGTCGTCCGCGCTGGCCGTTTTGCGAAATCAGGCGTAAGTTTGCCGAATGTTGTTCGCCGCTTTTTTGGTTTTCTGCATCGCTGTGGGGTGCGTTGTCGCCTCTTTGCTTAGCCATTGAGCATCCCGGCCAACGCTCCCCGGAGTTTTGCTACCTAGCGATCGTCTATATCTTGCGGCGCCCCCAATGGCTGCCCGCCGGGCGCGCCGTAGCCGAGTCGATCGTGACCCTGCCTCGCCCATGGCGCACGCCTCGATCATCGGCGCCGAATTCGACGCCTTCGGGGGCCCCGGAAGCTGCCTCCGCCGCGGGCGGCTCCGCGTTTCCAATGCCATCAATCGCCGGGCGAAATGGCGGGGTCTGCGAATCCGCGCTTGCCGCCCTGATCATCAGAAACAGGCCGGTCGCTCCGGCCATCGCCAAATTGCGCATGATGTCCTCCCTGTTTGGTCCACTGACGAGGAAACGTCGGGGAAACGATCGCGTTCCTGCCGCGGTTTCAGACATGGCGGCCCGGCGCAGACAGGAAGCTCCGCAAAGGCGAGCCGGGACCCGTTGACCGCATCGGTCCCAAGGCGGAGGATTGCGTTCGATAGTGCAGGAACGAAGCTCGATGCGCAATTTCGTATGGCCGGTCCGAGGCCACGCTGTCGTCGGATGCGTGAATATTGCCGATGATTGACGCGCCAAAGGCGCCGCTGAGCCGGCGCAATCTTCTCGCGCTGATCGGCGCCAGCGCCGGCGGGGCGGCGATGTACCAGGCGATGACGAGCCTCGGCTTCGCCGCCGAGTCGCCTTACCGCGGGCCGATCAAGCTCGAAGGCGATCCCAAAGGCGCCACCGTCATCATTCTGGGAGCGGGCCTTGCCGGAATGACCGCGGCCTATGAGCTCGGCCGCGCCGGCTACAAAGTCCAGATCCTCGAATATAACGCGCGCGCCGGCGGCCGGAACTGGTCGCTGCGGGGCGGCGACGCCTATACCGAACTCGGCGGCGCGACCCAGCGCTGCGCCTTCGACGAAGGCCTCTATCTCAATCCAGGACCCTGGCGCATCCCCTATCACCACCACGCGCTGCTGGACTATTGCCGCCGGTTCGGCGTGACGCTCGAGCCCTTCGTGCAGCTCAATCACAACGCGTTTCTTCATTCCGCGAAGGCATTCGGCGGCAAGCCGCAGCGCATCCGCGAGGTGAAGGCCGATTTTGAGGGGGGGATCGCCGAGCTTTTGGCCAAGGCGACGCGTCAAGGCGCGCTCGACGAGGCCGTATCGAGGGAAGATCGGGAAATTCTGCTCGAGGCTTTGCGCGCTCATGGCGGCCTCGACGGGGATTTCCGCTACAAGGCGGGCGACGAATCCGCCGATTTCCGCGGCTACGCCAGGGACCCGGGCGGCGGCCTCGGCGCCGAGCCGGTGAACGGCGAGCCGATCGGGCTGCACGACATATTGACCTCTCGCCTGTGGCGGGGTTTGCAGAATTTCCTCGGCTACGACTTCCAGACGACCATGTTCCAGCCGGTCGGCGGCATGGGCCGGATCGGCGAGGCTTTCGCGCGCCAGCTTCCCAATGCGATCCGCTATGGCGCGAAGGCGACGGGCATCCGGCAGGACGAGCATGGCGTCACCGTCGCGTTCGAGGATCTGGCGCGCGGCGGAACGGTCGAGGAGGCCAAGGCCGACTGGTGCGTCTGCGCGCTGCCGCTGACGATCCTGAGCCAACTCGCCCTCAACGTTTCGGCGCCGATGAAGGCCGCCATCGACGCGGTTCCCTATTCCTCCTCCATCAAGATCGGGCTGCAATTCAAGCGCCGCTTCTGGGAAGAGGACGAGCATATTTTCGGCGGCATCTCCTATACCGACCTGCCGATCCGCCAGATTTCCTATCCGAGCGCCGGCTATAATTCGGGCGGAAAAGGCGTGCTGCTCGGCGCCTATACCTGGGATGGGCCGAATTCGTTCGAGCTGACGGCGATGTCGCCGGCCGAGTGCATCCAATTCGCCCTTCAATACGGCGCTGAAATCCATCCGCAATATCCAGCCGAGTTCGAGACGGGCGTCGCCGTCGCCTGGCACAAGGTTCCGTTCATTCTTGGCTGCGCCGGCGAATGGACGGAGGCGAGCCGCGGCGAGCACTACGACAATCTCTGTCAGATCGACGGTCGCATCGTCTTGGCCGGCGAACATGCCTCCTACATCCCGGCTTGGCAGGAAGGCGCGATCCTTTCGGCGCTCGACGCGATCGCGCGCCTGCACAAGCGCGTTCTGGCGGCTTGATGGGGTCGATCCGCAGGCGAGCCAAAATCCGCGCCGCGCTGTTTTGCGCCGCCGTTCTTGTCGGCACCAGCGTCCTGGCGCAGGAGCTTTCCCCGGCGCCGCCTTTCATCAGCCGGGGACGAGGCTTCGAGGAGCAGGGCGGCGCGGCGCTCTACGCCAATGTCTGCGCCGCCTGCCATCAGCCGGACGCCAAAGGGGCGGTCGGCGCGGCCTCCTATCCGGCGCTCGCCGAAAACAAGAAACTCGCCTCGGCCGATTATCTCATGAGCGCGCTGTTCAACGGAATAAGGGCGATGCCGCCGGTCGGCCGCATGATGAGCGACGAACAGGCGGCGGACGTGATCAATTATGTGCGAACCCACTTTGGCAACAATTATGACGACCCGGTCTCGGCCGCGGACGCCAAGGCCACGCGGCAATAGGATCAAGTCGGCGTCGGCCTCGCGCCGCCTCCCTATCGTCGCGAACGGGTTGGGCCTGGCGGCGCGGCGAGGCGGGCCGGTCCTTCCTGTTCGACAATGCGCAACCGGCGGACCGTCAATTCGTCGACCTCCAGCGCGCCAATGCGCGCCTTCTTGATCGTCAGGCGGCCGATCGCCAGCGCGCCGATGGCGAGGGCGCCGAACGCCGCCGCGCCCACCGCCAGCGCCAGAAGACTGATTGCGGGGGCGGCTTTGGACCGACCGGTTGCCTCGCGCGCCATTGGCGGCCTCCATCAGATGGGTCGGATTGGATCGTCTCGCCGGGTTGCGCCAGAGATTTGAACGAGTGTTAAGCGGGATCTCGAAAATCGGCAACGTTCGGGGCGCGATCGAGGCCAGGCATACGGCGCGAGCAATACCGGGGCCGGTGAAGGCGCTGGACCAATCGCGACGGGCGCGCTTAGATGGGCCGGCTGGAAGTCGTAATATCGGCCGCGCGCCGGACGGGAGAATGAGCATGGAATTGTCGCTGACGGCAAAGCGGCTTGTTCTGGCGGCCATCGGCGCCGTTGCGGCAATCCTATCGCCGGCGCTCGCGCCGCAGGCCGAGGCTAGGACTTTGCGCTTCGCGTTCCAGGGCGAATTGAAGTCCGTCGACCCCTACCAGATCAACGAGAGCTTCAGCCTCAGCGTCAATACGGCGGTCTATGAGGGGCTCGTGCGGCGCGGACCGGACATGAAGATTCAACCCAGCCTCGCCACGAGCTGGGAGTTGCTTGATCCATTGCATTGGCGCTTCCATCTGCGCGAGGGCGTGAAGTTTCACGAGGGCCAGGATTTTACCGCCGACGACGTGGTCTTTTCGGCCCAGCGCGTTCGCGGCCCCGGCTCTGATCTTAAGGGCCGCATTCCCGCCGACGCGCAGGTCGTCAAAGTCGACGATCATACCATCGACTTCGTCCTCAAGACGCCCAATCCGCTGCTGATCAACGAGTGGGAGAGCTGGGCCATCTTTTCCAAGAAATGGTCGGAGGAACATGGCGCGACGGAGGCGACGGCGATGAACGCCACGACGCCGCCCTATGCCGCGCTGCACGCCAACGGCACCGGCCCGTTCATCCTGATCAGCCATGAGCCCGGCGTGAAGACCGTCTGGAAAAGCAATCCGGCCTGGTGGGACAAGCCCAGGCATAATCTCGACGGGGTGGTTTTTACTCCCATCGCCAATAGCGCGACGCGGGTCGCCGCGCTCCTGTCGGGCGAGATCGACTGGATGGATCCCGTGCCGCTCAACGATCAGGCGCGCGTCAACGCCAATCCGGACACGCAAGTGCTGGCGGGGCCCGAGGTGCGCACCATCTTCCTCGGCATGGACCAGCAGCGCGACGAGCTCGGCCATTCCAGCGTCAAGGGCAAGAATCCCTTCAAGGACATTCGGGTGCGCAAAGCCTTCTACCAGGCGGTCGACGAGGAGGCGATCAACAAGAAGGTGATGCGCGGACAGGCCACGCCGTCGGCGCTGATGATCGCGCCTTCGATCTATTCGCAATCCCAGGATTTCAAGCGTCTCCCCTTCGATCCCGAGGCTGCCAAGAAGCTTCTGGCCGAGGCCGGCTATCCCGACGGCTTCGAGGTGCAGATGGATTGCACCAATGACCGCTACGTCAATGACGAACAGATCTGCCAGGCGGTGGTGGGAATGCTCGCGCGCGTCGGCGTCAAGGTGGACCTCAACGCCGAGCCGAAATCGAAATTCTTCGCCGCGATCTCGGCGGCGGGCGGCTACGATTCGTCTTTCTACCTGCTCGGCTGGACGCCGACGACGCTCGAAAGTTTCAACGTGTTCCAATATATCATGGGTTGCCGCGACGCCAAGACCAATTGGGGCGGCAACAATGTCGGCGACTATTGCAATCCAAAGGTCGACGAACTCGCGCGGCAGGCCCTGCAGGAGCCGGACGAGAGCAAGCGCGACAATATCTTCAAGCAGGCCTGGCAGATTTCGCTGTTCGACGATGTCGGCTACATCCCGCTGCATCAGCAGGCCCTCGCCTGGGGCGTTTCGAAGAAGACGCATGTGATCCAGCGCCCGGACAATTATTATATTTTCGCCTGGGTCACGATGGATTGAGCCGAGCGCTGGGGCATGCGCCGGACCGCCGGGTGGAGATCATGAGTTTGGATGAGCGTTCGCCATGATCGCCTTCATTATCCGCCGTCTGTTTGCTTCCATCGGCGTGCTGATCGCGGTCGGGCTCATTGCCTTCGTGATGTTCCGCTATATCGGCGATCCCGTGAACCAAATGGTCGGGGTCGAAACGTCGGCGGCCGAGCGCGCGCAGTTGCGCGAGCAGCTTGGCCTCGACGAACCAGTAATCGTGCAGGCATTGCGCTTCCTCCTCCACGCGGCGCGCCTGGATTTCGGCATGTCCTACCAGTTCAAGCAGCCGGTCTCCAGCATGATAGGCGCGCGCCTGCCGGCGACGCTGGAGCTTGCGGCCGTCGCCTCGATCCTGTCGCTGCTGGCCGGCATTCCGCTCGGCGTCTACACGGCATTGAGACGCGACAGCGCGCTCGCCAAACTGTTCCAGGCGTTGTCGCTCGTCGGCATTTCGCTGCCGACCTTCCTGACGGGCATCTTGCTGATCTATCTGTTCTCGGTCACCTTGGGCTGGCTGCCCTCGTTCGGGCGCGGCGAGGTGGTGCCGATCGGCTCGTGGTGGACGACGGGACTGCTGACCCTCTCCGGGCTGAAGTCGCTCATCATGCCGGCGATCACGCTGGCGCTGTTCCAGATGACGCTCATCATGCGGCTGGTGCGCGCCGAAATGCTGGAAGTGTTGCGCGCCGACTATATCCGCTTCGCCCGCGCGCGCGGGCTCTCGGAGCGCGCCGTCCATTTCCGCCACGCCCTCAAAAACACGCTCGTCCCGGTGATCACCGTCGTCGGCCTGCAGCTTGGCTCGATCGTCGCTTTCTCCATCATCACCGAGACGGTGTTCGCCTGGCCAGGCATGGGCCAGCTTTTCCTGCAATCGGTTCAGAACGTCGATATTCCGATCATGGCCGCCTATCTCCTGTTCATCGCTTTCCTGTTCGTCGTCATCAACCTCGTCGTCGACCTCCTCTATGTCTGCGTCGATCCGCGTCTTCGCGCCTCGGTTCGTGGGGCGCCGGGATGAAATGAGCCAACCAACCCTCGAACCAGCCAAAGCCGGGGATTCGTCGCCGCGCTCGTTCGTCGGCGGCCTCGCGGACAGCGATCTCGTCGCGAGCTTTCTCTCCCAAAAGATCATTGTCGCGGCTGGCGCGATCACGTTGGTTCTGGTTTTGGCGGCGATATTCGCGCCGTGGGTCGCGCCGACCAACCCGTTCAACCCCGCCACCAACTTCCTCATCGATTCGCTGACGCCGCCCCGCTTCGCCGCCGGCGGCGATGCGCGCTTCCTGCTGGGGACCGACGATCAAGGCCGCGACATGGCCTCGGCGATCCTCTATGGGCTTCGCGTGTCGCTCACGATCGGCGTCCTCTCCGTGCTGCTCGGCGGCGCGATCGGCATCACGCTCGGGCTTATCGCCGGTTATGCCGGAGGCTGGATCGACGCCGTCATAATGCGCGTCGCCGACGTGCAGCTGACCTTTCCGGCGATCCTCATCGCGCTGCTGCTGGACGGCCTCGCGCAGGCCATATTGAAAAACTCGAACCGCGAGGAAACCGCGTTCGGCGTTCTCGTCGTCTCCATCGGGCTTTCCTTCTGGGTGCAATATGCGCGCACCGTGCGCGGCTCGACGATGGTGGAAAAGAACCGCGATTATGTGCAGGCGGCCCGTCTCATCGGCCTGTCGCCGGCGCGCATTCTGGCGCGCCACATCCTGCCCAATGTGATGGGGCCGGTGCTGGTGATCGCGACGATCAATCTCGCCATCGCCATCATCACGGAAGCGACGCTGTCGTTTCTTGGCGTCGGCCTGCCGCCGACCCAGCCCTCGCTCGGGACCCTGATCCGCATCGGCCAGAACTTCCTGTTTTCGGGCGAATGGTGGATCGTGGCCTTTCCGAGCCTCACGCTGGCGATCCTGGTGCTGGCCGTGAATCTGCTGGGCGACTGGTTGCGCGACGCTCTCAATCCAAGGCTGAAATGACGGACCCGCTCCTTTCCGTCCGCGATTTGCGCGTCGAATTCGCCACGCGGCGGGGGCCGCTGGTCGCGCTCGATGGAATCTCATTCGATATCGCGCCCGGCGAGATCTTAGGCGTCGTCGGCGAATCGGGCGCCGGCAAATCGCTGACCGGCCTCGCCATCATCGGCCTGCTCGACCCGCCGGGCCATATCGCCGCGGGAGAAATCACGCTGAGCGGGCGGCGCATCGACAATCTGGCCCCGGCCGAGATGCGCAAGATACGCGGGCGCCGCATCGGCATGATCTTCCAGGATCCGCTGACCAGCCTCAATCCGCTGCTGCGCGTCGGCGAGCACCTCATCGAGACGATCCTGGCGCATAGCTCGCTGACGCCCCGCCAGGCTCGCGAACGGGCGATCGCCTTGCTCGATGAGGTCGGCATCCCGGCGCTCGAGAAGCGCATCGATGGCTATCCGCATGAATTCTCGGGCGGCATGCGGCAGCGCGTCGTCATCGCGCTCGCTCTATGCGCCGAGCCCGCCCTCGTCATCGCCGACGAACCGACGACCGCGCTCGATGTTTCCGTGCAGGCGCAAATCATCGCGGTTCTGAAGAAGCTGACGCGCGAGCATGGCGCGGCGGTGATGCTGATCACCCACGATATGGGCGTGATCGCCGAGACGGCGGACCGCGTGGCCGTCATGTATGCCGGCCGCATCGCGGAGATCGGCAAAGTCGGCGAGGTGGTGCGCGAGCCGCTCCACCCTTACGCCAAAGGGCTGATGGCGGCGATCCCGACGCTCGAGGGGCGCCTTGCGCGCCTCGCACAGATACCGGGCTCGATGCCGCGGCTTTCGGCGATTCCGCAAGGCTGCGCCTTCAACCCGCGTTGTCCTGAAGCGTTTGACCGCTGCCGGGTCGAACGCCCGCCGCTGCTGGCGGTCGGCGACCGGAGCGCGGCGTGCTGGCTTTACGATCGAGGCGAGGCGCCGGCGGTTGCGAGAGGGATCGAGGCTCGCCGATGAGCGCGCCGGCCGAACTCGTCGCCGTGCGCGACCTCAAATGCGTCTTCGACGTGTCGAAACCCTGGATTTCGCGTCTGATCGATCGCGAGCCGCGCCGCCTGCTGAGGGCGGTCGACGGCGTCGATTTCACGATCCGTCGCGGCGAGACATTCGGCATTGTCGGCGAATCGGGCTCCGGCAAGTCGACGCTGGCGCGCATGGTGGTTGGTTTGCTGAGGCCGAGCGCCGGCCAGGTGCTGATCAGCGGCGTCGACATGGCGGCCACCCGCGATCCGCTCGCGCGGCGCGACGTGCGGCGGCGCATGCAGATGATCTTCCAGGACCCCTATGCCTCGCTCAATCCGCGCTGGCGCGCCGGCGACATTATCGCCGAGCCGATCTTCGCTTTCGGCCGCGGCGCGGGCGGGGCGAACGGCGCCGGAAAGGCTCTAGGCAAAGTCAAAGTCCAGGCTCGCGTCGACGAGCTGCTGCGCCTTGTCGGTCTCGATCGCGCCGACGGGCGCAAATATCCGCATGAATTTTCCGGCGGCCAGCGCCAGCGCATCGCCATCGCCCGCGCGCTCGCCTCGAACCCGGATTTCATCGTCTGCGACGAGCCGACCTCGGCGCTCGACGTCTCGATCCAAGCGCAGATCCTCAATTTGATGCGCGACCTGCAGGACCAACTCGGCCTCACCTACCTCCTCATCACCCACAATCTCGCGGTGGTGCGCCATATGGCGACGCGCGTCGGCGTCATGTATCTCGGCCGGCTCGTCGAGATCGCCGCGAGCGAAGCCTTGTTCGCGCGCCCGCGCCATCACTATACGCGCATGCTGCTCGACGCCGTGCCGGATCTGGCGATGAGCGGGCGCGCGCGCACGCCGGTCGGCGGCGAGGCGCCCAATCCGATCGATCCGCCGCCCGGCTGCCCCTTCCATCCGCGCTGCCCGAGGGCCGCCGAGCGCTGCAAACACGAGACGCCGCTTCTGCGGGACAATGTGGCCTGCCATTTCCCGCTGGACGGTCCAGAATCGCAGGGACGGTCCGGGGAACGTTGATATGAGCTGTCCTCCCCCTATCTATAGGGGCGAATAGCCGCTGGCTTTTCGTTCCGAGCGCAGGCAAACTTATGGGGCAAGCCCATGAGCCGGCACGCTTGAGGAGCCGCCTTACCTTGTCCGTCATCGCCCGCCTGAACCTGGCCGATCTGTTTCACCCCGCGACAGCCGCCTGGTTCGGCCAAAGCTTCGGGGCGCCGACTGCGGCGCAGGCCCAGGCATGGCCGGCCATTCAGGCGGGGCGCCATACGCTGGTCGCCGCTCCCACCGGCTCCGGCAAGACGCTGTCCGCCTTTCTGGCGGCGATCGATTCGCTCGTGCGGCAAGGCGTCGAGCGGCGCCTGCCCGACGAGACGCAGGTCGTCTATGTCTCGCCGTTGAAAGCGCTGTCGAACGATATCCAACGCAATCTGGAGGCGCCGCTGGCCGGCATCCGCGAGGCGCTCAAAGCTCAGGGCCTGCCGGACGTCGATATTCGCGCCTGGGTGCGGACCGGCGATACTCCCACGGCCGAGCGCAATCGCATGCGCCGCCGGCCTCCGCATATCGTCGTCACCACCCCGGAATCCTTGTACATTCTGCTGGGCTCCGAATCGGGGCGCAAAATGCTCGCGACGACGCGCACCGTCATCGTCGACGAAATCCATGCCTTGGCGCCCAACAAGCGCGGCGCGCATCTGGCGCTGTCGCTGGAGCGCCTGCATGCTTTATGCGGCGGCCAGTTGCAACGGATCGGCCTTTCGGCCACCCAAAAGCCGATCGAAGCGGTCGCGCGGTTTCTCGTCGGGGCCGGTCAGGATTGCGCGCCCGATTGCGCGATCGTCGACATGGGCCATACGCGCGCCCGCGACCTCGCCCTGGAAGTGCCGCCCGCGCCGCTCGAAGCGGTGATGTCGGGGGAAGTCTGGGAGCAGGTTTACGAAAGGCTCGCCGGCCTCGTGGAGGCGCATCGCACCAGCCTGGTTTTCGTCAATACCCGGCGAATGGCCGAGCGCCTCGCCAGGCAATTGTCGCAGCGCCTCGGTGAGGAAAATGTCACCGCTCATCACGGCAGCATGGCCAAGGAGTTGCGGCTGGACGCCGAGCGGCGGCTCAAGAATGGCGGGTTGAAGGCGCTGGTTGCGACCGCCTCGCTGGAGCTCGGCATCGATATCGGCGATGTCGATCTCGTCTGCCAGATCGGCTCGCCCCGCTCGATCGCCAGCTTCCTGCAACGCGTCGGGCGCTCGGGACATAGCGTCGGGGGCACGCCCAAGGGCCGATTGTTCCCGCTGTCGCGCGACGAACTGGTCGAATGCGCAGCCTTGCTCGACAGCGTGCGGCGCGGCGAGCTCGACCGGCTGACGATCCCCGACCAGCCGCTGGACGTGCTCGCCCAGCAGATCGCCGCCGAAGTGGCGACGCGCGAATGGAATGAGGACGAGCTGCTTGCGCTCTTTCGTCGCGCGTGGCCTTATCGCGCGCTCTCGCGCGAAGAATTCTTGAGCGTCGTGCGCATGCTCGCCGAAGGCTTCACCACGCGGCGCGGCCGGCGCGGCGCCTTGCTGCATCACGACGCGGTCAACCACATGCTGCGCGGCCGGCGCGGCGCGGGACTGACGGCGCTGACCTCCGGCGGCGCCATTCCCGACACCGCCGATTATCAGGTCGTGCTGGAGCCGGAGAATCGATCGATCGGTTCCGTCAACGAGGATTTTGCCGTCGAAAGCATGGCCGGCGACATATTCCAGCTCGGCAACGCCTCCTACCGCATCCAACGGGTCGAGCGTGGATTGGTGCGCGTCGAGGATGCGCATGGCATGTCGCCGACGATCCCGTTCTGGCTTGGCGAGGCGCCGGGCCGCAGCGACGAATTGTCGGCGTCGGTGTCGCGGCTGCGAGGCGAGATTGCCGGGCGTCTTCGCGCCGGCGCCGACCAGCAGGGCGTCGCCGATTGGCTGACGGCTGAGGCGGGAATCGTCGAATCGGCCGCCGAACAGCTTGCCGAATATCTCGCCGCGTCGCATGCCGCGCTGGGCTGCCTGCCGACCCAGGACAGAATCGTATTCGAGCGCTTCTTCGACGAAGCGGGCGGCATGCAGCTCGTCATCCACTCTCCCTACGGCAGCCGCGTCAATCGCGCCTGGGGTCTGGCCTTGCGCAAGCGTTTTTGCCGAAAATTCAATTTCGAGCTGCAGGCGGCGGCGACCGAGGACAATATCGTGCTGTCGCTCACCACCGCCCATAGTTTCGAGCTCAGCGAGGCGGCGCGCTACCTGCATTCGGCCAGCGTGCGGCCGGTCCTCATCCAGGCGATGCTCGATGCGCCGATGTTCGCCTCGCGCTGGCGCTGGGTGGCGGGCATCGCTTTGGCGCTGCCGCGCATGCGGGGCGGCAGGAAGGTGCCGCCGCAATTGGCGCGCATGGACGCGGAAGATCTGATTGCCGCGGTATTTCCCGACCAGATCGCCTGCGCCGAGAATCTCGTTGGCGAACGCGAGGTCCCCGATCATCCGCTCGTGAACCAGACGATCATCGATTGCCTCAACGAGGCGATGGACATTGCCGGCCTGGAGCGCCTGCTGGCGAGGATGGAGGCGGGCGAGATTGAATTGATCGCGCGCGACCTGACCGAGCCCTCGCCGCTCGCCCTGGAGGTGCTGTCGGCCAAGCCCTATGCCTTCCTCGACGATGCGCCACTGGAGGAACGGCGAACGCAGGCGGTGATGAGCCGGCGCTGGCTCGCGCCCGAGACCGCGGCCGATATCGGCCGGCTCGATCCCGAGGCGATCGAGCGCGTCAAGACGGAGGCTTGGCCCGACCCGGTCAATCCGGACGAATTGCATGACGCGCTCGCCTGGCTCGGTTTTCTCAGCGCCGTCGAGGCCGCCGGTTGGAGCGAATGGCTGGAGCAACTCGCGCGGCAGGGCCGGGTGACGCGGATCTACGGCCCGGCGGAGGGCGTATGGATCGCTGCCGAAAGATCTGGCCAATTCCGAGCGCTGTGGCCCGACGCGCGCGAAGAACCGGCGATCGACGCCTCCGCCTTTCCTGACGAGCAGAACGGGTCGCGCGAGGCCGCGCTTGTCGAGATCGTGCGCGGCCGGCTCGAAGGTCAGGGCCCGGTCGCGCCGGAGGCGCTGGCGGGCCCGCTCGGCCTTGCGGTCGAGGAGATCGACTCGGCGCTTGCGGCGCTGGAGGTCGAAGGTTTCGCCATGCGCGGGCGGTTCCGGGCCGGCGCCAATGCCGACGAATGGTGCGAACGTCGGCTGCTCGCGCGCATTCACCGCTATACGGTCAAGCGCCTGCGCGCCGAGATCGAGCCGGTGGCCGCGCGCGACTTTTTGCGCTTCTTGTTCGTCTGGCAGCACGTGACCGCCGACGCTCGGATGGAAGGCCCCAACGCCCTGGCGGCGACCGTCGCGCAGCTCGAAGGTTTCGAAGCGCCGGCGGGAGCATGGGAGAGCGAAATCCTGTCGGCGCGCGTCGCCGATTACGAACCGGCCTGGCTCGACGACGAATGCCTTGCCGGGCGCGTCGCCTGGGCGCGCCTGCGGCCGCGCGCGGGGCGCCCCGACAATGTCGAGCGCGGCGCGAGCCCCGTGCGCACGACGCCGATCGCCTTGCTCGCCCGCCGCCATGCGCCGCTCTGGCAAGCCTTGTCATTGGACGGCGAAACCATGCAGCCGCGCGGCGACGCCCAGGCCGTGCTCGACTTCATCCGGGAACATGGCGCGTCGTTTTTCGACGAATTGACGGTCGGCGCCGGGCTGCTGCGATCGCAGGTCGAGGAGGCGCTGGCCGAACTGGTGGCGCTTGGCCTGGTGACGTCGGACAGTTTTGGCGGATTGCGCGCGCTCCTGGTTCCGTCCGAGAAACGAAAAACCAGCTCAGGAGCGCGCCGTCGGCGCGGCTCCGTCGCCTATGGCATGGAAGACGCGGGCCGCTGGGCACTCGCCCGGCGCGGCAAGGCCCGTCCCGAGGGGCAAAAGGTGGGCGCCGAGGCGCTCGAACATGTCGCGCGCGTGCTGCTGCTTCGTTACGGTGTCGTATTCTGGCGGACGCTGGAGCGGGAAGCCGGCTGGCTGCCGCCCTGGCGCGAGCTGCTGCAGGTTTATCGGCGGCTGGAGGCGCGCGGCGAGATCCGCGGCGGCCGCTTCGTGGCGGGGTACTCCGGCGAGCAATTCGCGCTGCCCCACGCGATCGGGCTGTTGCGCGAGACGCGGCGCAAAGACGGATCGGACGACTGGGTCTCGCTGTCGGGCGCCGATCCATTGAACCTCGTCGGAATCCTCACGCCGGGGCCGAAGCTCGCGGCGCTGGCCGGCAACCGTTTGCTGTATCGCGACGGCCTGCCCGTCGCCTCGTTCGCGAGCGGCGAGACGCATTTCTACGAAACGCTCGATCCCGCGACCGAATGGCTGGCCCGCAAGGCGTTGCTGTGCGGCGCGACGCCGGCTCCGGCGATGGCCGATCTTGCCACCCACTGACCTCTCGTCTTTGTCGTCGCCCTATTCTTGACCGGGGCGAGGCGCTAATCAGGCGGAGAATGCCACCGCAACGGGAGCATGGCTTGAGCGCCGAATCGAATTCCTCCGTGACCCCGGCCCCGCTCGCTTCCACCCGATGGGGCGCGTTCGGCCATGCGGCGTTTACCGCGATCTGGATCGGCAGCATCGTCTCCAACATCGGCATTGCGATGTACGACGCCGGCTCGCGCTGGCTGATGACGAGCCTCAACGCCGATCCGATGGCGGTGTCGCTGGTTCAGGTGGCGGTCAGCCTGCCCATTTTCCTGTTCACGCTGCCGGCGGGCGCGCTTGCGGACGTCATCAATCCGCGCCGGCTTCTCATCGTCGTGGAGGTCGCCAACACGATCATGACCGCGATTCTGGCGGCGCTGGTGTCATGGGGCCTCGTCAGTTCGGGCTCCTTGTTGTTGATCACTTTCCTGCTGGGGATCGGCGGCGCGTTGGCCGCTCCCGCGTGGATGGCGATCACGCCGCTTCTCGTCGCCAGGGCGGAGCTGGAAGGCGCCATAGCCGCCAATAATGTCGGCTTCAACATTACCCGCGCCGTGGGGCCGGCGCTCGGCGGCTTCGTCATCGCCGGCTTTGGAGTCGCCGCGCCGTTCTGGGTCTGCGCGGCCAGCAATATGGGAGCGATCGCGGCGCTGTTTTGGTGGCGTGCGCCGCATAAGAGCGTCGAGAGCCTGCCGGCCGAACGGTTCATCAGCGCGATCCGCACCGGCGTACGCCACGCCGCCAACAATCGGCACTTGCGCGCGACCTTGATTCGGACCCTGGCCTTCTTTCCATTCGCCAGCGCCTATTGGGCGTTGCTGCCCCTGGTCGCGCGCAGCCAGATGACCCAGGGTCCGCAGCTTTACGGCATTCTCGTGGGCGCGATCGGCGCCGGCGCCATCGGGGGCTCGTTCGTGCTTGGCTGGCTGAGGGCCAAGCTCGGACCCGATCGGCTCGTCGCGGTTGGGACGCTCGCCACCGCTTTCGCGCTGGTCCTGTTTGGGCTCGCGCGCGATCCGGCGACCGTTTTTCTCGCCTGCCTGATCGCCGGCGCGGCCTGGACCGTGATCCTGACGACCCTCTATGTTTCGGCCCAGATCGCGTTGCCCGATTGGGTGCGCGGGCGCGGGCTCGCCATCCTGCTGACCGCCATCTTCGGCGCGATGACGGTCGGCAGCATCCTTTGGGGGCAAATCGCCGGCATGTGGGGTCTGCCCATCGCCCACCTCGTGGCGGCGGCCGGCGCCGCGCTCGTCATCCCGCTGACGTGGCGTTGGAAGCTCCAGACCGCCGCCGGTATCGATCTTTCCCCTTCGATGCACTGGCATAAACCCGTCGCCGCGCATAAAGTCGAAAACGATCGCGGGCCGGTGCTGGTGACCGTCGAATATCGCATCGACTTCAAGGATCGCGCCGCCTTTGTCGTGGCTCTCGACGAACTCGCCCATGAGCGCAAGCGCGATGGCGCCTTTGCCTGGGGTCTGTTAGAGGACACGGTGGACAGAGGGCGTTTCCTCGAGACATTCCTGATCGAATCCTGGCTCGAGCTGATGCACCAGCACGAGCGGGTGACCAATGCCGATCGGATGTTCGAAGAACAGATTCTTCGGCTGCTCGCCAATTCGCCGCAGATCTCGCATCTGCTCGCCCGCGAGCGCACCCATCGCTTCCGGAGCCGGCGCGGGAATAAGCCGGCCGCGGCGTCGCCCGCCACCCCATCGCCGTGAGTTTCTTGTCCGCGCGCGCCGGCCGGGTTCGTCGAAAGCCTATTGCGGCATCGGCACGGTCGGCATGCCTTCCAGCGGCTTGGCCGGTTCCGGCGCGCGCCTGATCGACTTGACGTCGACCGCCTGCGCCGCCTTGCGAGAGTGAAGCGGCCGGCTCGCCGCCATCCTGACGGGCGCGGGAGGACGCGCGATCCGCATCGCCGCCGGCGGCGCATAGTTAGGCTCCTCCGGCGCGGCCATCGCGACGGGGTAGGATTGCAGGCAACAGCCCCCGAAATTTGAAAAGAGACCATAGCAGGCGCCGCGGTTCGCCATCCGCATCCGCGTCATCGCGGCGCGGGTGAGGTCCTGCGCCAATCCCACCAGGGCGGACGGCCCCATGCCGGTGCGGCAAAGACGGATGCGCATGGAAAGCGCATGATGCTCGTCGAATATGCCGGCCGCGCGCCCGTCAATCCAGATGTCGGCGTTGGTCATCCCCTGCCAGGCGTAAATGCAGGCGACCGGTCCCTTGGCGCCCAAAGCATAGTCGAACACGCCGAAGACGTTGCGGCCTGGATAAGGCGAGACATTCATCGCAATGCCGGGGAGGCGATCCTCCATTTCCGAATCGATCTCCTCGCTGGCGGCGGCCGGCGCGAGGCCGCCGCGCAGCACGCTTGTCACCAGCACGTTCTGACCGGGCGTCAGCGGGTCGCCCTGGAAGGTGATCGTTTGGGTAAGGCGGTCGCTGGTGAGCCGCTGTTGGAGATCGACGATCGAACCGGCCGCCGCGGGCAGGACCAGGATCGGCGCGTTCGCCTGGAGCCCCAGGGCGACCGGCCAATCGTCGTCGGCGCGGGCGCCCCCGCACGAGGTCGCAGCAATCGCGGCAACGGCCAGAAGGGGCGCCAATCTCATGTTCATCTCCCTGGCGTAGCGGTCGCGGCGGAGAGGCCGCGGCGAGATTCCGGCGTCGAAAGCTGCTGATCCAACGTCGCGAACACTTGCTGCGCCTTGTCCCGGCTGCCCAGATGATAGAGCGACCATCCGCGCAGCATCGCCAGGTCGCGCGGCTCGGCCGTCAGGGCGCGGCGCTGGTCGAGAGCCTGAAGCGTAGCCTCATATCCTTCCCGATCGAAGGCGGTCGTGGCGCGCACGGCGAGCGCCAGGAAGGCGACTTCGCTGCGACGCTTGTTCGACAGCGTGACGGAGCCCGCGGCTTGCACCGCGGGCTCGGAATGGCCCGCGCGCAGCCAGGCCAGGGCCTCGCCGTAAGCCGAGTCGGTTCTCGTCGCCGCGCTGTTTCGCGCCGAAGCGAAGGCGAAGGTGGCCTCTTGCGGTCGGTTGAGTCCGAGCAGGCACCAGCCCTTTTGTTCCGCAGCGGCGGGATCGAGCCGGCCTGCTGCCGCCAGCCGCGCCGCCAAAACGAGGCAGCCGCCATAGTCCTTGCGCTTGGCCGCCGCGGCCATGATCGCCGCCGCCGCCACGCCGCCGCCTGATCCGGCCCTCGCGGCAAGTTCCTCGGCCTTTGCAAGGCTCGCGAGCGCCGGGAAGAGGTCGCGATTGCTTTTGAGGAAGGCGGCCAGCGCCGGCTTGTCGTCGAGGCGCTGCAACGAGAGCGCGAGGCCGAGCGCGGTCGAATCGCGCGGCTGCCAGGCCATCGCTTTTGCGAACCAGGCGCGCGCCGGCTTCAACTGGCCGATATTATAGGCATACCAGCCGAGCGCCTGGGCGCCGTCGCCCCATTGCTGCTGTCCCACCGTCGCGCTGAATTTTTCCAGGCGATCGGGCGCGATGGCGGCGGGTTTGGAGCGAGTCAAATCTGGCTCGACGAAGCTGAAATAGAGCATCGTCAGGGCCGGTTCCTTGCCCCGCCAGCGATAGGCGAGCGCCTCGGCTTCGGGCAGGCGGCCGCTTTCGCGTAAGGCAAGCGCGGCGCCCAGCGCGACCTTGGCGTCGGCAGGTCCGGCTTTCTCGGGGTCGGGCGCCGCGGCGAGCGCCATGTCGAACCAGCCGGAGGCGGCGACCCAGTCCTTTTTCTTCGAAAACAACCAGCCGAGCAGGGCCGCGTCGCTGAGGTCCGCGTTCGGCGCCTTCGCGGAATCCTCAAGCTGCTTGGCGTCGGTCGCCGACAGTTCGTCCGCGCGTGCGCCGGCGAGAATGCGGCCGGCATGCTGGCGGATGAGTTCGAGCGAGACGACGTCGAATTCCGATCGCCCGCTTGAATCCACATTGCCCATGGTGAGCAGCGATTGGAGATCGTCGGGCGACAGATAGGCCATCGCCTTGCGTATGGTCGCCAGCCGCGCCGCCGGGTCCTGAACGTCGGTGAGGATGGTGCGGTCGATCGTCAGCGCCTTGGCCATCGCTCCCGTGCGCGCGTAAGCGGCGGCGGCGAGCCAGGAGGCTTCGAGGTCGGCGGACCCGGCCAGGGCCGGCGTCTTGTCGGCGATGGCGGCCGCGGCCGCGGAATTGTTGGCGATGGAGGCCGCGACCAGCGCCCGCTTGGCTTCCTTGAGCGCGAGTTTCGCCATGAGATCGTCCGGGGGCGCGAAGGAAGGATCGGCTTTCCGGCGCCGGGCGATCTCGGCTTTGAGTTCATCGATCTTGTCGGCGGCGAACAGCTCCCAAAGCGGTTGCTCCTCGGCCGCGCTGTTGGGCAGCACGATCGCCGCCGGGTCTTCGGGAGGCTGCCAGCCTGGATGGAGCGCGCGCAGGCGCTTGATCTCGGCGTCGACGCGGGCCATTTCGTGGCGCGAGGCGTAATATTGCAGCGCGCTGAGATCGATGCCGGGCGCGACCGGCGCGGTCGCTTCGGCGGCCGGCGCCGACCCGGCGATCAGAACCAGTCCCAAAGCCAGGAAAAAACGCGTCACAAACATTGCGGATACCTCTGATGAGCGGCAATCAGCACAAGCGCTCGCAGCGTCGAGGGATAGTAGAGATCGACGTCGTCGCCCGTCAGCGCGGACGGGATCGCGGCGCCCGTGACGGCGCATCGCACGAGAGCGGCGATCGCGAGGTAGCCTTTGTCGGTCATGGGCTCCAGCGATTTGCCGGTCGTCACGTCGAGGCGTTGCGGCGGCGCGGCGGGATTGGCCCACAGCGCCGCATAGGGCGCGAGATTGGCTTTGGCGCCCATGCCGGCCCAGACGAGGTAGAGCGGAATTCGGATGGCGTCATAGCCGAAAGCGGGCGCAAAGCCCTTGGCCGGATGCGGGCCGTCCTTGAGCGAGATCCAGTCGCTGGGCAGTTTCGCACCGCCGAAACGGGCGGCGGCGGCAAGCGCGAGGCCGGATTTGGCCAGCGCGCCCCAGGGCCGGCCCGGCGCGAGCGATTGAAATCGCCAGAGCGCGGGGTACACCCAATAGGAAAGGTTTACGACCGGTCCGTCTGGCCGCGCATCCGCGGCAAACCCCTTCGCGGCGGGCAGGAGCGCCGGGCCAAAGGCGGTGTTGCCGAGGTCGACTTGCAGAATCGCGTTGGCGAGTTGCAGCGCGGCGATCTTGTAGGGGCCGTCGGGCCAGCGCTCGCAGGCTTCGGCCAAAGCCCAGGCGATCAGCAGATCGCCGTCCGCCGCATCGTTGCGGTCGGCGACATGGGGCGTCGAATTGGGGTCCCATTTCGGGTCTGACTCACATTCGATGATGTTTACGTGTGGCTTGGTTCTTTTCGCGGAGAATCAGCGCCATGCCATCCAGCTGCCGGATTTCATCCTTTATTCCCCGGGGTCTTATCGTCGAG
>Ga0182024_10007439_pt1 | contig 23599 bp, 26 predicted proteins | sample P32metaG_FD_120480 | JGI IMG/M metagenome (GOLD analysis project Ga0182024, IMG submission 120480) | Permafrost microbial communities from Stordalen Mire, Sweden - P3-2 metaG (Illumina Assembly) | ecosystem: Environmental > Terrestrial > Soil > Wetlands > Permafrost | place: Sweden: Stordalen... | reverse complement strand
CCCAGGTTCACATAGAAGCCATTTTTCAGCTCCCGGGCCGCGCGCGCTGCCATTTGATGACGAGTCCAGGCCACAGAGTTACGCCTCCCGGGTAGTTATCTTTTCAATCCGCTTTTCAGGATTGGGGTTATGCACCAGCCGATGAACAAAGATTCCCGGCGTGTGAATTTCGTCCGGATCCAGTTCGCCCGGCTCGACAATGATCTCCGCTTCGGCCACCGTAATTTTGCCGCAAGTCGCCGCGTTGGGATTGAAGTTCCTCGCTGTTCGCCGATAGATGAGATTCCCAAGCCGATCGGCCTTCCAGGCTTTCACCAGGGCCACATCGGCCTGAATGCCGCGCTCCAGAATGTACGTCAACCCATCGAACTCTTTGTGCTCCTTACCCTCGGCAACCAGTGTGCCAACGCCTGTTCGCGTGTAAAAGCCGGGGATGCCCGCGCCTCCTGCCCTCATCCGTTCTGCAAGCGTGCCTTGCGGGCAAAATTCCACTTCCAGCTCGCCGGTAAGATACTGCCGTTCAAACTCGTTGTTCTCGCCCACATAACTCGATATCATTTTTCTGACCTGACGGGTCTGAAGCAGCAATCCAATTCCCCACTCATCCACGCCCGCGTTGTTGCTCGCAATGGTCAGGTTGTGCACGCCGGTATCGCGCAACGCCAGAATCAGCGCCTCCGGAATTCCGCACAGACCGAAACCGCCAATCGCCAGAAGCATCCCGTCTCGCACGATGCCATTCAGCGCCGACCGTGCGTCTGGCCAAAGTTTCGTGAACGCCGATTTGCTCCCCGCTGCCGTTTCCACCATCGTTCTCGCTCCGTCTTACAGGTCCAGCACACAACCAACCCGAGCATGGGAACATCCATGGTTGACTCGCAGGCCCCAGAGAGCCGGTTGGAAGAGATGCTGAGGTCCAGAGAGGGCGGATCCCCGACAGACATTCTACCCGGACCAGCCCAGCCCCTGTCCTACCACGGTTCAAGAACCGCGAAGCGGTCGGCGTGGTCGATGAAGACGCGCTTGAAGAGCCACGTTGTTAGCAGTCCGTCGAATTCCGTTATCGCAGGATTCTTCTGGGCGCTCACGGGCGTCAGGAAAGATACGTTTTGCAGTTCAACTGAGCCGATCTTCACGTCCTGCGCCGCCAGGGCCGAGAAGGATTGCTGCGCCGCATTCCCGCCAGTCCCTTGCAGCGACGCATTATGAATTGTTCTCTGTGCCAGGTATTCTGAGGGGTTGTAAAGGAACGGGACGTTGGTGCCGGAGTCGAGCCAAAGTCGAACGGGACGCTTCCCGTCGGATAGTCGAGCCTCGACGATGAGTGAATTCGAGACCACCGCGCCACCGGCTGCCTGCGCCAGCGCGATATGCGGTCCCTTGACGGATGCGCGCATGGCGGCCGTGTCGTCGAGGCAAAGCATGTTGTGCCCATTGTCCATCAGCATGTCAAAGTGCTCAAGAAAGTCCTCCCCCAGAATTCCGCGAATGTGCAGATCGATGGACTGGAGACTCTGCAGGCCGAACACGAGTACCTTCTGATTGCCGACTGAGTGGGAGCCGGCTTCAATCAGGTCGAGTTGCGCGGCGGAAGCAGATCCCTGGAATCCCACGCCTGCAACCGCGGCGGCGCCCTGGGTATCCAGATGAAGTTCAGCGGCCAAAGAGGGGTCAATGGCCGTGGTCTGGGTCCCGGTATCCAGCAGGAAGTTGTAGGGGCCGGAATGGTTTACGGAGACTGCAACGATTAACAGATAGCGGTTAACGACGTGGAGCGGTACACTGGCCACATTCCCTGGGCAATGGGTTTCTGCTGAAAGCGTGGAGGCGATTGTTGCTGCAAGAACCAACGAAGCGAAACCCTTGAAAGTTGACATTTTGAGCTCCTCAGCCGGGTAGGCTGAGGTCACTCTGGGCGTGGGTCTCTACTTGGTCTTTATGGGCTGGTTATCAGTTTCTTTGCGTGGCTCAAGAGATTATTTGCGCGGATTAGGGATTTATTATGGCGAATAAGTCCTTTGTTTTCAGATTCGACGACGTGGAGGTTCGCGAGCGGGAATTCACGCTTGGCAAGGCGGGCCAGGTGTTGGCGGTCGAGCCGAAGGCGTTCCGCGCCCTCCTGTTCCTGCTCCACAATCCGCAAAGACTGATCTCGAAGGAAGAGCTGCTCAATGGGGTCTGGGGCGATGCAGCCGTTACCGAGGGCTCCCTGACCCGCTGCATCTGGCTGCTGCGCAGTCTGCTGGGTGACGACATCCGCAGCCCGCGTTACATCGAGACCGTAGCCACAGTCGGCTACCGATGGGTGTGCAAGTTGGAAGTCGCAGAGGGGGACTCGGAAGAGCCGGCAGCGACCAAAGAGCCGGATGGTCCGGACGACGTTGGGAAGACGGCTGGGGGCCGGAGACGGTTGTGGGGTTGGTTGCTAGCCGGCGGGGGCCTGCTGGCTCTCTGCCTGGCAGGAAGCACATGGTACCTGCGCAGCCCACTGCCATCGCTGCGTGTCACGGGATACGGGCAGCTAACCCACGACATCCGCCCCCAGGACCTTTTTGGAACGGACGGCGCAAGGCTATATCTGGATATCATTACAAACCCGCATTTCGTTGCCCAGGTGCCCGTAACCGGCGGCGAAATCACGCGGCTCAACATCCCGTTAGAGGATCCCTTTCTGGATGATGTTTCGCCAGACGGGTCCAGCTTTCTGGTTGAATCCGGCTCAGAAGCAGGCTTATGGAGTGTCCAGAGTATGGGAAGTTCGCTCCGTCGGCTGACGGACGTTGGAATCGACATCTCCGGCTGGTCCTCCGATGGGAAATCCGTGATCTACTCAACTGCAAACGGAGACATCAATGTGGTGCGGAGTGATGGAGCCGACGCTCACAGGCTAGTCAACCTGCCATACGATAGACACTCTTCTAGCTTCTTCCCTCCGCGCTTCGCATGGTCGCCCGACGGCAACACCATCAGGTTCGACCGGAACGACAGAATCTATGAGATGAAGCCTGACGGATCGGGACTTCATCAAATGCTGCCGGAATGGCATACGTCGTCTGCCAAATGTTGTGGCCAGTGGACTCCCGATGGCAGATTCTTCCTGTTCCTGGTATATGACCCTCCATTGAGTACTAACTTTTTCATGCAACCCGCATCGCAGATCTGGGCCTTGGGCGAGCGACGCAGCCCGTTCCGGGTGGCTGCCGAACCGGTTCAATTGAGTTCCGGTCCAACCCGTTGGGGTCGGCCCGTCCCCGGCAAGGACGGGAAGAAGATCTTTGCAAGGGGTCTCACCCTCAGCGGCGAGCTGGTCCACCTTGATCCGCAATCCCATCAGCTTCTGCCCTTCCTTGGCGGAATTTCCGCCCAAGGCGTCACTTTCTCTCCTGATGGCAGGTTCGTTGCGTATGTCACTTACCCGGAGGGCGTCTTGTGGAGAGCCAACCGAGATGGAAGCAACCGCCTACAACTCACCGACCCTCCCTTGTATCCCTCATCGCCCCGCTGGTCACCCGACGGGGCCCAGATCCTGTTTTTTGCCGCAAGTAATCCGGCTGAGGCGAGAACCTACCTCGTTTCCTCTCAGGGCGGAGCCCCGCAAAGGGTCCTGCCAGATGACGACGAGAGCCAGGGAACTCCGGATTGGTCTCCTGACGGCAGCAAGATCGTTTTTGATTCGTTTCAAACCGAAGCTGGAACTGAAAAACATGTCCTTCGGGTTCTCGATCTCATCAGCCGTCAGATCGTTACACTCCCCGGGGATGGATGGGATCCGCGCTGGTCTCCCGACGGCCGGTTCATCGCCGCGAGTTCCGGCGACCGAAAGTCCCTGACAGTCTTCGACCTTCAGGCGCGGCGATGGTTGGAGGTGAAAAAGGTAGAGGCAGAACGGCCCACCTGGTCGAGGGACGGCAAGTTTATCTATTTCCTCTTTTCGGGGAGCGATCCGGGTGTGTATCGAATCCGTCCTTCAGGAGGCGAAGCGGAGCGTGTCGTCGATCTCAAAGGGTTCCATCTCAAAGGGTTCCATCCCACGGCCTTGTGGGAGGACTGGATGGGTCTCGATCCTGACGGCAATCCGATGTTGATGCGCGACACGGGTTCGCAGAACATTTACGCCCTTACTCTGGAAGAGAAGTGAATGGGCCGTAAGCTATAGATAAATATGGACGCACGACTGGATTCGAACCAGCGACCTCTTCCGTGTCAAAACCAAAATAATTGGTAGAATCAATCACATACGGAGCCATAAGCACCCGTCTGGGCACCCTCCGGAACACTCGAAATCCATTGGCGGACCCACCCAAATCAATCGTAGACAACTCAACCGCCACGCGGACGAGTTGGCCGTCTACGCAGTTGCACCCTCACGATGCCGATAAAACTCTTCCCAGTGCGGATGGTTGAACTCGGCATGCGGAATGCACACATGGTTCTCCTCAGCGGACACTAACGCTTGCTCGGTTGAGCGGTCGGCGGACGCGATGGTCTGGTAGCAGGTTGCGCAGATCGAATCGACTGAGGAGTCTAGATTCTGCCGTCTGGCGAAGGGATAGATGCCTGTCAACATGTGCCAACTCCAAGCAGCCCGCATCAGTCGGCCTTGGGGGGGACTTGGTATGTGCGGGCTGCTATTCGGCAACAATAGAATGGAGACCAGTTCCGTGTATGGTCACAATCGCTCCACGCTGTAGGCGCACCTTCGCCAGCATGGAGGATCGCTCCGAATGCGAGGACTGCTCTCCGGCCCGATCTATCGCCCGCTTGATCTCTGTCGCTGTCCACTGCCCGCCCCGTGGAGTTGTAAACCCTGCTCAAGTCGAATGGGGCGGATGTGAAGTGGTGCAGGACTCGCTGCGCCATGCCAATGCTCGGATCACGACGGAGATGTGCACTCAGGCACTCACCCAGGACAAACGGAATGCTCAAACCAAGGTAGTCCGGATGATCCTGCCCAGACCCTCTCTGCCGCTATAGCGGTTCTCCAGTTGCTGTGGAGGGCGAGCAAGGCTGCTAAGTGGCTTTTTTCCCAAGAAAAAGCCACCCTTCACAACTCTCAAGACTCCACATGTACTGGAGAACCGCTCTAGTGGCGGCGGGGCGAAATGGGTATTATGCCCGCTGGACCCTGGTGGACCCATTCTTGCAGCGGGAGAAGTTGAAAGCCCATCATCAAATCATTGATTCTAATGGGTATAAATGGTAGGCACGACTGGATTCGAACCAGCGACCTCTTCCGTGTCAAGGAAGCGCTCTAACCAACTGAGCTACGCGCCTTTGAAAGCAACTCGGATTAGTTTATCAGGATCGCGGCGGCGAAGAAAGACCGTTGTCCCGGGCGCGAAGGCCATGCTGTACCATCATTCACTGAAGCAGAACACGGCCTCAAGTGCAGTTGGCGCACGCAATTGACGGAGCGCGGTTTATTCCGATGTCAGGCAGTTTCAGGTTTTGAGTGAGTTTGTGCCAATCGCGAAGGTGATTATAGCCGGCGTTGCGGCGTTCTGGTCTTTTGCAGGTTGAGGGTTCCATGCCCGACGTTTCAGATACGCGATTGAACCCGTTCCGCACCGCACCCAATCTGCTGACGCTGGCGCGAATCTGCCTGGCTCCATTCCTGGTTGCGGCCATCATTGAAGATCGCTTCGTGCTGAGTTTTTATCTTTTTCTGGCAGCGGGCCTGACCGACGCGCTGGATGGCACGTTGGCGCGTATCCTGAAACAGCGCACCATGCTGGGCCAATATCTTGACCCGGTTGCCGACAAGCTGCTGTTAAGCACGCTCTTCCTGGTGCTCATGCACAAGGGTTTGATTCCAGCCAGGGTGACGATCTTGGTGTTTGGCAGGGACGTGGGAATCCTGGTGGTCGCGGCCATTCTTTACGCGGCGACTGGGCGCCGGGAGTTCAAGCCCAGCCTCTTCGGCAAGGCCAACACATTGGCCCAGATTGCGGCTGTGTCTGCCGTACTACTGCATCAACTAACCCAGGTCCGCTGGGTAACTGAGTTTCAAATTCTGGCGCTCGACGCCACCGTAGTGCTGACCGTGGTATCGGGCCTGCACTACGCATGGGTGGTGTCGCGCCGGGCAAGTGCTCCGGGCAATCCGGCCAACCCGGCCAACGGGGGCCCCGGCACCCGGTAAAGCCCCTTGTTTGTGGTGCTATTCGTCGTCTGCGACGTCCTCTGGTTCGGCGGTTTCTTCGATCTCCATGTCACGGAACTCCTCGGAGTCAAAGACCTCGCCACACTCCAGGCACTCGACAAACTCCATGTCTTCGTGCCGGGAAACGATACGTACCCTGGGGTGCTTGCAGATGGTTGCCATCGCTTCGGATTCGTTGGAACGAGATACTCTTTCCGCAAGATTGTAGCGGTCTTTTCCGTAATTTGAAACGGGTTTTTGTTGAATCTTTGCTCTTTGGCCCAGATTCTTCGTGCCGGGAAGCGAAACAATCCCGGCGGGGACTTGAAATCCCGACAGAATCGGTCGTATACTGAATGCGGACCGAAGAAGTCGGATATTGAATGCTCAAGCTGACCAAGAAGGCGGATTACGGGTTGATGGCTCTGAAGTACCTGGCCGAGCACCCGGAGAATCCTGCGCTGAGCGCCAAGGACGTTGCCGACGCTTACGGAATACCGGCGCAATTGCTGGCCAAGATTCTGCAGTTGCTGACCAAGCACGGGCTGCTGAAGTCGCATGCCGGCATGAATGGCGGCTACGCTTTGGCGCGCGATGCCCGCGAGATTTCGGCCTACGAGGTGATTCACGCCATCGACGGGCCGTTTTTCATTACTTCCTGCACCAAGGGCGCAAAGAATTGCGATCTGACGCCGAGCTGCACCATCAAAGAGCCGTTGGCGCGCGTAAACGACACCATCGCCGGAGTCCTGAAGAGCATAAGCATTCAGGATCTGGCAGAGCATGAACAGCCCACGAGCCGGTTGCACGCGCCGCATGGGTTGGTTGCGCTCACACTGTAAAAGCTGAGTTAGCTGAGTTAGCGGCGTTCGCCAACTCCGCAAACACCGCTAAAGAGGATGGAGACCTGAGATGGCTACAGTTTTCAGCAACGTTGAGGCGCCGGCGGGCGTTAGCTTGCCAATCTATATGGATAATCACGCCACCAGCCCGATTGACCCGCGGGTTCTGGAGGCCATGCTGCCCTACTTCACCACCAAGTTTGGCAATGCGGCCAGCCGCAACCACTCCTTTGGTTGGGAGGCAGAGCAGGCAGTCGAGACAGCGCGGGAACAAATTGCCAAGCTCATCGGGGCCACTGCGAAGGAAATCATCTTCACTTCCGGCGCCACGGAGAGCAACAACCTGGCGCTCAAGGGCATTGCGGAGATGTACCGCGAGCGCGGCAACCACATCATCACGCAGGTAACGGAGCACAAGGCGATTCTGGACACCTGCAAGCGTCTTGAAAAATACGGCTACCGCGTGACTTATCTGCCGGTGAAGGCCGACGGGCTGATCGATCTTGAGGACCTGAAACGGGCCATGGACGACAAGACGATTCTAGTCTCGATCATGGCGGCCAACAACGAGATCGGCGTGCTGCAGCCCATCCGCGAAATCGGCAACCTGTGCCATGAGAAGGGCGTCATCTTCCACACCGATGCGGTGCAGGCGGTGGGCAAGGTTCCGGTGAACGTAATAGCCGACAACATTGACGTGCTGTCGCTCTCCGGACACAAGATTTACGGCCCCAAGGGCGTGGGCGCGCTGTATGTTCGCAGGCGCAACCCGCGCGTGCAGATAGCGGCACAGATTGACGGCGGCGGCCACGAGCGCGGCATGAGGTCGGGCACTTTGAATGTGCCGGGCATTGTGGGGCTGGGCAAAGCATGTGAGATTGCGTATGAGGAGATGGACACCGAAGCTGCCTATCTCCGCGGCCTGCGCGACCGGCTGAAGAACAAGCTCGAATCGGAGCTCGACTACGTTCATGTGAACGGGTCATGGGAGCATCGTCTCCCCGGCAACCTGAACATGAGTTTCGTCTATGTCGAGGGCGAATCGCTGCTGATGGGCATCAACGACGTTGCGGTCTCCAGTGGTTCAGCCTGCACCTCGGCGACGCTTGAGCCGTCGTATGTATTGAAGGCGCTCGGTCTCGGCGACGATGTGGCGCACAGCAGCATTCGATTTGGTTTGGGCCGCTTCAACACCCAGGCCGAAGTGGATTACGTTGCGGCCAAGGTGATCGACATCGTCAAGCACCTGCGCCAGCTTTCGCCGCTCTATGAGATGGTGCTCGAAGGCATCGACCTGACGAAGATTCAATGGGCGGCGCATTAGAGGCAGGGACTAAGGAACTAGGGGCTGAGAGACTAGGAACTGAGAGATTCCCGGCTTTGAGAGCCTCTCACCACTCGGCACTGTAACAGGGCATGACTTTAGTCGTGCCGCACGAGCGATGTTGACAATCTGGGCTTTAGCCCCTGAGGGAAGGCCCGAGACACCAATCAATTTTCCGATTCGGCGAGCTAGATGCTGAATCAAACAAGAGGAAATACCGCGGCTTCCCCCGCAAAAAGGAGCAAGGACATGGCATACAGCGACAAAGTAATCGACCACTACAACAACCCGCGCAATGTGGGCCAACTTGACAAGAGCTCGACCGAAGTGGGTACCGGCCTGGTCGGCGCGCCGGAGTGCGGCGACGTGATGCGGTTGCAGATCCGCGTGAATCCCGAGACGCAGGTGATCGAAGAGGCCAAGTTCAAGACCTTCGGTTGCGGCTCGGCGATTGCCAGCTCTTCGCTTGCCACCGAGTGGATCAAGGGCCGCACTGTTGACGATGCAATGGCTATCAAGAACACCGATATCGTGAAGGAGCTTTCGCTGCCGCCGGTGAAGATTCACTGCTCGGTACTGGCGGAAGATGCGATCCGCGCGGCTATTGGCGACTGGAAGAAGAAGAATGGTGTTGGCGAAACAGTCGCTGCCGTGGCCACCACACACTGAGGAATCGCTGGACGCCCACAAGGGTTGGGTGCCCCATCCATTCGCGCTCTTGGCGAATGGGTGGGAGTCCCCCCAGGCCCAGGGCCGCAAAACTGAGAAGGCAACAATGTCGAACATGGTAACAATCGAATCCAAGCCTGGCGAAGGAATTTCGGCAGCGCAGCCATCCGCCCCACCGGGCCCAGGCGGCACTCCGGTCGCCGCAGGTGGCCTGCAAGTGACAGCTCGCGCCGTCAAGAAGATTCGTGTGGCCATGGCCAAGGAAGGCGTCTCGCCGGAAGAGGGCGGGCTGCGCATCGGCGTGATGGGCGGCGGCTGCTCCGGGCTTTCGTATTCAATCAAGTTCGACACCCGGCCCCGCGAGCGCGATCGCATCTACGAGTTCGACGGCGTGCGCGTCTTCGTCGATCCGAAATCGTTTCTCTATCTGCACGGCATGACGCTGGACTACGAAGAAACGCTGATGCGGCAGGGCTTCAACTTCATCAACCCGAACTCCTCGCGCTCCTGCGGCTGCGGTTCGTCGTTCTCCTAATTGAATCCGGCAGTCTTCCGTTCCGCCAAGAGTTCACATATGCTCAACATTCTCGATTCCGCTGTGCCCGTTGCTTGTTGGTCGTGCTCGGTAGCCCATAACGACTCCACACTGTTTTGCCCGCACTGCAGCAAGATTCAGCCTGCTGCCGCGGGCGATTTTTTTCGCGTCTTCGGGTTAGAGCGAGGGTTTCAAGTGGATCTCGAGGCTTTGGAGCGTGAGTTTCACAGCCTGAGCCGCAAGGTACATCCGGATCGGTTCGCTCGCTCCTCGGAAATGGAGCGGGAGTTGAGCCTCGCAGACACTGCCCTGTTGAACGACGCCTACCGCACGCTCAAAGATCCCCTGCATCGCACCGAATACCTGCTCAAGCTGGAAGGCGCGGAGATTGGAGAGGAATTCGCCGGCAAAGACTCCCTTGAAGCCCGCAAAGGCCATAAGGATCCGTCGCGGGTTCCCGCAGATTTGCTGGAAGAGGTCTTCGAACTGAACATGCAGCTGGAAGAGATGCGCATGGCGCGCAAGATGGGTGAGGAAGACGTTGCGCTCCAAGCTGATTTAGAACGGGCAAAGAAGAAGTTTGAAGGCTTGCTGGGAGCAGTGGACGAAGACCTGCGCGCCCAATGGGGTATATGGGACGCGGGCGACACCTCAGCGCGCCAGGCTGCACAGAAGACCATGGTGGCTTTGATTGACCGGCGCCGCTATCTCAGCAACCTGTTGCGCGACGTGACAGAAACATTGGGAGCATAAACAAAGAACATGGCGGAATCGAACCTGACCGGCCGCGTTGTCGGAATCGATCTCGGGACCACTAACTCCCTGGTCGCGTATATGCAAGGGGATGCGCCCGTGGTGATTCCCGGCGTGGACGGCTCGAATCTTGTGCCGTCGGTGGTAGCGCTCGATCCCGTTCCGCCCGAGGGTGGAAGGCCTACAGTGACGGTGGGAAACACCGCGCGCAAATCGCTCATCGAAACGCCGGAGCGAGTGATCTATTCCGTGAAGCGTCTCATGGGCCGCGGCCTCGATGAGATTCAGAGCGAGTTGAAGCTCTTCCCTTTTCGGCTGGCCGAGGACATCGAGGCTGGCGAGGTGCCAAGAATTCGGCTCGGCGAACTCAAGTTCACGCCGCCGGAGATTTCCGCCTACATCCTTCGCCAACTGAAGCGTAATGCCGAGCGGTTTTTCGGCGCGCCCGTAACGCAGGCCGTGATCACTGTGCCCGCTTATTTCAACGATGCGCAGCGCCAGGCCACCAAAGATGCGGGACGCATGGCTGGCCTTGAGGTTCTGCGCCTGGTGAATGAGCCCACCGCAGCCGCTCTGGCCTACGGACTTGATCGCGCCAAGGTTGGGACCATTGCCGTTTACGATCTGGGCGGCGGCACGTTCGACATATCGATCCTCAAGTTGCGCGACGGCATCTTCGAAGTCCAATCCACAAACGGCGATACGCATCTGGGCGGCGACGACATCGACAACCTGCTGCTGACCATCGCTTTGGATGAGATTCACGCCGAGCATGGCGTTGACCTGCGCGGCCATCCCGGTGCGGTGCAGGCGCTGCGCAAGGCCGCCATCGACGCCAAGATCAGCCTGTCTACGGATCAGGCTGCAAGATTCGACATCGAGCTCCCCAATGGCGACCGCTATCAGCGCGAGATTCCTCGCGCCGTCTTCGAAGTGCTGATTGAGCCAGTGCTGGAGCGCACGGCAGGCCCTTGCAAGCAGGCATTGGCAGACGCAGGAATCACTCCGGAACAGATCGATGAAGTGGTATTGGTGGGCGGGTCGACGCGCATCCCAGCGGTGCGTCAACTGGTGGACGACCTGTTTCATCTGGCAGCGCGCGGCAAGAAGCCGCACATCGAGCTGAATCCCGACGAAGTTGTGGCCTTGGGCGCAGCGGTGCAGGCCGACATTCTGGCCGGAGCCTCGAAGACCACAGAAGAGATGCTGCTGCTGGATGTGACCCCGTTGTCGCTGGGCATTGAGGCTCTGGGCGGCGCCGTGGCGCGGATCATCCAGCGAAACTCAACCATTCCGGCGTCGGCCACGGAGCACTTTACGACAGGCGTCGACGGCCAGACCAAGGTCGCCATTCATGTGGTGCAGGGCGAACGCGAACTGGCCGCCGATTGCCGGTCATTGGCGCGGTTTGACCTGAGAGGCATTCCACCCATGAGCGCCGGGTTGCCACGCATCGAAGTTAAATTTCTCATTGACGCCGACGGCATCTTGAAGGTGACGGCACGTGAGCAGCGCAGCGGACAGGCCTCGAAAATTGAAGTGAAGGCGACTTACGGATTGACGGACGAGCAAGTCGAGAGCATGATTCTGGACTCGTTCGATCACGCCGAAGAGGATTTTGCGAAGCGATTGCTGATTGAAGCTCGCAACGAAGCGGAGACGATTCTCGCTGCGGTTGACCGCGCGCCGCGAAGCCCGGCATGGGCGCAGTTGACCGGGGCCGAGCAAGCCGCTATTTCAGCAGCGCGCAGCCGCCTGGAAGCCGTCATGCGGGGCGAGGATGCAAAGGCAATTCGCGATGCGACGTTGGCACTCGACCAGGCGACGCGGCGCTTTGCCGAGTTGATGATGGAAGCTGCGGTGAGCACCGCGATCACAGGCAAGACCATGGACGCGGTTGACGAGGAACTGGGCGAGGCTGTGACCGCTCCTCATCCCATGGCCGCGGCGGAGTTCAAGTAGGGCCGATAGCACTGTATCAGGGCACGACTTTAGTCGTGCCGTAAAGGCCGCTAATCGAAGCTGGGCTTTAGCCCCTGAGGGATTGTCAATGATCACCGGTCAGTCTCACTGCAAAGGAAAGACGTTATGAGCGAAGCAAACACAACAAGCATCCCCGCCGACAAGCTCGTGCGAGTCACCTTTCAGCCCGAAGGCCGCACCGTTGAATTCGAATTTGGCACATTGCCCTACGAGCACCACGGCAAGCCAATGTCGTTTCTCGATGTGGCGGAGAACTTCAACGTCTTTCTCGACCACGCCTGCGGCGGCGTTTGCGCCTGCACCACTTGCCACCTTTGGATCAAGGATCAGCAGGGCATCAGCGAAGCGGACGACGACGAAATCGACCGCATGGACATGGCCGCCGACCAGCAGTTGAATTCGCGCCTGGGCTGCCAGGCCGTGATCACCGGGCCCGGCGAATACGTGGTCGAGATTCCCAAGTGGAACCGCAACTACGTCTCCGAAGGCAAGCCTTTGACGCTGGCGGAAACCAAGTAAGCCACAGAGTGTGGGTGCCCCACATCTCGCATTTGAGATGTGGGAGACTACGAACCCCACCGGGCGAAAGTCATATAAGGAGCGAAAAGTGCCGCGCGAGATTCTGTGGACCGACGCCGAAGAGATCGGTATTCAGCTACAAGAGAAGTTTCCCGACCTGGATCCGCTGACGGTGCGCTTCACCGACCTGCATCGCTACGTGACGGAGCTGCCCGGTTTTGCCGACGACACGGCGAAGTCGAATGAGTCGCGGCTGGAAGCAATTCAGATGGCCTGGCGCGAGGAGTGGCAGGACGCCCAGGGTGGTTAGGCGTCGATTTATTCCAAAGTGAATCCAGCCAGCCCGGCGGCTTCGCGCAAGCGCTGGTCGAATGTCAGAAACACATCGCCTTTAGGATTACCTTCGCACCATTCCAAGGCTGCCGCGAGTTGTGCCGCGTCAGCAGCGCTTAGTGGATAAAGCTCGAGTAATACCCTCGCCTGATGGGCGATTTGCTCAGAAGGCTCGACGAGTCGCCAGGTTCTTGCAATGATCTGCGCCAGTTGCTTTCCAGCCTGGAAATCGTCCGGACCGATCTCCCGCATTCGCAAGAGACGTGTTAGGCCACTCACGATTTCAATTGGAGTGGACCACCAGACGACAACTCCATGATCTGCAAAGAGCGCCGTGGCCCTTTCCGTCTGGTTTTGTTGCACGCAAAGTGGGATGAGTGCACTGGAATCCCAAAACGCAGGCAGCAAACTCATCTTCCATCCCGCTCCTCACGCCAGACCTGGTCCATCACTTCCTGCGAGATCATCGGGCCTGTCGGCGCAGGCAGCTTGTATCCCTCCGGGCGGCGCATTTTCGCCGGTGTCAGAACGCCTTTGGCGATGAGACGAAGCTCGCGTTCGTCGTAGTCCTCGACCGGCCCCGGAGGAACCAACCGCGCAACCGGCTTATTCCGATCAAAGATCAGCACTTCTTCGCCGTTTTTGACGTACTGAATGTGGGCGCTGAGCTTGGCCTTCAGTTCGCTGATCTTGGCAGTCCTCATAGGACCACTCTACCACAACATGACCAACTTGGTCATGTTCGCTCACTCCTCATCCTCGGCCAGCCCAGACGCAAATTGCCGCTCGCTCGGTCATCGCCATTCGTATTCTTCCCGCTCGCTCCAGCCAAATGCGCCTTCAAAGTGAACGAATTCTTTCTCTTTGCCGGGCACGAGGTAGACGCTCAGGATGTCAAATCGGACAGGCGGGGCAGCCTTCATGGGCAACTGGCGCACATAATGCCTGGCCAGCTTGCGGAGCGTATTGCGCTTATGGGAATCAACGGTCACTTCAGCGGCCGCAATGTCGTGAGCTGTGCGGGTTTTCACCTCGACGAAACACAGCAGCAGACCCTGCCACGCAATCAGGTCAAGATCCCCGCGCTGGTATCCTGACGACCATCGCCGCGCGACCACTATGTAGCCCTTGCGGCGCAAGTAGAAGAAGGCCGCATCTTCCCCGTCGATTCCAGTCGCCAGGTGTGCCGGCCGCCTCGTGGAACCGCCGCCGCGGCCAGCCATCCACTTCATTGCTGCCAGGGTGCGCTCCTCCCAGGCGATTCGCTTTTGCTCAAGCCATGCCATGGCAATTGATTCTCTTCCTCCCAGGTAAAAGGCGCAAATACGGCCCGTCACTTCAACGAGTGGCGGACCGTATTTGCGCTGATCAAGCCGGTTGAGAGCCGCCTGAAGCTGAAAGCCGCGTTATGCGGTCACGACTTCAGGGGTCAAGGCTTGCTCGTGCTCTTTTTCAACCAGAGTCAGCGATTCCTCCAGGATGTCCAGCGCAACGGCGGCTTCTTCTTTGCTCACGATCAGCGGCGGACAAAGCCGCAGCGAGGTTTCGCCGCAGCCCAGCAGCATGAGGCCTCTTTCGAATGCCAAAGTCTCCACGCGGTTGCGCAGTGCTGTGGCCGGCTCGCGAGTGGTCTTGTCTTTTACCAGTTCAATGCCGATCATCAGGCCGCGGCCTCGCACGTCGCCCACCAGAGGGTGAGAGTGCTTCCAGCCGCGCAGACGCTCCAGGATGAACTCACCCACCCGAGCTGCATTGTCGATTCCTTCACGCTCCAGAATGTCCATCGTGGCCAGCGCAGCGGCAATCGAGATTGGGTTGCCGCCAAACGTGGAGGCATGCGAACCAGGCACCCAGTCCATAATTTCAGCCCGGCTCATGCAAATGCCAAGCGGCATGCCGCTGGCGATGCCTTTCGCCATACAGACAATATCTGGCTGCACGCCGGAGTGCTCAATGGCCCACCACTTCCCTGTTCGGCCCGCACCCGATTGCACCTCGTCCACTACCAGCAGAATTCCGTGGCGATTGCAGATAGCGCGCAGCTCACGAAGGAAATTGTCGGGAGCAACCACGTAGCCGCCTTCACCTTGAATGGGTTCGACGAAGATGGCGGCCACTTCTTCAGGTGGCAGAACGGTCTTGAACAGCTTCTCTTCGATATAGCGCGCGCAGCCCAGGCTGAAGGCTTCTTCTGCCTGCGCCCCGCCGCTACAGCCGCGATACGCATAGGGGTAGCGAACGTGGGTCACGCCAGGCAGCATCGGACCAAAGCGCCGCTTCTGCTGGGGCTTCGAGCCGGTCAGCGAGAGCGCTCCCATGGTGCGCCCGTGGAATGCGCCCAGAAAGGCGATCACGTTCTGGCGGCCGGTGTGATAGCGAGCCAGCTTGAGCGCGCACTCGATAGCCTCTGCGCCGGAGTTGCCATAAAAGAACTTGTGCGGCCCAGGCATAGGCGCAACGGCTGACAGGCGATCGGCCAAATCGGTCAGCGGCTCATGGTAGAAATCCGTGCCGGAGATGTGAATCAGCTCGGCAGCCTGTTTCTGGATTGCAGCAACCACTTCGGGGTGGCAGTGGCCGGTAGAAGTAACAGCAATGCCCGCGGCGAAGTCGAGGAATTCATTGCCATCCACATCCTCAATGCGCACACCGCGGCCGCGTTTGGCCACCAGCGGATAAGAGCGTGTATAGCTGGGCGAGATCAACCGGCCGTCGGCTTCCACGGCCGCCCTGGCCTTTGGCCCTGGCAGCGGCGTGTGGAGTTTGGGCCCGTATTGCGCGTATAGCTCTTGCTTGGTCATAGTCTTGTCTCCCATCTAAAAAAGGCTGTCATCCTGAGCGATTAAAAATGCCTGTCATCCCGAGCGATCAAAAATGGCTTGTCATCCTGAGCGACCATCAAAGATCTGTCATCCTGAGCGAAGCGCAGCGGAGTCGAAGGACCTGCATTTGTTCTTCGCCCTTCTAACGGGGCCTGCATTTATTCTTAGCCTTTTTAAGGGGCCTGCGTTTCCATCGCTGGGATAGATGCATTTCGCGGAACCCGTCAGGGTCCCAACAGACAAACGAGGGCTAAGGCAGACGGGGAGTTAGTCGCTTGCAAAAAGGCTAGGTCGAGTGCGCATGGGCAGCACGCGCAGATGCCGCCGCGGGCAGATGCTGCGGTCGCGCGACCGCGACCAGCGCCTGGTGGCCGGTGCAAGCAGTCCGTTTCTTGCGCGCATGTGCATGGAATCCCCGCTGGCTTGAGCATAGCCCAAATTCAGCCTGGATGTACAGCAGAACCGCACCAGCATCGTCGCCGAAGCCGCAACCGAGTGCATAAGTGCGCCAAAGAACCAGCGAAATTAAGAGATTCTTCTCTTCCCGGTGAGCACATTGAACCGAAATCAACGGCTGAAACAATCGTTCGATTCAGCGAGGAACAAACGGAGGCTGTTGAGCCTTCAGAAGCGGTGCTGATATTCGATGCTGATGCGCTGCAGAGCGGCCGTGTAATCTTGGCGAGTATCCCGCTCGTTCACCCATTCAAATGCATAAGGCTCTTGGTTGCGAGCCTTGAACCTGAGGATAAGAAACTCGTCGTAGAGCCTAGCCGTTTCTACCAAACGCAGCTTGGCTTGTTCCGCCTCTTGGATCGGATGCTTGTACTTCTTGCCATCGGTCGTGTAGAACCTATCGCCCTCGAAGCTGGTCATCTCGTCTGCGTAGTTGATGCCAACCACTCCGACGCAAATGGGCTTGACCGAACCCGATCGATGTTTGAAATTCTCGACCTGGTGGGCTAAGTCGCTCTTGACTCGGTCGATCTGCTTGATCATCGCCTTAGCTAGGATCTTCACTTCTACGCCGATTTCGATCGTTGCTACCGGTCCTCTGGCTACCCTGTAGCCAGGGTCAACATGGGGCTCTTCGCCGACGATGAGTTCACCAAATGTGCCATCGCCCCGCCTTGCCTCAATACCCTTGCGTTTGTTTTGCACATTGAGAACCCGCGAAATGTTCTCAACCGACAGAACATAACGCTCGGATTTCTTGATTGCCATTAAATCCTCGTACAGGTGCATGGCGACAAAGTCCCCGAGATTCGATCGGCGGTGCTCGTACTTGTGCCCCTCGAAGAGCTTCCGGAATTCGTCCAACAACCTGAGGTCAGTCACAGACGACCTCGTACGTGGTCGCGCCGGACATACGCCTTACCCGGGCAAGAGCCGAAACCTTCTCACAGGAGATATCGAGGTAGGACTGCTCAACCTCCACTCCGATCGAATTCCTACCACAGTTGATTGCCGCGGCAGTAGTGGATGCGGTTCCGAGGAATGGATCGAGAACGGTGTCGCCTGCGAATGAAAAGAGCCTAATCAGCCGCTCCGCCAACTCGACAGGGTAGGGGGCGGGATGCGCCGTTCGCGTTGTTGATGTTCCTGGAACGTTCGACCAGCCAGAGCGCAGCCAGCTTTGCATCTCCTCCTTCGTTAGCATTGATAGCGCCTTTTGAACCGGAGAGACGGAGCGATACTTGCCGCCTTTACGCAGAAGCAGAATGTACTCGGTGTCATTCTTGACAATCGACCCGGGCTGGTATGGCTTGCCGTAGAATCCGGCGCCGTTCCCCTCAGCCTCTGTCACGCCGTTTGCGATTTTGTGCCAGAGTATCGGAGTAAGGCAATCGAGCCCGAGATTTCGGGAGCGAACCTGGATGTCCGCATGGAGCGGCATCACATAATGACGGCCCTCGCGCTTTCTGGGGACGCACACATCGCCCACGACGCAGCAGATTCGACCGCCAGGAACAAGCACGCGGGCGCACTCTGCCCAGACTTTGTCCAACTCGGCGAGGAATTTTTCATATTCGACGATGTCGCCAAGCTGCGAGCGATTGCCCTGCGCATATTCCTTCAGCGTCCAATAGGGGGGCGACGTGACCACCAAGTGAACTGAAGAATCAGGTAGCCATGACAGGTCTCTCGAGTCGCCAAGATGTAACCGATGAGTGGTCCTGTCGAATGGGGATGGCCACGGCACAGTGCGGTAGTGATTGTTTGCTTCTTGGTAAGCTTTTATAGCTCCCGGATCAGCGTCATTCAGCGGTAAGCGGAACTTCACCTTCGCCCGGCTAGTGATTTCAAAGTACGGTTTGGCCGAAAACTCCTTTCGATCCTTGCCAGACCCAACCCTGGACGGCGCTCGAACAGCCTCCTGTTTCACTGATTACCACCTTCCCGTATCCTCGATGATCTCTTTATTCATACACCTTTCTGATCGACTAAAGCGAACCTATGCACGACCGGCAACTGGCCCGACTTTGCAAGCCGCTGAACCAAGTGCCAGCTCCCCTTCAGCCTCATGGCCGAAGTGCAGAAAGGCAAGCCTCCGCCGAGTCTCATAGCGCCCGTATCCCGAGGAGCGATCCTCGTCCGACGCAAGATTGACAATTTTAAAAGTCGACCGCTGCAGACAGAGAGGCGTCCAAATCGCTGCGATGCGGTCAGGCTACAGGCAAATCGGACCCTACGTCGACTCGTGGTTCCAACGGCCATTTCATTCCTTTGCAGATCATTTCATCCCCTTGGTGCAGAATGGATTTGAGGGCTGAAAAATGGGCAAACGGGCGGCGCGGTCGAAGTTGAAACCCCTCCAACCAAGCCGCCGGAGTGGCTCTGAAGACCCCACCCCTCCCCCACTTTCGCCGCAACGCCATGAAACGACAGATGTTAGGTTCACAATTGTCGATTTTCACCGATTTTGCCCACCAAAACAAAGGGCTTACGTGCCCTCTGCTCTTTCCAGTTTTCCGGAATAAAGGGCTTACATTCGGCACGACTTTGAAATCGACCACGTAGGTCCCGCAAGAAGCGGGAAGCAGCTTCGTCCGGCTCAAGCTACGATTGAATCATCTCCATGGCGAAGCTCGCGCATCCGATCGTCCACACGGAAAAGAAAGCGGTCTCGACGGCCTCAATTGTTCTGGCCTTCGCGAGCGTCTACTTCTTCTGGGGTTCAACCTACACAGCGATCAGAATTGGCGCGGCGGAGATGCCGGCGCTCTTGCTTGCTGGCACGCGGTTTCTGATTGCCGGTGCAATTCTTCTGGCCTGGTGCCGCTGGCGCGGGTTGCGTCTGTTGTGGCCTGCGCGGAACATGCTGCGTTTGGGGCTGATCGGGCTGCTGCTACTGGGCGGCGGCAATGTGGGCCTGGTCTACGCCGAGCGCACCGTTCCCAGCGGACTGGCCTCACTGGTGCTGGCTGTCATTCCCCTCTATGTGGCGCTGATTGAAATGTTTCTGCCCGGCGGCGAGCCGCTTCCCATCCGCGGCTGGCTGGGCATGGCGCTGGGATTTGCCGGGCTGGGCGCGCTGGTGGGTCCGTCGCTGCGAACCGGGCTGGCAGGCGACCGCACACTGCTTGTGGCCCTTGGAGTTCTGCTGGCTGGAGCATTCTCCTGGACGGTTGGTAGCATTCTCTCGCGGCGTTCGAAGCTGCCGGCGAACAGCTTTGTAGCAGCGGCCTGGGAGATGATCGCTGCCGGCGCCTTCAGCACGGTGCTGGGGACAGCGCTGGGCCAGTGGCCGCAGTTCCACCTGAATGCCGCAGCGGTGGGGTCGCTGACCTGGCTCATCACCGGCGGCTCGCTGCTGGGCTACACCGGATTCATCTATCTGCTGGAGCATGTGCCGGTGGCCAAGGTGTCGTCCTATGCCTACGTGAATCCCGTAGTTGCCGTGCTGTTGGGAATCTTCCTGCTGCATGAGCGGCCTGCACCCCCGGAGTTTGCCGGCATGGCCGCCATCGTAGTAGCCGTGTTTCTGCTCACCACGGCCCAGGTCAGAGCCAAGGGCAACACGAAGCCGACTGAGGATTTGGAGCAAATGCCGGCGGAGTGAAGCCGCTCTCTGCTTGCGACAATAGCGAGTAACCATGAGAACGGCTATTTAAGAAATAGAACCGTAGCCGCCGAGGCAACTCCAGCGATCGAAAACACGATCCCGATATACCAATAGAATCTGGTACGGGTCAGCAAAGTGACAGAACTGATCACCAGGCCAATCTCCAGCAGAGCCTCGGAAAGATCGAAGCGATTGGCGCGAGCCTCGGCTTGCTCGACCTTGGTCTCCAGCGCCTCAGCCTTGTCCTTGTCGTCTTTCAGATCGTCGGTCCATTTGGCCTGGTGGTCGGCATAGGACTTGGCGATCTTCTGCGCGGCCTCCTTGTCGGCAATGGTCACAACAGTGAGCAAATCGGAGGCCAACGCGGTTTCATTGGCGCGGATCTTGTGGGCCTGATATTCGTTCCACTGGTCGGTGGCTTTGTTTTGGTTGAGCACGGCTTCGGTGTGCGTGCGATGGCCGAGCACAGTGGTGATGGCCACCAGCACAGCAACCACGCTCATGGTAAAAGCCACCGGGCGGAGCGCATTCTCGCGCTTTGTGTCTTTCTTTTCAACTTCTTCGGCCAGTTCCTGCAAATCCTGAGCTTCGTTGGGTTCCATAAGCTTTCAAATCCATTAGCCGTCATAGATCTTCGGGTTTGAGGCCGGTGCGCTTACCTATCTTAGCAAGCATCTTGGGGCCAATCTCGTCGCTGTCATGAAAGGCCCAGGTGAATTCGTAGGGAAATTCAGGGTGTTCGAGTTGGCGGTGTGAGCCGCCTTTGCTGATGCGAGCCTTTTCGCGCCATCCGATGCGCACCAGCGCTCGCCAAACCTTTGCAGCGCGCGATGAAGGCCACTGGCTCATTCAAAACGTTACGCGACCGCGAACCGCACTTGATCGGGAATCGATTGGTTGGCCTCGATTTGATCGGCGACGACTCTGAGCGCCAGCGCCTCGACCTTCGATTGAGCTTCCGTGCGGGTAGCTCCATAGGCAAGCACACCCGGCAGACTTTCAATCTCAGCTATCCAGCGGCCATCTTCCTCTCGATCAAAAAGAATCTCGAACTCCATAGGGATGACCTCCAAGCGCATACCGCCTACTCAAGGATAGCAGCTTGCGTGTCCTTGCGTTACTTCCGCTTCCAGCGTACTCCGTCTTTGGAGTCTTCTATCATTACGCCCTTTTCCGCCAGTTCATTGCGGATCTGGTCCGCGCGGGCAAAGTTGCGCTGCTTCTTAGCCTGAGTGCGCTCGGCCACCAGGGTGTCAACGGCTTCGTCGGTAAGCGATTGACGGGTCAGGAGTTCCGGGGCTACGTCCGCCAGCCGGCCAGACGCGGCGGCCCACTCCAAGGCGCGGCGCGTAGGCTCGGCGTCGCGGTCCTCAATGACGTCAAAGATGGCGTCAAAGCTCGACAGAACGGCAAGAATCGCGTCGCGGTCTTCAGCCAGAAGCTGGCCCTGATCGATGGCCGTGTTGGCAGCGCGGATGAGGTCGAAGATGGGGGCGCGTGCTTCGGCAGTGTTCAAATCGTTGGCCAATGCGGCTAAGTAATCTGTTTGGGCCTTGTTAGCGGCGGCCTGGAGCGCAGGGTTGGCGCCGGGAGCGAGATTGGCCTGCTTGAGGCGCTGTGAGAAGGTCCGCAGGCGCTCGATGGCATTGGTTGCTTCAATGAGGCCGTCGAAGGTGAAGTTGAGCTGGTGGCGATAGGGCACAGAGACCAGCGCCAGGCGGATGGCCGAAGCTTTGTAGCCCTTGAGCAGCAGGTCGCGCGGGGTGAAGAAGTTGCCCTCGCTCTTGGACATCTTGCGCCCATCGACGAGCAGAAAGCGGACGTGCATCCAGTGGCGGGCAAAGGTTTTATGCGTCACGCTCTCGCTTTGGGCAATCTCGTTTTCGTGGTGCGGGAACATCAGGTCTTCTCCGCCGGCGTGCAGGTCGAAGCTCTCGCCGAGATACTCCATGGCCATGGCGGAGCACTCAATGTGCCAGCCAGGACGGCCGCGGCCGATTGCCGTATCCCACGAAGTCTCGCCTGGTTTGGCGGCTTTCCAGAGGGCAAAGTCGCGGGCTGAGTCCTTCTCGTACTCGTCCAGATCGACGCGCGCGCCGTCCTCAATGCCGCTTAAGTCCTTTTTACTCAGCTTGCCGTACTCGGGGAAGGCGGCCAGGCGGAAGTACCATGAGCCGTCCTCAGTCTGATAAGCGGCGTCGGCGGCGGCCAGCTTTTGAACCAGCTCGACCATGCGCGGAATGTGCTCTGTGGCGCGGGCAATGATCTCAGGCCGCTCGACGCGTAGCGATTCCAGATCCTCAAAGAAGGCCTGTTCAAAGCGCGCCGTGTACTCACCGATGGGAATGTTGAGGGCAGCTGCGTTGCGAATGATCTTGTCGTCCACATCGGTAATGTTCATGACGTGGCGGACCGGGGTTCCGGTGAGCAGGAGGAAGCGGCGGAGGATGTCTATCTGAAGGAAAGTACGAAAGTTACCGATGTGTCCGTAGTCGTAAACCGTGGGCCCGCAGGCGTACATGCGCAGCGCCTTGCCGTCCATGGGGACGAGAGGGTCAATTTCTCCTGTGAGGGTGTTGAAGAGGCGGAGGGTCATCGGTACCTGGTCGAACGGCTTGCTCATAAAGGGCTGGTGGACTAGCGGGTTTGGCCCTTCCGATTGTAGCAAGATCAGGGGTCAGCGCTCAGGGATCAGGGATCAGAGATCGGCGAGTCCATGAGCCGGGGATTCAGCGGCGCTTGCGGTTGACCAGGATGAGGAGCATGATGCCCACGGCGGCTGCGGCTGCTCCGCGCCATGCCCAGGCGGTCTGGCCGGTCATAAAGCTGCCGGGAAGGATATTCACGCCCTGAAGAATCCAGATGACGCCCATGGCGATCAGCAGGACTCCCAGAATGTTGGCGATAATGCGCATGGCTGCTCCTTTTTGTTTTGGATGTTTCGGTCAGTATGCACAGATAGTATGCTCTCGCGACGCCCGGGCAGGCCAGACGAGCCTCTCGTTGGGTGGGCTGTGGATTCCCCACATCTCAAAGACAACATGTGGCACCCGGCTCTATCGACCGAGGGCGAGAGATGGGTCGGCGGAAAGGCCTGGTTTGGCGAAGTCCTGCGCGAGGAAGCGGGGCCAGGCGGCGGCGGCGATCATGGCGGCGTTGTCAGTGGAGAGGGCTAATGTTGGGAACGACACGGTCAGGTTGCGACGTGCGGCTTCGGCGGTGAAGCGGAGGCGGAGTTCGCGGTTGGCGGCGACGCCTCCGGTGACGAAGATGCGGCGGACATTGAGGGATTCGGCGGCGGCGAAGGTCTTCTTCATCAGGTCGCCGACAACGGCGTGCTGGAAGCTGGCAATCAGGTCGAGGGTTTGCCGATCGCACATGGCGCGCGCATCCTCGACCGTGGGTCGCACGGTGGCTCGGGGTCCCGTGAAGAGCGCGTCGCGCCGGGCTTCGGCTTCGGAGCGGAGGTTGTGGAGTTCTACGTAGCGGAGAACGGCGGTCTTGATTCCTGAGAAAGAGAAAAGAAAGTGCGGGTCGAGGTTGGCGATGGGGGCTGTGCGGGCGGCCTTGGTGCGGGGGGCCTTGCCGGCGAGGTGGAGCTTGGTCTTGAT
>Ga0182024_10007438_pt1 | contig 23600 bp, 21 predicted proteins | sample P32metaG_FD_120480 | JGI IMG/M metagenome (GOLD analysis project Ga0182024, IMG submission 120480) | Permafrost microbial communities from Stordalen Mire, Sweden - P3-2 metaG (Illumina Assembly) | ecosystem: Environmental > Terrestrial > Soil > Wetlands > Permafrost | place: Sweden: Stordalen... | reverse complement strand
GCGCCGAAGTTGACGATCGTGTCCACCCGCGAGGGCTTGACGCCAAGCTCCAGTGCCAGCTGCACGTAATCCGCGCCGAACGTGTCGATAAACGCATCGACCTGCCCGGCCGCATGCCGGACCCGGTCGGCCACCCCGTCGCCGTAGGCGACAGGAAGCACCCCGTGCCCGGCGAGCCACTCATGGTTGGCCTCGCTAGCCAGCCCGATCACGGTCGCCCCGGCCAGCCTGGCCAGCTGGACAGCGAGCGAGCCGACCCCTCCGGCGGCTCCCGATACCACCACCGTGTCGCCGCCGGTCAGCGAGACCGCTCGCACGGCCGCGTAGGCGGTGGCACCGGCCACGAACAGCGATCCGGCGACCTCCCACCGCACGCCGGCCGGCTTCGCGGTCAGGTTCCGCACCTCGACCAGGACGTACTCAGCGTGGCTGGCCCGGTTATCGGTATATCCGATGACCTCATCGCCCTCAGCGACTGCGGCTACGCCGGGACCGGCCGCGGCCACTATCCCCGCCAGGTCGCTGCCCTGCCCGGACGGAAACACGGTCGGCCACCGGGCATGCAGAAGGCCCTCGCGGATCTTGGCCTCGCCGGGGTTGATCCCCGCTGCCTTGACCCGCACCAGTACCTGACCAGGTCCCGGTACCGGCTGGGGCACGTCCAGCACCCTCAGCACGTCGATCCCGCCGTACTCCCCGAACCGCACAGCCTTCATCGCAGCACCTCCGTTCTCCCAAGGTCGGGGTTAACCGTCTCCCGGCGCCAGTTATGCCACCAGTCGCCAACGCCGCGGCAAGAGTACGTCCCGTCCGCCCGGCTCGTGCTGGTGCGTGCGCTGAAACCATTGTCGAATAAATGGCGTTCGGGAAATCTGCCGGGCACGTTTAGGCAGGGTCAGCGGGCAACCGCCGGGGCGCCGTCGCCGCCAGGGCGAGAAGACCTGAACCCGGGAGAGGTCATCCTTCCGGGGCGGGATCCAGCAGTTCCTCAGCCCAGCCGCCGATCCGGTCGCCGTATTCGCAAGGTCCGCGGGACCAGCCGCGGCGGGCTCAACGGATCATCGCCTGCTTGACGAGCGTGCGCCCGAAGTCCCACATCAGGCCGGTGCCCCGGTGCGCGTCGGCCATCACGGTGGCGAATGCGTCGCAGAACTGCGTTACCTCCGCGTCCCCGATCGTCAGCGGCGGCAGCAGCTTGATTACTTCCATGTGGTCGCCGGCCACCTGGGTGAGGATGTGGTGCTGCTGAAACAGCGCGACCACCACCATCTGCGCGAAGAGCCCGTGCCTGGCTGCCTGCAGCATGTTCCAGCCGGTCCTGAGCTTCAGCGAGCGGGGCCTGCCGAACTCCAGCCCGATCATCAGCCCGCGCCCGCGCACATCGGCGACCAGTTCGTACTCCGCGGCTATGTCACTGAGCCCGTCCTGCAGCGCCTTTCCGGTCCGCTCGGCGCTGCTGACGAGCTGCTCGTCCTCGATGACCGCAAGCGATGCCAGGCCGGCCGCCATGGCTGACGCGTTGGCGCCGAAGGTCGAGTCGTGCACGAGCACCCGGTCCATGGAGGAGTAGACCTTCTCGAAGATCCAGTCCCTGGCCAGCGTGGCGCCCACCGGGACGAAACCGCCGGACAGCGCCTTCGCGACGGTGACGATGTCCGGCACGACAGTCTCGTGCTGGTAGCCGAAGAACCGCCCGGTCCGGCCGAGGCCGGTCTGCACCTCATCGCAGATGAGCAGCGCGCCATGATCGTGCAGCAGCTTCCGGGCGGCGGTGAGGAACCCCGGCGGTGGCACGTACACGCCCTTGCCCTGGATCGGCTCGACGATGAGGGCGGCGACGTCTCCCTTGCGGAGCTCGGCTTCGAGCGCGGCAAGACTCCCGAGCGGGATGCCGGTGTCGGCCAGCAGCGGGTCGAAGCCGCGCCGGAACTCGGCCGAGCCGTTCACCGACAGCGAGCCAACGGTCAGCCCGTGGTAGCCGCGGTCGCAGTAGATGATCCGCCGCCGGCCTGTCGCGTACCTGGCGAACTTCAGCGCGGCTTCCACCGCCTCGGTGCCGCTGTTGCAGAAATACACCCGGTCCAGCCCCGGTGCCGTGGCGAGCAGCTGCTCGGCAAGGAGCCCTGGCAGTAGGGCGCAGTCGAACTGAGCCATGTCCGCGAGCCCGCCGTCGAGCACGTCGTTCAGCGACCTGCGGACCACCGGATGATTGCGGCCCACCGCGAACACGCCGAAGCCGCTCAGGTAGTCGAGGTAGCGGCTGCCGTCGCGGTCGTACAGGTAGCAGCCTTCCCCTCGCTCATAGACCTTGTCGAAGCCGATGGCATGCAGCATCCGCGGCAGCTGGGGGTTCAGGTGGCGGGCATGCAGCTCGTATCCCTGATCACGCCGCGCGGCGAGAAGGCCGGGCAAATCGAATCCCATGACCGCAGTCTCGCGGTCAGCCCAGCCCGCCGGTTGCCCGGGGGTCATCCGGCCACTGCGGCCATCATGTCCGGGTCATGCAGGTGGCAGGCGACGGACTGAGTCGGCGAAAGCTGGCGCAGTTGCGGTTCCTGCTCCCTGCAGACCGGCATGACGAGCGGGCAGCGCGGGTGGAAGTGGCAGCCCCGCGGCCGGTCGATCGCGTTCGGGATGTCGCCAGTCAGGGCCGGCTTGACGGTCTTACGTGCCGTGGTGAGCCGGGGCGCCGCGCGCACCAGCGCCTGGGTATAGGGGTGCAGCGGCTCGTCGAAAATGCTGGTCGTGGGCGCGTACTCGACCACCCTGCCCAGGTAAAGGACGGCCGTGCGCTGGCTGATGTGCCGTGCGACGTCGAGGTCATGGGTGACGAACAGGTAGGTCAGCCCGCGCTCGTCCTGGAGCTTGATCATCAGGTTCAGCACCTGTGCCTGGATGGACACGTCCAGGGCTGTCAGCGGCTCGTCGGCAATGACGATGTCAGGGCTGACTGCCAGCGCGCGGGCGATGCCCACCCGCTGGCGTTCTCCGCCGCTGAAGGCCAGCGGGCGGCGGGATGCCTGGGCGGGGGAGAGGCCGACGGTCTCCAGCAGCTCGGCCACCTTCTGCGCACGGTCCTGCCGCCCGACGACCCGGTGGACCTTCAGCACCTCCGCCAGCGACTGGCCGACCGTCATCGTCGGGTTGAGCGATGAATAGGGATCCTGGAAGACGCCCTGGATCTGGCGCCGGACGGCACGCGCGGCCTGGCCCTTGCGGTCCAGGATGCTCTGGCCCTGGTACAGGATGTCGCCGCTGGTCGGCCGGTACAGGCCGAGCAGCAGCCGGCCGAAGGTCGTCTTCCCCGAGCCGGTCTCGCCGACGAGGGCGAGTGTCTCACCGCGGCGGATGGCGAGCGATACCCCGTCGACGGCCTTGAGCGTCGCGCGGGACCGGCCGGTCGCTGCGCGTCCTGCGGAGAAGTGCCGGGACACGTCCCGGGTCTCGATGATCGGGATGTCCGCCTGGCTGCCCGCGGTCACGGCCCCGTCCCCGCTATCCCCGGTCATTGCCCCGCCCGGCCCCGTGCCCGGCCAGGGAGAACCGGCCGGCGTTGGATCCGCCGTCGACCTCCAGGACCGTGCCGGTGATGTTGGCTGCCGCGTCCGAGGCCAGGAAGAGCACCGCCTCGGCGATATCGCGCGGATCGCCGGCCCGGCCGAGCGGGATGGACCGGACCAGGGCCGCCCGCAGTTCGTCCGGCGCCCGGTCCGGGTACGCGTCGCTCCACTCGCGCACGTCGATGTAGCCGGGGGAGACGACGTTCACCCTGATCCCGTGCGGGCCGAGTTCCATCGCGAAGACCTTGCTCATCGTCTCGACCGCGGCCTTCGATGCGCTGTAGGCCGCGCCGCCCGGCCGCGGGTTCCGCGCGGATCCGGTCGAGATGCTGACCACGGCGGCGCCCGGCCCGGCGCCTGGCCCGGCGGCTGGGCCGCCGTCGGCGGCGCCCGGCGCCGCCAGGCCGACCCGGTACCGGGCGAATGCCTGCGTCATCATGAAGGCGCCGGTCACGTTCACCCGGAACACCCGGTCCCACGCGTCCGCCTGCATCTCCAGGAGGGTCCCGTCGGGATAGGAGGCGGCGTCGTTGACCAGGACATCGGCCCGGCCCCAGCGGGATACGGCCTCGCCGATCACCCGGTCAGCCAGCCCGCGGTCTGCCACGTCCCCGGTCACCGTGACGACCGCCGGGTTGCCGGCGAAGTACCCGGAGTCAGCCAGGTCGCAGATCACGACGCGGGCGCCCTCGGCGGCCAGGGCCTCGGTGATGGCCCGGCCGATTCCGTTGGATCCGCCGGTCACCACGGCGACCCGTCCGTCGAACCGAGACTGCCGCACGGGCTCTCCTTCGCTGCGACTCTGCCGCGACGCGCTGCCCGGGTCTGCTGCGCCGCAGCACCCGGGCATATTGTCGATTGTCGACTAAATTAGTATAGGCATCCAGGGCTGCGGCTGACCAGAGTGCCGCGCCCGATCAGATTGCTGCGCCCGGCCAGAGCGCAGCTCGTCCGGAGTGCCGCGCCCGGCCAGGGCGGGACTCGTCCGGAGCAGGCAGGGCGGAGTGGTTGATGAGCGTGTTCACCGGCGTGGGCGTCGCCCTAGTGACGATCTTCGGGGCCGACGGGAGCGTTGACACGGCCTCGACAGCCGCGCTCGCCCGCGACCTGACCGATCGCGGCGCCCGCGCGGTGCTGGCGTGCGGCACCACGGGCGAGGCAGGCACCCTGACGGACGATGAGCGCACGGCGATCGTCGCGGCCGTGCGCGAGGCCGTGCCGACCGGCATCCCGGTGCTGGCCGGCACCGGCGCGGTCGCGGCGCAGCGGGCGGCTGACCTCACCGCGGCGGCCTGCCGGGCCGGCGCGGACGCGGTGCTGGCCTGGCCGCCGCCCGGCAGCGCCGACCTGCTGGCCTACTACCAGGGCCTTCGCGAGGCGGCCGGCGGCCGGCCGGTGCTCGCGTACCACATCCCGTGGGTGTCGGCCCCCGGCGTGCCGGTCGATGCGCTGGCCGGCCTGCCGGTCGCCGGGGTCAAGGACTCCTCCGGCCTCGCGGACCGGCTGCTCGACGAGATCGCCCACTATCCCGGCGCGACGTACGTCGGGTCGTCAGCGCTGCTGGCGCTGGCCGGCCCGGTGGGCGCTGCGGGAGCGATCCTCGCGCTGGCCAACGTGGAGCCGGAGCGCTGCTGCCGGGCCTTCGCCGGTGACGCGACCGCGCAGCTCGAGCTGGCGGACCGGCACCTGGCGGTCAAGGCCGGGGGACCGGCGGTGCTCAAGGGAATCCTGGCCGCCTCGCACGGCACGTCCGCGGCCGTTAGGGTCTCCTAGCCATGGCCACCCTGCAGCGCGGCCTGGCCGTGCCGTGCTTTGCCGAGGACCCGATGGAGCTCGCACGGCTGGGAATCGAGGCCGAGCGCGCCGGGTTCGACGGATTCTTCCTCTGGGATCACATCGTCTTCTCCAACACCGGCGACGGCCCGCCGATCGTCGACCCGTGGCTGGTGCTGGCCGTGGTCGCCGCGAGCACCACCCGGATCCGCCTCGGCACGATGATCACGCCGGTGCCCCGGCGGAGGCCATGGCAGCTGGCCAAGGAGACAACCACCCTGGACCGGCTCAGCAACGGCCGCCTGATCCTCGGTGTCGGCATCGGCTCGCCCGGCTACGGCGATTTCGGCATCTTCCATGAGCCCGCTGACGAGCGCGTCCGGGCGGAGCTTCTCGACGAAGGGCTTGATGTCCTGGCCGGGCTGTGGAGCGGCGAGCGGTTCTCCTATCAGGGCAGGCACTTCACCCTCGACCCGGTCCGGTTCACGCCGACGCCAGTCCAGCGGCCGCGGATCCCGGTCTGGGTCGGCGGAGTGCTCCCCGCGGCCAGGCCGATCGCCAGGGCCGCCCGCTGGGATGGCATGGTGCCGATCCGGTTCGCCGGCGGCAGCCTGGTCCGGCCGTCGGCCGAGGACATCGCCGAGACAGCCGCGACGATCGCCGCGGCGCGCGGTGCCGGCCCGGCTGCGGCGGGCAGCGCTGCGGCCGGGCCTGCCGGACAGGCCGCAGCGCCTGCCGCTGACTACGACATGGTGGTGTGGGCGGAAATCGCGGCCGAGCCGGCCAAGGTCCCCGAGATCGCGATTCCCTACCAGGCCAGTGGCGCGACCTGGTGGATCGAGACGGCCAAGCCGGAGCCCCGGTGGTGGGAAGGCGTGCAGGAACGAGTTGCCAGGGGAATCCCGCGATAGCCGCGTGGCATCCGCGTTGGAACGATCACCGAAAAGGTCGACGCGCTGGATTGATGCGAACGTTCGACCGCCGCCGATGTCTCGGTCGGGGATGCTGCACTCATCGAACCGAACGGACAAGGCGCACAAGTCCTGACGCCGCCGCTCACCGAGTATCTGAACACCATCTGGTATTACCCGACCGCTACCTGGGGCCAGATCAGGCAGGCAGACATCAATCTCTGCATGCAGCTGGATAGCAGCGCTGGCAACGCCGTCGTTGCCCTAGCTACACCGAGTGCTGGCGAGCGTTTGCCGCACTGACTGGCAGCCGGCCAGCCTGCCTTCGTCTGCTCGTGCGGGCTGACCAACAATATGTCAAGGTCGCTTGACATCCGATAATGAGTAAAGGTACCTTGACGTCGTGCGGAACCGGGTCCGGGAGCAGCGGGTTCAGCGGGGGATGTCCCAGGCTGAGGTGGCGGCGGCGCTGGGCGTGTCTCGTCAGACGGTGATCTCGATCGAGAGCGGCCGTTACCTGCCGTCGCTGCCGCTGGCGTTCCGTATCGCGCGGTTCTTTGACTTGCCGGTCGACAAGATGTTCGACCCGGATGTGGAGGAGGCAGGCGCATGAAGAGGTTGATTCGCCCGCGCCTGCGGGCGCCGGCGCAGGTGGCTGTCATCGGCCTGGCTGGCGCTGCCGCCATAGTCGCCGGCTATGGATGGGGGAACGCGATCCCCTTCGCGGTCCTCGCGGTCGCTCTCGCGATCGGCGTCTACGTGTGGGGCGGGCGTGACACCGACCGGGGGGCATTGATCGGTTCCCGGCCCGACGAACGGCAGGCGAGCCTCCAGATGAAGGTGACGGCTTTGCAAGGGAAGGTAATGACCCTTGCTGCCGCCGTCGCTTACCTGGTCGCAATCGCGGTCAAGGCCAGGTCCCTGTGGCCCTTTGCGCTCTTTGTCATCATCGGCGGCGTCTCCGGCCTCATCGGCTGGGTGATCTACCGCGATGATGGCCCTGGTCAGGTGGATGGCGCGGATGCCGGGCACGAGGAGCCATCCCCGGTCAGTCGCTGACCTCGGAATGGTGATCGTCTGAAACGGCCACTTGCCTGGACAGATGGTGGTTGCGGAAGGCCATGATGAGCGCCCGGAACGGGATTCTCGCCGCGGCGGCGGCGGCCTGCGTGGGCTAAAACGCCACCGCACCAGCCGTCGCAGGTCCATTGCGCGCTTCGCTCTGGGTCAACGAGTTGCCAGCGGCATATGACCGCGCTCCTGGCCACTAGCATTCCCGAGGTGACTACTCCACCATCCGGCGGGACTGCTCCGTCGCCGGATGAGGATCAGCCATGCCCCAGCCCGCCCAGCAGTCCCAGCGGGTCTAGCAGTCCCAGCGAGTTCAGCCCGCCCGGCTGGGTGCGGCGGACGCTGCCGGGCGCTTGCATCGCGGCGGTGGCACTTTGCTGCCTGGCGCTGGGAGTGACGGCCGAGTCGAGCGCCCATGCGGCGCTGACCAGGGCGCCGACGGCGGCGGAGCGGTCCGCGGCCGCTGCCGTTGCGGTGGCCAGTCGCTGGCGGTCCTGGCCGGCCGGGCGGATCTTCCCGGCCGGGCTCGGCTATCTCACGTCGCTGCAGACCACCGAGACCGCGCGGCGCGCCGGGATCTCGGCCGGATCCGGCTGCCGGTCCGCGATCGTGGCCACGGCCGGGCGGCAGGCGCTGCAGGACGGGTGCCGCGCGGCGCTCCGGGCGACCTACGCGGACCAGCTGCAGGGCGTCGTCTACACGATCGGGGTCTTCGCCTTCGCCAGCCCGCGCGGGGCCGCCGCCTTCCTGCGCGCGCTGGCCGCCGACCCGCCCGGCGGCCCGGCCAGCTCGCGCCCGCCCGGCGGCACGGCCAGCTCGCGCCCGGCCGGCCGCTTCCATCTCAGCGGAGCCGCCACAGTCCTGGCGGCGGAGAAATCCCCGTGGTACGGCCTGCGCGCGCTCGCCGTTCCCGACACGGCGGGAGCACGTTTCACCAACGCGGCCCGTCAGGTCATGACGGGCCGGCAGCAGGGGCCGTATGTCGCGCTGGTGGTGGCCGGCTACGCGGACGGACGGCCGGCTGCTGCGGCGGGCCGGCTCCGGTACGTGATCTTCCGGCCGGCCCGGCAGCTGGCCGCCGAGGTTCTCGGGCCGCTCAGCGCGCCCCCGGCTGTCACCTGCGCGCGGCCGGAGTGGCAGTGCTGACCGGGACCGCCAGGGCCGCCCAGACGGGTCAGGCCGCCCGCTCAGGTCAGGCCGCCCGCTCAGGTCAGGCCGGCCGGGCGGGTCAGGCCGCCCGCTCAGGTCAGGCCGCCCGCTCAGGTCAGGCCGGCCGGGCGGGTCAGGCCGGCCGGGCGGGTCACGCCGTGCGGCCCGCGACGGCAGTGCTGCTGTCCGCCGTGCTCGTGGCGCTCGGCACCGCCGGACCCGTCGCCGGGCGGGCCAGTGCCGCGGCCGGAAGCGCGGCCGGCGGTGCCGGACAGCAAGCCAGGGCCAGTGACCTGGCGGAGCTCGCCGCCATTGACGTGCCGGCCGCCTGGCAGGTGACCAGGGGCCGGGGGGTGACCGTCGGGGTACTCGACACCGGCGTCGACACCCAGGTGCCTGACCTGCGCGGCTCGGTGATCACCGGGCCGGACTACACCAGGGGGGCCAATCCGCCCGGTTACCGCCCGCCGCACTGGCACGGCACCTTCATTTCGTCGCTGATCGCCGGGCACGGCAGCGGCCCAGGCCTGGCCAGCGGGATAATCGGGGTCGCCCCGGCAGCAAGGATCCTGTCAGTCCGGGTCATCCTCGACGACAACGAGCCCGGTTTCCCCATCTACAACGCGAACGCCCACTACGAGGACGCGATCGCCAGCGGAATCCGGTACGCGGTCCGCCACGGCGTCGCGGTGATCAACATGTCACTCGGCTCGGCGAGCGCCACCAGGCAGGTGCGCCAGGCTGTCGGTTACGCGATCTCCCGGGGCGTCGTGGTGGTGGCATCGGCCGGAAACGACGGTGCCGGGCCGGGCAGCTCATCCCGGTATTCCTACCCGGCGTCCTTCACCGGGGTCATCTCGGTCGGGGCGGTCGACGCCGCGCACCAGCGTGCGCCGTTCTCCGACCGCAACGCGTCCGTCGTGATCAGCGCGCCCGGCGTGGCGGTCGTCGGGGCGGCGGCCGGCGGCGGCTACCTGGCGGTCAACGGCACCAGCCCCGCCTCGGCGTTCGTGGCCGGAGTGGCTGCGCTGATCAGGTCACGCTACCCGCGGCTGAGCCCGGCGCTGGTCCGGCAGGCGCTGGTCAGCTCCGCGCGATACCGGCCGGCCGGCGGTTACAGTCCAGGCGTCGGCTTCGGCGAGGTCGACGCCGCGGCCGCGCTGAGGGCGGCAGCCCGGCTGGCCGCGCAGCGGCCCTGGCACGGCCTCGCCCCGGCCGCCCATTTCGGCTCCGGGCCGCCGCCGGGGCCGATCCGGGTGGTGCACCGGGACTCGGCGCGGATCGCCCGGTCCCGGCGGCTCGCGGCCGCCGGGGCGGCCGGGTTCCTGATCGCGCTGCTGGCCCTGGCCGTCGTGATCGGCCGCGGCATCAGCAGGCCAGCCAGGACGGCAGCCCGGGCAGCGCGGCTGGCCCGCCGCAGCGCGGCCGTCGCTATGGGAGCGTCAGTATCTCGGATCCGTCGGCAGTGACCACGAGCGTGTGCTCGAACTGCGCGGTGCGCTTACGGTCCCTGGTCACGGCCGTCCAGCCGTCCGGCCAGACGTCGTAGGCGATCGAGCCGAGGGTGAGCATCGGCTCGATCGTGAAGGTCATGCCCTGCTCCATGATCACGGCAGTGTCCGGATCGTCGAAATGCGGGACCATCAGGCCGGAGTGGAAGGTGGTGCCGATGCCGTGCCCGGTGAAGTCGCGGACCACCCCGTAGCCGAACCGCCGCGCATAGGACTCGATCACCCGGCCGACCGCGTTCAGCGGCCGTCCCGGCGCGACCGCGCGGATGCCGCGCATCATCGCCTCTTCGGTGCGCTCGACCAGCAGCCGGGACTCCTCGTCCACCACACCGGCCAGGAACGTGGCGTTCGTGTCCCCGTGCACGCCGCCAATGAAGCCGGTGATGTCGACGTTGACGATGTCGCCGTCGGCGATCACCGTGTCATCCGGGATCCCGTGGCAGATCACTTCGTTGAGCGACGTGCAGAGCGACTTCGGGTACCCGCGGTAGCCGAGGGTGCTGGGGTAAGCGCCGTGGTCGCAGAGGAACTCGTGCCCGACGCGGTCCAGCTCGTCCGTGGTGACGCCGGGCACCACGTGCCTGCCGACCTCGGCCAGGGCCTGTGCCGCGATCCGTCCGGCCACCCGCATGCGCTCGATCGTCTCGGCATCCTTGACGTCGGGCTCGCCGGTCTTCGGGAACCGCTTGCCCACGTACTCCGGGCGAACGATGTCCGCGGGTACCTGCCGCAGCGGCGAAACCCGCCCGGGCTGGAGCAACGTCGTCATGATCTGGAAGTGTAGTAGCCATGAACGCTGAGCAGCACTGGTGGTTCTGCCTGAAGCACATGGCGGTCGAGCCCGACGCGGGCTGCCCGGGCAAGGACCGGCTCGGGCCGTATCCGAGCCGGGAGGCGGCGGCGAACGCGCTTGAGACGGCCCGGCGGCGCAACGAGGAGTGGGACGCCCAGGACGAAGCCGAGTGAGCCAGGCGGTGACTGCGGCGCTGAGCCGGCCGGTCCGGGCGGGCGGCCCGGCCAGCGGCGCGCATGCTCCGGGTCAGCGCAGACGGCCGGTATTGTAAGGGCAACTGCCGAACCGGCCCGGAAGGGGCGTGCGGGTGACCGAGAATCAGCCCGGCGACGGACTGCCGCCGGCCGCCAGGGCGCGGATGGCCGAGATCCGTGGCAGCGGTACCTGGAGCTCGGCCCTGTCTGCGGACGAATTCGCCGCGATCAGGAGCGTCGGCTTCGAGCCGGTCGGGCAGGTGCTCGGCGCGGCGGTCTACAACGTCGGCTACACGGGCGGGTACAGCTGCCCGGGCGCCTGGGCAGGCTACGGCGGGTATGTCACCCCGTACCGCAGCATCACGGCGGTCTCCGGGGCGGGCGGAATGGGCTCGTATAACGCCCTGGTGCAGACCATGTACGAGGCACGGCACAAGGCCATCGACCGCATGTCCGCCGAGTGCGCCGCGCTCGGCGGACACGGCGTGGTCAGCGCGTCGATCGACATCGGCATGTTCCCGGCCGGCGGCCTTGAGTTCAAGGCGATCGGCACCGCGGTGCGCGCGCCCGGCGGCGTGCCGCTGGCCACGCCGTTCACCTCCGACCTGTCCGGCCAGGACTTCGCCAAGCTGATCATGGCGGGCTGGGTGCCGGCCGGCTTCGCGCTCGGCATCTCGATCGGCGCCAGGCACGATGACTGGCTGACCATGAACCAGACCAGCTGGGGGGCCGGGAACTCCGAGGTGGTCGGCTACACCGACCTGGTCAACCAGGGCAGGCATGACGCGCGCGCGCAGCTGGAGCGCGACGTGGTCAGGCTCGGGGCCGAGGGAGTGGTGGTGTCCAGCATGGACATGCGGGTCCGCGACCGGGAGTGTCCGATGCAGGAGCACAGGAAAGACCACATCGTGGAGGTAACGATCATCGGCACGGCCACGGTCCGCTTCGGCGGGCAGCGCCATCCGGCGCCCGCCTCCAGCCTTGCCATCATGTCCCTCGACCCGCAGCGCCGCCAGGCGGCGCGGATCAAGCTGGGCAGCTGACCGGCAGGCCAGCCGCAAGCCGGGCAGACAACGGGGCCGAACGCAGTCAAGGGAGAGCAATGACCGAGCAGCAGCAGAGCACGGACTTCGGCGTGCTGGGCGTGCCGCAGGACGCGATGAAGCGCCTTGCCGAGCTCCGGCCGGGAAAGCCCGGCTCTATCTTCACCTCGGACCTCTCGGTCAACGAGTTCCTGCTGGTGCGCGAGTGCGGCTTCCGCCCGCTCGGGCTGGTGCTCGGCAGCTCGATTTACCATGTCGGCCTGCAGGTCGGCCGCTGGGGCAAGAACCAGGAACTCGACGTGCTGTCCCAGGCCATGTATCACGCCAGGGAGCTGGCCATGACCCGGATGGAGGCCGAGGCGCAGGCGCTCGGCGCGGACGGCATCGTCGGCGTCCGGCTCGACGTGGAGATGAAGGAATTCGGCAACGACATCGCCGAGTTCATCGCGGTCGGCACCGCTGTCCATGCCGAGCCGGAGGCGGGCGGCGGGGGAGTCAAGGAATGGCGTAACAACAAGAACCTGCCCTTCACCTCCGACCTGTCCGGCCAGGACTTCTGGACGCTGATCCGGGCCGGCTACGCCCCCCTCGGGATGGTGATGGGCTCCTGCGTCTACCACATCGCGCACCAGAAGCTCGGCGGCAAGCTGGGCAACATCGGCCGCAACGTCGAGCTCGAGCAGTTCACCCAGGCCCTGTATGACGCCCGCGAGCTGGCGATGAGCCGGATGCAGGCCGAGGCGGAGGAACTGCACGCCGAGGGCATCGTCGGGGTCCAGCTCCGCCAGCACAGCCACACCTGGGGCTCGCACACGACCGAGTTCTTCGCGATCGGCACCGCCGTGCGGCCGCTGCGCGATGACCACGTCATCGAGCGCCCGACCATGGTGCTGAGCCTCGACTCCTGACCAGCATCGCAGTGGCGGATCCGGGGCGGGCGGGCTAGTCGGCGGGCGCCGTGCCGCTGATCGCGTCGAGGTAGCGGGCCAGCCGCTGCCGGAGGCTGCGCCGGCCGCCGTACTGGGCGCCCGCCGCTGAGCTGACCAGGTGCTGGGCGGCGTCGAACGAAACGAGCGCGGTCCCGGCCGGCACGATCAGCGATTCGTGCGCCAGGCCGTCAAGCTCCGGGTCATCCTGGTCAAGCGCGAGGATGGTCGCGCCGATCCGCCGCGCGTCGCTGACCCGCTCAAGCAGCGGCGCGGGGGCCGCCTCCGCGCTGACCACCAGCAGCGTCTCGCCGCGCCTGGCCGCCTCCAGCCTGGCCAGCCCGATCCGCAGGTGCGCGGGCGCGTCCGGCGGCGGCGACCACCGCACCAGCGTCGGCGCCAGCTCGGGGATCCCGGCCAGCCGGCTCTCGTCGTCCAGGTGCGCGGTCAGGTGCCACGGCTCATCGTCCGGGGTGCCGACCAGCAGCAGCCCGCCCGGGCTGCGCGTGGAGACCCGTAACGCGCGGGCAAACTCCTGGGTCTGCTCCAGCCAGCCGCTGGGACCGAGCAGCGCGCGCAGCGCGGCGACCTGGTCCGCGTTCATGCCGACCATGGTGCCCGACCCGGCCCGGGTCGCGCAGCGGGATCGTGTCGTCACGGCAGTCTCTGGCAAGATCGGGGGATGGCCGCTGCGCAGGTATCCCCCGATTCCGCCGACGGTGCCGCCCGGCTGGTCATCGGCGTCCTCGGCGGCACCGGCGACCAGGGCCGCGGCCTGGCCAGGAGACTGGCCATGGCCGGCAGCCGGGTGATCATCGGGTCGCGGGACGCCGGGCGGGCGGCGGCGGCCGCGGCCACTGTCGGCAAACCCCCGCAAGTCACCGGCGCGGCCAATGAGGACGCGGCCAGTGCGGCCGATGTGGTGATCGCGGCGATGCCCTGGGAAGGTCACCGGGAGCTGCTGACGTCACTCGCCGGGGTACTCGACGGCAAGATCCTGATCGACTGCGTCAACCCGCTCGGCTTCGACGCGCGCGGCGCCTACCCGCTCCCGGTGCAGGAGGGCAGCGCGGCGCAGCAGGCGGCCGCCGTGCTGCCGGGCACCCGCGTGGTCGGCGCGTTCCACCATGTGTCGGCCGTCGTGCTGCTCGACCCTGAGGTCGCCGCGCTCGACCTGGACGTGCTGGTACTCGGCGACGACCGCCAGGCCACCGACCTGGTCCAGGCGCTGGCCGGCCGGATACCGGGCATGCGCGGCGTCTACGCGGGCCGGCTGCGCAACTGCGGGCAGGTGGAGGCGCTCACCGCGAACCTGGTGTCGGTCAACCGCCGGTACAAGGCGCATGCCGGGCTGCGGATAACCGACATATAGCAATAACGAGCAGAACCGGGAGCTGCCGGCCACTGGCCGGCCCGGTCAGTGGCCGGCCCAGGCCGCGCCCGCGGGAACCCGTCCGCGCGCCCTGCCCGCCTGCCCAGCTAGTGTCAGCCAGCGCTGGCTCGGCGGGAACCGCCCCGCGCTGGCCCTGCCCGCCTGCCCAGCTAGTGTCAGCCAGCGCTGGCTCGGCGGAACCCGCCCCGCGCTGGCCAGTGCCCGCCTGCCCAAGCCAGTGTCAGCCAGCGCTCAGCGGTAGGAGTACTCCTCCGTCGGGAACGAGCCAGCGACGACCTCACTGGCAAAGGACTGGGCGGCCTGGCGGAGAGTCCCCGCGACGTCCGCGTACTTCTTCACGAAGCTCGCGGTCCGCGGCGTGAGCCCCGCCATGTCCTGCCAGACGAGTACCTGGGCGCTGCAGTCCGGGCCTGCGCCGATCCCGATCGTCGGGATCGAGAGGCTGGCCGTGACGGCGGCGGCCAGCCGCGCGGGGACGCACTCAAGGACGACCGAGAACGCCCCGGCCGCCTGCAGCGCCTTGGCGTCGCGCAGCAGCTGCTCGCCGTCCTCGCCGCGGCCTTGCACCCGGTACCCGCCGAGCGCGTTGACCGACTGGGGGGTCAGCCCGAGGTGGCCCATCACCGGGATGCCTGCCGCCACGAGTTCCTCGACCTGCCGGATCACCCGGTGGCCGCCCTCCAGCTTGACCGCATGCGCGCCGGCCTCCTTCAGGAACCTGGTCGCCGCGGTCAGCGCCGCCTGCGGCGAGACCTGGTAGGAGCCGAACGGCAGGTCCGCGACGACCATCGCCCGGCTGCTGCCGCGCACGACCGCGGCGGTCAGCGGGAGCAGCTCATCGACGGTGACCGGGATCGTGGTGTCATGCCCGAAAACCACCATCGACGCTGAATCGCCCACGAGCAGTACCGGGATCCCGGCGTCGTCGAAGACGCGCGCGGTCAGCGCGTCGTAGACGGTGAGCATGGGCCACTTCTCGCCGCGTGCCCTGGCCGCGGCGATGTCCCGGACGGTGACCCGCCGTCCGGTCTTGCCGCCGTACAGCGGCTCTGTCTGTGCTGCGGTCCGCTGGCTGGTCGCGGCCGTCCCCTGGTCATCCTGATGCGATGTCATCTGGGTCCTCCACGTCTCGAGGCGCCCCTGCGGCGTACCCGGACCCCTCGATCATGACACGCGGCGCCCGCGCGGAACAGCACGCATGACACGCGGCGCCCGCGCGGAACAGCACGCGAACGGGCCGCGCTAGCGGGTCGCCCGAGCCCTCCGCCGGTGCCCGGGCACGGCTTGGCTAGATCCGATACGATGACGTATCGTATCGATAGTAATGCCGCCGCCGGCCGAGCCCCGGCAGTTACCTGCCAGCACACCGTAAGTACGCAGCAGAACACCGCCAGCCGGGCATGGTTCCCGGCGAGTTCAAAGGACAGCATGGATCCGCAGACAATTCAGCGGCGCCGATGGATCATCCTCAGCGTCCTGATCATCAGCCTGGTAGCGATCGTCCTGGACAACACGGTCCTGAACATCGCGCTCAAGACGATCTCCGAGCCCAAGGGCGGACTTGGCGCCAGCCAGAGCCAGCTGGAATGGGCGATCAACTCCTACACGCTCGTGTTCGCCGGGCTGCTCTTCACGTTCGGCGTGATCGGCGACCGGATCGGCCGCAAGCGCATGCTGATGATCGGCATGGCGATGTTCGGCCTTGCCTCGCTGCTGTCGTCCTATGCCCAGACGCCGACGCAGCTCGTCCTGGCCAGGGCAGTGATGGGCCTGGGCGGCGCCGCGGTCATGCCGCAGACGCTGTCCATCATCACGACCGTCTTCGACCCGAAGGAGCGGCCGCGGGCCATCGGGATCTGGGCCGGGGCGGTCGGCCTGGCCATCGCCGCGGGCCCGATCGCCGGCGGCCTGCTGCTGGACCATTTCTGGTGGGGCTCGGTCTTCCTGATCAACGTGCCGCTCACGGCGGTGGGCGTGATCGCCATCCTGTTCCTCGTTCCAGAATCCAGGAGTCCTGCTCCCGGGAAGATCGACTTCCTGGGTGTGCTGCTGTCGATCGCTGGCCTGGTACTGGTGGTGTTCGGCATCATCCAGGGCGGGGACACCGGCTCCTGGCTGCGCCTGGACGTGCTCGGGCCGGTCTTCGGCGGGCTCGTGGTGCTGGCGGCATTCGGCTGGTACGAGTCCAGGATCGAGCACCCGTCGCTTGATGTACGGCTGTTCCGGGACCCGCGCCTTTCGTCCGCGGCGGGCGCGATCGCGCTGGTCTTCTTCGCGCTGGCAGGGGCGTTCTTCTTCATTAGCTTCTACCTGCAGAATGTGCGCGGCTACAGCCCGCTGCATGCTGGCCTGCTGACGATCCCGCTGGCCGCGGGACAGCTGCTCTGCGCATCGCGCAGCGCGATCATGGTCCGGCGGTTCGGCGCGAAGATCGTCTGCGCGACCGGGCTGCTGCTCGTGGCGGTGGCAATGATCGGATATCACCTGCTGGGCACCGGCACCCCGATCTGGGTACTTGAGGTCACCTTCTTCATCCAGGGCGCCGGGATGGGCAGCGTGATGCCGCCGGCCACCGAGCTGGTCATGTCGGTCGTGCCCAGGGACCGCGGTGGTGCCGGGTCCGCGATTACGAACATCTCCCGTCAGGTCGCGGTCGCGCTCGGCGTGGCCGTGCTCGGCTCGGTGCTGGCCCAGGCCTACCGCGCCCAGCTGACCCCGCACCTGAGCGTGCTGCCGCCCGCCGTCAGGAACTCGGCGTTCGCCTCGATCGCCGCGACGCAGGCAGCCGCGCAGCATCTCGGCCCGGCGGGCCGGGGCTTGCTGGCAGCGGCTAACCAGTCATTCGTGCACGCCATGCACCTGACCACGGTTATCTCGTTCTTCATCGCGGTGCTCGGCGCGGTCGTGCTGGCAATCTGGATGCCGGGACGCAGCCGGGCGATGGCGCCGGCCCTGCCAGCCGCCGACACCAGCCCGGCGGTCATGGCCAACGGTGCGGCTGCTACGGCTGCTACGGCAGCCACGGTCAACGACGTCGTGGCCCCGGAGGCCGCGGGCGTGGAGAGGTGACGGCAGCGTGAACGCGGTCCGCGCCACGACCGCCGATGCGAGGCCAGCCGGCCGGCCCCCGGCGGAGGCTGACATTCCGGCCGCTGAGCAGCGCCGCCCCGGGCGCCCGCGCAGCGAGCGGGCGGACCGGGCGATCATCGAGGCGACGCTCAGCCTGCTCGCCGAGTCCGGCGCGGCCGGCCTGTGCATCGAGAAGGTCGCGGCCCGGGCGGGCGTTGGCAAGGCCACGATTTACCGGCGCTGGCCAGGCAAGGAGGACCTGCTCCTGGATGCGATCGCGTGCCTCAAGACACCGCTGCCCGAGCCGCGCGGCGTGACGGTGCGCGGCGACCTGCTGGCGTTGATCGAGGCGATGTGCGAGCAGTTCGCCGACCCGTGCCATATGCGGGAGTTCGCGCTGCTGCTGGGGGAGGGGGCGGCGTACCCTCGGCTGATGGCGCGATACACCGAGACCGTGATCGAACCCCGGCGCGATGTGATCAGGACCGTGCTGCGCCGCGGCGTCGCGACCGGCGAGCTGCGCGCGGACATTGATGTCGACGCGGCGCTGTTCATGATGATCGGCGCGGTGCTGGCCCGCAGCCGTTACGGCGACGCGCCGGTCGAGCCCGGCTATGCCGTGCGCGTCGTGGACGAGATACTGAGCGGCATTGGCGCCCGCTGAGCCGGCCGCGGCGCCAGCGGCGCAGCCCGCAGTGCCAGCGGGGCAGCCCGCGCCAGCGGGGCAGCCGGCGGCGCCAGGGGAGCGGCCGGCCGTGCTAGCGGAGGCCGTCAACCGCCGTGGCATCGCGGCGGTGGCTCGCGAGATCCGCCCGTACATCCGCCGTACACCGGTGATCAGCCTTGATCGCGCCGACTTCGGCCTGGCCGCGGGGGAGCTCGTGCTCAAGCTGGAGCAGTTGCAGCACTCGGGGTCGTTCAAGGCCCGCGGCGCGTTCACCAACCTGCTGCGCCGCGAGATCCCCGCGGCCGGCGTGGTGGCGGCATCCGGCGGCAACCACGGCGCGGCGGTCGCCTATGCCGCCGGAATCCTTGGCGTGCCGGCCCGGATCTTCGTCCCGGAGGTTTCCTCGGCCGCGAAGATCAGCCGGATCCGCTCGTACGGCGCGGATCTCGTCGTGACGGGCGCCGCGTACTCCGAGGCGCTGGCGGCCAGCCAGGACTGGATCACCGAGTCCGGGGCGATGCCCGTGCACGCCTATGACCAGGTCGAGACCATGCTCGGGGCCGGGACACTGGGGATCGAGCTCGGCCAGCAGGCAAGTTCCGTCACCACCGTGCTGGCCGGGGTGGGCGGCGGCGGGCTGCTCGCGGGCATCTCGGCTGCCTATGACGGGCAGGTGCGCATCGTGGGCGCCGAGCCGGAGGACGCCCCGACGCTCACTTACGCGCGCAAGGCAGGACAGCCCGTGGACGCTCCGGTCGGCAGTGTCGCGGTGGACTCGCTCGCCCCGCGCCGGGTCGGCGAGCTGACGTTCGCGGTCATCTCGCGGTACGCCGGCAGCGTCGTCCTGGTCAGCGACGACGCGATCCGCGGCGCGCAGCAGCTGCTCTGGGACCGGCTCCGGCTGGTGGCCGAGCCGGGCGGCTGCGCGGCACTCGCGGCCCTGCTGTCCGGCCAGTACGTCCCCGGCCCCGGTGAGAGCGTCGCCGTCGTGATCAGCGGCGCCAACACCGCCGCGGTGGACTTCAGCCGCTGACCGGGAGCACTCGCCGCTTTTCTGCCGCCGGAGAGCACCTGCCGTGTCCTGCGGCGCGGCCTGATGAAAGCACCGGGCCTGCCCCGCACATCACGCGTGCGGGGCAGGCCCGGTGAGTGCCCTCAGGCGCCCGGCTGGCCGCCGGGCATTCGCGGGGTTACGGCTGGGTGAACGAGGGGCAGTTGCCGGTGACGGCCGGGTTGGCTATCACCGGGCTGGTGTTCGTGCCGCCGAACCGCGCGACATCGGAGACGCCGTACTGTGCGTCTTTGCCGAACGCGTGCTTGGTCACGCCCGGCAGGACGTTGCCGAAGTTCCAGACGCAGGCGGCGGACGGAATAGCAACGCGTCCTAGGTGCTGGGTGTCATTCAGGCTCCAGAACGGATAGAACTTCGACCCAAGCGGCTTCACGTCGCAGTTCTTGCCGGTGCTGGTGTTGCAGAGGAATTCCGAGGCCGGCGCATCCGTCTCGAACTGAATCTTCGGATAAGGATTTCCCGATGCGTCGAACGGGCCTATGTACCTGAAGGAAGTCGGCTGGGTTGCCTGCCCGTTCGGCCAGGTGTTGGTCTGGTACGGGGTTCCGTCGAAGTCCAGGTCACCGTTCTGGAAGAAGTTGTCCAGGCATCCGGTGACCGATTGATGCTCCTTGGTAGCCACGCCGTTCATCATCACGACCCGGGTCCCCTGCTGGAAGCACTCGCCGTCGGCGTACTCGCAGAGCTGGCCGCTTCCGGCGTTGTTGCTCGGGCAGGCGATCGGGCCGGTCGTGCCCTCCGTCGTCGCATGCTGGCAGACGCCGCTGGAATTGCACGGGCCTTCGCCGACGGCGTGCTTGCCTTCGGAGCCGCCCACGCAGGTCTGGAACACATTCGGGTCGGTGAAGGTGCCGCCGAACTCGCTGATCGGGAGGCTGTTGGTGACGGAGTCGCAGGACTCGAAGTGGCCGATCTCCTGCTGCATGAGCACGCCGCCCTCGAGCGCGGCCCAGGGCACCTGGTTCTGCTGGCTGGCGGTGCTGTATTCCGCGTGGAAGGTGTGCGGGACGCCAGCACAGGTCTTGTAGTTGGTGTCCATGAAGCCGTTTGCCGCGCTGGCCACGATGAAGCCGGTCTGGCCTGTGGTCAGGTCCTTGACCGTTGTCGTGAACCCGGCTGCCGGGTCGCTGATCGAGACCTTGAGCACGTCTCCGGGGTTGAGCCTGAGCGTGCTGGCGTTCGGTGTGTCCGTCGCAAGATCGGCCAGCTGCGGGCTCGGCGGTCCCGCGGGAACGCCGTTGGTCTGCAGGAAGGCGAAGTTGACTGGCTCCTCACAGGCCGGGTTGAGGCCCACGAAATTGAACTGCGACTCGAGGCTGTCGATGGTGACGGCCGCGCACCACTGCGTCCGGTAGCAGCTGACGTTGTCCGCGAACGGGGTAACCCCTGGCGGGTAGAACTGCAGCTCCATGAACGCTGAGCCCGCGTCGGCCGGGTTGCTGATCTCCCCTGAGTTGCTGTCGCTGTCCGGCTTGCAGGGATTCTGCGGATAGGAGCGCGGGTCGCAGATCGGCAGGCCGAACCACGGCGCGATGCTCAGCTCGCTGTAGTCCGTCACGCTGCCGTTGGCGGTGGGCTGCTGCTGCGGGTCGACCGGCAGCTTCATGAAATAGCTCATCGTGTTGCCGGACCCGGCCGCGTGGGAGATGAACTTCACGCTGGGCTCGTCGTGCCCGATGTAGTGGCCGTTGTCCTGGAAGCGGTAGCCGCGGATGTACTTCTTGCCGTCGTACTTCACCGTGTGCGTCCTGAGCGGGTCGGTGCAGCGCATCTTCCCACCCGGGTTGAGTGCCTTGTACTTCGTGCTGTAGCCGTTGCAGTCAAGCTGGTTGACGTGATTCGGCCGCACTGCCGTGACGTGCCTGGCCGCCCCCGCCTGGCTCGCGGCCATCGTGGCCGGCCTCGCCGTGGCCGCCTGGCCGGCGGTGGCCGTGGTGAGGGCCGCCAAGCTCAGGACGGGCGCCAGGGCCACTATCCACACCGATCGATGTCGCACTAGCTTCCGACCACGCACGCGAATCCCCCTCTTGTTAGTGCCCGCCCGTCGTCGGGCAGGTCCATCGACGCCGCTGATCACATGGCAGCTGGCCCGGGACGGTACGCCCCCCGGCTGCCCGATCACAGTCAATACCCAGGGCGCCTATTCCCCGTGGTTACTCCCCGCAATCGTCCCACCACGATGAGCACGGCGAGCATCGGGGGGGCCTGGCATAAAACACCGGGCCTGCCCCGCACACGGAGGTGCGGGGCAGGCCCGGTTAGTTCATCTGGGGGCGCCTGGCTTCGTGCCGGGCGCCCTGGCGGCTGCTAGAGGTTGAAGGAGGGACAGTTTCCGTTGACCGCCGGGTTGGGGAGCACCGCACTGGCGTTCGTGCCGCCGAACCGCGCGACATCGGAGTTGCCGTACTGGGCGTCCTTGCCGAATGTGCGCGTAGTCACGCCGGGCAGAACGTTGCCGAAGTTCCAGACGCAGGCACCGGACGGAGCATGGGCCCCGGCCAGCTGCTGGCTGTTGTTCAGGCTCCAGAACGGGTAGAACTTCGAGCCCAGCGGCTTCACCAGGCAGTCGGAGCCGGTGCTGACGTTACAGAGCGACTCAGAGGCCGGCGCATCCGTCTCGTACTGAATCTGCGGATACGGATTCCCCGACCCGGTGAACGGTCCTATGTACCTGAACGCGGTCGGGTGGTTGCTGGTCCCATCTGGCCAGGCGCTGGCCTGGTAGGGGGTTCCGTCCCAGTCCAGGTCACCGTTCTGGAAGAAGTTATCCAGGCATTGGGCGACCGCTGCGTGTTCCTTCGTCGCGACTCCGTTCATCATCACGGTCCGGTCCCCCTTCGGGAAGCATTCCGCGTCGGAGTACTCGCAAAGTTTCCCGCTCCCTGCGTTGTTGCTCGGGCAGGCTACCGGGCCGCCCTTGCCCTCGGTCGTCGCCTTCGTGCACACCCCGGTGCTGGGGTTACACGGGCCTTCGCCGACGGCGCTCTTGCCCTCGGAACCGCCTATGCAGGTCTGGAAAACGGTGTCGGTGAACGTCCCGCCGAACTCACTGAGCGAGAGGGGGTGGGCCACGGAGTTGCAGGACTCGGAGTGACCGATCTCCTGCTGCATGAGCACGCCGCCCTCGAGCGCAGCCCAGGGCACCTGGTTCTTCTTGCTGGCGGTGCTGTACTCGGCGTGGAAGGTGTGCGGGATGCCGTCGCAGGTCTTGAAGTTGGTGTCCATGAAGCCGTTAGCCGAGCTGGCCACCATGGAGCCGGTCTGGCCGGTGGTCAGGTCCGAAACTGTCGTCGTGAACCCGGCTGCCGGGTCAGTGATCGACACCTTCAGCACGTCCCCGGGATTCAGCTTCAGCGTCTGCCCATTCGGGGTGTCCGTTGCGAGGTTGGCAAGCTGCGGGCTCGGCGGACCCGCGGGAACGCCGTTGCGCTGCAGGAAGGCGAAGTTGACAGGCTCCTCACAGGCCGGGTTGAGGCCCACGAAATTGAACTGCGACTCGAGGCTGTCGATGGTCATCGCCACGCACCACTGCGTCCGGCTGCAGCTGATGTCATCCGCGAACGGGGCATCCCCTGGCGGGTAGAACTGAAGCTCCATGAACGCGGAGCCTGCGTCCTTCGGGTTGCTGATCGACCCGGTGTTGCTGTCGCTGTCCGGCTTGCAGGGATTCTGCGGATAGGAGTGCGGGTCACAGATCGGCAGGCCGAACCACGGGGCGATGCTCAGCTCGTTGTAGTCCGTGACGCTGCCGTTGGCGGTGGGCGCCTTCGTCGGGTCCGTGGACAGCTTCGTGAAGTAGGTCATCGTGTTGCCGGACCCGGCCGCATGCGAGATGAACTTCACGCTGGGCTCGTCGTGACCGATGTAGTGGCCGTTGTCCACGAACCGGTAGCCGCGGATGACCTTCTTCCCGTCGTACGTCACCGTGTGTGTCGCGAGCGGGTCGGTGCAGCGCATCTTCTGGCCGGGGCTGAGCGCCTTGTACTTCGTGCTGTACCCGTTGCAGTCAAGCTGGTTGACGGCATTCGGCTTCACCTGCTGGCTGGCGTGGCTGGCCACGGCGGTGGCCTGGCTCGCCGGGCGCATCACCGCAGCCTGACTGGACGCAGCCATGGCGAAGCTAGCAATAGTCATCACGGGCGCTATGACCAGCACCCAGGCTGACCTATGTCGCATTAACGTCCGACCTCTCATGCACGTTTCCCTTTCGTTAGGGCCCTGCCCCTGGTGGGGCAGGATCCACCGACGCCGCTGTGGGTGGCCCCCTGATGGCGTAAAACACTAGCGACCCGGGCGGAACGTAACAAGACCCGCAAATGCGGTCAAGACCCAAATCGCCCAATCCCGGCATCGTTCTGACGCCGATATCCGCCGTCCTCATTGCCGGGTCCTCGTTTGCCCCGCCCGCACGTCGCGAGCATGCCCAGTGACCTGCGGTGACGTGCTTCCGGCCGCTTCCTGGTCCGGC
>Ga0182024_10007437_pt1 | contig 23604 bp, 20 predicted proteins | sample P32metaG_FD_120480 | JGI IMG/M metagenome (GOLD analysis project Ga0182024, IMG submission 120480) | Permafrost microbial communities from Stordalen Mire, Sweden - P3-2 metaG (Illumina Assembly) | ecosystem: Environmental > Terrestrial > Soil > Wetlands > Permafrost | place: Sweden: Stordalen... | reverse complement strand
GCTATGCGAGCTGCTGCTGGTGAGCCCCGGGCGAAGAATTGGGAGGGAAGCGGCCTGCGAGGCGCTCTTCCCCAACCTGAGCCCTGATGCTGCGTCCAACGCACTATCAAAGGCGCTGACACTGGCGCGCTCGGTACTCTCACGCCTTGGCGCTCCAGCGACTGAACTGCTCGAGGCCGACCGGACAAACATCTGGGTCGCCTCCAACTGCAAGCTCGACGTTGACTTCGGGCCCCACGAAGAGGCCCTGCGCTCAGCGTTGCATATGGAGCCTGGGGCCCGCCGGGACGAAGCCCTCGTTACGGCCCTTAGCAACGAGGGCGTCCTCCTGGAGGACGAGCCGTACGCCGACTGGGCCATAGGCCCGCGCGAGCACCTGGAGACGCTGCGCCAGAAGGCCCGCACAGACCTGGCCAGGGACCGTGCCCGCGGCGAGGGCCGATCTCAGCCCGAGGCCGTGATCGAGGCATGGGAGGAGTGCCTCGCGCACGACCCGACGTCTGAGGAGGCTGCCTCCGCGTTGATGAGGGTTCACGCGGCCCGAGGGCACCGTCAGGTCGCTTTACAGGCCTACGACCGTTGCCGCGCCGCCCTTGAGGACCTCGGGCTGCGTGTCTCGCCGGCGCTAGAAGAGCTCCAGCGGTCGACGCTGGCAGTGGCGCCTCCGCGCAGCCGCGGCGACCCCGGCACCGTACCGGTACCCCGGCACCGTACCGGTACCCCGGCCACCACCTCCCCGGCTCGGCAAGGAGGAACGAAGGCTGGTGAGCGTGCTCTTTGCAGAACTCTCCGGGCCGGTCGGGATGGGCCAAAGGCTGGACCCCGAGGACTTGCGCGAGGTCGTCAGCGCCGCGCTGGCCGGGCTCATTGCTGAGGTCGAAGGCCTCGGCGGCACGATCACCTCGGTGTCGGGGGGAGGTCTGGCGGCACTTTTCGGTGCACCTGAGGCACATGAGGACGACCCAGAAAGGGCCGTTAGGGCTGGGTCCCGCATCCTCGCCGCCATCGGCGGCCGAAGCGCGATGCCCGGGACGGAGAACCTCTCGGTACGCATCGGCATCGAGACTGGGCCGGCCATCGTGGGCCCGATCAGGACAGGGGCGGGAGTCGACTATGCGGCAATCGGCGAGGTGGTACCGGTCGCGGCCGCACTGCAATCGGCGGCCCGGGCGCGATCTGTCCTCGTGGGCCCGGCGACTCGGGCCGTAACGGAGGGCATATTCGAATGGGGGCCGACAGAGGAGGTCACCCCGGCCGACGCCGGAAAGCCCATGGTGGCCTCCTACCTGGAGCGGCCCAAAGCGCGCTCGGTCGTCTATCGCGGCCAGAGCAAACTGGCCGGCCACGCTCGCCTCGTTGGTCGGCAGGACGAGGTGGCGGTGCTCGACAAAGCCTTGCGGGACGCCGTCTCCGGGGCGGGCTCTGCCTCCGGAGCGGGCTCTGTCGTGTTCATTGTCGGCGACCCCGGCCTCGGCAAGACCCGCCTCATGCAGGAATGCCGCAAACGCTTCATGGCCTGGGTGGGCGCAGGCACGGGCCGCCTCCCGCTGTGGCTGGAGGGGCGTTGCGCCTCCTATGCCTCCTCCACACCGTACGGCCTCTATCAACAACTGTTGTCCTCCTGGGTCGGAGTAGCCCCGGAGGAGGGCGAGGAAGTTGTGCGCCCCGCTCTTGAGAGAGCGATGAAGGCCGTTTTCGGAGGCCAAGCCGATCAAGTCGCCTTGCTGGCCCATTTAATGGGGCTGCCCGCGGGCCCAAACGAGGGACATCTGGCCCGCCTGAGCCCCGAGGGCCTGCAGCGGGCGACCTTCGGTGCCGTCTCGGCGGTGGTGGCGCGATTGGTCGCGACGGGGCCGACCATCCTTGCATTGGAGGACCTGCACTGGGCCGACCCGACATCGCTCAAGCTCACCGAGGAGCTTGCCACCCTGGCAGGAGAAGGCCCGCTGCTGGTGTTGGCGACGAGGCGCCACGACCCTGACCCGGGGGTGTCCGGCCTGGAAGCTTCCATCCAGGCCTAGGGCCGCTGCGCGCTGCATAGGGTGGAGCTTTTTCCCTTACCCGAGCAAGCAGAACGTGAACTTGCTCGCGCCCTTATCGGGGAGGACGTCGATGACAGCGTGGTCGAGGCGGTTCGCGCAAGCGTCGATGGGAACCCTTTGTTCCTCGAGGAACGCTTCTCCTCGCTCCTCGAGACGGGGGCGCTGGTTAGGGACGACAACGAATGGCGTCTCGGTGAAACGCTCGAAGCAGAGATCCCCGAGGTGTTGGAGCGCCTGATCCGCTCCCGGGTTGACCGGCTGGGCCAACACCAGCGTGAGGCAATCATGGCGGCGTCTGTGTTGGGAGCGGAGTTCCCGCTTTCAGCCCTCAGTGCAGTCACAAATTTCAATGGGGAACTGCAGACGGCAGTAGCCGGGCTGTGCTCGGCACGGTTGGTCACCGAGGTGCGGCAGTTCCCCGAACCCGCATACCGGTTCCGCCACGCCCTCATCCAGGAAGCGACCTATCGCGGGATGCTCAGGTCCGAGCGTCGCCAACTTCACGCTCGCGCTGCTTGGAGCCTGGAGGCGGCCTCTACGGACCGGTTGGAAGAGGTAGCAGCCGTGCTTGGACACCACTTCGCCATGGCCGGCGAACCCGAGCGGGCCGTCCACCACCTGGAGGTCGCAGCGGACCGCGCAGCCTCTGTCTTCGCCAACGACGAGGCGATCGCGCTTTATCGGACAGCACTCGGGCTCGTCGCAGAACAGCCCACAACCGACGCGATGGCGAAGGTCGGGGTGGAGCTGCGCGCCAAGCTGGCAGAAGTCCAGTTGCACACCGGGCGCCACGGCGAAGCCCGAGAAGCGCTGCAGGAAGCGCTCGGCTTAGTTGGCCCACTAGGCCCCTTCCAAGCTGCTCGCCTCCATACCCGGCTCGGACGGGTCGAGATGGCGGACCATCGGTACGAGAGCGCTCTCGCCGCCTTCGACGGGGCTGAGGATCTATTGGGCGACCCGGCCAAGCATGACCAGGCGGCAGCCGAGCTGTGGCTCGAGATCCAGCTCGACGGCCGAGCGCAACTTCACTACTGGCGCGACGAGCCCGAGAGGGCAGCCGCGGTCCTAGACACGGCAAGGCCAGTGGTGGACGCGCGCGGGTCGCCTCTCATGAGGCAGAAGTTCTACTCGGGTCTCGCCCTTCAGCGAGCCCGAGAGCAACGCTACCGAGTCGATGAGGAGATCCTTGCCAACAGCAGGAAGGCGCTTGTGGCCGCACGCCAGGGATCACCGGAGCATGAGGTCGCGTGGACCGTGTTCATTCTCGGGTTCTTGTTGCTCTGGTACGGCGATTTGGCAGAGGCCGAGGAACAACTGAGGGCGTCGCTGGCCATAGTCGACCGTATTGGCGACGTGGTCCTGCGAGCGAGATGCCTGTGCTACCTCAACGTGACAGCCCTCCGCCGCCACGACGTGGAAGCTGTACGGTCCCTGGCCCCCGTGGCTATGGCAGCAGGCAGGGACGCCGAGTACCCCGAATATGTTGCCTGCGCCATGGCTACGAAGGCGTGGTTGGCATGGCGCGACCAGCGCGACGAAGACGTCGTCCCCCTTGCCACAGCTGCGCTTGAGCTGTGGGGGACCACCGTCGTGAGGTATTCCTGGTATTGGTTGTGCCTTTGGCCGCTCATAGCCGTGCGCCTTTCCGCCGGTGAAATCGACGAGGCCGTTGCGGCCAGCCGCCAGCTCTTGTTGCCACCTCAGCAGCGCCTTCCCGATGAGCTCGAATCCACGTTGCTATCGGTAGGCACCGCGTGGGACGGCGGGGACCGCCAAGGCGCCGCGGACAAGCTGGCCGCGGCGCTGCATCTGGCATCCGACATAGGCTACGCCTGAACTGTTGGGCGCAAGGGTCAGGCCGACAGGGCGCTCGGGAAGCGGGTCTCGAAGTCCAGGATCGTCGCGTGAGCCGGGGTGATGGCTATCCGTGAAAAGGCAACACCCATCTGGACCACTTGAGCAATCCAGGCCCGGCCCTGGTCAGGACCGAAATAGCGCTCCGCGGCGGACGCGTACTCGGGAACGATGCCGTCGCTGTCCTCCACCTTTGCGGTGCCGCGCAATAGCAAGACATGGTACGGCCACGACCCACCGTCGATGGTCACAGCGACCTCGGGGTGCGACGAAATAGCCCTCAGCTTGGGTGCCGCTTTTGGCTTGCGAGGCGACGCCATCACCACCTCGGAACCCGTCCAGTGGAACCAGATGGGGACCACGCGGGGTGTCCCGTCCGTCCACGTGTACGCCAACCGGGCAAGCTGCGCGGAAGCCAGGAGCTCCTGGGCGACCCGGTCATTGAGCACGTCGAGCACGTTCATGGGTTGACTCCTTTTCTGCTGCGGGAACACACCGTCCGAAGGCTAATACCAACACCTACGAGGGGCCTCCCGCGACCGGCAAGGTTTCGGCAAGACGGGTCACGGAAACTGACGCAGCCGGTGAGAAAGCCGGCCCGACTCAGTGAACAAGGAGACCACAATGAACAAGAAGGCTCTCGTTGCACTGGCCGCCGCCGCGACCACTGCCCTTGTCCCTTTGACCATTCTGCAAATGACCAGTGCAGGCGCCGCCGGCGTCAAGCACCACCAATTTCAGCCAGGAAATATCACGATCCAGTCCTGGCTCTACGCCGTACCGAGCGAAAACGTGCTCTCGGGCACGGTCTGGGACTGCTTCAGGATCAGCGGGGCTATCAACGACCAGGGGGGTGGCCCAACTTGGACCGGCGAAAACACCTACCACGCGCCGAACACGTTGACGAGCGGCGGCGTAACCGCTGCAAGTCAGGAGTGCTCCAACAAGGTGCCGGCCGGCGGTTTCATCTTCGTGCCACCGCCCGAGGCAGACCAGTACCAGTTCGCCCAGTACACCGCGGCACCAAGCTCCCCCGGAGGGCTCAGCACCGTCTACGCCGTCCACACGATCGCCGGCCAAAAAGGAGACATTTACATCACCTTCTCCGGCACCTACAACATGACCGACAGTGTCGTGCCGGTAAAAGTTGCGAACGGGTCGACCGTCGACGTCCAACCGCTCACTACCGGTCCAGACTGCACCTGGGTCATTACAGGCGGCTCCGGGGCCTACGCCAACCTGCAGGGCAACGGCACGTGCTTTGCCAACGCCGAGAATACTTTCCCCTGGATCAACCACACCGAACAAGGCCAAGTTTGGTGGACCGGGGCATCCAAGGCCAACGGCTCTTTTTAGCACCATCAAAATTACTCCCAACCAAACACTGAAAAGGGGCTCGCCATAGCAGGCGGGCCCCTTTTTCTGCCCGGCACTACGATCTACACGTCCCAGGCCCTGATCTCCGCTAGGAGCGACATGAGTGCGATCGGTGAAGTTGTCTACCGCGTGATCGGGCCCGAGCACGCCGGCGAGGTGCTCACGGTACAGCGGGCAGCCTTCGTTGCAGAGGCACGGGTGTACGGGACAGCAGAGATCCCGCCTCTGGTCGAGACGCTCGACCAGCTCCGCCACGAGCTCGCCACCACGGTGACGATGAGCGCGTGGCTTGGCAGCCGGCTCGTCGGCGCCGCTCGTCTCACCCTCGACGGCCCGATCGGTTGGATCAGCCGGGTGGCTGTGGCGCCGGACCAGCAGGGCCAGGGCATCGGCTCAGGCCTCCTCGCCGCCCTAGAGGGCGTTGCCCCGCCTGAAGTCCGGAGGTTCCAGCTTGCCGCTGGCCACAGGAGCAGTTACAACCTCGGTATGTACGATCGGCGAGGCTACCGTGAGTTCTCCCGGCACGTCGACAGTGCGGGAGTAGAGCTGGTGGTGATGGGCAAGGACCGCGATTGACGGGGCGCTGCCCTATACAAGCCGCTTAGGGAAAGAGGCTGCCGGACCTGAACATGCGGACCGCTCCCAGCAAGCCGACCCGTTCCAGGTATTCGTCGGAAAGGTCCACCGTGTGCCGGGGTTCGCAGACCTCCGTGCTCTCGAGCTCGGGGCTCTCCGCGGTCGCTAAGGCAATCGAGCCGCCGGCTGGTCGAGCCTCCCCTCCCAGGTGCTCCTCCTGCGCGGGGCGCTCCCCCACCGGCGTACCCGGACCGGCCGCGTAAGAACGGTGCGGAGCGCGCCCGGTAGATGTGAGAGCGTCGGCGACGTGGACCGCGTCGGCGAGCTCCGGGTCCCGTTGCCGGCCCTCCCAGTGTTCGCGATGACGGGTGACCGCCTCTACGACCCGGTAGTTCATGCCCCAAAGCGAAAGCAGGCAGCCGCCGACGATCGGGTACGTGGCGCCCAGGCATTCGGCCTCGGCCTCGGCTGAGGGGCGGCCGGCAGAGACCTGAGACAGCACCTCGCACAGCTTGTCTGGCGCGCGGTCGGCCACGACCAGTTCGCCGATGTCATGGAGCAGCCCTGCCACGCTCGCCTCGTACTGGGCGGCGCTGGTGCGGACAAGCCTTCCGGCGATTTCTGCAACCTCGAGGGAATGCTCGTTAAAGCGCTCCATCCAGTCGCCCGGCAGGAGCTCGCTCGGGTTGAAGACCCGGAACACTTCGGTTGTTATCGTGAGGCTCCGCAGGGTCTCCACACCCAGGTAAGCGACGGCCTGGCGAAGGTCGCGAACGGTGCTCCTCAAACCCACGAACGACGAATTGACCAGCTGGAGCACCTTCGCAGACATAGCGACGTCGCGGGTCACTATCTTCGCCACGTCCCCGAGCGAGGCTTCTTCGTCGCAAAGTGCCGCATCAAGAGCAGCGAGGTTGTCCGGCAGGCTCGGGAGGTCCCCGACCTGACCGAGCATGCGCCTAGTGGAAGCGCTGTTCAGGAGAGCCTGGAGTTCGGTAGCACGCTCCACAGCCTGGATGAGCACCTCGGCCTCGAACGGCTTGGTAATGCACTGGTGGGCGACCGGGAGGCTCCGCATCGCAGCACCGGGGTCGCCTGCGCTCGTAAGTGAGATGCGCACGGTCTCCGGTTTGGACTGTTTGGCTCGCCGCAGAAAAGCTGGCCCGTCCATGTCAACCAGGCGCCCCCCGGCGACCACTGCGTCGAAGGGTGCGCTTTCCATCCTCGCGAGCGCCGCCGCTCCGCCCCGGACGAACGTCGGGGCCCAGTCGTGGCAACGTTCGGCGCACATTTTCCGCAGATCGTCGAGCGCCCACCGGTCCTCGTCGGCGAACAGAACAGAAACCATCAAAACTAGATCGGCTCAAGTGCCGGCAGGCTGAAATGGCCAGGGGCGTCACCGAGCTTCCCTTGTCGCGGGGGAACGGTGTGGGCCTCTTCAGTGGTCTGGAGGCCAGCCGTTGAACACGAAGACCTCGCCGTCATGTCGGACCAGGCGGGCGGGCAACGCCATCTCGTTCAATAGGCGAGCCGCTCCGTGGCCGTTGACGATGATTGCGGTACTCGCCGCGTTGGCCACCAGGCAGCTACCAGCAGCCACCGTAGCCAGATGCCAGTACTCGTCGGCGACATCGCCTGTACGTGGGTCCACAATGTGGTGCAGGAGCCGTTCGCCTCGCCGCCAGGCGCGGACCGTGGTGCCTGAACTGGCCAAGCCTCCCGAACGGATGCACATTGTGACCTGACTGTCCTCCGGGCGGTCCCACGCGGACATGGATACGCCCACGCACCAGCCGTTGGCCGGAGGAGCGCCGGCAACAGCAACGTCGCCACCCAGGTTTACCAAGACGCCGGTGCCCAGATCGGCGGCGATATCCCGGGCCGCCCGGTCGGCGGCAAACGCCTTGGCAGACGAGCCCAGGTCGAGGCGGACACCTTCTGGGATCGTCAACAGACGATTGGCTACGTCCAGTTCGACGCAGCTCCATCCCGGGGCGGGGACCGGAGGGGCGTCCCCAAGGCTGGGGCCTCGTGCGGGAAGGGCATCAAAGTCGCGGTCGTAGCCCAAGCGGATCACCGCTTGGCCAACCGTTGGGTCGACGACTCCATCGGTCAGCCGGGCGACATCGAGTGATGCCTGCACGAGGTCGGCCAGGAGCTGGGATACTGCAACCGGCCTACCTCCCGACCTGTGGGCCAGCGATAGCTCCGAGCTGGGTCGGAACCGGCTGCAGGCCTCGTCCAGTTGCGCGAGTTGCCGTCCCAGAATTGCTTCGGCGGCCCTCAGGGCCTCGGGGCTCACAGTGAGGACCGAAACGGTGGTGCCTATGGCGCGGAAAGTGCCGGAGGCTGGAATTAGTCCTTGTGGGATGCTCACGTCGGGCGCTCCTGCCGGTTCAAGCTGGCTCGGGAACGAGCTGGAGCGCTTTGCGGGGACAGGCCCTTGCCGCTTCCCGTGCGTAGCCCTCTAGTTCGGTGGGGACGTTGGCCCCTTTGATGATCGGGAAACCCCACTCGTCGTCGGCCACCAGTTCGCCCAGGAGGCCCATACAAAATCCGAAGCCGTCGCAGGCGGAAGGGTCCAGTTGTAACCTCACAACGGCTCTACTTTCCTCGTGGGGCGGGATGGGACCGGTGTGGTGGCCGGCAGCCGGCACCCGGAGCAGGGCCCGTACTGCATGTGGTACTCGACGTCACCTTGGAACACCGCCAAGGCGCTGTTGACGAGGCGTACGGCCCCGTCTGGGTGACCGCAGGCGCCCCGCCCCGCGACGATGCCGCAGCGTGCCCGTAGCCGCTCCAGGTCCTTGGGCTGGAACGGTCCCCGCACCATAAGGGCGAGGTCATCGGCTATGGCGGGGAGGCCGAACAGGCAGGGACCGCACTGGCCCGCGCTCTCGCCGGCCAGGAACCGGGCGATCCTCTCTGTCTCGAGCAACCCGCAGCTGCCGGCGGCCAACACAAACAGCACTCCGGCCCCCATAGCGGCGCCCACTGGTCTCAAGCCTTGGGGGCTAAAAGGTACCGAGAGGTCATGGCCCGACAGCCAGGTCCCCCCGTAACCGCCGACGAGGACCGCCTGGACGTCAGGCACCGGGCCCGCCGCGCCAACTATGTCGGCCAAGGGCAGGCCCGTCTCCACCTCCAAGATGCCGGGGTGGCTGACGGAACCGCTGATGGTGACCAGGGAGGTGCCCGGTGCGTCGGGCGCTCCCACCTGCCTGAACCAATGCGCTCCGTGCCGGCCTATGAGGGCCACGTGGGCGAGGGTTTCCGCGTTGTGGACGAGGGCAGGCTGGCGCCCGAGCCTAAGGCCCACGCTTTTGTCGGGGCGGAACTTGGGCACGCTCCCCTTGCCGGTCACTGCTGATACCAGGGCCGATTCTTCGCCACCTATGTAGTGACCGGGCAGCGCCTTTACTTGGCAGTTCGGACGCCCGTAGGGCAGGGACCGGCGTTGTCCCAGCGCGTGTTGGAGGCCTGCTATCAGTGCCCGGCGTTCCGCCGGTACGCAGATGACGACCGTAGACGCCCCCACGGCCATGGCGACCAGTTCGGCCCCGTCCAGCACGAGGTGGGGGGCGAAGCTCAGGAGGTACTGGTCTTTCCCGCTGGCCGGTTCACCCTCCATAGCGTTCACGAGCAGCACCGGCCGCGGGCCGGCCGAGTGCCTCGCCGGCCGCATCTTCCGGTAGGAGGGGAAGCCAGCGCCTCCCCTCCCGGTCAGGCCGGCGCTCTCCAACTCGTAAAGCACAGCCTCCTGCCACCGGGGGCTCACACGGGAGGGAATCGGGAGAGGGCCGTGGATAGATAGGTGGGTCGTCAGGTCGGCGGGGGTGCCGGCCAGCCCGCAGAGCAACCGCGCAGTGGTGGGGCGTGCGTCGAGCATGGTCATTTGGTTGCGTCTCCCATCGACATCGCGGCCAGAAGTGACCGCCGAGGTTCGAGCTCGGTGCGGGGGCGGGCGGACCGGACGTTCACGGCTCCCGCTACTCGCCAGACCACCGCACCAAGTACGACAAAGGCGCACGCTGCGACAAGACAACGAGCCCAGGCGAAGCGGGTGTCTGGGCCCATAGCCAGCGCGTGCGCTACAGCAGTAGGCCAGCACAGGTAAGCGGCCCAGTGCACGGCGCGCCAAACCCGGGCCGGCAGGCGGGTGCGCAGGGCACTGGAGATGCCCACGGCCAGCAGTACGTCTGCGCCGACCGTGCCGATGGCAATGCCGGCCCGCTCGTAAGAAGACGTTAGGGGCAGTACAGCAGGGGCCCAGCCGATATTGACATACGGGTCGAGCAGGGCAGTGACGACATGCACGGCCACGAAGGCGACGGTGACCGCGGAGATATAGCGGTGGGCGTCAGCCCGGGCGAATGAGGGCCAATTTTTGCTCTTGGCCCGTCCTGCTACCAGTACACCCAGGAAGGTTGTCGCCGTCAGCAGCACCAGAGCCACGACGCCGGTTGCGCGGCTGACATACCAAAGGTCGGCCTGTTGCATCAGCTGGCCCCCGACGTCGTGCTAGCTGGCGAGGTGGTCGCCGTCGGGGCCACCACCGTAGTGGTGGGCGTCGTTGCGGTGCTCGTTGTCTTCGCTCTCGTTGTGCTGGACGCCTTGGTAGCAGCAGTTGAGGAAGTTGGCGCAGACGAGTTCGTGATAGAGCCAGAGGTCGTGGTGGGCTGAGCCGTGATAATCGTGGGCGTGGATGCTCTTGACCCGTGGTCTTCGGCCGCCGCCACCTGCACCAGGCCCACCGAGCTCATGCCGGCGACCAGCACGGCGGCCGCCGCAAAGGCCCGCACCCTTCTTCGTGTCCTTGCCACCAGTTGCCTGGGGCGTCCCTCGCTCTGATCTGTGCTCATTGCGTACTCCTGGCTCGCTCTCACAACCAATTCAACGGGCGCAGGCTTGGAGGCTCTTCTATCTTTCCTGGGAACTTGCTGTGAGACGGTTACGACATACCCGCCGGCACCATGTGCCGACCCGATGGCACCATTCTGGCGCCCACTTTCTTGACATGGCACCACTATTGGTGCCATAATGGTGCCATGGACTTACGGCCCTACGTAGAGACGATCCTCCACCAGCTCATGGTCGCTGCCGAGGCGGGTGGGGACGAGGCGAGGGCCGTGGCCGAGCGCTTGACCGCCGCGGTCGACTCCACCGTCCGGCTTGCCCTGCAGGACGCGCTTGTCGCCGCAGCCGAGGAGATCACCTGCGAGCTGGCCCCCGGCTCAGTCGAGCTGCGCCTGAGAGGCCGTGACCCCGAGTTCGTCGTTCGGCAGCCGGAAGGTTTCGGGGGGGAGCCGCCGGCGGCCAGGCGTGACGTGGCGGGCGCGGCCGAGGGCCGGGCAGCCGCCACCCCAACCGAGGCAACCATCGATGCGGACGAGGGCGGCATGGCCCGGGTCAACCTGCGCATGCCGGACCAGATGAAGGCGCGGGCGGAGCAAGCGGCGGCTAACGAACGACTGTCGCTCAACGCCTGGCTTGTGAAGGCAGTTGCGGCTGCTCTGGAGCGCGCCGGGGCCCCCAAGCACGGCGGCAGCGAGCCGCCGTCGCGCCGCCGTTATGTCGGGTGGGCACGCTAGCGCCAGCCGCCGCCTACCCACTTCACAAAAACAAACCGAGTTCCCAAGGAGGACACATGCCCACGTTCGGTACACCCGCGCCCATTTCCGTCTCGCTCGACATCGGTGCGGGCAGCGTAGAGATAATTGCGAGCGACCGCGCCGACACGGTCGTGGAGGTCCGCCCCACCAACCCCGCCAAGAAGATCGATGTGGGCGCGGCTGAGCAGACCAGGGTCAGCTACAGCGAGAGGACCTTGACGGTGAAGGCGCCGAAGAACTGGCGGCAATATGTGGTTTGGAGCGAGTGTGGGTCGGTCGACGTCAAGATCGAACTACCTTCGGGATCCCAGCTGCGGGGCGAGGTTGGCGTAGGCCTAGCGTTGGTGGGCCCGACCGCGGGAAGTGAGCTACGGGGGACCGGCATCCTCGGGGAGTGCATGTTCAAAGTTGGAGCCGGCGACATCCGGCTGTCTCAGGCCGGGCCGCTACAACTGCGGACGGGTGCGGGCGACATCACCGTCGAGCGGTCGATCGGCCAAAGCGAAATAGCGACCGCGTCCGGTGCCGTGCATGTTTCAAGGACCGAGGGGGCCACCGTCATAAAGAACTCCAACGGCGATATATGGGTGGGCGAGGCCACGGCAGACCTGCGGGTGACGACCGCGAACGGCAAGATCTCGGTCGCGCTGGCCCGTGCGGATGTCGAGGCCAAGACGGCCAACGGGAGCATCCAGATCGACGAGGTCATGGACGGCACCGTGAGTGCTCGCACGGCTACGGGCAAGGTCGAAGTGGGCGTCCGTCGAGGTGTGGCGGCGTTGCTGGACCTCGAGACTGGGTGGGGCAAAGTCCTCAACGGCTTGGAGGCATCTGGCGCGCCACGACCAGGGCAGCCATCGGTGGAAGTCCGGGCGCGGACGGGTTTCGGCGACATCCGCGTGTTCCGGGCCAACGGACCAGAGTTTGTGGACAGCTCCGCTACAACCCCGACAGCTGACCATGGCTGACGCCGGGCCCGCCATCGAGGTGAAGGGACTGCGCAAGTCGTTCGGGAGCAACGTCGTGTTGGACGGTATCGACTTCACCGTGGCTCGAGGCGCAGTCTTTTGCCTACTTGGCCCCAACGGGGCGGGCAAGACCACGGTCATCAATATCTTGACGACGTTGCTCGGCGCAGACGAAGGCACAGCCTCGGTGAACGGGTTTGATGTGGCGAAGCACGAGGCCGAAGTCCGCGAATCTATTAGCTTAACCGGGCAGTTCGCGGCTGTCGACTACCTGTTGACCGGACGAGAGAACCTCGTTTTGATCGGCGAGCTCCGCCACGTCACGAACCCAGCTCGAACAGCCGAAGCGCTATTGGCACAGTTCGGCCTCAATGCGGCTGCCGACCGGCGCACCTCGACGTACTCCGGGGGCATGCGCCGCAAGCTCGATATTGCCCTGGGCCTGATTGGCGACCCAGCCATCATCTTCTTCGACGAACCTACGGCGGGGCTCGACCCGGAAAGTCGCAACATGACCTGGGACACCATCAAGTCGCTCGCTGACGCTGGTAAGACGATTTTTCTTACCACACAGTACCTTGAGGAGGCCGATCGGCTCGCCGACAAGATCGCCATCCTCAGCCACGGCAGGATCGCCGCTGAGGGCACGCCCCAAGCACTAAAACGCGTGCTCCCGCAAGGCCAGATCAAGCTACGTTTTGCGGATCAGACGCAGCTGGCCGAGGCCGGACGAGTGCTTGCGGACCGTCACCCGAACCGCAGCGAAAGCGCCCTCTCTCTTACCATCTCCACCGACGGCAGCGTAGCGCAAGTCAACCGCCTGTTCAGCTCGCTCGAAACGGCCAAGGTCGAGGTCGCCGAGTTCGCGCAAAAGTCGCCGACGCTCGACGACGCGTTCCTGCAAATCATCAATGACCGCAAAGGAGAACCATGAAGCGTCTATTCAGCGACACTTGGACCATGACGAAGCGGAGCTTGCGTCATATCGTTCGCAGCCCGGACACGATCATTACGGTGGTGGCGATGCCGATTGCTCTGATGTTACTGTTCGTGTACGTATTTGGGGGCAACTTCGGCCACATCTTCCATACAGGTCCTGTGAGGTATGTCGACTTCATCGTGCCAGGCATCGTAGCCATGACGGTGGTGAGCGGCATCGCCTACGCGGCAGTACGCCTCAGTATGGACATGCAGAGGGGTATGGTCAGTCGATTTCGTACCATGCCGATCGCGTCATCGTCCATACTGAGTGGCCACGCAGTTTCGTCATTGTTGTCGAACCTGTTCTCGGTGTTCCTTGTGGTGCTTGTGGGCTTGCTCGTCGGCTTCCGGTGCCACGCTTCAGTCGTCGAGTGGCTGATGTTCATAGCGCTAACAGCGTTGTTCACTTTGGCGACGACGTGGCTGGCGATTATGTTCGGTTTACTCGCCAAGACCGTGGAAGGCGCTGGGTCGTTCAGTTACATCCTGTTACTTCTGGTCTTTGTAAGCCCGGGCTTCGCGCCGACGGGGAGCATGAGCGCCCCAATACGTGCTTTTGCCGAGCACCAGCCAATCACTCCGATCGTCGATACCATGCGCTCGCTGCTCATATACGGCCATGCCGGCAACAGCGCCTGGGCAGCGTTCGCCTGGTCCGGCGGTCTGCTGGCCGTATGTTATGTTGCATCTCTTTGGTTTTTCCGGGCACGAAGAGCACCGATGGTTGTCTCACAGTAGACCGGCGAGACGGGGCCCAGGCTCACCAGCGTGCGCTCAGCCGCCACCCCAGCGTCCGCTCGTCGGCACCGACGGACCAGCGCCTTCCGAGGTTCTCGTCGAGCTCGAGCCTCACGCCACGTCGACGAACCCGACCGACGTATGTGGCGCGGGTTAAGGAGACGTCGAAGCGGCTGCAAGAAGCGGGCTCAAGCCAGCGCCAGCACGCGAAGCGCTACGGTCGCCGAGAATTCCCCCGCCCGACCTGGGGCCGAGGACAACGACTGCTGGCTAGACGCGTACATACTCGCGTGGGATAATCAGGCAGCCTTGGGCGACTTTCCAGCACATTTAACCCGGGTCAAGCCAGGGTAAGCGGCTCTCTGTTAGAGCCTTGTGGCGGTGAGGAAGGAGTAGCGATGCGCACCAACTCGAGTGGGCGAACTGCCCAGTTCTTCGGGCGATCGTGGGTTCGGGCCGCGGCCGTCGGGTTGCCTTTGCTGGTCGTGACTTTGTTGCTGGCCCCGGTTGCGGTCGCATCGGGGCCATACCCGCCTCAGTTCATCCTCCCGGCGCTGCGCCAGCCTCAGGCAAAACCGGGTTTTGGGCCTGCTATCGCCTTTTACGGTTCACAACGCTTTTACTTGGCTTGGACGGGTTCGGCATCCAGCAAGGTCTTTTACTCGGCATACGGGAGCAACTGCAAGCACTTCAGCCTGACGCCGTGCTGGACCTCTCAGGCGACGGTAAGCGGCCCATGGGGCCACGCTCTTGCTTCGGAGTCTCCCGCGCTTGTCGACTACGGCACTGACCTGTACGCATTTTGGCCTGGGCTCGCCACGAAGAAGGTCTTGTACTCCGCCTACAACGGCTCGAGTTGGTCTGCCGAAGCCACGGTGAGCGGCTCTTGGGGCACCGCCACTACCGACTTGCCCGTGGCACTGGCTGTGTACAACGGTGAGCTTTACGCCGCCTGGGCGCCCTCGGGGACATTGGGCGAGATCAGCTACTCGTTCTTCAATGGCTCCAGCTGGTCTTCCAGCGCCACGGTCCCTTCGCTCCCGTCCAAACGTCTTGGGTTTCCAGCGCTGGTGGTCTATCAGAGTGAGCTGTACCTGTTCTGGGTCGCCCAAGGTGGCGCGACGGGCTACTCCACCTACAACGGCACTGCCTGGACGAGTGCGACGAGCATAACCAGCACATGGGGTAGTGCGGTTTCTGTTACAGGTTTGGCCGTCGCTGCTTGCGACGGCGACCTGTTCGCGGCCTGGGTGAACGGTTACAGCACGGCAGAACAGAGCGTCAGGTACGCGGATTTCGACGGTTCGACTTGGACCAAGCCCGTCTTGGTCCCAGGCACGCGGGCCGTCCTTGGAGCACTGGTTCTCGGCGCCTCGGGCGACACCATGTACCTGGCTTGGGGAAAGTACTTGATCAATGGATCTGGCACGACCCTGGGCACTGCAGTGCTCGTCACCGATGCGGAGAACGTCGGGCTACCGCCTCCGCCGCCTCCACGGTGACGACTCGCCAGGAGGAGGGTCGAGCTGACGTACCGACGCGCTCGAACGGCGATGTGCGCCGCTTCCCCTCCAGGGGCCACTGCGCCGCCTGCAACGCCACCGCCCGATTGGGTGACGCGTCCAAAGCCATAGGAGCTGGCTGCTGGCGGTCCGGGAGGGCAAACGGGGAACGGCTCTACTGCCTGCGCGGCCGGCTCACACCCCGCGGAAACCGGCTCTTCGGCCAAGCCACTCCCGGACCAACGTCAAGCCTAGAACCGCGTACCTTGCCAGATCCCTCGGGACGCCTAAGAAAACCCGAAGAACCTCTTGGCACACAAACAGGGCCCGCTGCGGCGCGCCCAGGGCGCATCGTCGAGGCTGTCGGCGGCGCGTCCGAACTGCAGATCTGGCTCGAGCGCTTGATTTAGGCCCGGCAGGCTCGTCGGGTTCAGCCTGGCGGCAGGTGCAAGTACACGTAACGGCCCAGCGTGAGGACGGCCTGCGCCGGCACGTGCGCATTGGAATAGGCCTCTCCCCACAGCGGGCCCTTCACAAAAACGGCACTGGCAAAGACGAGCCCGGGCCGCGCATCTCGCAAGAACGTGCCCTTGGGGCCGAGGCCCGCTGGGTGGGACGTGACCAGGCCAGGGAGGCTTGCACCGCCCGAACCGTAAGCGGCGGGTGCCAGGGTCACAGTTACGTGGTCGGCGCCGTGTGCGAACACGCACGTCTCCAAGGCGAAACCGTCCGAGCGTCCGGACTGGGTGACGGGGTGGAGCTTGGCTTTGGTGATCCCCAGCGCGGGGGCGACGAGATCAAGCGGGGCCAGCGGGCAAGGGCTCGGCAGCACCACTGGCGCGGCGGCTAGCGGAGGAGCGCCTAGGCCCACGGCGCTGGCGCCCAGGACCACGGCGCTGGCGCCCAGGACCACGGCGCTGGCGCCCAGGACCACGGCGCTGGCGCCCACGAGCATCGTGAAGGTACTGCGGAGCCTAACGAGCACGTGTGTATGTCCCATGTCGCCCCTGACTTGGCCTGAGGGCATGGTTCTCCTCCTTTGTGGGCGCCGCTAACGGCAAGGAGCCGACCCTACCTGGCTGGGTGCGCTGGTAGGAAGCCATGTGACGAGTGAGCCGGCCTGTAGGCGGGATTCTGTCCACCGGGCCGTCGCCGGCGCCGGATGGGTGGTCATCCATCTAAGCGGTCTACCTGGGGACATCGGCCGGGCCAGCCGTCCCACGTTTGACCTTGCTCCGGGTGGGGTTTACCAAGCCGCCCAGGTTGCCCTGAACGCTGGTGCGCTCTTACCGCACCGTTTCACCCTTACCTCGGCACCGACCTCTCGGACGATGCCTTCGGCGGTTTGTTTTCTGTGGCACTTTCCTGCGGGTCACCCCGACTGGCCGTTAGCCAGCACCCAGCCCTTTGGAGTCCCGACCTTCCTCGACCAGGTCGCAGGCCCGAACTACCGGGACCACGCCTGACCGCGACCACCTAGCCGGCTCAATCGTCGAAGGGAAAGTTTACTACTAGCTCACGGAGCCCAGAACCCGGCTGAGAGGGAGGCGCGAGCGTGAACCGAAAAGGTGGGTCGCCCCGACTGGGAACGGGCCCAGCCCTGTGCCGGGAAGGGGCCGCGGCCGCGTACACGCCGCCCGCTTAAATGTCACTCCCCCGGTGTTGAATGGACGACATGCCAAAAGCGCCGACCCCCCTCGAGCTCCACCCGGCGATCGCGGCCTGGTTCGCGGACCGTTTCCCCGAGGGCCCGACCGAAGCGCAGGCCCAGGCTTGGCCGCTCGTCCAGAGTGGCTCCGACGTCCTCGTAGCTGCGCCCACCGGATCTGGCAAGACCCTGGCCGGCTTCCTCATGGCTATCGACCAGGCGTACCGGGCCCACCAGGCCGGTGAGCAGGTCAGCGGCCGTACCAGGGTCGTGTACGTCTCCCCGCTCAAGGCGTTGGCAGTCGACGTCCAGCAAAACCTCGAGCGCCCGCTCGCCGAGATCGCTGAGGCGGCAGAACGGCTCGGCCTACCGGTGGCCCCGATCACCGTCGCTGTCCGGACAGGGGACACGACTGCGGGGGCGCGCACCGCGATGGTCAAGGACCCCCCGACGCTCCTGGTCACCACGCCCGAGAGCCTCTACCTGTACCTCACGGCCGAGCGGAGCAGGCAGACGCTGACCGGCGTGCGCACGGTGATCGTCGACGAGATCCATGCTCTGGCCCGCGACAAGCGAGGGTCGCACATGGCGTTGAGCCTCGAACGGCTGGAGCACGTCCAGCTGGAGGGACGGCCACAGCGGGTTGGGTTATCGGCAACACAACGCCCGATAGAGGTGACCGCCCAGCTCCTCAGCGGAGCCGGTGCGACGACGCATCTCACCGGGGCTGTCCAGACCACGCACGGCGAACGCCATGTGGAGATAGTGGACTGCGGCCACCGGCGCGACGTGCGGGTCAGCATCGAGCTACCCGAACAGGAGCTCGCGGCCGTCCTTTCCCAAGAACAGATGGCCGACATCGTCCAGCGCATCGCCGCCCACGTCAAGGGCCACCAGACGACGCTCGTTTTCGTCAACACGCGGCGGCTGTCGGAGCGCCTCGCCCACTTGCTCGGCGAGATCCTGGGACCTGACCAGGTAGCAGCCCACCACGGGAGCCTGTCGGCGGAGCGGCGCCGGCGGACGGAGTCGCGCCTCCGGGCTGGGGACCTTCGGGCACTCGTGGCGACCGCCTCCCTCGAGCTCGGCATCGACATCGGCCCGGTCGAGCTGGCTTGCCAGGTGGGTTCCCCGAGGGCGATCTCGACCTTCCTGCAACGGGTCGGGCGCTCCAACCACTCCCGCCACGGGGTACCCGAGGGCGTCCTTTTCCCAACCACCCGGGACGAGCTCGTCGAGTGCGCAGCGCTGTTCGCAGCCGTCCGCAAGGGCCGCCTCGACGCAGTGCTGCCTCCCACCGCGCCACTGGACATCCTGGCGCAGCAGGTCATCGCCGAGGTCTCGGCTGCCGGCGAGTGGCAGGAGGACGGGCTCTTCGACCTTCTGCGCAGGTCCGCCCCTTACGGCGAGCTATCCCGGGAGGACTTCGACGCCGTCGTCGAGCTGGCGTCCGAGGGGATCCCGACGGGCCGCGGGCCGCGCATGGCCTTCCTCCACCGCGACCGCGTCAACGGCGTCCTTCGCCCTCGCCGGGGAGCGCGCTTGGCGGCGCTCACGAGCGGGGGCGCCATCCCCGAGGTCGGCGATTACCGCGTTATTGCCGAGCCCGACGACATCCTGGTCGGGAGCGTCAACGAGGACTTCGCCATCGAATCGATGGCCGGCGACGTCTTCCTCCTCGGGACTCACTCGTGGCGCATCCGCCGGGTCACCGCCGGCGAAGTTCGGGTGACAGACGCCGAGGGTGCCCGCCCGACCATCCCCTTCTGGGTCGGGGAAGCACCGAGCCGCACGGCCGAGCTCTCCGAGGAGGTTTCCGATCTGAGGGTGGCTATCGCCGAAGAGCTGACCGGGGCCGGCCCCGACGCCGCCGTCCGCTATGTAACGGCGACCTGCGGGCTCGAGCGCGAGGCGTCCGAACAGGTCGTCGCATATCTTTCGACCGGGCTCGAACAACTCGGTGTCATGCCGAGCCAGGGAGACGTGGTCTTCGAGCGCTTTTTCGACGAGGCCGGCGGGATGCAGTTGGTCGTCCATTCGCCCTTCGGCGGGCGGGTCAACCGGGGCTTTGGCCTCGCTCTGCGGAAACGCTTCTGCGTGACCTTCGACTTCGAGCTACAGGCAGCCGCGAACGACGATTCGGTTATTTTGTCGCTCGGCCCGCAACACAGCTTCCCGCTGTCTTCGGCGGCTCGCCTGTTGCACCCCAACACCGTGAGAGCCACTCTCGAGCAGGCGGTGCTGGCGTCGCCGATGTTCACCTCTCGCTGGCGCTGGGACCTGAGCCGCGCTCTTGCCATCTTGCGCTTCCGGGGCGGCAAGAAGAACCCGTTGCCCATCCAGCGAATGGAAGCAGACGACCTGATGGCCGCTGTCTTCCCGGCGCTTGCTGCCTGCCAGGAGAACACCGCCCCCGGCCCGATCCAGCTGCCGGACCACGTCATCGTCCGCCAGGTCATCGAAGACTGCCTCCACGAGGCGATGGACGTGGACGGCCTGCGGGACCTGGTGGCGAGCCTCCATTCCGGGGCGATCACGGCGCATTTTGTCGACTCGGTGGAACCCTCGGTGCTTTCCCACGAGATTGTCAACAGCGAGCCGTACACCTTCCTCGACGACGCCCCTCTGGAGGAAAGGCGCTCCCGTCAGGTGCAACTGCGGAGAGGCTTGCCTGTCGAAGCGCGTGACCTTTCTCGGCTCGACACCGGAGCGCTGGAGAAAGTAAGAGCCCAGGTGGCGCCTTCTCCCGCCGGCGCGGAGGAGCTCCACGACCTGCTGCTTTCCACCCTGGTCCACCGCTCCCGAGCCGATTGGGAGGACTGGTTCAGCGAGCTCGTCGCCGCCGGGCGGGCAATGGTCGTCCGGCCCGTCGTGCGCGTTGCGGGCGCCGATGTTGGAGCGGGCACCGAGGCCCCGATCGGGCCACCGGACCTCTGGTGTAGCACCGAGCGGCGCGACTGGGCCGAGGCCCTCTTCCCGAAGGCCAGCTTCGAGCCCGATTACAGGCTGCCCCAGGCGATGCGTTCGCCAGGCTCGTCCGCCGACGAGCCTGACGCGCCTGACGCCGACCTGGCTGCAGCCATGGCGGTCCGCGGCCATCTCGAGCTGACCGGCCCGGTAACGGCCGAGGGCCTGGAATTTGCCTGTGCGATGACACCGGGACAGGTACAGATCGGGCTCGCCCGCCTGGAATCGGAGGGCTTCGCAATGCGGGGCCGCTTCGACCCGGCGCTCGGGGCCAACGAGCAGTGGTGCGCTCGCCACCTCCTTGCCCGCATCCATAGCTATACGCAGAACCGGCTGCGGCGCGAGATAGAACCAGTCAGTTCGCAGGATTTCATGAGGTTCCTCCTGCGCTGGCAACACGTGGCCTCGGGCACGCAGCGGCAGGGACGGGCAGGGCTGCTGGCGGTCGTTGAGCAGTTGCAGGGGTTCGAGCTCGCGGCCGGCGCTTGGGAGGAGTCAGTCCTGCCGGCCCGGGTGGAGAACTACCAGCGGCGCTGGTTGGAGGACCTCTGCCTTTCGGGAGAGGTCGGCTGGGGCAGGCTGTCGCTGCGCACACCCGAGGCGGACGGGCAACCCAGGCGGGGTGCCTCCACGCCCTCCCGGGCCACCCCTGTCACCTTCACGCTCCGAGCAGACCTGCCATGGCTCACGATGGCGACCCGGGGAAGTGCCTCTCCCGAGGAACCTGCCCATGGGGCCTCCCGCGACGTGCTCGACGCGCTCCGCTCACAAGGGGCCATGTTCTCTTCGGACCTGCGAGGGGCAACGGGCCGCCTCCCGGTCGAGGTGCAGGAGGGCCTATGGGACCTGGTGGCACGGGGGATCGTGACCGCTGACGGGTTCGCCGCGGTGCGGTCGTTGTTCTCGCGCCGCGAAGTATGGGCCCGCCGGCACCTACCCGAACGCCGGCGGCTCGGTTTGCGGCCCAACCCCGCAAACCTGCGGGCCATCCGACAACCAGGGGAGGGGCGCTGGGCGCTCCTGGCCACGTCCGCTCGCACCGCCAGCCCGCCCCTCGCCACCGACGAGCTTGCCGAGCACGTCGCCGGCCAGCTCCTGGCGCGCTGGGGCGTCGTGTTCTGGGACCTCGGTTCTCACGAGGCCCTGGCGGTCCCGTGGCGTGAGATCCTCTGGGCGCTGCGGCGCTTCGAAGCCCGCGGGCTGGTGCGCGGCGGGCGCTTCGTCACAGGCTTCGCCGGCGAGCAGTATGCCCTGCCCGATGCCCTTGACGAGCTGCGCCACGTCAGGCGCACCGAACGCAAAGGGGAGCTCGTGCGCCTCTCGGCCGCAGACCCGCTCAACCTTTCGGGGGTCATCCTTCCGGGCAAACGGGTACCCGCCCTGCGGACCAACAGTGTTGTCTTTCGGGACGGCCTGCTCGTGCCGGTGGAGCAAAGCGCCGAAGCCGTGGCAGGTGCCCTTGACCGTCTCTAGCTCTATCGCTAGATAACGACTTGGCACAAGAGCCCGGAGCAAAAGAAAAGCCGGTGGCCCCCCAAAGCGGAGGCCACCGGCTGGCAGGTCGACGAGGTCGTCTAGCCGACCAGAGTTACCTTGACCGTAATTGTCTTGCCGCCGTTCACACTCACCTTGGTATTCACCTTGATGGTGTGCGCCTTGGCGCCTTTCAGCAGCTTGATCCCTTCAGCGTTCAGCGGGACCGGGTATGTGTGGCTGTTGCCGGCCTTGAAGCTGTAGGCAGTGCTACCGACTTTGGTCGAAACGTCGGTCAGCGTTATGTAGCCCTTGCAATTGCTGACCGTGCATTCCAGCTTAATCCCAGGCTTGTTGGCCTTTCCAACGGTCGCTGATTTTGTGACCTCTGCGACAACTGGCACATGTTTCGGCACGGTGGTGGTGGTTGTCGTGGGCACGGTCGTGGTTGTGGTGGATGTCGGCACCGCGGCGGGCCCTGTCACGCTGCCCACGATGGTGAGCGTGTCCAGGCTGCTGGCGACGGTCGGGTTGATAACGTCCTGAGCCTCAATGGTCAGCACGTCACCGGAGCTGATGTTGTGGGGCACCGTGAGGACCACGGTGTTAGTGGCACCGCCGCTTAGGGCTGTCACAGTCCCGGAGCCCGCTGTGTTCGTCGTGTCCACGATGCTGAAGTAGCCCGCAACGTTGGAGAACGTAGTCCCCGAGGGAGCCTCCAGCTCCAGGGTGCTCGAGCCCCCCGCCAGCGCTGCGGTGACCTTGACGTTGGAAATTGTATAGGTGGCGAGGGAACCCGTAGTGGACGGGTTGACCGTGACCACTACCCCGGGGCTCGCATTGGTGCTGATCGTGTACGGGGAGGCGTTGACGTAGATGGGGTCGCTCGTCGTCTTGACCTGGAAGTCGGAGATAGTCCCAGCGGCGGGGTTGATGACCCCCACAAGGAGCAAGCTGACATTGTCCCCCGCATTAATGGCGTCCTGCATGGGGATCGCTGCAGTACCGCTCGTCAAAAAGCTCCCCGAGGCGACAAAGTTCCACCCGAGCGTCTGGTCGCTCACGTCTATGCCCGAGACGCCCGTGAAGTTCGTCGGGCCGGCAACCTCGCTGAGGTCGACGTCGCCGCCAGCGTTCACCGCGTCCGACGCACGGAAGCTGACGGTGTAGTTAGTCGTAGCGCCGGCGAGCTCGTTCGAGGGGACCACGGTGACAGCGGTGATGGAGTTGCCGAAGGTGAGCGAAGTGGTCGTCTCGAGCGTGCCGTTGCCGGGCGTCAGAGTGATGTCGTCAGCCTGGGGTGAGACGTTGTACGCCGGGTTGGTCCCTTCGGCGGTGACAGCGAGCGTGTCGCCGGTCACGAGAGCAGTCGCGAGTGTCAAGGTGACGCTGGCACCGGTCGATACGGCGGCGCTCACTGCGTCGGCCGTGGCCGAGCCGCCCGAAGGCGTGTACGTCACGGTGTAACCGGCGGCCCCGTTGTAAAAGTTGATCGTCTCTGTTCCAGCGGTTGCGTTTGTGACCAGCGTGAGGCTGGTCCCGCCCGAGGTGAGGTTCGCCACCGGCACGCCGGTGACGGTGTAGGTCGCGTTAGCGCCGAACGAAAGGGAGCTGGCTGTCAGCGTCGACCCTGAGGTGCTCACCGAGATCTGGTTAGAGGTCGCCGGGTAGGTGTCGCCAGAGGTGGTGATGGTGAAAGTGAAAGTGCCCGTCGAGACGGGCGCGTCAGCGGTATAGATGACCTCCATCGAGGTACCGCCGCTTATGGTACAAGTGCTGCCAAGTTCGATCGTGACCGTGGCAGCCGTGTCAGTGCCCGCGCCACCCGATCCGGAGGTACCCGACTGGATGCAAGACCCACCGACT
>Ga0182024_10007436_pt1 | contig 23607 bp, 24 predicted proteins | sample P32metaG_FD_120480 | JGI IMG/M metagenome (GOLD analysis project Ga0182024, IMG submission 120480) | Permafrost microbial communities from Stordalen Mire, Sweden - P3-2 metaG (Illumina Assembly) | ecosystem: Environmental > Terrestrial > Soil > Wetlands > Permafrost | place: Sweden: Stordalen... | reverse complement strand
TTGGGCGTGACGGATGACCGCCAAGCGATGCTTGACCTTGCGCTGCTGCTCCCGATCGTCCACGGAGCCCTCCTTTCAGAGGGCCACCATGTAAACAACCTCCGTCAGTTCTACAGCTAGCCCAGCTGGACCACCTGAGCCGGCGACGGATCCTCTGGGACAACGCGGCTGCGCTGTACGGGATCACCGGCAAAACCTGAGCGACGGAGCCCGGAAGGGACCGCGACGGTCGCAGGGACGGTCCACCGAGCCGAAGTTTTAAGCGAAGCTCGACTGGCTGGTGGCTGGATGGATGAGTTCGCTCATCCCGTCGCCGCATTGGATCTCGACGATCTCGTTGGAGGCCCGCCGCTGACCGTGGGGAGTCGACGGGCCCGCCCCGGCCCGGCACCCTGCTCGTCGATCCACAGAGGCGTGTGCCCGGCGTCTTCCGCCGACGAATGCGTGGTCCTTGGTCCGCGCCCCGTCGTCGGCCGGGGTGCCAACGATCGCGTCGGGCATCTGAACCCCCGTTGGGTCTGACCGTCGGGTCCGCCGACCACTGCGACCCGGCCGGCGATGCCCGCTCCTCGGAGGCGAGCCCGACCACCATGGCAGGGCCGCCGCCCTGGCCGACCAGCGTCTGGGCCCGTCGGCTCCGCGGGGGCGCCTGCTGTGACATGAGCGTCAGGAAGCCGACGACCTCACCCAGCGGGGAAGGGTGAGGTCGTCGGCCACCGGCGAGAACACGACCCGCACGGGCTCACCGATGGTGATCGACGACGGGTCGACTTCGTTGATCGCGCCGTCGGGCGACGTCACCAGGTTGCCGACCAGCCGCAGCGTCGGATCCTCCTCGAGGACCACCACCACGACGTTGTAGGGCGCCAGTGGCGTCAGCGCGGGGAGCAGCGGCGGGTGGGGGACGATGTATGACCACACGCTGCCCCGACCCGAGACCGGTCGCCACGTCGAGGAGAGCGAGTTGCACCACGGGCACATGGGTCGCGGCGGGAAGCGCAGCCGCCCACACCGCTCGCAGGCTTGGATGCGGAGCTCGCCGTGGCGGCAGTACTCCCAGAAGGCGGCGTGGTCCTCGTCGTCGAGGTCCGGCATCGGGACCTGCTCGATCACCGGCTCACCTCCGCAGGAGCAGCGCGCTGGTGGGGACACCTTCCCCGCTCGTCACCAGACAGGTCTCAGCTTGCTCGACCTGGGCGGTCGAGGTGCCGCGGAGCTGCCGCACTCCCTCGACGATCAGGTTGTAGCCGTGGACGTACGCCTCGGACAGGCCACCCCCCGAGGTGTTGAGCGGCAGCTTGCCGCCCAGCTCGATGTTGCCGCCCTCGGTGAAGGCGGCCCCCTCACCGCGGGCACAGAAGCCGTAGCCCTCGAGTGACAGTGGGATCAGCGGCGTGAACGCGTCGTAGAGCTGGGCCACCGAGACGTCCTCGGGTGTGAAGTCGGCGTTGCCCCACAGGCGCGAGGCGCAGGCCCACGACGGCCCGAGCAGCGGGTCCTCGTTGTGGTAGTTGGCCATCGTCTGGTGCTGCGGCGGCAGCCCCTGCGCGCAGGCGTGGACATAGACGGGTGGGTGCGGGCAGTCCCGGGCCCGGTCGGCACCGACGATCACCACGGCCACGGCGCCGTCAGTTTCCAGGCAGTTGTCGAACAGGCAGAGCGGCTCGGAGATCCATCTGGCGTTCAGATACTCGTCCCGGTTCAAGAGCCGGTCGTGCATGACGGCGCGCGGGTTGCGGTTCGCGTGGGCTCGGCACGCCAGGGCCACGTTGGCCAGGTGGTCTCGGGTCGCCCCGGACTCGTGGAGGTAGCGGCGGGCCAGCATGGCGATCTCGTCCACCGGGCGGACCAGCCCCCACGGCCGCGACCACTGCTGCGCCCCGGCGACGCGCGTTTCGGTCGCTGCCCAGGGTCGGCGGCCACCGCCCCGCTTGCGCGACCGCCACGCCACCGCCACGTCGGCCTGCCCCGATGCCACGGCGAGCGCGGCGTGGCCCACCGTGGCGCAGCCGGCCCCGCCGCCGTAGCCGATCTGGCTGAAGAAGGTGATGTTGCCCAAGCCGAGGTTGCGGGCGATCTCGACCTCGCTGGTCGTCTCCATCGTGTAGGACGACAGGGCATCGACCTCGGGCGGGGCGATGCCGGCGTCGTGGAGGGCGGCGAGGATCGCCTGGCAGGCCAGGCGGGTCTCGGTCCCCGGCACTTCTTTGGCGAAGGGGGTCTGGCCGATGCCGACGATCGCGGTCCGGTCCTTGAGCACGCTCACCATCCCCGAAACGTCGGCGGCCGCCGGTCGGCGAAGGCCTGCATGCCCTCCTGGGCGTCGAGCGACCCGGCGACAAGCTCTTGGGCCACGGCCTCGTCGTCGAACGCCGCTCGACGCTCCGAGTCAAGCGACCGGTTCAGCAGCCACTTGGCCGCGGTGATCGCCGCGGTCGGGCCCGACGCGAGCTGCTCGGCCAGCTCCTTGGCCGCGGCCTCGAGCTGGTCGGCGGGCACCACCCGGTTGACGAGGCCGATCCGTTCAGCCGCTCGCGCCGAGAGGTCCTCACCGAGGAACACGAGCTCCTTGGCCCGGTGCAGGCCGACGAGGCGGGGCAGAAGGTAGGCGCCGCCACCGTCGGGGGCGATGCCGCGGCGCACGAAGACCTCGATGAAGCGGGCCTCCTCGACGGTGACCACCAGGTCACAGGCCAGGGCCAGGTGGGCGCCGAGACCGGCCGCGGTGCCGTTGACTGCTGCCACCACCGGCTTCTCGCAGTCCAGCACGGCGGCGATGAGCCGCTGGGAGCCGTTGCGGATGGCGCGAGCGCCTGCCCACACCATGCGGTCCGGGGCGCCCGTCGGTCTGGGTGGTGACGGGCGGCTGGCCCGCAGGTCCGCGCCGGTGCAAAAGCCCCGCCCGGTGGCGGTGAGGACCACGGCGCGGACCTCGGGCGCGGCGCTGGCCTCGTCGAGCAGGTCGATGACCCGGTTGCGCTGGTCGGGTGTGATGGCGTTGTGGACCTCGGGCCGGTTGAGCGTGATCCAGGCGACCTGGTTCTCGACGCGGTGGCGCACCTGCTCGTCGAGCGGGAGGTCGGGCACGGCTCCTCCTCGGAAGCGCAGCGGGACGACGCAACTCTGGAACTGTACTGACGTCAGCGTCAGATCGTCGGTAAGCCGGTTCGATCCACCAGGAGGCCCCAAGGCGGCTCGTCGAGGCGTCGCCCAGCCCGCCAACCACGGCGCGGCGCGCGGCGACGCTCGACCGGCGGCCCCCCCGGTGCCGCCGCATCCAGCCTGAGCCGCGGGAGCCCTACCGCACCGGCAGGCGGGGGAGCCCCAGGACACGCTCGGCGATGATGCTGCGCTGGATCTCAGAGGTGCCCCCGGCGATCGTGCCCGAGAACGACCGCAAGTAGCGGACGACCCACGGCTCGAGGCCCTGATGGCCCGGGGCGGTCACGACCTGGTCGAGATCGACGGCGTCGGCGCCGAGGGCTTCGGCGATCACGAGGGCGGCCCGCTGCTCAGTCTCACTGGCGAAGAGTTTGAGCATCGAGTGCTCGGGCGCGCTGCGGCCACGGGCGAGCTTCGCGAAGCCCCGATAGCCCATGAGCCGCACCGCCTGCACGTCCACGTACAGGCGCGCCAGCTCGTCGGCCAGCACCGGATCGTTGGCGAGCTGCTCGCCATCACGCCGCCGACGGCGAGCGACCTCGAGCGCCGCGTCGAGCACGCGCTCGAGCCCCGTCGCCTGGCCGATCCACAACATCCCACGCTCGTGGGCCAGCGACCCGCCCGCCACCGACCAGCCACCGTGCAGCTCGCCGACCAGGTGCTCCCGCGGGACCACGACGTCGGTGAAGAAGACCTCGTTGAAGTCGGCGTGGTGGGGGTCGGTGAGCTCGGGCAGCGACCGCACCGTGATCCCGGGGGTTCGCATGTCGATGATCAGGACGCTGATCCCGGCGTGCTTCGGCGCCGAGGGGTCGGTGCGCACGAAGCAGAAGCAGTAGTCGGCATGGTGCGCGCCCGAGGTCCACACCTTCTGGCCGTTGACCACGAAGTGGTCGCCGTCGAGCTCGGCGCGGGTGCGCAGGCCGGCGAGGTCGCTGCCGGCGCCGGGCTCGCTCATACCCAGGCACCAGGTGATCTCCGCCCGAAGCGTCCCCAGCGCGAACGTCTGCTGTTGCTCCTCGGTGCCCCAGTCGAGAATCGAGGGGGTGATGATCGAGAGCCCCTGCGGGTTGAACCCACGGGGGATCTCGTGGCGGGCGAGCTCCTCGAAGTAGACGAGCTGCTGGACCGGCGTGGCGTTGCGGCCCCCGTACTCGGGCGGCCATCCCGGCACGAGCCACCCGGCGTCGAAGAGACACCGCTGCCAGGCTCGCGCCCAGGCCGGCAGGTGGGCCGAGGACAGCACCGCCTCGCCCCGTTCCTCCAGTGTCGGGAGGTGCTCGTCGACCCAGGCCAGGAACTCGGCCCGGAACCGCTCGGTCTCCGCGTCGTAACCCAACCGCACGGCCTGACGATAGCCCTGGGCCCGGCCCCACAGCCGCGGCCCCGGCCGGGGCCGATTACGTGATCCCGAGATCCGGGTACCGTCCGTGCATGAACGAGACCCCGACCAGCAGCCCTGGGCGCGACCTGCGCGACGCCGGGCTGCGCGTTGACGCTGACCGCGGGGTCGCGTGGCTGCGCCTCGACCGTCCCCACGTGCGCAACGCCATCGACCATGCGACCCGTGACGCGCTGCTCGACGGGATCGCTCGCGTGCGCGCCGAGCCAAACATCCGCTCTGCGGTGATCACGGGAACGGGCAGCGCTTTTTGCTCCGGTGCCGACCTGAGCACCGGCGACTTCATCGAGATCCCCCCGGGGCAGCGACGCGGCGGCCCGGGCGTGGTCGCGCGCGAGGACGGCCTGCGGTTCGGGTGGTGGCGCATCTTCCAGGCGATCTGGGAGAACGACAAGCCGTTCCTGGCGGCCGTGAACGGGCCCGCCGTGGGCTTCGGCTGCCAGCTCGCCTTCGCCTGTGACCTGGTGATCGCGTCCGAAGACGCACGCTTCACCGAGATCTTCGTGCGACGCGGCCTGCCCCTTGAGGGCGGGGGCGCCTACGTCCTACCCCGCTTCGTGAGCCTGCCCCGGGCCAAAGAGCTCGCGCTCTTCGGTGACCCGCTGCCGGCGACGCAGGCTGAACAGTGGGGTCTCGTGAACCGCGTCGTGCCCGCCGCGGACTTCGACGAGACCGTGCGGGTCTGGGCCGAGCGCCTCGCGAGCGGCCCCACCGTCACGATGGGTCACATCAAGCAGCAGCTGAACACCTCGCTCGACTCGCAGCTGGCGACGACCCTGCGCGAGGAGGTAACGCTGCTCGGCATCGGCGGCGGCGAGGACCAAGCCGAGGCCATGCGGGCCTGGCAGGAGCGCCGCGACCCCCGACTTCGGGGGCCGCTGAGCTCGGCTCGCCCCCGCGATCCTCAGCCACGCGGGCCGGTCGCAGGTTCCTCGAGGAAGCCCGTCACGAGGTCGCCCACGATCTCTGGCTCCTGGAGATGGATCGGGTGGTCACCGCCCGCCACGACGTGGACGCGCACGTCGGGCGCGGCCGCCTCCAGGTCGCGGGCCTGGCGTCGCTTGAACTTCACCTCGCCCTCGCCCTGGACGACAAGCACCGGGCAGCAGACCGAAGCGAGCTCGTTCGCCCCGAGCTCGGGGCGCCGGGCCCAGTCTTCCGACAGACGACGGTAGAGCACCCGCCAGTGATCCGGCCCGTGGCGCGCCTCGTGCGCCCGGCGCAACACGGGCGGCCACGCGCCGGGTGGGCGGCCCGCGCGTTCGGGGGTCACGTCGGAGTCGCAGGGCCGCCCGGTGCACGCCCCGATGAGGACCAGGGAGCCCGCGGTCCCCGGTCGGTGCACCTCGGCCTCGAGCGCGCACTGGGCACCCATCGAGAAGCCGACGACGTGCGGCCCGGCCAGCCGCTCGTGGGCGCAGAGCGCGAGCAGGTCGTCGCGCAGTCCGTCGAGGGTCAGGCTCCCCGGGACGAAATCGGAGCGGCCGTGGCCACGCAGGTCAAAGACGATGCAGCGGAACCGGGGCGTGAGCCGTTCGAGCAGGGGTCCCCATTCGGGCAGGCCGGCCCCGGCAACGCCGTGGACAAGCACGACAGGCGCCCCGTGCCCCATGACCTCGTAGTGCAGCCGCAGCCCGTCGCTCGTGAAGGACGGCACTGCGGTCAGCGCGCCGCGGGCGAAGAGCCGCTCGCGGTGACGGTCACGCCGGGGTGTGCGACGACCCGCGCCGTCGCCAGCGCGACGAGGCGACCCCCAGCGCCGGCGTCGAGCACCTCGACACGGATGAGGTTGCCGGCGGGGTCGGTACCGAGCGTGGCCGCGACAGCACGCACCGGGCCCGTGCGCGCCGGCGCGACATAGCGAACCAACAGATCAGCCGAACGGCCCGTGAGGCCCGCGGCGGCCGCCGCGTGCGTCGCGGCCGCGTCGACGAGGCCGGCAACGACACCGCCATGAAGGACCCCGATGCCGTTACGCAGGTCGTCACGGATCTCCACGCAGCACGAGCTCCCGTCCTCCACCATGATCCCCAGATGCTCCCGGTAGGCGCGTCGAGCCCCGGTGGCGGCGACGACACCGCGTCTTTCGCGCAGCCGCTCGAGCAGGCCGGGGGATGGCGACCGGGGGCCGTCGGCGAGCACCACCGAGGTGATCATCGCGTGGGCAAGCAGCTCGCTCCCGGCACCGCTGATCGTGACCTCGGTGAGCACGGCGCCGCGGCCCTGGCGGCAACTCGGGCCTGGGCGCGGGCCGTGCCCCCCACCGCCGCCGCGACGCAGTGCAGCGCGAGATCCGCGGTCGCGATCCGCACCGGGTCCACCGCCCGGGCCGCGCACACACCACCGGCCGTATCGGCGAGCGCCGCCGGCCCGCCGGCCAGCACGGTGGCCCAGGCGTCCTCCAGACCCGGCCCGAGCGGCATGCCGAGGACGACCTCCCCGTCGCCGATCGTGTCGCCCGTGATCCCGAGATACTCGACGAGGTGCCGAGTATGGACCATGATTGCCGTCTGCCCCCCGCTTCGCTCAGCCGCTCCGGGCCGGCGGGAGCACCGACGCGTCAACCCGGCCGGTCAAGAGCCCGCCGGTGGACCCGACGTCGGGGACCAAGCCGACATCGACACCCTAGCCCTAGTTCTTCTTGGGGACGGGAAGGCGTGACGTTGTGAACCGCCCCGGGATTCTTGGAGTCACTCCAGTCCTTGAGAGGATGGAGTCATGCCACGTCATGGGAGGTATCCGCGGGAGCTGCGGGAGCGTGCGGTCCGGATGGTGTTGGAGCATCAGGGCGATTACGGCTCGCAGTGGGAGGCGATCTGTTCGATCGCTGAGAAGTTCGGGACGACGTCGGAGACGATGCGCCGTTGGGTCCGCCAGGCCGAAGTCGATGATGGTGCCCGGCCGGGCGTCAGCACAGAGGAGGCGAAGCGGATCAAGGAGCTCCAGCCGCTCCATTCGCTCGCGCACTGGTGGGAACTCGAACCCGTAGCCGCGATGCTCGTCCACGTTCCATGCCGCCCCGCTCCCGAGGATCGCCCGGCCGCCGGACATCACGTCCAGGGTCGTGACCCTCTTCGCGAGCAGCGCGGGATTGCGGTAGGTGACACCAGTGACCATTGTGCCGAGCCGCGCGAAGCGAGTGCGCGCCGCGAGCCCGCCGAGCAGCGTGTAGGCCTCCAGCATCGGGTCACCTCGAGGCCCGACGCCGGGGATCTGGTAGAAGTGGTCCATCACCCACACGGAGTCGAAGCCCGACTCCTCCGCGGTTGTGGCGATGGCGGCGACGCGCTCGAACAGCTGCTCGTCGGGTACGCCCGGGTAGGTGAAGCTCGGGATCTGCAGGCCCAGCCGCGTCACGGTCATGACCGGTTCTTAGCACTCCCCGCGAGGCGACCGCGTCCCGGTGACTCGCTGGGCTCGCGCTGCTATCCATCTTGAGGAGGAGGGCCCGGTGGTCGGCGTGTGAGTGATCCGAGACCGGTTCGCGTCCGGCGACCGCGCGCCGAAGCACCCCGCACACCGGGCAGGTGCACGCGTTCACGTTCCCAGGGCGGTGGTGCTACGCGGAGTACGACTTCTTGGCTGGTCCGGGGTCTTCCGTCTACGAGCAGGCAGGCGCGACGCACACCTTCATCGTGCCGGGCGACAACAACGCCGAGGTCGAAGCCGCGTTCGTCGTCGAGGGTGGCAACGTTAACTACGCCGCGGACGGATGCCCGGCCCTCCTCGTCATGCAGGACGGGCGATGCTGCTTACCCGGATCGCCCAGGAGCTCGATGTTCGGGATCTGCTCACGCGTCGTGGCACCCACCGTGGTGATGCACAATCGAGACAACGCCGCCATCCCTGCCGGGCACGGCCGATACGTGGCCGAGCACATCCCGGGCGCCCGCTACATCGAGTTCGAAGGCACCGATCACGTATTCCAGCTCGAGAGTCCCGAGCCCGTGCTCATCGAGCTCGAAGCGTTCGTTACCGGCCATCGCCCACTCCCCGAACCCGAACGTGTCCTCGCCTTGGTCGTCTTCACCGACCTCGTCGGAGCCGCCGCCGTCGGCGACAACCGGAGACGGGATACTCGCCAGCTTCTCCGTGCCCAGCCACGCCATCCGGTACACCGACGCGTCCCTCACCACAGCACAGGAACTCGGGCTCGCGGCGCGGGCCGGCATCCACGCTGGTGAGATCGAGCTTCGCGGCGACGACATCAGTGGCATCGCCGTGCACATCAGCGCCCGAGTCTGCGAACTCGTCGGACCCAGTCGGTTTCTGCACCGTCAAAGACCTCCCCGTCGGCTCCGGTGCCTGCTTCGCCGATCGGGGTGAACACACCCGGGAATGACCAACACCGATCCCTCGGTGGCGGTCACCCGTGCACCACGACGCGAACACCTCGGCGCGACACCCCCTTGACAACTCGGCCCCTCCACAGATGAGGGGCGATCACCGCCTCGTCGACGCGCCATCAAGTGCGGCGATGGTGGCATCGAGATAGTCGACGTGGGCAAGGGCGAGGCGCAGCATCGTGACGTGATGCGCACCGAGACGGCCGGCCACCAACGCTGAACGGCGTCGGCAAGTCGATGCCGGCGCCTAGCCGAACCTACTCCGCCAGCGCCGCGATCTACGCGGTTCGACGCTTCGCTTCTTCGTACATGTCGGCCGGTAGCGGGCCCTTGCCCGCGGCGGCCACATTCGCCGCCAGATGATCCAGGTTCGCCGTGCCGACGATCGTGGTGTCCATGCCCGGATGCGTAATCGTGAACCGCAGCATGAACTCCATGCGCGACATACCGTCGAGCAGGTCGTCGAGGTTCGCATCATCGAACCTGTCCTTGCGCTGCTGCAACATCGGCCGCCACTGCTCGGGGAACTTCTCGAACGCCTCGTTAGCCGCCGCCGGGACCCCGCGCGCCACACCCCCACGAATCACGATCCCCGACCCCGCGGCTGCAGCCTCACTGATGATCTCCTCGTGCTCGCGCTCCACCGCGGAATACGGGATCTGGAACGCGTCGAACGCACCCATCGCGATGTGATCGGTGATATTGGGCAGCGTTCCCGACATCCCGAGGAGCCGTATCTTGCCCCCTTGCTGGAGCGCGACCAGCTCGTCGACCGCGCCATTCTCCTCAAGCGTCTTACGCGACGGGCTGATGTGGAACTGCACCAGATCGAGATGATCCGTCTTCATTCGCTGCAAGCTCTGCTCCACACCCGCACGAATGTTCTCGGGTGTGAACACGTGCTCCGGCCGCTGCCCCGGCTCCGGCGGCGGCATGTTCACCGGGCAGCCGCACTTACTCGCGAGGAAGAACTCGGCGCGCCGGTTCGAGATGTGCTCGCCGATCAGCTCCTCAGCCTGGCCGTAGTCGGGCGAAGTGTCGATAAAGTTGATCCCCGCATCGAGCACCCCATTCAGCACGCGTGCAGCGGTGCCAGAGTCGACGTCCCTGCCGAACCCCATAATCCTGCCGCGCAACTCCATTGCGCCATACCCAAGCTTGGTCACCTCAAGGCCTGTCCGTCCGAGGGTCGAGGTCGGGAGATCGCTCATCGTGTGCCTCCGTTCGGGTTCAACTGGCGGGCACGCTCAACTCGCTTCAGCCACACGCTTGAAGTTCGCCAGCGTGTCGGCGATGCCCTCACAGCTCTGGTCGATCAACCCGAGGAGCCGTTCCTCGGGAAGCTCCTCCACCATCGGATGCAGTCGCACCACCGCCCATGACTCCTCCACGGTCGCTCCGCCGGCACTCAGCGTGAAGGTATAGCCCCAACGGGGTGCGCTCGGGCGGCGACGTCGCGCATCTGCACGGCGTTTGTACCCGCCGTCGGCGGCGAGGCTCATCGCCGCGTCGAGGATCCGGTTGCGGCGGGCCACCTGGCTGAGCGACAAGGTGTCCTGGTTGCCGAGCACCTCAGCCGCCCACGGACTCGGGGGCGAGTGCCAGCATGGCGCCGACGCGCTCCTGGGCACCACCGCGCTGGGCGCACACCCGGTCGAGCATTGGCCGGGCCTTGTCACCGGGCCACGGCCGGCCCGCCATCACCAGGGCCTCATCGGCGGGCTGGGCTCAGCGGTCACCGCCCGCGATGCAGCCAGTAGCGACGCGGCGATGTCCGAACCCGCCCAGGTGAGCACGGCGACGCCGGCTCGAGCTCCACGACCGCCACTCTCGCACGCAACTAGAAAACACGTTCCCGAGGCCCATCCGGGAGGACGAGGGCGAGCGAGCGGGTCTCGGTTGTGGTCTGGATGCGATGCAGGAGGGCTCCCTGGTCAGCACGTTGGCCGCTCACTGGAGGCGATCACTCAAGGTGACGTTGGCCCAGTTCGGTGGAGTCGGTGACGAGGCGGAGCGCCCGGGGGTTGGGTCCGATCGGTGCTGGCGGCTCCTTGGAGGGCGAGTGCTTTCGGGCGGTCGGTGACCTTCAGCTCGCGGGGAGTTCCTGTCGAATTGGGCGGTGCTCGTCGTTCGGAGCCGACGCGACTGCCTGGGGTGTACGAAAAGCTCGTGCTGTTGGCCGGCGGGGTTGGATGGGTCCAGCGCGCGTATCCGAGGCGCTGCGGCCGGTCGTGGTAGGGGGCGAGTCGTGAGCGCGTGCACCGGCGGATGCGACGAGCCGCTGTCGGCGATCCGGCCTGGATGACGGCACCGTGGGTCCGGGAGCGGCGGCTGAGGGGGGTGGGGGTGCGGGCACGTTGGTCTCGTACCGTCCGGTCCGGTAGTTTGGAACAAGGTTCCAAGCGAGGAGCAGGCGGAAATGCGTCCGATCCCGGATTGGTTGGCCGAGCGGGTTGAGGGGGCGGCGGGGGTGTTCGCGGAGTTCGGTTTCGATGGGACGCGGGTGGAGGATCTGACTGAGGCGACGGGCGTTCCGAGTTCGACGCTGTATTACTACTTCGCGGGCAAGGAGGCGGTCCTGGCGTTCTTGTTGCAGCGCTGGTTGGACCGGGTCGCTGGGGTGGTGGCAGAGACGGTGGCGGGCGAGGGCAGCGCCGGGGCGCGTCTCGAACGGGTGGTGCGCACCCAGTTGGCGCTGATGGCCAGCGGGGGGCCGGTGTGTCGGGTCTTGCTGGCGGAGTTGGGGCGGATCGGTCGATTGCCGGACATCGCCAAGGCGATGAACGACGCGTTTCATCACCCGGTGGAGCGGCTGTTGGAGGCGGGCGCGAGCGACGGATCGCTGCGTCGGGTGCCGGTGGAGACCACGGCGGCGGCGATCTTTGGTGCTTCGACGATCGCGGGGCTGCACTACTTGGTGGCGGGGAAGGTGTTGGCGGTCGACGAGGTGGCCGACGCGGTGCTGGGGCTGGTTCGGGGCGGGATCATCGTGGAGAGCGGTCGAGCGCGGCGACGGACGGCGCGATGAGCATCGCCGACGATCCCGGCGCCGACCGGGGACAGAAGGCCCGGAGCGCGGCGGCGTCGGCGGTGCGGGATTTGTGTCACGCGCTCGTCGCGCACGATGCGTCCGACGAGGTGCTCGTGCAGGTGGCGGGAGCCGCCGACGAGGCGACACGGGAGCTGCGTCGCGGGCCGCGGCGGCGCCGGGCGGTCCTCGACTTCTCGGAGCTGACCTCCGGGGCGAGCGGCACGGCACCGAAGGCGCATCCGATGGCCGACCGGGCCGTGGCGGGCCCGGTGAACCCGACCTCGGTCGAGATCACGGTGGGTGCGGAGGGCGAGGAGGCGGTCGCCCAGGTGTGGTTCGGGCCGGCGTTCGAGGGTGCGCCGGGTCGGGTGCACGGGGGCATGGTGGCGGCGGTGTTCGACGACGTGACGGGCTTCGTGTTGGCGTTCGTGGGGGAGCCGGCGTTCACGGGTGAGCTGGCGATCCGGTACCGGGCACCGGTACCGGTCGAGACGCCGATCGAGTTCCGGGCCCGCCTCCGCCAGCGGGAGGGTCGTCGACTGGTCGTCGAGGCCGAGGCGTGCCTCGACGGCACGGTGCTGGCGACGGCCGAGGCGGTGTTCGTGGTGGTCGACCAGGACCACTTCGCGACCCAGGCCCGCGAGCTCCTCGATCGCGCGTAGGGAGAGCAGCGATGGGACGTGGCAGCGAGCAGGAGATGGCGGCCGACGAGCAGCGGGTCCAGGAGCTGATGTTGGAGCGGCTGGCTCCGGAGACGGCGCGGAACCCACAGCCCTTCTATGCCCGGTTGCGGGACCAGGCCCCGCTGCTGCGCCACGAGGGCAACGTCACGCTCTCGCGTCACGCCGACGTCGAGTACGCGTTTCGGCATCCCGAGCTCTTCTCGTCGGTGATGGGGGCGATCGGGCTCGGCAACGTGCGGCCGTTGATCCCGCTTCAGATCGACCCGCCCGAGCACAAGAAGTACCGCCAGCTCCTCGATCCGCTGTTCGCGCCACGCGAAGTGGCGCAGCTGGAGGCCGACGTCGTCGGGCTCGCCAACGAGCTGATCGACCGGTTCGTGGGGCGGGGGGAGTGCGAGTTCAACCGCGAGCTGGCCGTGCCGCTGCCGTGCACGGTGTTCCTACGGCTCCTGGGCCTGCCAGTCGAGGACCTGGAGCGGTTCTTGGGCTTCAAGGACGACATCATCCGCCCCGCCGGCAGCGAGGAGCTCGACTTCGAGAAGGCCCAGTCGGTGCGCGACGCGACCGCCCAGGAGATGTACGCGTACTTCGAGGTGGTGCTCGACGAGCGGGCCCGGGCCCCAAGAGACGACCTGCTCACGCGGTTCCTCGACGCCGAGGTGGAGGGCGACCGGCTCTCCCGGGAGGAGATCCTCGACATCTGCTTCTTGTTGCTCATCGCGGGGCTCGACACCGTCACCGACAGCCTCGACTGTGCCATCGCCTACCTGGCGCAGCACCCGGAGCACCGCCGGCAACTCGCCGACGACCCGTCGGTGGTCGCCTCGGCGGTCGAGGAGCTCTTGCGCTGGGAAACACCCGTGCCCGGCGTGGCCCGGATCGCGGCCCGCGACACCGAGCTCGCGGGCTGCCCGGTCAAGGAGGGTGACCTCGTCTCGGTGCTCATCGGCGCCGCGAACACCGACGAGGCTGCCTTCCCCGATGCGCAGACCGTGGACCTGACCCGGAACCCGAACCGCCACCTCGCGTTCGGCGGTGGCATCCACCGCTGTCTCGGCTCGCACCTCGCCCGCCTCGAGCTGCGGGTGACGCTCACCGAGTGGCACCGCCGCATCCCCGCCTACCACCTCGCCGACGGCGTCGAGCTCGAGTACACACCCGCGCTGCGCCAGGTGGAGCACCTGCCGCTGGTCTTCGACGAGGTACGCGGCTGATTCCCGGGCCCGAGCCGGCGGATATACACCCCCACGTCCCCGGCTCCGGTCTGGCTCCCGCCGTGCTCAGAGAGCGACCCGCTGTGGTCGTCAGGATCGTGTCGGCATGGGGAGCGCGAGTTCGAGGTTGCGGCGGAGAGTGGTGAGGAACGTCTCGGTGGGCTCGCGTGCCCACCGCAGGGACCGGCCCCCGAGCCCGTGTGGTCGGGACACGAGCACGGTCAGCTCGGTCCAGGCGCGTGGCTCGGTGGCCATGGCGATCATCCGGAGGGTGGCACGACCCTGGCGGCGTCGTCGCGCGGGCCCGAGCATCCGCCAGCGGAGGACCATGTGGGCCTCGAGAGGGCCGTCGAGCTTCGGTGGCTCGACGGTCACCTGGACGACCGCAGCCAGAGCGAGGAGGCGCGTGGGGGCGGAGACCTGTATCCAGTCGTCGCCGGCGATGGGCGCGTTGGCGGCCTCGCGGATGAGGCCGACACCGTCGTGCGCGAGGACCGTGGCGATGTCGAGCACGTGGCGACGGACCGCTCGGGTGCAGACCGCGGTGTCGATCATTTCCGGTCAGCCAGTTGCCGTGACGACCGCGTTGCTCGGTGGGCCGATGTGTGTCGCGGTGGCCTCGAGTTTGGCGCGGTCAAAGCCGTAGACGTCGATCGCGGTGTCGCCGATGATCTGGCGCACTTCGGCCTCGGGCACGCCGGTGAACGCCTCGTTGAGCTTGGTCTGGGTGTGGGGCCAGGTGCCCTCGAGGTGGGGGTAGTCCGAGCCCCACATGAGCTTGTCGACGCCGATCGCGTAACGGCTCGCGCACTCGTCGGGCCCGAGGAACGACGCCCCGACGAAGCATTGGCGGTCGAAGTACTCGCTCGGTCGCAGGGGAAGCTGGCGGCGCAGGTGCCCGAACATGGGCATCTCGTAGAGCTGGTCGAGCTGGGCGAGCATCGCGGGGATCCAGGTGGCGCCCTGTTCGGTCATGACCAGCCTCAGGTTCGGGTGTCGCTCGAAGACGCCGGACCAGAGGAGCAGCCAGAGGGGCCGGTGCGCGAACCAGGAGATCTCGGTGAGAAAGATGCCGAGCGAGGCGGGAAAGTCGCCGTAGTTCGGGGTCCAGCCCGAGTGGGTATGGACCGGCAGGTCGAGCTCCGCGCAGGCGGCCCAGAGCGGCTCGTAGCGGGGATGGTGGTACAGCGGGTGGTCGCCGGTGCCGCCCGGGAGCAGCACACCGCCGAAGAGGCCGCGGTCGCGCAGCGCACCGATGTCGTGGACGGTCGTGTCGATGTCGTCGAGGGTGATCAGCGCGACCCCGGCGCGCCGCCCCGGCACCTGGTGGCAGAAGTCGGCCAGCCAGCGGTTGTACGCCTCGCAGCCCGCACGCCAGACCGCGGGGTCCTGGGAGTACTGGTAGGTCATGAGCCCGGCGTCGAAGGGCGCCACGGTCGCCTCGGACCCGCCAGGGAAGATCACCTCGGCTGCGATGCCGTCAGCCTCGAGCTCGGCTTGTCGTCGCGCCGAGTTCCACGCCCCGTCCATGCCGCCGTCGCGCACCGCGTCGAGCCCGCCGAAGTCCTCAAGGGCCTCGTCGCCGTAGATCGCCAGTCCCGTGTGCTCGGCCTTCCGGCGGGCACGGCCCGCCTCGTCACCGAGCCACGCATCGAACGCGTCACGCCACCTCGGCTCGACGTAGGCGCGAGCCTGCTCGGGCCGCGGCCCGGCATGGCAGTCGGCAGAGACCAGCACGAGTCGCTCAGCCGGCATCAACCACCTCCTCTCTCTTCTCTCCTCTTCTTCTCCTCTGCACTCGGGTGTCGAAGGCGACGGGGAGCGCGTTCGGCCCCCGCAGCACGCTCCCGACCACCCGGGTGGGCTCGCGGCCCTCGACGAGGCGCAGGTTGGGGAGCCGCTCGAGGACCACGTCGAGCGCGACGGCGATCTCGGCCCGGGCGAGGTGGGAGCCGAGGCAGAAGTGCACGCCGAGCCCGAAGGTGAGGATGCCGGCGGGTTTGCGGTCGAGGTCGAAGCGGTCGAGGTCGAAGCGGTCGAGGTCGAAGCGGTCGGGGTCGGGGAACTGGGCCGGGTCGCGGTTGGCGGCGGTGATCGCGAAGAGCACGGTTGCATCGGCGGGGATCGTCTCGTCCCCGATCTGGACGTCCGTCGCGCTGCGCCGGGGCAGGATCGCCACCGGCGTCTCCCAGCGTAGGCCTTCCTCGATGGCCTGGGCGCGCCGCGCAGGGTTGGCGACGACGCGGGCCATCACGTCGGGGTGGGTGAGGAGCGCGAGGAGCAGGTTGCCGAGCCCGAGGTAGGTGGTGTCGGCCCCGGCCGGGAAGAGGAGGCGCACGAAGGAGAAGATCTCCTCGTTGCTGAGCCGTTGGCCTTCGACCTCGGTGGTCGCCAGCCGCGAGAGGAGGTCGTCGCCGGGGGTGTGGCGGCGCTTCGCGACGAGGGGCGCCAGGTAGCGGGTGAACTCGCCCGACGCGGCGAGCGCACCCTGGGGGTCCCAGGGGAAGTTGACGAGCCCGAGCGCCCAGCGGTGCAGGTGGGCGTCGTCGGTGGGGGGCAGGCCGAGCAGTCGGGTGATGACCGCGAACGGGAACCGCTTGGTGAAGTCGGCGACGAGATCGGCGGTGCCTCCGTGCGCGAGCTCGTCGACGAGGCGGTGGGCGACCGGCTCCAGGATGGGCTCCACGTAGCGGGGCAGCATGGTGGCCCGAAAGGCGGGGGCGACCAAGGCGCGGTTCACCCGGTGCTCCTCGCCGTCCATGCACTGGAGCGTGCGACCCTGGACCGGTTCGGAGTGCAGCCGGTACGCGGCGGCCGAGGGCAGGCGGGCCTCGTCGCGGAAGGCGTCGGCGACGTCGTGGTAGCGGGTGAGCAGCCACGCGGGGCCGCGGTGGAAGGTCACCGGCGCGGCCGGGCGGGTGGCGCGCAGCCGGGCGAGGATCTCGTGCAGATCGGAGATCTCGGCGGCGGCGAAGTCGATCCCTCAGCCGCGAGGGCCACGGTCATCGGGGCGTCCTTTCTGTCGCGGTCGGTGCCGGGTCCGAGATCGAGGCGCGCGCTGCCTGCTCGACGACGGTACCGGCAAAGAAGTTGGGGTTGGTGTCGGTGTAGAGGCGCACCGGGTTGGTGAACGTGAAGTCGCGGAAGTCGGTCTCGGTGAGCCAGCCCCGCTCGACGGCTTCATACGCCTCGGCGAGCACCTGGCGCATGTCAGGCACGTCCCAGTGGCCGATATCCGAGCCGAGCACGGCGCGCAGGCGCGCCCCGTGCGGATTGCGGGTCGTGTCGAACGCGGTGCTCGTCATCGGGTCGTCGGCCTCACACCCGAAGCTGAAATTGGGCACGAAGCGGTCGCGGATGTCCTCGGGTCGCTCCACACCACAGGCGGCCCATTCGTCCGTGGCGGTGCCGCCTCTCGCCGGAGCAGCGCCGCGACCTGCGGGTGCTGCGGCCGCCGTGGTGGGCGCTGCCGGCCGAGAACACCCTCGACCGGGCCACCGCGATGCTGCCCCGGCTGCTGCGGGCCCGGCTCGACCAGACCGGGGTCGACTTCGCGGTGCTGTATCCCTCGAGTGGCCTCTTTGCCACCGCGATCGAGAACGCCGAGGTCCGCCAGGCGGTGTGTCGGGCCCACAACGCGTACCACGCCGAGGCGTACGCCGAGGTCGCCGACCGAGCGATCCCCGTCGCGATCATTCCCATGCACACACCCGAGGAGGCGTTGGCCGAGCTCGACTACGCGGTGGGTGAGCTGGGCCTGCGGGCAGTGATGATGGCGAACTGTGTCCGACGGCCCATCCCCGCGGTGGCCCGCGAGCACCCGGAGGCGGCTCGCTTCGTGGTGTGGGTCGACAACCTGTGCGTCGACAGCCCCTATGACTACGACCCGGTGTGGCGGCGCTGCCTGGACCTCGGCGTCGCACCCGCCTTTCATGCCGGCGGCATGGGATGGGGGAGCCGCACCTCGCCCACGAACTACATGTACAACCACATCGGCCACTTCGCCGCCGCGGGCGAGGCGACGTGCAAGGCCATGTTCTTCGCAGGGGTCACCCGCCGTTTCCCCGAGCTGCGCTGCGCCTTCCTGGAGGGCGGCGTGGGCTGGGCGGTCAACCTATTCAACGACATCGTCGGCCATTGGGAGAAGCGCAACCGCGACGCCGTGCGCCGCTACGACCCGGCTCGCCTCGACCAGGCGCTGTTGCTGCGCCTATTGCGCGAGTACGGGGGACCGGTCGTCGAGCGTCATGCTGACACGCTCCCCACCTACGTCGAGCGCCAGGCACGCAGCGCCGAACCCGAGGACATGCTCGACGACTTCGCCGCCGCCGGCATCGAGGCACCCGAGGACCTCGTCGCACGGTTCGTGCCCCACTTCTTCTTCGGCTGCGAAGCCGACGACCCCATGAACGCGCTCGCCTTCGACACCCGCATCAACGCTTTGGGAGTCAAGCTCGGCGCGATCTTCAGCTCCGACATCGGCCACTGGGACGTCCCCGACATCACCGAGGTGCTCGAGGAGGCCCACGAGCTAGTCGAGCGCAAGCTCCTCAGCGAGGACGACTTCCGCGCGTTCGTGTTCACCAACACCGTCCAGCTCTACACCGCCGCCAACCCCAAGTTCTTCGACGGCACCGTGGTGGAAGACGCCTGCCGCAGCGAAATCGAAGCCGAAACGACCGCGGCCCGCTGAGGGACCGCGCGCCGGATCGCCGATGAGTTCGTCATCAGCCGTCTGTGACGTAGACGATAAGGGTGACGCCCCGTGGCGACGATGCTGCGCCGAGGCCCCGACCTGCTGCGACGGGCCGCGGCCGCGGTTGCCGACCACCGAGCGACGCTGCCGGAGCGGATGGTCGCGCCCGCGTCGACTTCGATGCGGACCCGACGACTGACGCGGATCACGGATCACCCACGAAAGCCGAGGCGATCGAGTGATACTCGCGCCGGCGCACCGGTTCTTCGAGCCTGTGGGGTGTCACAACTCGATCACGCCGCTGACCTACGAGTTCGCAGGAACGTGCCGAAGATCGCGCTGTGACTTCTGAGACTCCTGCAACTTATGAGGTTTTGCACCCGCCTTGAGCAGCGACGATTCGGTCTTTCACGAGCCAGCAAGAAACCACTGGTCAAGGGCGAGATCGAGTTGTGACACCCCACAAGGTCGCGGTGGAGCCCGGCGTCGCCTGTTTGTCGCCATTACCGGCGGCCGCGCCGCCGCCGCTGAGGCGGTCTGCGGCGAAGCGTGAGAGAATTACACGGTGATCGAATCTCGAGGTGAGGTCGACGCGGTCGTGGTCGGCGCGGGCTTCGCCGGGCTCTACGCGCATCACCGGCTGCGCCAGCTCGGTTTGACGCTGCAGGGCTACGAGGCCGCCGGCAACGTCGGCGGGACGTGGTGGTGGAACCGGTATCCGGGGGCGCGCTGCGACGTCGAGTCGATGGACTACTGCTACTCGTTTTCGCCTGAGCTCGAGCAGGAGTGGATCTGGTCGGAGCGCTACGCCACCCAGCCTGAGATCTTGCGGTACGTCGACCATGTGGCCGCTCGGTTCGACCTGCGCCGCGACATTCGCTTCGAGACGCGAGTAACCGCCGCGACGTGGGACGAGGCGGCGCAGCGCTGGCGCGTCACCACTGACCGCGGAGACCAGGTGTCGGCCCAGTTTTGCATCATGGCCGTGGGGTGCCTGTCAGCCGTGAAACAGCCTGAGGTGAACGGAATCGACACGTTCCGAGGCCTGACCGTTCACACCGGTCGGTGGCCCCACGAGGGGGTCGACTTCACGGGTTTGCGGGTCGGGGTCATCGGTACCGGCTCGTCGGGCGTCCAGTCGATTCCGCTCATCGCCCAGCAAGCGGCCCACGTCACGGTGTTTCAGCGGACCCCGAATTTCACGATGCCGGCCAAGAACGCGCCGCTCGATCCGGAGGCAGTCAAGGCGCGCAAGGCCCAGTACCGCGAGCACCGTCAAGCGATGCGCGAGTCGCGCGCCGGTGTCGTCGTGCCGATGCCCGAGGAATCGGCGCTCCGCGTCGATGATGACGCGCGCCGTTCGAGATTCGAAGCGGCGTGGGAGTCGGGCACCTTGTACGGCATGGTGTCCGCCTACAACGACCTCCTCGTCGACCGCGACGCCAACGACACCGCGGCGAAGTTCGTGCGGTCTCGCATCCGGGACATCGTCGACGACCCCGAGGTGGCCGACCGGCTGTCGCCCCGCAACCACCCGTTCGGGACGAAGCGGCCCTGTCTCGACACCGACTACTACTCGACGTACAACCGCGACAACGTGATGCTGGTCGACGTCCGCTCGACGCCGATCGTCGAGATCACGCCGACCGGGATCCGCACTGCGACCGACGAGTACGTCCTGGACGCCATCGTGTTCGCGACCGGGTTCGACGCCATGACCGGCCCCCTGCTCGGCCCTGACATCACCGGCGCGGGCGGTGTGGCGCTGGGAGACAAGTGGGCTGCCGGACCCCGCACGTACCTCGGCATCATGACCGCGGGCTTCCCGAACCTCTTCACGATCACCGGCCCAGGAAGCCCGTCAGTGCTCGTCAACATGTTGGTAGCGATCGAGCAACACGTCGACTGGGTCGCTGACTGCATCGCCTACCTGCGCGATCGAAACCTGGCCTCGATCGACGCCACCGTGGATGCCGAGGACGCCTGGGTCGACCACGTCAACACGGTCGCGAACCGGACCCTGTTCCCGGCGGCTGACTCTTGGTATATGGGCGCCAATGTCCCGGGCAAGCCACGCGTATTCATGCCCTACATCGGGGGCCTTCCCCACTACACCGAGGTCTGCGACACCGTCGCCGCCAACGAGTACCAAGGCTTCACGCTCACCCCATCGACCCCACGGAAGCCGGAGCGGTCGGCACCGCACACATGACCTGACGCACGCCTACCGCAGCCCCCAGATCTCTTAACTCGAGCGCCTGGCGTCGAGCGCGACGTTCCGGACGTCACTGCGGTTGTCGCATCGATCGGTCAGCGTTGCTGGGAGCGTGTGGGGTGTCTAATCCCTGCATCATCTAAGATCGCAGGCAGCCACGTGACATTTCCGGCACCCACATGTTTCGGCACATCATCGGCATCGATCCTCCTGTCTCTTGTGCGCACCGCGAGTCCCAGGTCCTTTTGGGGTGCCCGCCTTGAGCGCCCGACTCGAGCGTCTCAAGTCCGTGCCAAGTCCGTGGGAGGCCGAAAGCCGCTGCGCGTCAACGACAACTGACGACAAGCGTCTGGGCTGGCCGGAGCGTCTTTCGCGGCTCTGAACAACTCCGTCGCGACCGCCGCGCGCGCCCTTACAAGCCGCGGCTCGTCGTCGCCCCGGTCCGGCCAAACGGCTTGAGACGGTGCTGAGGAAGTAGCTGTGTGGGTAGACGGAGTTCGTGACGCGGATCAAGTCCGCGAAAAGTCCGCGCGATGCAGCGATACACTGCAAAAAATGACGACAACCGTTGCAAAGCGTCTGCGCTGGTCAGCAGCGCTGTCGAAGATCTGACTAGGGGGTCCGCAACACAGTGATCTTCCCTGGCGCGGAGGTAATCCTCGTGACTGCTGCTGTTTCAACAACGGAGGGATCCGTTGCCTCTGAACCACGCGGCGGTATGTTCAAGATCAAATACGCAAGTGCCCCCGGCGCCGGCTGACACCGACCCGGGGGCGTGGCCAGCACCTGCATGGAGGCACCGGCGGTGGACGACGGTACGCGCAAAGACACCAACCGCGAAGGTCAGAACGGCTCCGTCGCGGGAGGACAGGTCCGTCTTGTTCAGGACTTGATCGACTGCCTTGTCGGGTTCATGGGGGAGAGGGTGACGCCGGCTGCCGAGGTCGTTGCGCGGACCGGCGGTGATCCGAAGCCAGTCGTCTTGGCTGTGGCAGAGACGCTGCATGGGTTCGCCGCCGGCCTCGAATCTGACGTCAGCGTCTGATAGCCGGCTGCACACGCAATCCGAGATCGCTCGCAAGGCTCGTGATCGACTGACGGAACCCGAGGACTGCGCGAGCGTTGGTATTCACCAGAAGGGATCGCACGATGCGGCTCCGGCGGATCGACATCCTTCGTGGGACCAGTGAACAGCGGGTCGCCGACGCCAAGGATGCCGCCGCCGGGCACACTCCTGACGAGCTACTTCCAGAGCTTCGCTACACGGAGAGGAACTATCGGTGGAGCTTGCTCTACGAACACGCTCAGGGTGGCCAGGTCGACCCTCGCGATCTCAGACGGCTGCCGAGAGACGACCTCGCCTTCCTGGCGGGGATGACCGAACCGGCGCCTGATCTCTCCGACGCAGGCCGGATCAAGCTCCTCGGCAACGTGGCGAGAGCGGTACAAGAGGTTCAGCGGCGCAGCACCAAGACTGCCGCTGTCGTCGGCGCAGTTGCGGCGACGCTGCTGACCTTGCTCATCCGGGGTTGAGAACTCACGTGAGATGACTCGACTCGTCGTCAACGGTGCATTCTTGCCGGGGCTGGGGTCGCCGATGGATGGGAGCATCCGTGCCGGCCTGGCCCAGGACTCAACGTCCTCTGCTCGGCACGTCGGACGTCGAGCGGCGAGGATGGCAGCACGGATCGACGCGACCGCACGATGGTCGTCGATCTTATTCACAGCCGGTCCCCGGGGCTCAGGCGCCGGTGTGCGTCCCGGGCGCGCCGGTCACCGGTCGATGCAGCGTACCGAGTCAGCATTGTGCGCGACCGCCATCCGACGAGGCGCATCAAGTCCTGTTCGTTGCCGCCGCTGCTCAGCCACTGGTTGGCGAACGTGTGCCGCAGCTGGTGTGGGTAGATCGGCCCGAGCCCGGCCGCACGGGCACGGCGTTTCACGATCTGGCGGATACCGCTCGCTGTCAACGGGCCTTTGAGTCCGAGCCACAGCGCGTCGTCACGCGGGCCGCGCTTGGCGCGCTCTTTCAGGTAGCGGGTGAGCGCCAGCGCCGTATTGTTTCCGAACGGGCAGGCGCGCTCGCGACGGCCCTTGCCAAGCACGAGCGCGACGTCCTGATCGAAGTTGACGTCGCCGACACGTAGCCCGGCAAGCTCGGCGAGGCGCATCCCGCTGTCGATGAATAGGCGCAGGATCGCGTCGTCGCGGCGATCGTCGAACGTCTTGGCGTTGCAGGTCGCGAGCAGCGCCCGGAGAGCGGCGTCGTCGAGGACGGCCGTGCGCTGCTCGGGCACGATCGGTGGGTGCATCTTCGCCATCGGCGACGCGGTGATCTCACCCTCGTCGACGAGGAAGTTGAAGAACACGCGCAGCGCCTGGTAGCGCGTCGCCGCTGTCGACGCCTTCGTCTGTTCGAGCGACGCGGCCACGAACGCCTCGACGTGTTCGCGGTGTAGCGCGCTCGCTTGGGTCGGCATGCCCGCGCCGGTGAGGAACTCGACGAGTTGGCGCGCGGTGAGCACGTACTTGTAGATCGTCGCCTCGGCGCGGTTACCTGCGCGCAGCGACCGTTCGTATAGCCGCAGGTACGAGGCGAGGTCGCCGACGGGCGCCTCGACGCCGTCGGTCTCGCGGGCCTTCGCTGGTAGCCTGGTCGCCATCGACGCTCCCCGTGTCCACTTCTACGCTGTGCCACTTCTGCGCTGTGCGAGCGTAGTGCGGACCCGGACTAGACGTGAGGATCGGTGAAAGTGCAGGTCAGCGGCTAGATCTTCGAGGGCGGTTAGCTCAGGGGGAGAGCACTTCCTTGACGCGGAAGGGGTCAGAGGTTCAAATCCTCTACCGCCCACCACGAA
>Ga0182024_10007435_pt1 | contig 23608 bp, 24 predicted proteins | sample P32metaG_FD_120480 | JGI IMG/M metagenome (GOLD analysis project Ga0182024, IMG submission 120480) | Permafrost microbial communities from Stordalen Mire, Sweden - P3-2 metaG (Illumina Assembly) | ecosystem: Environmental > Terrestrial > Soil > Wetlands > Permafrost | place: Sweden: Stordalen... | reverse complement strand
GCCGCCCCGCACAAACCACCACAGCAGCATCACCCGGCGATATACTGTCGCCGCCGGTAAAGCCGTCCGGCCTCACTGCACCAAGAGACTCAAGTCTCAAGGAGGATTGCGATGCGTACATTTCAAGCAACACGATTGATTGTGCTCTGCGGCGTGATCTTTGCGCTGCTGCCCGCCATACCCGCCAACGCCGCCATGGATGCGTACATGACGATCAAGGGCGCCAAGCAAGGACAGATCAAGAGCGATCCTACGTCCGACAACATCCACATCATCAGCGTCGTTCGCGATACCCCCATGGCAACCGCGTTGCCTACCGGCAGACGCATGCACTCCACCATCACCATCGTCAGAGAGATCGATAGGGCCACGCCCAAGTTCGACCAGGCGTTCAGCACCAGCGAGCCATTAACCGAAGTGGTGATTACTTTCAGCGGAGCAACCGGGGGCGCCAAGACCGCCCAGAAAATCGTGCTCACCAACGCCACCATCCTCAGCGTTCGCAAATCCGGCAACAACGAGACCATAACCCTCGACTACCACACCATCGAGGTCACCACAGTCAACGGCGGCAAATCCGCCACCGACGACTGGAACGCCCCAGTCTAGAAGGGCAGCCAAGCCTCGGAGCCCTGTGTCAGGGCACGACTTCAGTCGTGCCGCTATCCGCCGGCAAAACTCACCCGGCTTCAGCCCCTCTCGGCGCTCGCACCTTGCGGGCCCGCGCCGAAGCGCCGCCCCGACCGCGCGCGTGAACCACTACGCCGCCCTCGTCCGCCCTCCACTCACCAAAAGAGCTGGGTGCCCCATGTCCCGACTCTGGGACATGGGATATCAAGAACCTAGCTGGTCGCCTTGTCATCCTGAGCACAGTGGGCCGCGCTTTGCGCGGCCCACTCCCACACGCCGTGTCATCCCGAGCGGAGCAAGCTTGGGGCCCCATGATCGCAGCGCGATTATGGGGTAAGCGGAGCCGAGGGACCTGCTTCTCGGGACGCGCGGCTCACCAAGAACCCGCTCACTCCAACTGCTCCCGCGTGTACCACCCTTCGCTCAAATCAACCCACGTAGGATTGCCTGCTTCAATGAGCGCAATCTTTTTCTCGCGCCTCCATCTCTTCATTTGTTTCTCACATGCAATCGCGTCACCCACTTCCGTGAAGCGTCCGAACCATACCAGCCGGTCGCAGTTGTACGTCGCTGAAAATCCCTCATGCAGCTTTCCCTTGTGCTCAAAGACACGCTTCGTCAGATCGCCGGTCACGCCGACGTAAGGAGTACGGCTTCGGCTGGCAACAATGTACGTGAAATAGACGCCGTCGCTCATTGCCCGCATTCTAGCCGCCACCCCGACCCACGCACCTCACGCGACCCGCGGCCCGATGTCGTCTCAGCTAGCGGTTCAACGCCTCAGCGCCCACTGTTTGCGCATCAGGAAACCTTCCCGTCTTTTCCCAACTCTCCAACTGCGCCCGAAGATTGTCCACGGCCTTCAGCCGAAGACCGCAAAGGTTGCAAACAATCACGTACTTCTTCCCTATTGGGATCAGCGGAATAAAAAACAGTGTGAACCAGCCCTTTTGGACGACGGCCGTGTGCACGGTCTTCTTTCCACAGTTCGAGCAACCGTATAAGAGTTGACCCAGCGTCTTTGCAAACCAGCGAATCCCCCAAATGATCATGGCTTCATCCTCGACATAATTATGCACCCGGCCCAGGGCTGCCCCATGTCTCGCATCTGAGACCTGGGATACCACAAATCCAAACCGACACGCGCTAAATCACCACCACCGACATGGGTGCCCCAGGTCTCGCTTCCGAGACTTGGAATACCACGAACCCTGACCGACACGCGCTAAATCACCACCACATCCATGGGTGCCCCAGGTCTCGCATCTGAGACCCGGGAACCATCACCGCTCATCCCGCCTGCGGTAGAGTATGCTCACTCCAAATGCCCACAGGATTACGACGATTTCGGCAGGCTCAACATCTGCACTTTGTCACCTTCAGTTGTTATCGCCGCCAGGCGCATTTCCAGTCAGCGACGAGCCGCGAATTATTCGAGAACGCCCTAGAACGAATTCGCAAGCGTTACACGTGGGCGGTGGTCGGATACGTAATCATGCCGGAGCACGTGCATCTGCTCGTCAACGAACCGGGCGAAGGAAGTTTGCCGCGCGCCATCCAGGCGTTGAAACTGTCCGTAGCCAAGCGGCGGCGCGAGCGCCCGTTTTGGCAGGCGCGCTACTACGACTTCAACGTGTGGACGGCCAGGAAAACAACCGAGAAGTTGAACTACCTGCATCACAATCCGGTAGCTCGCGGGTTGGTGGCCAAACCAGAAGATTGGAAGTGGTCCAGCTATCGGCATTATGCAACCGGTTTCCAGGGAACGGTCGAGATTGAGTCGATTTGGACGGCAGCCAAGCGAGGATACGAACTGCCCGAAGGCATGGGACTTCGCACAAAGGCAGATAGAGGTTCGTGCAATCCCGGGTCTCAGAATCGAGACCCGGGGCACCCAGCTTTTGGTGGTTGAACTAACTCCCTTTGAGACCTGGGCCATCCGCCGCTAAATCCGTACTTATCTGGCGTAAGGGCGCCCAACAAAAACCGAATCCATTATGCTGATAGGAACACGACTTGGAGCTCGCCCAAGCCGACGAGGTTCTAGTGCTTTACTCATTTGAAGAGTACAAAATTCTTCAAGACAAAACGGATAAGATCGGAGCATTTCGCTTCACGATCAAAGGCTGGTCAATAACCGCCGTGGTAGGCGGACTAGTGGCGGTATCGGCGGACAAGGGTGCCCCACCTTCAATCGTAGCGTCAATCCTGTGCGTTTGCCTCTTTTGGCTTTTCATATTCGAGCGTCAGCAGGTCAAACTAAGCCGAAGGATCGGCATTCGGGCATTGGAGATTGAGGACGAAATTGACCGCGTGCGAAAACACAATAAATGGAAGAACCAGTTTTCATCGCCGCAACTCGCAAACATCCTGACTGGCCGGAACGATCCGAAACTCAGAAAGAACCGAGCCAAGGCCCGTCGCGTCGGAAGACTCGCGCGCGAAATTCGGCTTTCGTGGAAGTCTGATGCGCTCTTTTACCTAATGTTGATCGCCTTGTCTTGGGCTCCCGTATTGCATCAGTCCGCGAACCACGAGACACCACCGAGCACAGTGGTTTCTGGTGACAAAACCCTACCCCAAGCGCCAACAACTCCAGTCCAGGCTGGAAAGACCTCGGGAGCCGCAGACCGGGCGGGAGAACTTCAACCCAACTCGCCCGCGAGAAAGGGAACCGGCCCAAAATGAGGAAACGCGGAAGGAAACCCGAGAGGACGCCCCCGAGCTTAGAGGCACTTGAAGAATTGCGCAAGCGCCTCGCGGACTTAGAGGGAATGCTTCCGGCGCCTTGGCCAACGCCCGGATCCGAAGCTGACGAATCAGCCGGTTCCCCAGCCGACGGTGCGACCGCTGCCCCCACCGAGGAGTCGGTTGAGGGCTCAATAGACGAAGAATCTGAAGAGGAGGAGTTTCGAGACGACTATCCCGATGAAGACTGGCTGCCGGGGGGTTCAATTGAATCGGAGGAACTAGAGACAGCCGTCGATGAGCTGGTGTCCGATATGAAGGAACACTACGAGGGGGACGAAGCGAAGTCACTTCAAGAGCTATTTGAAATTTTGTTTGGCGAGCGCTCTAAAGTCGTCGGAGCAGCTGCCGAATTCGAGGATGCCATAAACGGGTACCTCGGGCACGTCTTTGGCAAAGACCTTGAATCGGCACACCAAAGCATCGGGAAGTTAATCTCGTTTGTCGAAAAGAGGATTCAGAAATGCAAAGCGTAGATTCGCTATCGACACTCATTCAACGAACTCTGACCGGGAGGCGCTCCACGCTCCGTCGAACAGTTGAAGCGTCTGCAGAAGTCGTGATCTTCGGATCAAGCGCAGCGGGACTTAGAGCACCCTCTTCTGACCTGGACATCCTATGTCTCTCCGACCGCACCTCACACTTCAAGGACGCGCGGCTCGATCTCCTGTGTCTGTCGCCGGAGGATGCAAGGAGCCGCAAGTGGGTCCAAAGCGAACTTGCAAGCCACATCGCGTGCTATGGGGTTTGGATGGCAGGTCGAGCCGAGTGGGTCGAGCTCGCGAGGGTAAATGAGAATGTCGCACGTGCAAAGCGGGCGCGGTTGGAATCCTACGCGACGGCGCTCAGCCGCCGCTGGGACAGACTGAATGAACCGTTTCGTCAAAAGTACGCGATTAAGCTCAGACGAGAGACGCAACGCCTGATCCTTCTGGGGCGCGGCACTGCGGTACCTCCAACGGCAACGTTGGACAGGGCTTGGGATTCTGATCCGCTTACATACGACGAGACCAGTTCAGCCCTTTTCCGGATTTTGCGTAATATCGGGGGAAGAGGACTTAGCGAACTCGAATACCGCGTCCGAACCTCCAAAGGCCTCTATCCCACTTCCGGGCCCCAGTGTGGCAGTCCAAGGGCTCAGGCGCAACTCGCCCGGACCTGAGAACCGCAGCACCGCCAACCTTCCCATTCCTATCCGGTCCCGCGCAGCCCAATTGCTCCCGGTCACCGTTTTTCTGACCCCTGATCAGAAACCCCGTTTTCCCTGTCAAGCCCTCTACCATCCAAACAACCCCTCCATCTACCCCTTAACCCCTTCCTTTTCCGATCCCTTCCCTCTGATCCCTAATCCCTGTTTCCCTTGCCGATAATTACTCCGACTCGGCGCATACTCGTCCTATGACTACCCTGTCTCCGATCTCTACTCCTTGTTCCCTACTGGCTACTCCCTGCACCTACCCCCCTCCCCCCTACGCGAAAAAAACGGGCTGTGAAACTGTGAGAATGCCCGCGCCGCGAACCTCAACCGAATCAATCCCATACACACAACCCTCGGAAGGCTCACAGAAACACAGAAACTGTGAAACTGTGGACGGTCAGGAACCCTTTATCTTTCAACAGTCTGCAAACACTTGCTTCACAGTTTCACAGATACGTTTTTGATCCTTTTTGTGTTCTCCTCATTTTCAGTTCTTCGCCGATTTGCGCTCTTCTCTCGCGTCTTCCGCGCTGCAAACAAAAGCCTTTAATCGATCGCTGAGTGCTGTTGACAGGTCGTTTTCCCCTGAATGCTCAACGGCGGCCAAACGCCTATTTCCGGCCGCAATTCAAGGTAAACTTGAATTATGGCGGAGATTCAGCGCAGAAAAACTCCAACTGTCCGCATCGGCAACGTCCGCGTCGGCTGGGAAGTTCCCGTCGTCGTCCAGTCGATGACCAACACCGACACAGCCGACATTCAGGGCACCATTGACCAGGTTGCAGCGCTCGCGCTCGCCGGCTCCGAGCTGGTTCGCGTGACGGTCAACAACGAAGACGCCGCGGCAGCCGTTCCGCACATCGTCGACGGACTCGAAAAGCGCGGCCTGCGCGTGCCGATCATCGGCGATTTTCATTACAACGGCCACATCCTGCTCAAGAAATATCCCGCAGCCGCGCGCGCGCTGGCCAAATACCGCATCAATCCCGGCAACGTTTCCATCGGCCGCAAAGACGACTCGAACTTCGGCGTCATGGTCGAGTGCGCCGTCGAGAATCACAAGCCCGTCCGCATCGGCGTCAACTGGGGATCGCTCGATCAGTCGCTGCTTACGCGCATGATGGACGAGAACAGCAAGCTGGCCGAGCCGCTGGCCGCGCGCGACGTAATGATTGAAGCCATGATCGCGAGCGCGCTCGAATCCGCAGCAGCGGCCGAGCGCTACGGCCTCGGCCACGACATGATCATTCTGTCGGCGAAGGTCTCAGGCGTCCGCGATCTGCTCGATGTTTACTCCACGCTTGCCGCGCGCTGCGACTATCCGTTGCATTTAGGACTGACCGAAGCCGGAATGGGATCGAAGGGCCTGATCGCATCGACCGCTGGCCTCGCGCCACTGCTGCTCGCGGGCATCGGCGATACGATTCGCGTCTCACTCACTCCCAAGCCAAACGGCGACCGCACCGAAGAAGTCCAGGCCGCGCAGCAGATTCTGCAATCGCTCTCGATCCGCAGCTTCATGCCGCAGGTCACGAGCTGTCCCGGTTGCGGACGCACAACGAGCACCTATTTCCAGGAGCTCGCCGAGCAGATCCAGAGTTACCTGCGCGCGTCGATGCCAGAGTGGCGCAAGCTTTATCCCGGCGTCGAAGAGCTGAAGCTCGCCGTCATGGGCTGCGTCGTCAACGGCCCCGGCGAGTCCAAGCACGCCAACCTCGGCATCAGCTTGCCCGGCACGTTTGAGGATCCTGTCGCGCCGGTCTACATCGACGGCAAGCTCTCGACAACCCTGCGCGGTGACACCATCGTTGCCGAGTTCAAGCAGATCCTCGACCACTACGTCGAATCTCACTACGGCCAATCCGCCAAGGCCGGCGAACTCGTCGGCACTCGCTAGTCACTCCTCGTCGTCATTCTCCTGGCTCTCACCTGAGTCAACCGTCACTGACACGACAGCACGCTCCGCGCTAAGCTGTCTCCAATCTGCCCGGAGACTTCATATGCGCCAAAGCCGCCGTACCCCGCTGGCAGTCATCGTCATATTCCCATGCGTCCTATGCATGCCCACCTTCGCGCTCGCCAAACCCAAGCCCTGCGTCTCAGCAGATCAAGCCGCGCAAATACTCAACAAAGACATTTGCATCTCTGCGCATATTTATGATGTGGTTCAACTTCAAGACGGCACGCGCTTCCTCGACGTATGCTCTCCGAAAACCCCCGACGACCAATGCCGCTTCACCGTCGTCAGCCTCCCCGAAGATCGCACTGCAGTCGGCGAGCTCACGAAATACCGCGATGCAGACGTTCAGATTCGCGGCGTCGTGCAGCCTATGCACGGTCGCGCCGGCATGCTTCTAAGTCATGCACGCCAGTTCTACGGCGGCCCGCCGAGGTTCAAGCCCAATCCCCTGCTCGCCCGCGGTTTCACCGCCGAACAGCAGCGGCCAGCCGTCAATGATCCTAACCTGCATTCGCAGGGCAGCCGCCGTGCTTTCATGAACACCCGAGATCAGGAGCCGTTGCCGGCAAAATAGCGGTGTTAGTGAATCAGCGGGATTCTTCCAACGGCGGCGCGTACTTCGCGCCCGCGAAAAGGATCGCGCACGAGATCACGAGAAAAACCAGCGTCGCGCCCAGTCCAATGCTCAGGTTTGATCGGTCGCTGATCGCGCCGATGACTTGCGGCGAAAACGTGTCGCCGAAGAAGTGAATGCAAAACAGGTTGATCGAAATCGCCGTTGCACGCACCGGCGCAGAGACCGAGTTGACGATCGCGGCATTCAGCGGCCCGGTATTTAGGAAGAGGAAGAACTCCGCGGCAAACAGCGCGGGCACGGCCCACTTGTGCGGGCCAAAAAACAACATCACGCCACACGGCAGCGTGAGTGCCACGCTCCATGCGGACAGTAAGTACAGCGCACGATGATTTCTCTTGAGCCAGATGTGCGCAATCCAACCGCCGACGAGCGTTGCAACGATGCCGTCAACTACAGTTGTCGCGCCCACGGTCAGGCTCGCCTTTTCCATGGACATGCCAGCGAACCGCCGCAGGAATTCCGGCATCCACCATGAGATTCCGCCCATGGCGAAAGTCAGCATCGCCAGGCCAAACGTCGCCGTCAAAAAGGCCGGATTCCGAATAATCCCAAACACCGTAGCCCGCTTCAAGTCAGTTCTAACGTGGTCGCTTGCGCCCCGCACCGGCTCCCGCCCAATCCAACCGTAGAGCGCAGCAACCAGAAATCCCGGCAGCGCGCAGACAAAGAACGGCGCGCGCCATCCCCAGTGCGAGCCAATCTGTCCTCCGGCCAAATAGCCGAGCGCCGCGCCAACAGGAATGGCAATGTAGAAAACTGAAAGAACGCGATTGCGCTCGCGCTCAGGGTAAAAATCCGACAGCACAGCCGGCGCGAAGATTCCAAACGTCGCTTCGCCGATTCCCACCAGCGCCTGACGAAAGTAGAGCGTGGTGTAGCTGTGGACCCAAAGTGCTGCCAGCGTGGCCATGCTCCACAGGATTGCGCCAGTAATGATCATCGGCTTGCGAGAAAACTTGTCGCCCAGCCAGCCGGTCAACGGCGCAGCGACCATATAGAACACGAAGAATGCCGTGCCCAGCGCGCCCATCTGCTGGTCGCTCAGATGAAACTCATTCTTGATCGGCGAAACTTCCCCGGCCAAAATGTAGCGATCGATGTAGTTAAGCAGATTGAGCGCCAGCAGGAGCGTGGCCGTGGCAAAAGCAGGACTAATGCGGGTGCGCGCAGGCTGAGCGAAGTTTGGCAAAGTTCTCCGGAGCGAAGCGGTGACAGAGAAGGAGCGATTACCGAAGAGAACCTAGGAATATCACAGCAGAGCGTTTTCTCCCAACCGGCCCTCGCCGATTAAGCTGAAGGCCGCGGCCAACGTGCTTCGACGATCGTGCCAATGCCGCCGCGTGGCCTGAATTCGCCTTTCACCACAGCCCACGCAGGGTCACAAGCCTTCACCACATCCTCCAGCACCTGGTTGACGATATTTTCCTGAAAGATGCCGAGATTTCGGTAGCTGAAAAGATATTCCTTGAGTGACTTCAATTCCAGGCAGCGCTCGCGCGGCATGTAGCGGATGGTTAGGACTCCGAAGTCAGGCAGACCGGTTTTGGGGCAAACCGAGGTCAGTTCGGGATCGTCGATCTGAATCTCGTATCCAGGAAACTGATTCTCCCAGGTCTCGATGGGTGGAAACGCAAAGTCCAGCCCGGCCTTGGCATGTTCGTCGGTGTACCTTCGTTGGGCCGCCATTCCGTTATTGTACGAGCCGGAACGAACCAGTGCGATCCTGTGTTCCAGCCATTTTTCTGCTTCCTATCCCGCGTTTTTGAGTCCTATATACTGACTCTGGTTAACTGCATGGCTGAAGCAAGATTGCAAACAAGCCGCCGCTGGCTTTGGGCCGGTACAGTCGTCGTTCTGCTTGCCGTATTTTTCACGGCGCGCTATTTTCTGCGCGAGCGCCTTCCGGTGCGCGTGGCGCGAGTGGAACACGCGCTGCTGGTCAACTCGATCAGCACCAATGGACGCGTGGAGCCGACCGTGAATTATCAGTTTTACAGCCCACTCGCGACCACTGTAAAAGCCGTTTACGCGCAAGCCGGCGACAGGGTTCCCGCAGGAAAGTTGCTTGTCACACTAGACGACGTCGCGGCCCGGGCACAGGTGGCCAGCGCGGAAAGCGCGGTGAGTTCGGCGCGGGCAAGCCTCGACGCGGTCTCGCATAACGGAACCCAAGCCGAACGGCAGACTTCCGCCGCGGAGATCGAGCAAGACCGAATTACGCGCGATCAAGCCCAGCACGATCTGGATGCACTCAACAAATTGGCTGCCACCGGAGCAGCTGCGCCGGGCGAGGTTGCTGCGGCGCGAGCACGCGTGGATACGGCGCAGGCCAGCCTGAACGCAGCCGAGCAAAGCGGGAATCACCGTTTTTCATCGGGAGATGTCGCGCGCGCGCAGGCAGCGCTGGCCGACGCAGAAGCGGGTCTGGCCGCCGCGCAGCACGTCGAAGAGCAGACCGAAATTCGCGCTCCTATAACAGGAACGATCTACAGTATGGACGCTACGCCGTCGGAGTTCTCCGCGGCCGGCAACTTGCTTCTCCAAATTGCGGACCTCAGCCACGAGCGTGTCCGCGGCTACTTCGACGAGCCTGACCTTGGACGTTTGGCAACGGGCGAAGCGGTCGTGATTCGCTGGGATGCCAAGCCGGGTGTGGAGTGGCACGGGCACGTTGTGCGGCTTCCTTCCGCTGTCGTCACCTACACCACGCGCAACGTGGGTGAGGTGCTGATCGATTTCGATGATTCTTCAGACGGCCTTCTGCCGGACACCAATGTCACTCTCACCGTTACAACCTCCAGCATGCCCGACACTCTGAGCATGCCGCGCGAAGCTCTTCACGAGCAGAATGGAAAATACTTTGTCTTCAAAGTCGTGAACGAAGAGCTAAAACGGGTTCAGGTTACCATCGGAGCTTCCAACCTTACACAGGTTCCCATTCTCTCCGGGCTTGAAGAAGGCGACATTGTCGCCATCGGCACAACCAACGGGCAAGCCTTGCGGGAGGGCGTGCCGATCAAGGAACAACAGTGATGCGCTCACCAGCGATGGTCGTTCCTCTCGCGCTGACGTTCATAATGTTGGCCGGGTCGACCGTGAGCAGCGCGCAAATTTCTACGGCTACGCTTGCGCAAGCAAATTCAGATTTGCAGGCTGGCGAGGCGGACAAGGCAATCGCTCTTCTCTCGCCGCTCCCTTCTACGGGAACCGGCGCCGCCGAGGCGCAGAATCTTTTGTGCCGGGTCAGAGTGGAGCTGCAGCAATGGTCGCAGGCGGTGACCGAGTGCCAGCAGGCAGTAAATCTCGACGGGCAGAACTCGGATTACCACATGTGGCTGGGGCGCGCGTTGGGTCAGCAGGCCAGCCACGCGAGCTTCATCACGGCGCTCGGAATCGCCAAGCACTCGCTCTCTGAAATGCAAACGGCGGTCAAGCTGAATCCGCAAAATGGTCCGGCTTTGTCAGACCTCGGCGATTACTACGCCCAGGCGCCCGGAATGGCGGGTGGCGGAACGGACAAGGCGGAGGCGGTTGCTTCGCAACTGGACAGGATTGACCCAGCCAGAGCTGCGCAATTGCGCGGCGACATCGCCATGGAGAAAAAAGACTACGCTACCGCAGAGAGCGCGTATCGCCGGGCGGCGGCCGTGGCTAAAGAGCCCGCCGACTATTGGACGGTTCTCGCCAACTTCTATCGCGGACGCCAGCGGTGGTCCGATCTGGATGCGGCCATTCAGAATTGCATTGCCGCCGCGGCGAAGGATAAAAAATCGGGCGTTGGCCTCTTTGACGGCGCAGGCGTGCTGATTTCGGCGAAGCGAAATCCATCGCTTGCCGCGCAGATGCTCGAGAACTACTTGTCGAAATCGTCCCTGAGCGAGCAGGCACCGGCATTCATTGCTCACATTCGGCTTTCGCGCCTCAAACAGCAACTCGGCGATGCGGCCGGCGCAAGGAGTGAATTAGCGATCGCCGCGCAGATGGCACGAGAGTTTAACGCGGCCCAGGCTTGAAACCTTCATGCGAATCACTCAAGTGAAGCTTCGGCAGATTTCGCACAGGCTCATGGCGCCGGTGTTCGCCGCGCTGGCGCTTGGCTTCGCGTCTGCTCATCTGCACGCACAAGTCTCGCTCACAACAGTAGTCGAGCTGGCGCAGAAGAACAGCGCAACAGTTCGCCTGGCGCAGGCCGACGTGCAAAAGGCTGCTTCCCTGCTGTCGCAAAGCAAAGACGCATTCGTTCCTTCGATCTCGTTTGGCTCGGGGCTTCCTGCATTCCCTGAGATTGGTTTTACAGGCTCGTTGCCGACGATTTGGGACGGCACAGTGCAGTCTCTGGTTTTCAGCATGCCCCAGATCAAATACATCCAGGCTGCGCGCGCGGGGCTTAAGTCGTCACAACTCGCTCTGAAAGATGCCAAGGAGCAAGTGGCTCTCGATGCTTCCACGGCCTACATCGAGATGGATACTGTGAATAGCGAACTTGAAGCCGTCCATGAGCAGGAACAGAATGCAGACCGCCTTGTCACCATCGAGGGGCAGCGAACCGACGCAGGCGTTGATCCGCAAAGTTCTCTTCTCCAGGCAAAGTTGACTGCGGCACAGCTCAAACTCAGCCGGCTTCATCTTGAAAGTCGAAATGCTACGCTCGCCGAGCAGCTTGCCACGCTAACAGGATTACCCGTCGGCTCCATTGTGCCCGATCACTCGAGCATTCCCGAGGTTCCCGCCGTCTCGGCGAAAGATACGCCGATCTTGACGCCGGCTTTGGACGCAGCGGAGGCGCAGGCGAAATCCAAAGAGCTTGTTGCAAAGGGCGACCGAGAGCATCTGTGGTTCCTCCCCGAGGTGGGGTTCGGCGCTCAATACAACCGCAGCACCACGCTGCTGAACAGCATCAACGACTACTACAAGAAGCCGCTTCCGGCGACTAACTTCAGCACTGGCTTTTCCATTCGCGTCCCTCTCTTCAATATGGGTCTCCACGCCAAAGCAAGAGAGTCGAGTGCGGACGCCCTTCGCGCCAAGGTCGAGGCCGAGCAGGCGCAGCAACAGAATGACATTCAGATCAGCCAGCTCACCGCGAGTTTGCGCGAGCTGGATGCCGAGGCTGAAGTCGCGAGCCTCAAGCAGCAGATCTCCGCGGAGCAGTTGAAGAGCGTCCTCGCCCAACTGGAAGTGGGAAATGGGGCGACCGGCACACCCGGCGCGTCCCCGCAGCTTTCACCCACGGCGGAGCAACAGGCTCGCATCGATGAGCGCCAGAAGTACCTCGATGCCCTCGATTCAGGCTTCGACCTCAGCAAGGCACGCCTTAACCTGCTACGCGCGCTGGGGCACATGCAGGACTGGCTCAACGAGCTCCACACAAAGTAATTGCGATCGGGTATCCCCGAAACTACCCCTCCCGAGCCGACTGGCAGCTTTCATATCTCCCAATATCGCGCTGATTCGGAACCATTTAAAGCCACGGCAGTAGCAACATCCTTCTGAATCTCGACTATCGCGTGTTTCGGTCAAATACGTCTAAGAAAACAGCGCGAATGATAGAATGAAAGAGATGCCGATGCCTCTGAAAACAATCTTCCTCAATCCCCCTTCATTTGAGAACTTCGATGGCGGCGCGAGTTCGCGTTGGCCTGCAACTCGCGAAATCGAGTCCTACTGGTACCCGGTCTGGCTCACCTATCCGGCTGGCCTCCTTGAGGGTTCGCGGCTGCTTGACGCGCCTCCCCACCACGTCTCTGCTCAGGAAACCATCGAGATTTGCAAGGGTTACGAGTTCCTGGTGCTCTTTACCTCAACGGTAGGTTGGGAGGGCGACCAGCGCCTGGCTGAAGCCATTAAAGCGGCCAACCCGTCGCTGCGCATCGCTTTCGTTGGCCCGCCCGTCACCACCGACCCAGACCGCGCCCTGAATGAGTGCGCCGCGCTCGACTTCATCTGCCGTCGGGAATTCGATTACTCGGTTGTGGAGTTCGCGCAAGGCAAGCCGTTGAACGAGATTCTGGGCATCAGCTACAAGAAAGATGGACAGATCATCCACAATCCCGACCGCCCGCAGATCGAAGATCTGGATGCGATGCCGTGGGCCACGAAGATCTACAAGCGCGACATGGATGTGACGCGCTACAACGTGCCGTTTCTTCTGCACCCTTACATCGCGCTTTATTCCACGCGCGGCTGCCCGGCGCAATGCACGTTCTGTCTGTGGCCGCAGACTCTGAGCGGGCACGCATGGCGCAAGCGCTCGGCTGAAGATGTTGCTGCCGAGATGAAGTGGGCAAAAGAAAACTTCCCTGAGGTCAAGGAGTTCTTCTTCGACGACGACACCTTCAACATTCAGAAGGTGCGCACCATCGAGCTTTGCGAAAAACTCAAGCCTCTCGGCATCACGTGGAGTTGCACTTCGCGTGTTACCACTGACTACGACACTTTAAAGGCCATGCGCGAAGCTGGATGCCGATTGCTCATCGTCGGCTTCGAATCCGGCGATCCGCAAATCCTGAAGAACATCAAGAAGGGCGCAACCGTTGAGCGTGCCCACGCCTTCGCCAAGGATTGCCGCGACCTCGGCCTGACGATTCACGGCGACTTTATTCTCGGTCTTCCCGGCGAGACGAAAGAATCCATCCGCAACACGATCAACTTCGCTAAGTCGCTTGACGTCGAGACGATCCAAGTTTCGATCGCACACGCCTATCCGGGCACTGAATTCTACGACTACGCCAAGGCCAACGGTTTCATCACCAACGAAAAGATGGAAGACGGCGGCGGCCACCAGATGGCGCATATCGAGTACCCGGGCCTGCCCACCGATTACATCATGGAAATGGTCCATCGCTTCTACGACGAGTACTACTTCCGTCCCAAGGCTGCGTTCCGCGTGGTGTGGAAGGCGATGGTGAACCGTGATCTGCCTCGCCTGTACGTCGAGGCCAAGGCGTTCCTCAAGCTGCGCGCGCAGCGCAACAAGATGGTCAAGGTGGCGCGCAGCCAGCAGGCCACGCCGACCGCCCCAGCTGGCGCATAAGCAGCTTTTCGGTCTCAACATCGAGGGCGGCGCATTAGCGTCCGCCCTCAGTTTCTTTAGGCCTTCTACATTTGAACTGCACGATACTGAACTGATGGCTCAACACCGACTCTTGCCGCGTCAATACCTGATCCTGGGCCTCGTCGCAGTCTGCGCCCCGCTGGGCGATAGTTGCCTTTCGCGTGGCATGACGGCGATGCCTTCTATCTCGTTGGCGCATCCCGCCGGCCTCATTGCAGCAGTCTTCACGCCATGGATCGCAGCGGGCATTGCACTTCTGATCGGGTTCTTCGCCAGCTATTTGACTGCGCTCTCGTGGGCTGACCTGACGTTTGTATTGCCGGCCACGGCTATAGGCAACGTGATTGTAGAACTTCTTTCGAAATTCTGGCTGCATGAAACGATTTCGCTCGAACGCTGGGCCGGCGTCGTGCTCATCACTCTTGGCGTGAGCTTCGTCGCGCAAGGGCCTGCCCTCACCCAGCACCCAGTTCCTCAGCTCGAGGAATCATTGTCGGAAGAGCCTGTCTCCACCGGGGTGCAGCCGCGATGACCTTATCTTTTCCAGCCGCTCCTCTGCCAACTGCCTCGGGTCTCATGTTCGCTGCCGCCACGATCGCCGCCGTTGTTCTCGCCTCCACGACCGGCGAAGTGCTCACCGCCGCTGCCATGAAGTCCATCGGCGACCTCGACATCATTCGCGCCAAGTCGGGCATGAAAGGCGCCATTCGCGCGGTGCTCACAAGCCCGCTTTTCTTCATCGGAGTATTTTTCTTGGCGGTGGCGTTCTTTTCGCTGCTCTTTGCACTCAATCATCTAAACCTGAGCCTGGTCGCTCCGGCCTCTGCTTCGCTTACGTTAGTCACCAATGCAGTCGCCGGCAAAATCTTCCTCAAAGAGAATGTCGACCGCAGGCGCTGGGCCGCAGCAGTGTTGGTGTGCGTTGGAGTGTATTTGCTGGCGCACTGACAAAAGCAAGTACGTCAGCGGAACAGCCGCATAAGCCCACGCGGCTTTAGATCGGCGACGAGGAACTTCTGCTGCTCGCCAATCGCTGCACAAACCGCCTCTGCCGCTAAGTGTCCACTACGCGCGGCGCTTTCCATCGTAGAGGGCCATCCCGTCGCAATCCAGTCGCCGGCCAGCACGCAGTTCGGCCACGGCGATTTCGAGCCGGGCCGAGCCGAATCGATCCCGGGCGGCACAGTGAACGTGGCACGAACTTCTTTCACCAACACAGCCTTTTCTAACTTCGCCGAGGCAACCGCCGGAAAAAACTCCGCCAGCTCGCGCACGGCCAGATCAATTGCTTCTTCACGGTTGAGCGCGGCAAATTTGCGCGAAGCGCTGACCACAAGTTCGACGTAACTTCCGCTCGTTGTGCGCGACGGCTGCAGCCGGCTCTTGTTGTACATCCAATGAATCTCGCGGTCGAGCAGAACGGCGTGATCGAGATTCGTAATTTCGCGGTCAAACCAAAGATGCACGCTGCAGATTGGCCCGTGCTCTTGCCGCGCGATTTGCGCCGCGAGCTTCTCGACACCATCTGCCGGCGGCATAAGCGGCAGCAGATTCGCTGTGGCCTCAAACGGCAACGCAAGCACCAGAAAGTCTGCTACCTGATCGCCTGCGCGCGTTGTCAGCGTCCATTGCGACGTCTCCTCATCCCACGACGCTCCCTCGACGCTCGCGTTGAATGCCACCTCGCCGCCGCGCTCCCGGAGAAACCGCTCCGCGCCGGAGTACAACTCGCTCAGCGGCAAGGTGCTCATTCCCATGCTGCCCGCGGCAGCGGAATTCAGAAACAGCTCGCGGATCACTTTCGCCGCATAGGGCAGCGCAATCTCGTCCACATCTGCGTTCAACGCGCTGGCAATCACCAGCCGCCAGAAGCGATTGATGGCGCCGGGAGTTTGCCCGTTGCGCGTGAGCCATTCACCCAGAGATTCTGTGGAATCAGGAGGCACTGGCCGCATGAGCGCGCGAAAGGCGCGTGCGAGCGCGATCTTGTCTTCGCGCGTGAGAGCATTGGCTGCGAGCAGACTGGGTACACCATGCAGCGGGGCCGGCAGCCAACGGGACGATGCGAGGCGAGTCTGCTGGCCGCCCGGCTCGATCATGGTCATCGCGCTCGTCCAGTGGATGCGCTCCGCAACGCCGATGCGCCGGTAAAAACCAATCAGATTCGTGCAGCATCCGAAGAGTACATGCTGGCAGTTGTCGATGACCTCGTCGACGCCCGGATGGCGATAAGAGCTTGCGCGTCCGCCCAGGTAGCCGCGGCGTTCGACAAGCTTGACGCGCAACCCGGCCTCGGCCAGCGCGCACGCCGCGCTCATGCCTGCCACGCCACCGCCCACGACGATCGCCGACTTGGGGATCGCCGTTTTTCCCAAGGCTGGCAGAGCCGCACTCACGATTCGGGATACTCCATGCACATCCTTCTATCATCGCCGATGAGATGCGCTACCGTCGCCAAACAAGGCGCAGATCGGTTGACGCAGCGGCAGCATCCACTTATGATGTTTCAAATTGCAAAACGAAGCGAAGGGTACTTGATGGCGGACTGCACGAAATGCGGGGTGCAGCTTAAGGATGGCTCGCGCTTTTGCGCTCACTGCGGAGCGGCGGTCAACTACTGCCCCAAATGCGGCCAAACGCTCAAAGATGGAACCCGCTTCTGTGGTGAATGCGGTGCTCCCGTGGGCGAATCTTCTTCTCAAGCTGATGTGCCCGCTTACCCGCCCACTCCATACCCAGGCAGCAATCCGATCCAGAATCCGAACCAGGCACCCACCGCAACCGCATGGGTCAACTTCACGGTCGTTGACTATGGGGGGCTGTTCGGTCAAATCACGAACACTATCGTCGTCGATGACCATGAGGTTCGAACGGTTCAAGTCGGTGAAACCATCGTATTCGAAATCCCGGCGGGGAAGCATGTGATCCAACTTGTGCAGGTTTTTCGCAGCGCCGCAACTCTCAACATGGCCATCACGCGCAAATCGAATCTACTGGAACTAGCTGTTCAGCCGGGAGCGCAGGCCGTTGTGATCGCAGAGTACGGGCGCATCCTGGGCAAATTCAGTCTCTCGTTTCGATGAGGCGTTGCAGCACAGCTGTAGGCGTGCCCTTTCAAGACCGCGCAACCGATTTGGGCCATTTCGAGCCAGAACGCCGGCGCCGCTCAATCAATATGAGACTGGAGCAAACTCGCACGCTGATATCATGAAAAAAGCGCCGCAGTGGGCGGTTAGCTCAGTTGGTTAGAGCGCCTGCCTTACAAGCAGGATGTCGGGGGTTCAAGTCCCTCACTGCCCACCATTCTCCGGCACGCACCAACTCCGGAACTCCCATTGATAAACTCTCCGCATGGCCAACTCATCGTGAACGCCGACGATTTCGGGCTGACCTCCGGAGTCAATCGCGGCATCATGGAACTGCATTCTGCGGGCCTTGTCACAAGCACTTCGCTCATGGCTCGCGCCGGTGCCACTGAAGAAGCCATCGACCTTGCGCTGCGCAGGCCAACGCTCCGAGTGGGTTGCCACGTCGTTCTGGTCGACGGCGAGCCAGTGCTCCCGCCCGAACAGATCCCGACGCTGGTCGATTCGCGCACGGGCCACTTTCCCCATTCGCTTAACACGTTCCTCGCGCGCCTTTTTACGGGCCGAATCCGCGCCGCGGAAGTTGAGGCGGAAGCCGGGGCGCAAATTGCCTCCCTGCAACAACGAGGCATTCGCCTGACGCACATCGATACGCACAAGCACACCCACGTGCTTCCGCAGGTGCTGCACCCGGTACTTCGCGCTGCGCGTGCTCGCGGAATTCGCGCGATCCGCAATCCCTTCGAGCCGAAATGGTCTATTCACGTAACCCCGCGCGCACAATGGCTTCGCACTGTCCAGGTCAGCGCTTTGCGCTGGCTGGAGCCTTTCTGCCGTGGGATCATCGAGAAAGAAGGATTTGTGACTACCGGAGGCACCGTCGCGGTTATCGGCACCGGCATCATGGATTGTGCCATGCTTCGTTGCATGCTCAAGAGCCTGCCGCCGGGCACATGGGAGCTCGTCACGCATCCGGGTTACAACGATGCCGATCTCGAGTGCCTCCGGACACGGCTTCGTGCTTCGCGCGACGGCGAGCGCGACGCGCTGACCACTCTCAAAGAATTCCCGGGCATTCGACTCATCTCGTTTGCCGAATTACAGTCGAGTTCGCCTTGAACAGCGAGCCGCGCGCACGTATTGTGATCTTGGCGGCAAGTTTGCTTTTTTGACTCTGTGCATCCTCCATCCATTCCCGCGCGTCAAAAACGGAACGGCGGAGGACGCAGCGGCGAATCAAAATCGAAATTCAAGAAGGATTCATGCGCATAGGAATCACTTGCTATCCAACGTACGGCGGTTCGGGCGTTGTCGCCACCGAGCTGGGAATTGAACTCGCGGCTCTCGGCCACGAAGTCCACTTCATCTCCTATTCGCAGCCCTTCCGCCTGAATGGTCGCGACGAGGGCATCTTTTATCACGAGGTTCCCGTCTCCAACTATCCGCTCTTCGAGTTTCCCCCGTACGATCTCGCGCTCGCATCGCGCATGGCAGAGGTGGCCGAGTACTATTCGCTCGATCTGTTGCATGTGCACTATGCGATTCCGCACTCCGTTTCGGCGCTGCTCGCCCGTGAGATGCTGGCAAAACGCGGTCGGCGACTGCCCTTCGTCACTACGCTTCACGGCACCGACATTACGCTCGTCGGCCTCGACCGCAGCTACCTGCCTATCACCCGTCATGGCATCGAGGAGAGCGACGGAGTAACCAGCATTTCGAATTATCTTCGCGACAAAACCATCGCCGACTTCGGAGTGACTCGGCCCATAGAGACCATCACCAACTTCGTCAACTGCGACGTCTACACGCCGATCAAAGACGAGGAAAAGCGAGCTCGCTGCCGTGCCCAATATGCCAAACCAGACGAAGCACTGCTGGTTCACCTTTCGAACTTCCGGCCGGTGAAGCGTGTCACCGACGTGGTCAAGACTTTCGCGCTTGTTGCGCGTGAGCGCCCGGCGCAACTCATCCTGATCGGCGACGGCCCCGACCGTTCCTCCGCCGAGTGGCTCGCTCGCGACCTCGGCATCCACGCACGTGTTCACTTCCTCGGCAAGCAGGAACACGTCAGCGAGCTGCTCGCCATCTCGGATCTTCTCTTAATGCCGAGCGAACTCGAGTCCTTTGGCCTCGCAGCTCTCGAAGCCATGGCCTGCAAGGTGCCATCGATTGCCACACGTGTCGGCGGGGTTCCCGAGCTCATAGAGGAAGGCGTGACCGGGCTGCTGTTCCCTGTCGGCGATGTCGAGGGCATGGCTGCCGGCGCGTTGAGCCTGCTAAATAATCCATCGCGGCTGAATGAAATGCGAGAGGCTGCGCGCAAGGACGCGCAGAAGCGCTTCTGCTCCACACTCGTGGTGCCGCAATATGTGCGCTATTACGAGCAGATTCTGGGGCAGTGAGGGATCGCGTAGAAATTCAGTCGGCGATCAAGATTCTGAGGCGTTTCCGGCGGGAAAGAACCGAATTTCACATGAAAGTTCTTGCCGGATATGCCTCTTGTCGTCTTATTCTGCTTGCACTGGAGGTCCTCCATGAAGCTCAGGAAATCTATCGCTCTCGTTTCGTTTTGCGCGCCGATGGTCCTATGGGCCCAAGCCGCGGGCGGCCCTTTCGATGGTACCTGGACTACGAATATGTCCTGCGATGCGAGTGAACACATGCCTGCCTACACTTGGACTTTCGTGAGCACGATTGCCAACAGCGCCTTTCATGGCCAGCACGGCGAGGAGGGAGGGCCAGGCTACATGGTGATCGACGGAACGATCGGAGCAGACGGCTCGGCGAAGCTCCATGCCAAGGGCACGGTGTCGAAAGGGAAAGCGGGACTCATTACGCAAATAAAGGGCAACAAATACGACTATTACGTAGATGCGAATTTCACCGGCACGACGGGCACAGGCAAGCGAGAAGAAGGGGCAGGTATTCTGGGCCGGCCGTGCAGCTTTGAGTTCGCCAAGCAGGCAGACACCGGCGCACCGGCAACACCGCCGCCAGCACAGTAGATACGCGATTCGTCAGGTGATCTGCTCCGGCGCCGCGAACCAGCACGGCGCCGAAGCGCTCACTCCGCCCCCGGGACTCCCGTTCCGCATCCTACAACGTGCGCTTGAACAGCGGCGTGGCGATCAGCAGCGTAGCGATTCCAAAGATGGTCAGGAATGCAAGGTCACCCCTGATGGCGATCCAGCCGCCGTTTTTGAGCAGGACGGCCTTGAAGCCGTGAATCGCATAGGTGAAGGGATCGATCACAGACATTGCCTGCATCCAGCGCGGGAACGACGCCGTGGGATACATCGCGCCTGAGGGATATAGCAGGAGCACATTGAGCACGCCAAACATTGCGCGCGGCACGAGCGGATCGTCGACACGCACCATGAGCAGAAACATCATGCCGTTGAAGGCGATGGAGCCGGCGATGATGAGGCTCAACATTTGGAGATCGATCATGGGGTGAAAGATAATGCCGAGGCCGGCGATGAGTGAGCCGATGACGCCGATGGATATCCCGGCCAGCGTGGCCTTGATGGCGCCGGCAATGTTCAACCCGAAGACCAGTTCAAGTTTTGTAATCGGGGTGACCAGGTAGCCCTCGTGCACGCCGCGCGCCTTGTCGTCGATGTAGAGCATGCCGCCGCCGATCATCACCGAGATGTACATGGCCAGCGCGATTGTCATCGGCAGAAGATACTTCAAGTAATTCACGTAGGGGTAAAGTTCGACGACTTCGAGGGCGATGGTTTTTGTAAGTCGATCCTGAATTTGCGGCGCATTCATCGCGTCCACGAGCGACTGCATCTCGCCTTCGAGGGTTGCCGAGGTGAACAGGTCGGAGTTATCGACGACAAGGCCGAGCTGGGGCGCGTCCTGTGCGTAAACGCGGCGCGAGTAATGCTCGGGAATAATGACCGCGGCGTCGATTTTGCCGGTGCGCACGTCCTCGCGCGCCGCGACTTCATTAGGGTAATCAATGGTGGTGAAGGTCTTGATATTGGCGGCGACGGCGTCGAAGGCCTCGCGCACCTTGACCGCCTGCGGGCCATGGTCATGGTCGACCACCGCGACGTGCGTGCCAACGATCTTGCCGCCGAACGCGTTGCCGATGATGATTAGCTGCAAAATGGGCAACATCAGCGACATGATCATAAGCGTTGGCGAGCGGAAGAACTTGCGCATCTCGCGCTCGATAATGGCGAACATTCTGTTCATGGCTGCGCTCCAGGACGCGGCGGCATCATAAATACCGGCTTGACCGTTTCGTCGCGCAATTGCCGACCTGTGTAGTGGATAAACACATCGTCTAGAGTGGTGTTTTGTACGCTGAGCGAGGTAAGGGTTTCGCCCAGGCTCTGCGCCAGCTCAACAATCTGCATAGTGGTCTTCGATCCTGACGTGGTCAGTACGCGATAGAACCCGGCGCTTTCAGGTTGCACGCTGGTTACGCCTTCGAGGTTCTTCAGCCGCCCTTCCCATGCTTCGGCTTCGCGATCAAAGCGCACCTCGACGACGTTGGCGCCGGCTACGCTGTTCTTGAGCTCGACCGGCGTGCCCAGCGCCACCAGATTGCCGTGGTCCACGATGGCGATGCGGTCGCACAGCTTGTCTGCTTCTTCCATATAGTGCGTGGTCAGCAGCATTGTCAGGTTGCGCGTGGTTTTGAGCTTGTTGAGCATCTCCCACACAGCAATGCGCGAAACTGGATCGAGGCCGGTCGTGGGCTCGTCGAGGAAGAAGATTTTGGGATTGTGGACGAGGCCGCGCGCAATCTCGAGTCGCCGCCGCATGCCGCCCGAAAGAGTCTTGGTCTGCGCGTCGCGCCACTTCACCAGATCAACAGCCTCAAGCACTTCGTCGATGTTCTTATCGCGTTGGGCGCGCGGAACGCCGTAGAGCTTGGCATAAATAATCAGATTCTCTTCGAGGGTTAGATCCTGATCACTGGTGAGCGCCTGGGGAATGACGCCTATCACGCGGCGCACGTCGTCGGGATCGTCGACCACGTTGTGCCCGGCGACGATGGCTTTGCCGGAAGTGACGGGAATGAGCGTGGTCATCATTCTGATCAGCGTGCTTTTGCCGGCGCCGTTCGGGCCGAGCAGGCCGAAGATCTCGCCCTCGCTGACGCTGAAGTTGACGCCCTTGACCGCTTCAAAATCGCCGTAGCGTTTGACGATGTTCTCGACCGCAATGGCAATCGGACGCGCGGCGCCGTTGCCGTTGGCCGGGCTTTGATTGATGGCACTACTCACTGTTTCACCAGCTTCGCTTTGGGAATGTACACCTCGGCAGTCATTCCGGGAACAAATTTTTCGCCGGGATTGGGGATCAGCAATTTCAGTTGGATGGTTTTGATATCGCGCTTCATGCTGTTCACATCGCGCTGCGTGGCGAAGTCGCCTTCGGCAGCCTTGGCGATGACCTTGCCGGAGACCGTGTCGCCACTGGGCATCACGACGCGCAGCGAATCGCCAAGCTGGACGCTGTCTGCCTGTGTCTCGGGCAGCGGTGCGTAGACCCAGGTTTGCGAAAGGTCCATGATGGTGACAATCGGCGCGCCCATAGTGACCACTTCACCCTGCCGCGCCGCCCACACGTCCACCTTTCCATCAATGGGCGAGACCACCTGCGAGTAGCCCTGTTGCACTTTTGCTTCGTCGGCAAGGAATTTTGCGTTGGCCTCGGCGTCGCGCTGCTCATCGACGGTTCGCGCGTTCACTTGCGTCAACATCTCATGTGCGCGCGCCTGGCGAAGCGACGCTTGAGCCGAATCGAGGTTCCCTTTTGCAGTGTTGACAGCCGCCTGCGCAGCCTGCAGGCTGGTCACTGCTTCGTCTCTTGCCTGGTTGCTCTCGATGCCCTGTTTAGCCAACGCAACTGTACGGCTGGTGTCGGCCTGCTGGTGCGCGAGATTAGCTTGCGCCTGCGCTAACTGTGCCTGCGCGGCTTTTACCTGTGCCTCTGCCGCCTGCGTTGCGTTGGACGTCTCGCCCTGGTCCTCGCGTTCAGTCTCCTGGGCCTCGCGCAACTTCTGGGCATCGCTGGCAGCGGTGGCCTCGGCGGCCTGGGTCGCCGCGGCTAGGTCGTCGCTCTCAATGGTGGCGATGAGCTCGCCCGCCTTTACCTCGTCACCCTCCTGAACCGTCAACGTCTGAATGCGGCCGGGGATTTTGGAGCTCACAATAACTTCGTTGGCGTCGACGGTGCCGATCAGTTGCAGGTCAGCGCTGCGCCGCGTGGTAAGCAGATACCAGATCAGGGATCCGACGGTCAGCACGCCTAATATAACGAAAACTCG
>Ga0182024_10007434_pt1 | contig 23609 bp, 17 predicted proteins | sample P32metaG_FD_120480 | JGI IMG/M metagenome (GOLD analysis project Ga0182024, IMG submission 120480) | Permafrost microbial communities from Stordalen Mire, Sweden - P3-2 metaG (Illumina Assembly) | ecosystem: Environmental > Terrestrial > Soil > Wetlands > Permafrost | place: Sweden: Stordalen... | reverse complement strand
TGCCTCCCTCCGCGATTCTGGCGGCGATATCCAATGCAACGCCCCCGTCCGTTCCCTGTCCGATCTCCCCCCGGCCCGGGCCATCCTTTTCGACATTTCCCCGTGGCAATTTCTCCGCATCGCCGGCGACCGCCTGCCACCCCGCTACAGCACTTCGCTCGAGCGTTTCCGCCACGCCCCCGGCATTTTCAAGATCGACTACGCCCTCGATGCACCCGTCCCCTGGCTCGATCCCACCTGCAATCGCGCCGGTACCATCCATCTCGGCGGCTCCGCCCGCGAAATCGCCGCCTCCGAGGAAGCTGTCGCAAACGGCCGCATCCCCGACTTCCCCTTCGTCCTCATCGCCCAGCATACGCTGTTCGATTCCACCCGCGCTCCCGCCGGCAAACACACTCTCTGGGCCTACTGCCACATCCCCTTCGGCTCCATGTTCGATATGACCAGCCGCATCGAGCACCAGATCGAGCGCTTCGCCCCCGGCTTTCGCGACCGCATCCTGGCCTGCCACATCATGGACCCCGTCCGCCTCGAAGCCTCCAACCCCAACCTCGCCGGCGGCGACATTTCCGGCGGCGCCTCCACCCTCTGGCAACTCTTCGCCCGTCCCGTCCCCGCCGCCAATCCATACCGGACGCCACTCCACGGCGTCTACCTCTGTTCCGCTTCCACGCCCCCTGGCGCAGGAGTCCACGGCATGTGCGGTTTCCACGCCGCCCTCACCGCTCTAAAAGACGTTTTCTCTTGATTAGCCGCCCATTACCATCCTGCCTTCCCCCTTCCCCTCGTCATCCTTCATCCTTCACCCTTTCCCCCATGCCTTCCCCCTCCCCGGACCGCCCCGCCACCTCCTCTTTCCGTTGGGTCGTTTGCGCCCTCCTCTTCTTCTCCACCACCTTTAATTACATGGACCGTCAGGTTATCAGTTACCTGAAGGAATTCTTCTGCACGCCCGCCGCGCAAGGCGGCTTTGGCTGGACCAATACAGACTACGGATATCTCACCTCCGCGTTCACCGCCTTCTATGCCGGCATGACCATTCTTGCCGGATGGGTCATCGATAAAATCGGAACCAAGCTCGGCCTCGCCCTATCTCTTATTATCTGGTCCCTCTTCGGCATGGCGAATGCCTTCGTCGGCCCCCTCGTCACGATGCACATGCTCGTCCGTAGCGCCTTCGGCATCGGTGAGGCCGGTAACTTCCCCGCCTCCATCAAGACCGTCGCCGAGTGGTTCCCGAAACGCGAACGCGCGCTCGCAACCGCCATATTCAATAGCGGCTCCAATTTCGGCGCCATGGTCGCCGCCCTCTTCGTCCCATGGTGCATGATCCACTTCGGCGATCAGCACGGCTGGAAGATGGCCTTCATCTTCACAGGCGCTTCCGGCTTCCTCTGGCTCCTTTTCTGGTTCGCTCTCTACGATACCCCGAGCGCCCACAAACGGCTATCCCAGGCCGAGTACGATTACATCCACGCCGACGACGAAGTCCCCTCCGACAAAGCAGAAGGCGATAAAGGCAAGGTCTCCTGGCTCAAGCTCTTCCGTTACCCTCAGACCATGGCCTTTGCCACCGGCAAGTTCATGACCGATGGCGTCTGGTGGTTCTATCTCTTTTGGCTGCCGGACTATTTGCACAAACAGTTCGGCATGACCAAGCACGACGTCATGCTCCCCACCTTCATCGTCTTTGGCGTTGCAATCGTGGGTAGCGTCTGGGGTGGCGCTATTCCCATGGCGTTTATCAAAAAAGGGATGCACGTTTACAATGCCCGCATGCTCGCCATGTTCATCATCGCCATATGTCCATTGGCCGTAATCGCCACGCAATACTTTGGCGATGTAAGTCGTTTTGGAGGCCACGCCTCCATTCTCGCCGTTGCTATGATCTGCATCGGCGCCGCTGCCCATCAGGCGTGGTCGGCCAACCTCTTTACCACAGTCTCAGACATGTTTCCAAAGAGAGCCGTCGGCTCCGTTACCGGCATCGGCGCTGCCGCGGGCGGTTTGGGTGGCTTCCTCATGGCGCTGCTTCCCGGTTTCCTTCTCGATAGGTTCAAGTCTCATCCAGAGTCCGCTTACCTCCTCATGTTCATCCTTTGTGGCATTCTTTATCTCATTGCATGGTCCATCATGAAAGCTCTCATTCCCTCCCATAAGCCCATCGATGACTTATGACCGCGCCCGCGCCTCCGGCCAGCCATTTTCTCAATCTCGAAGCGCGCACGCGTTCCGTAATAGCCCTGGTCATAGGCGTCGCTGCGTTCTTCATGTTTCGCCCGCTCTCGTCCCAACCCACCGCGATTATCGCCGCATGGGACAGCTTTTCACTTAGTCTCCTCGCTCTCATCTGGTTCTCGATCCTCACTTCCGGCATCGATCACATGCGCTATCGCGCCCGGACCGAGGACCTTAGTCGCTCGGTTATCTTCATTTTCACCATCGCCGCCGCCTGCTCCAGCATCTTCGCCGTCATTTTCCTCCTCTCTTCCGCCAGGAACACCGCCCACATCGGCCTGCACGCCACCTTGTCCGTACTCGCCATTCTCAGCTCCTGGTGTCTGGTCCACACTATGTTCGCAATGCGCTACGCGCATTTCTTTTACGATGAAGGCGCCAATCCCGACACTCAAGCCGGCGGCCTCGAGTTCCCAAGCGATGACAGCCCAGACTATCTCGACTTCGCCTACTTCTCCTTCGTCATCGGCATGACCTGCCAGGTCTCCGACGTCCAGATCGCCTCGAAGCGCCTCCGCACACTCGCCCTCATCCACGGCATCCTCTCCTTCGCCTTCAACACCATCATCCTGGCCCTAACCATCAACACAGTCTCCGGCCTGCTTTAGGGATCCCCAATCCGGTCAATCCTATCTAAAGAATCCCCGCCTCACGCCAACTGGCTCTGCACAAAGTCATGATAAATCATCGTCTCATTTGAGTTCGGTGATTCCAGCACATCGTGCACGATATGTCCGAGGTCCGAGACCTCGTACGGCTTCGCGATGCACGCGCAGAACCCATACTCACGGTACCGGCTCATCACGGGGTCCATCGCATACCCGCTCGAGACGATCGCCTTCACTCCCGGATCGATCTCCACCAGCCGCTTGATGCATTCCGCCCCGCCCATCCCGCCGGGGATGGTAAGGTCGCTGATTACAGCATCATACTTCCGATCTTCCTCCATCGATGCCTTATAGGCGGTGATCGCGCTATTCCCGTCCTGCACCGTCGTCACATCATATCCCAGCGGAGTTAGCGCCGCCTTCACCAGCTCGCAGATTGCTTCCTCATCATCCAGCGCCAGGATCCGGCCCTTGCCCTTCGCCGGCTCGCTCCTCGAGCGCTCAAACGCCACCTGCTTGTCCGTAGCCGGCAGATAGATCGAGAATATCGATCCCACACCCACCTTCGATTCCACAGTAATCAATCCATCGTGATTCTTCACAATCGAGTAAGACGTGGCCAGCCCCAGTCCGCTTCCCTTCGGCTTCGTCGTAAAGTACGGATCGAAAATCTTCTTCAGATACTCTTCCGGGATGCCGATGCCTTCATCCCTCACCGTGATCTTCACATACTTGCCCACGCGCAGCGGCGAGAGGGCTGCATTCTCTTCCGCCAGGAAAAAGTTTTCGCACCTCACCAGCAACGTTCCTCCCGATGGCATCGCCTGTTCCGCATTGATCGCCAGATTGCTTACCACCTGCGAGATTTGCCCGGAGTCCACTTCCACCGGCCAGAGATCCTCCGGCATCGTAAAGTCGCTTCGGATGCTGCTCCCGCGTATCGAGAACGTCACCGTGTCCTCGATCAATTGGCCTATCGACGCCGTCTTCTTGATCGGCGCCCCGCCCTTCGCGAATGTCAGTAACTGCTGCGCCAGCTCCTGCGCCCGCAGCGATGCCTTCTTGGCCGCGCCCAGCCGCTCATACATCTCGTCATCCGGCGGCAGCGTAATCAGCGAGAGCGACAGGTTCCCAATGATCGCCGTCAGCAGGTTATTGAAATCGTGCGCAATACCGCCCGCCGCCACACCCAGCGATTCCAGCTTCTCCGCCTTCCGGCGTTCCGCCTCCAGGTGCTCCTTCTCGGTTATATCCCGGAACACAAGCACCGTACCCAGCTTCCGGTTCGTCTTGTCACGAATTGGCGCCGCCGAAATCTCAATCAACCGCTCCACCCCTTCGCGCGAGACCACAATGGCGTGATTCGCCGTCCCGACCACGGACCCCGTTTCCACGATCCGGTCTAGCATCGTGTTGCAAGGCTTCCGCGTCCGTTCATTAAGGATGTTGAAAATCTCCACCAGCGGCTTGCCCACGATCTGATCCTGTCTCCAGCCCGTCAGCCGTTCCGCCACATTATTGATCATCGCCACATTCCCGTCCGTATCCGCCGCGATAAACCCATCCCCGATCGACCGCAGTGTGACCGCCAGCCTCTCCTTTTCCGCGTTCAGATCTTCTTCAAACCGCTTCCTCTCGATCTCCGCCGCCGCGCGCGCCGCGAAGATCTGCAGCGTGCTCTCCGCGATCTGCACATTCTCCATCGGCTTGGTGTCGATCACGCCCATCAGCCCGACAGTCTTCCCCTTGTGATCCGCCAGCGGCATCGCCACAAAACTCTCCGCCATCAGCTCCTTCAATATCTCATCCTTCGGAAACTTCTCGCGCACCTCGCTCGGGAACGCCCGGAACCCGCGCTTCAGCACCTCTTCGCACGCGCTGTTGGCCAGCTTGAAGTTCATCTTGCTCCGGATATGCCCATGCTCCGCGATCACCAGCGTGCACGTATTATCCTCGTCATTCTTCTTGGTCGTCTCCACCAGGAAGGAAAAGTCAGTCTGCAGCGCCTTCGATAGCTGCTTGACCAGCGACCGCACAAACTCCTCGCCCGTCGATGACGATACGCCCAGCCCGATGTGCTTCAGCGTCTCCTCGCTCCGTTTCCGCTCCGTCACATCGCGGATCAGCGCCACGTAATTCTTCTTGCCGTCCGCCTTCATCTCGCTCAGCGAAATCTCAATCGGGAACGGGTAGTAATTCTGCCGATGCCCCATCGCCATCATCGTTCCGCGCCCCATCGCCGCCATGTCATGCATGAACAGCCGCTGCGGGATTATCTTCGATACCGCCTGTCCCACCAGGTCTTTCGCAGCGATCCCGAACATCTTCTCTCCCGCCGGATTCATCGATTGCACCAGCCCCTGGTCATTCATCGTAATGATGCCATCCAGCGTGTACTCAATGATCGATCGCGTCTGCGACTCAGCCGCCTCGATCTTCCGCAGGTGCCGGCTGTAAGCCGTAAAGCTATACCAGCTCGACGCGATCAACACGCCCATGGCAAAGACGCAGAGCAGCGCAAACCCGCCCGTCTCCACGATCCGGTCGATCTCCTCATGCCGTTTCGCCGCGTCATACCGCTGAAACTCCGCCGTCTCAAAAAGCCCGATCTCCTTCCGCACCCCGTCCAGCAGCTCCTTTCCATGGTCCGTGGAGACTGCCGCCGCCGTGTCACGGTTCGCCGCCTTCGCCGCAAATTCCGGTTGCGCCGCCAGCCTCTGCCACTCATCCATCTTGGCTGAGATATCCTTTAGTATCGCCAGTTGCTTGGGCACATTCGCCTGCTGCGCCAGCACTGTCAGATGTCCGTGATACGCATAAAAATCAGCCACCGCCTGCTTGTATAGATTCACCGACGATTGATCCCCCGTCAGCAGATAACCCCACTCTCCCTCCTGCATCTCGGAGATCGCATTCTCCAGCTTCGGCGCAAAAAGCAATATCTGGAAGGATTGGCCGACATCCTGTTGATCCTGCGCGTGGGACTTCAGCCGAGCCTGTTCCGTTTCCTCCATCGTCTGCAGCGTCGCCCGCGCCGTGTCCAGCAGCGCGCGGCCGGCCGTCAGGTCGGTCGATGTCGGTTCCGCCCCATTCTTCTTATCTGCGATTCCCGGCGTCGCCGTCTTCTTCATCCACTCGTCCACATGCCCCTTCACATCCGTGATCCGCGCACTCTGCCCTCCATCCGCCTGCACCGCGCTCGCCACGTCCGCCAGCCGGTTCTGCACCAGCCCGGCTTCATTTTGAAAAGCAACCGAGTAACCATCCTGACCCGTCAGCAAATATCCACGGTAAGTCGCCTCCAGCGTCGTAATGTCATTCTCGGCATCCCCCAGCTTCCTTAGCACATCCAGCGTACGCGCCCGCAGCGTCTCAAACTCATGATCCCGGAACGCCACAAAAAGCAAAATCACCGCCAGCATCGCGATCGCCAGCACCCCGACCAGCGAAGACCCCAGCAACTTCCCGTAAAACTTATCCTCCGCCCTCATAAAATCGCGGAACTTCTTATAAGTGGAGAATTTGTCGGCCAATGCGCCCATAGATTCCTCGCTGAGAAAGCTAATCCCATGCCCCAACCTATGGCATTTATGCCGCATACGGAATTTGCATCCCCCATACCCGCAAAACGTATCCGTCCCCGCGTCAGCGCCTCCCTCCACCTGCACCTTGGATTGAACCTGAACTCTCCCTGTATTTAAATCGTAACCTAAACCCCGCTAGAAACTTATGGAGAATCCGTACTCCAATACCCCATGCTGCCAACCCTCTCCGATTACCCTGTTATTTGGTCATAATCCGCATGGGACCCGGTCCAATCCCAGACGAACGTCCCATTTACAAACTTTCCCACCGCCCGGTAATGAATTCCAATGCGAACCGACCACTTCCCGCCGCCCACCTTCTTAAAATGGAGCGACGGATGAAACGGTTCTTCACGCCACAACTCGTAAGTCTTGCGCGCTGCCTCCCGTACGGAGCGCGGCATTCCAAAGTAAAGTTTCCAGAAGCCAGGCGTGCCCGCGCTTGGAAATCTCACATTTCCGCCTTCAATCGCACCTCAAGCGGAGCTGCCGTCCCGTTTGCTGCGGCCTCCTTCACATTGGCATCAATAAAATCCAGCCTTCCCGATGCAGCATCCCTCTTCATCTGCACGTCCCAATCATCATCAGCGTGCGGAAACAACTCGGCCATTAGCTCACAATACTCTTCCGGCGAAAGTCTCCTGATAGCCTCCTTGATTTCGGTAACCGTGCTCATCGTTCCGCAAAATTACCCCGGACTTCCGTGTTGGCAAGGCGTGACCCGCATCCCCCCTCAATACCTCAAAAACGCCCGCACTGGCACCGGCTCCAGCCGCCGCCTCCCCTCCAGGAACCCCAACTCAATCAAGAACTGCGCCTCCAGCAACTCCCCTCCCGCCTCCGCGATCAGCTTCGCCGCCGCCGCCGACGTCCCCCCTGTCGCCAGCAAATCATCCACCAGGACGATCCTCTCCCCCGGCGCTATCGCATCGATGTGCATTTCCACCGTGGCCTCCCCATACTCCAGCGTATAGGAGGTCTCCTTCGTCTGGAACGGCAGCTTCCCCTTCTTCCGCACAGGCACAAACCCAATCCCCATCTGGTACGCCACCGCCGACCCAAACAAAAATCCCCGCGCGTCGATCCCCACTATCTTATCCGGCTTCAGCGGCTCGCATGCCCTCAAAAACAGATCAATCGATTCACGAAACAGCGCCCCATCCGAAAGCAGCGGCGTAATATCCTTAAAAATAATCCCCGGCTTTGGAAAATCCGGCACATCCCTTACCGCTTTCGCGATTCTCTCGGAGGCGACCTGTTGCATGCTCAATCCTAACCCCCCCTCCCAAACTCTGTCGAGCCCCGACACGCCCATCCGCCGTCACCACCACGCAAACATCCGGTACATCGCATGCGCCTTTTGCCCCGACAGGGGCAGCCCGTGAGTAGCTCCGGGCCGAGGAGGAGGCAGGGCGAATTGGAGGTCGGCGGCCGGGCGAGCCGTAAGCCCGTGTGCGTCCCCGCCGGAATTGCCCCGACAGGGGCAGCCCGTGAGTAGCTCCGGGCGTGAGCCCGGTGTTAGCCACAAAATGCGGCAAAGCCCCGGCAGGGGCGCCAGATTTCTTTAATGAATTTCGATGACACAACACCAGTGTGTCCCCTGTGGATGCAGGGAATCCCATACACTATCTGCACCGCCGCCAGCGCCATCCCCACGCCCCATTGCATACCCCGCCCCCCGGACGGCGCATTCGCAAGCGACTCCGCGTCATCCAGCACCGTTCGATGCACCCTCTGCGTCCAGACTCTTTCATCCCGGTCCTACACAATCGCCAACCATCACCTCGCCGGTGCGTAAAAGTGACATAAACTCGCCGAGCGGCTCTAAAGGCTCTAAAGCAAACTAATTGTAAATTTGTTTTCGCAATATGCGAAATACTAGATTATGTGTGGAAAACGTATGAACTCAATAACCCCACTTTCCGCGCTGCCCTCGGCTCCCGCCCCCGTCAACAGGCGAGGCGTTTGTGATCGGACATCCAACACAACTCCGATCCCGCCCGCCCGAGCCCAAGTAAATATGCTCAATATAGCATCAAAAAGAATCAACTCCAATCAAGCCCCAGCCCAACCAAGCTTAATTAACGTTCATTAAGCAAAATTAAGCTAAATTAGGGTAACTTAGGGTAACTTAGGGTAAATTAAGCCAAATTAAACCCCTCACCCCCTCCCACCCCTCGATAATCCCAACGCGCTCCACCCTCTTTCCCCCCTTTCCATTTCATCCTTCATCCTTCAACCTTCATCCTTTCCGCCATGGACCGCCTCCTTCTAGCCGCCTCCACCTTCTGCTTCCTGCTTGGGTTCGCATACACTATGTTCGCCCTCGGCGGCGGCCGCTTTCATCCCTCGCGATTTAATTTCAGCGCGATGCTCGGAGGCTTCGCCTTTCAGACGGCATTCCTCGTCATCCGCGGCCACGCCCTCAACGCCTGCCCCCTGACAAACCTCTTCGAGGTCCTCATCTTCCTGAGCTGGTCCATGGTTCTCCTCTACTTCCTCGTCGGCGCCGCCTACCGCCTCTCCCTCCTCGGCCTTTTCACCTCTCCATTGGCCTTCATCTTCCAGACCTTCGCCCTCATCACTCCCATCGATAGCCCCCCCGGCCCGCGTGCCCGGCTTCATCCCCAGCCATGGCTCGAGACCCACGCCGCCATCTCCATCGTCGCCTACGGCGCCTTCGCCCTCGCTTGCGTAGCCGGCGTGATGTACCTCATCCAGGAGCGCCAGTTAAAGACCCACAATGTCGGCGGCCTTTTCTTCCACCTCCCGCCCATTGCCGATCTTGCCGTCGCCATCAATCGCCTCATTTTCACAGGCTTCATCCTCCTCACGGCCGGCCTCCTCAGCGGCTGCCTCGTCCGCCCGGAATGGAGCAAAGTGGAATGGAGCAAAGTAATCTGGGGCGTAGCTGTCTGGCTCATCTATGGCGCCATCCTCCAGGCAGATAAATTGCATCGCGCCACCCCCCGCCGCATCGCCCTCTTTTCCGTAGCCGCATTTTGCCTCACTTTGGCTACCCTCTGGGGCCTCAATTTTCTAACCCCCGCCGCCTCCTTATAAATCGGCATAAGTCGAAATGCGCCGATGCCTTCAATTAGCAATTTCAGATTAGCAATTATCGATTCCGCATGATGGACCTCTTCTGCCTCGGTCTCAGCCATCAAACCGCCGACGTCGCCACCCGCGAGCGCTTCGCCTTCGCTGAGCACGAACTCGCCGCGTGCGCCCTCGAACTCCGTGGCCGCCCCGATCTCGGCGAGGCCCTCATCATCTCCACCTGCAATCGCGTCGAGCTCTACGCCGCCGCGACCGGCCCCGCCGCCGGTTTCGCCACCATGGAGGCCTTCCTCGGTGCTCGCGCCCCCGTCGAGCCCGCGGATAACAGCTTTCTCTATCGCCGCGATGGCCCCGCCGCCGTCCGCCATCTTTTTCGAGTCGTTTCCGGTCTCGAATCCATGGTCCTCGGCGAAACCGAAATCCTCGGCCAGGTCAAAAAAGCCTACAGCCTCGCCGCCGCGTCCGGCGCCACCTCCCGCCTTCTCAACAAGCTCTTCCAGCGCTCCTTCAATGTCGCAAAGGAAGTCCGCACACGCACCAATATCACCCGCGGCCCGGTCTCTGTCGGCTCCGTCGCCGTCGATCTTGCGGAAAAAATCTTCGGCCGCCTCTCCTCGTGCCGCGTCATGATCCTGGGCGCCGGCGAGACCAGCGAGCTCACCGCCCGTGCCCTTATGTTGCGCGGCGCCCACGGCATATTCGTCTCAAATCGCTCCTACGACCGCGCCCGGATGCTCGCCGGGGAGACTCACGGCCAGGCCATCGGCTTCGACCAATGGCACGAGCGCTTCGACGCTATCGATATCCTCATCTCCTCGACCGCCGCCCCTCACCTCGTCGTCACTCCGCAAAAGCTTGGCATCGCCATGCAGCACCGCGGCAATCGCCCCCTCTTTGTCATCGATCTCGCCGTCCCTCGCGATGTCGATCCCGCCGTCAACGATCTCGACGGCGTCTATCTCTACGATATCGACGCCCTACAGGCTATCGCCGCTCAATCCATGGCCATCCGCCTCCAGGAACTCGTCGAGTGCGAGCGCCTCATCGAGCGCCACGTCACGGAGTTTGCCGGTTGGCTCGCCGGCGCCGGCTGCAATCCCGCTGGCAGCGCTGGCCGCGTTCCGATTTCCACGAGGGCCGCCACACAGGCCTCGTGAACCCGCATCTTATCCTAGGTTCACGGGGGAGCGATCTGGCCCTTGCCCAGGTCCAGTTGGTCCGCGATGCCCTTCTGCGCGCCCACCCCGCTCTCTCCATCGATGTAAAAATCATCACCACTTCCGGCGATCGCCGTCAGGAACTCAAAGCAGGGGAGGGGAGCAACGCCGGTCTAAAGGGCCTCTTCACAAAAGAAATCCAGGATGCCCTCCTCGCCGGCTCCATAGATGCCGCCATCCACAGCCTCAAAGACCTCCCCGGCATTACTCCCGCCGGCCTGGAAGTTACTGCCGTCCTGGAACGCGCGGATCCCTCTGATATCCTCCTCTCCCGCGACTCCCCCGGCCTCGCCTCCCTCCGCCCAGGCGCCCGTGTCGGCACCGGCAGCGTCCGTCGCGGCCGCCAGCTAAAATGGCTCCGCCCCGATCTCGAAATCCTCGATCTTCGCGGCAACGTCCCCACCCGTCTCGAAAAACTTGCCGCCCAGCCCCTCGATGCGATTGTCCTCGCCCGCGCCGGCCTCGAGCGTCTCGGCCACACCATCTCCGCCGGCATCCTCTCCGGCCCCCATCATTTCCACGCCATGGCCCTCGACATCCTCCCCGCCATCGGCCAGGGCGCAATAGGCATCGAAATCCACGCCGGCAACACAAATGCCCGCGCCCTCTTCGCCCCCATTGACCACGAAATCACCCACAATTGCATCCGCGTCGAGCGCGCCCTCCTCCGCCTCCTCGATGGCGACTGCCGCCTCCCGGTAGCCGCCCGCGTCACCCAATCCGGCTCTCTCCTCCACGCCCAAGCCCTCGTTTTCCCCGACGACGAAACCCTTCCCCCCGCCCAAGCCCGATCCACCGGCCCCGCCTCAGCCCCTGAGTCCCTCGCCCAAACCCTCTTCCTCCAAATTTCTCAACCCCGCCCATGAAGCCAACTCCCGGCATCTGTTACCTCACCGGCGCCGGCCCCGGCGATCTCGGCCTCGTCACCCTCCGCGCCCGCGAAGTCGTCGGGCAGGCCGAAGTCATTATCTACGATTACCTCTGCAATCCCGCCATCCTCGAGTGGGCCCCGGAAGGCGCCGAAATCATCTACGCCGGAAAGAAAGCCGGCGACCACACTCTCACCCAGGACGAAATCACCACCCTCGTCGTCGCGAAAACCAAGTCGGGAAAAAGGGTAGTCCGGCTAAAAGGCGGCGACCCCTTCGTCTTCGGCCGCGGTGGCGAGGAGGCCGAGGCCCTCGCCCGCGAAAAACTCCACTTCGAGGTCATCCCCGGCATAAGTTCCATCTTCGCCGGCCCCGCCTACGCCGGCATCCCGGTCACCCACCGCGATTTTGCCTCCCAGCTCACCATCTTCACCGGCCACGAAGATCCCACAAAGCCCGGTTCGGCCCTCGATTACGCGGCCATCGCCGGCCAGCCCGGTACGAAGATCATGCTCATGGGCATCGACCGTATTGCCCCCATTACGGAGGCCCTCATCGCCGGCGGCGCCGATCCCGCCCTCCCAGTCGCCCTCATCCGCTGGGCCACCACCGGCCGCCAGCAGACTCTTCGCGGACGCCTCGATACCATCGCTTCCCTCGTCATCGAGACCGGTTTCACCGCCCCCGCGGTCGCCGTCTTCGGCCAGGTCGTGAATTTGAGGGATACGCTCAATTGGTTCGAAACCCGCCCGCTCTTCAGCAAGCGCATCGTCGTCACCCGCACCCGCGCACAGGCCGGCGCACTCTGCTCCGGCCTCCGCGCCTTGGGTGCCGATGTCTGGGAGATACCCACCATCCGCATCGAGCCTCCCGCCGATCTCATGGAATTCGGCCATTTGGTCCAGGACTCCCACGCCTACGATTGGATCGTCTTCACCAGCCCCAATGGCGTGGACGCCTTCTTCAAGCTATTCTTTAAACTCTACGACGACACCCGTGACATCGGCGCCGCGCGCATCGCCGTCATAGGCCCCGCCACCGCCGCCCGCGTCCGCGACTTCCATCTCAAAGTTGACCTCCAACCCCCCGAGTCCGTCGCCGAGTCCGTCGTCAAAGCCTTCCAAACCTCCGGCTCCATCGAGAACCTCCGCATCCTGGTCGTCCGCCCCGAGCACGCCCGCGACATTCTAAGTCGCGAACTAACCCGCGCCGGCGCAATCGTTGACGAAGCCATCGCCTACCGGAACGTACCCGAAACAAACGACCTCACCGGCGGCCTCGAGCGTTTCCGCACGGAGGGCGCGGAACTGATAACCTTTACAAGCTCCTCGACAGTAGAAAACTTCAAGGCCCTTAACCTCTCCTGGCCCCCCGCTCTCAAGACCGCCAGCATAGGCCCGATCACTTCCAAAACCATGCGCGGTCTCGGCCTCAATGTGGACATCGAAGCCCGCACCCATGACATCCCCGGCTTAGTGGAAGCCATCCGCAAACACTACGCCGGCAAGTAAGTCAAAGACATCCGTAAGTCGCGCCAGCACTGTAGCCATGGGCCGTTGGCCCATGCGAGCGCACGCCCACATAGGTCTATCTCTCTAACCATTGCGCCTTTGCGTGAACCCCTCCGCCTGCCCCCCACCCATGCTCATTCTCCGACGAGTTAGTGCCACCGCCAATAACCCACCTGCAGCCAACCAATCCTCCCCGGGCTCCGGCACAGCCTCGGTTAAATTATAACCAACCACATCCAGCGCTATAAGCTCATTAGTCCCAAGGTTCACATCCACCCCCGGATCCCCAAACGCGTCCTGCACCTGCGGAGGTGTATTCCCAATATCCTGCGCCGGATTCGACCCATCCCCCCAATCCCCGAAGTCCCCATCCGGACTTTGATTGAAATGCACTAAATCCGTAGCCCCGCCATCAATCGAAAAGTACGAAGTAACATCCGGAGACATACTGTAACTCCTGACCCCCGCCGCCCCGTACCGAAACAAGTCCATCGGCCGGACAGGCCCCGTCGCATAGTCAGTGCTGCTCAGCTCGGAACCCGAACCCCCTATCCCCATGGCCTCGTCCATCTCATGCAGTGCCACAGCCTGTAAATCGTAGTCGTCAGCATTCTGCGTCCCCGTCCGCGATACATTCATATCGGCTAAATTCAGACTTATGACGCTATCCGTCCCGCCCGAAACGGCGTTATCGCCCAGCGATGTTTCTCCGATTGCCCGGAGCAACGGCAACGTCAGGTTTACGTCCGCATTACCATTCGCCGGATTGTCCGTCTGGCTCGGCAGGTTCGTCAGCGCGATTTTGTCTTCATTCGACAGCGTTTGATTGTTCTTAAGGTCCGTCAGGTATTGCGAGTAAGGCAGGCTGTTGTAATACGTGTCACTCATCCCGAGCCCGGTGCTCATATCCTCGAAAACGATGTTCACTGTGATCGGGTTTGCAATCGCCGCCTCCAATTGCGATATCGCCTGGTCGATCCCTGCCTCAACTGCCGCCGCATCCGGCAGCGACGTTATCGAACTTCCGAAAGTCCCATCGATTACAAGCCCTCCCTTCGCCGTTTCCGCCAGGCAGAGCGCACCCAATATCACGGCACAAGCCAGCCATAAGCCACGAGTAATGGGAATCATCCCCATATCCGAAGCAGATCGCCAGCCAGCCGATGGCTTATCGCCGCCTCACTTCTCCGCCCCATCACTCCGAAACGGCGCCGCCGGCAAACCGGCCGTGTTATATAGATTGCACCCATCCGGATAATTCTCCCACGCATACCGCACCGCCACCGGCGCGGTTACCGTCGGACTGCTTACAATCACGCTCGTCCCATCTATCTTCGCATCTGCCGGCACAAACGCCATATCCGCACCCGCGATCACAAAGCACTTCAGCGGCCCGCCCTTCGCCACCAGCCCGTCGCCCACATGCGTGAAATGCACCCGCATCGCCCCATTCTCCACCTCCGCCGATTTAAAAACCGGACCTGTATACTCAATATCTTTCCCATACACCTTCGCCGCCGCGATCCGGGAAAGCCTGTCCCCCACATCCTGCTTGTCCTTCGGATGCACATTCTTCGGGTCACCGATGTCAATCGTGACCACCATCCCCGTATTCGGCAACTTTAGCACCGTCGCCTGCGCCTCGCGCACGGACGGGTTGTTGCTGTTCGCCTTCAATGCCGCAAGTTGGCAGATGTAAAACGGGAAATCCCCCTCTCCCCAAATCTTCCTCCAATCATTCACCAGCGTCGCCTGCACTCGCGGATAAAGCGCAATCCCTGCCGTCCCGCCCACTATCGATTCCCCCTGGTACCAGATCGCCCCGCGAATCGCATACCCCACGATTGGATTAATCATCCCGTTATAAAGCACCGTCGGATTATGCTGATCATGCTCAGGGTTCGGATCACGCGGCCGCCGCCCGCCCCGCCGTGCCGCCGGACTCGCTCCCGCCGTACCGGTGGCCGTGGCTGATTCCATCGGCGAAGCCGAAGCCACCGGCGTTGACGCCGCCGTCGGCGATGGCGCGGAGACATCCTCCGAAGGCGGCGGCGCCACAACCGTGTGCGGCGTATTCCGGAACGTCGTGATCGCCGCATCAAACTTCGCAAGCATCGGGCTCAATTGCGGGTCCGCCGCCAGCGCCTCCCGCGGAATCCACGCCTCCGCCGTGCTCGCCCCGAACGACATCGTGATAATCCCCACCGGAACCTTGATCCGCTTCTGCAAATCCCTTGCGAAAAAATACGCAACGGCCGAGAACGCCGGCACCGTCTCCGGCGAGCAAACCTCCCAGTCGCCCGGCACGGTCGTCTGCGGTTCATAAATCCTTATCGCCGTCCCCGTGAACACGCGGATATTCGGATAAGTCGCCGCCGCGATTTCCGCATCTTCATTCATCGTACCCGCAAAATACTTCACCTTCGCCGACACGCTGAAATCCATGTTCGATTGCCCCGATGCCAGCCACACCTCCCCCACCAGGACATCCGCCAGTTTGATCGGCGCCCCGGATTTCGACCCCGTCACCGTTAGCGTCCGGCTCTCAGCCGATGCCGTCATCGGCGCCAGACGCACGCGCCAGCTCCCATCAGTTCCCGTCGTCACCGTCCGCTTCTGCGCCGCAAATTCCACAGTCACCGTCTCCCCCGGATCACCCCAACCCCAAACCGGCACCCTCATCTCGCGCTGCAAAACCATGTGATCCGTAAAAGGACTCGCCAGCTTCACTTCCGCGCGAACTGAAAGGCCGCCGAACAGAAGAAAAGCGAGGCCAAGTCGAAAAGGTGAGGGGATCATAGGGGTGCTTTTGGGGTAAATTTGAATGTCAAAGAAAACGGCCGGCGTCAACCTCGCTCCATCGGCGTCATCATCCCCAGCCCGCGCATGGTTGCGTCAGTCACAGCCTTAAACCGCCATTTCCCCGGCCAGTCGCGATGCATTAGCTTGTCCAGCCGATCCGCCCCGCCGGACACCACCACATCGGTTAGGAGGGTCGTTCCCGTCGCCTCCAGCACGGGAAACCGCTCCGCGCTCGCCTTGATCAGCCCCTCGAGAATCGCCGAGAGCATATTTTCCCGCGTAGTTGCCAGCGTCAGCCCTGTAAACGCCCCCCGCCGCTGCTCAATGCTCGTCCGCTCCCCCGCCATATACGGATCAAAGACCACCCCCCCGGCCGCCTTCTCTCCTATCTTTCCCAGCCGGAACAACTCCTCCCGAAACTGCTCCACCGTCCACTCCCGGTAAAACTGCTCCCGCGCCCAGTAGATCGCCGAGGCCACCGCCGCCAGCGTGCTCACCGCCAGCCACTTCCTCCCCACCCCCAGCGCCCGCGTCAGCAGCTTCTCGTGCGGTTTCGGCTCCTCCGTGCAGAGCGCCAGCACATCCGTCGAGCCGCATACGTTGAAGAGCTGCCCATGATTCGCGCCCGCCGTCAGCATACCCGCGCTCCCATCCATCAGTCCCGTCATCATCGGCGTCCCTTCCACCAGCCCCAGGCTCGCCGCGGCTGCCGGCAATATCCTCCCCCCGATCCGGTCCGCCTCCAGCACCTCCGGCAGCAGAGAAGTGCTTATCCCCATCCCTTCGCACAGCTCCTCACTCCACCCATCCAGCTTCAGCGTCCGGTACAGCCCCGTGAAAGACGCATTTGATGGGTCAATCACCCGCGCCCCGGTCATCTGCCGGTGCAGGAAAGTATTCAGGTGCCCCACCAGGTCCGCCCCTTTCAGCCGCCGCGGCTCATGCCGCAGGTACCATCCCCACGTCGTAGAGCTTATCCCGCCTGGAAACGGCCTGCACCCCGTTATGCTCAAGTGCCGCGCCTTCCCCACCCGCTTCTCAATATCGAGCGCCACCTCCACACTCCGCCGGTCCTGGTGCGTCACTATCGGTGTAAGCGCCGCCCCCTTTTTATCCATCGCCACCCACGCCGGGCTCATCACCGCCAGCGCGATCGCGTCCACCTTCTTCGCCTCCCCATCCAGCCCCGCTATCGCCTTCTGCACCGCCCCCATCATCTCAGCCGCATCCACATCGACCCGGCCCCCGCTCCCATGCCGCGTTTTAAAGAACACCCGCTGCGCCTCCACCACCGTCTTCTTCCCCCGCAAAATCCCCGCAATCACAGAGGAAGAACCGATATCAAGAGCGAGCAAAGTGGACATGAGTAAAGGGACGAACCATGACAATGCCGCCCCCTGGAATCAAGTGGGCAAAATCGGCTGCGCTCGGCGGGACCGAAGTAAAAACTACTGGCTGTCATCGTTCTGGTCCCACGTCACGTGCACCTCGTAATTATCAGCCCCTGCAGCATTGTCTTTTATTTTAAAGGAAAGCGTCTCGTGGTTATTCGTCGTCGGAGGTTCAATGACGGTTGTCGCCCCGCGACCCCTTGCCTGCTGCACCACCACCTTCCCGGAGGTAAATCGGGCGAGGCTCGCCCCGGTGAATAAATCGGTGGTGTTGCCAGTCCATACCGGCTCCCATTTCATGCCGTTGATTGATATATCAATCGGTTTTTTGGCCGTAAGGTGTTGAATCCAGACGTGGCTGTCACCCACGTTGATTTGATCGCCACCATCGACGCGAATCTTGATATTTAAGTGCCGCACCGGCTCCCCCTGCGTATCGGACATGTCCGCCGGGGACGGCGCAGGCGCGCCGGGGGTCAGATTCCCATGAACAGCGATCTTTGAAGCAGTCTCAGAATCGGATAGGGTGACCGTCAGCGACATCCCGGGCCGAAGTTCTCCAAGAGCGGCGCTTGTCCCATCGAGTGTGATCTCAGTGAAGGGCCGCAACCGGTAGGATTTTAACTGGCCGCTCTCTTCGACGGTGATCAGCCCGCCCGTCGTATCGACAGAAACCAGTTTGTCGTCACAACGGGCAATCAGCGGTACCAGAAGCGCTGCAACAAAACGGAGGGGTGAGAAAGCGCGATTCACGTTTGGCGTCCCTATTTTGGTTCGATTCATGCGTAACGCCAGCCGCTTTTGCGGGCGACCGTCAGCCGGCCCAGCCCGGCCGCTCCGTCCTGTCGCCGTACGTCTCTCAGGCAAACATCGAAATGGCAGCCGAAATCCGGCATTTCCCTACCGAAATCTCCCTTTCGTGGCGCGAATCTCGCTATTCCAATTGTGATTATCGCCGCGCCTCCTCATGGCCACCGAACCTGATTTCGATTTACAAATGCGGTCGCTGGCCGAAGAAGCCCAGCACGTCCTCGAAGTGGCTCCCGCAGGGAGAAGCCATCCCGAACCGGCTTTCGTGGACTATTTCAGGCCCCTGATACAGCACATCGAGTCCCTCGGCCGCGCCGTTAAGGACAACACGATGGCCATCATGCGCATCGAGGAGACCGTCCTGGCCCAGTCCCATATCGCCACGCTCCCCCGGCTGATCACCTCCCTCCACGACGACCTTGAGAACCGCAACGGGGTCAACCAGAAGCTTTTCGACGCCCTCCACGATGAACTCCGCGGCTACAAGGACGGCTTCCTCCTCGAGATACTCCATCGCCCTCTCATCCGCGACCTGATCCTCCTCTACGACGATCTCTCGGAGCTTCACCGCCGCACCGCCGCCTCGCTCGACACGCTTCCCGACTCAACAGCTCCGGAGATGGCGTCCGCTCGCAAACAGCTCGAAGTCCTGGCCACGAACCTCGACCACATCGTCGAATCCCTCCTGGAAATACTCGCTCGCATGGACGTTAAGCGCCTCGATCCTGCCACCGGCAAGCTGGACAAGCTCAACCAGCGCGTCCTCAACGTCCTGCCTGCCGCTTCCCCTGAGGAAGACCTCATCATCGCCGCCAGCCTCAAGCCGGGCTTCCACTGGCGGGACCGTACCATCCGGCCGGAAGAGGTCACCGTGAAGAAGTGGAAACCGGAGAATGGCGCCGCCAATGGCTCCCAGAATGGCGATAGTTCCTCTCATTAATGCGCGAATCCCTCTTATGGCATACAACTCGCTCATCCTCTTAAGCCGCAAATTCCTCTGCAAATGACGGAAAACTCCTCACCCAGAAAGCTCCGCAAGGCCGTCGGCATCGACCTCGGGACCACCTTTTCCGCCATTGCCCATATCGATCCCTACGGCAAGCCGCAGATCATTCCCAACTCCGAGTCCGAGCGCATCACCCCTTCGGTCATCCTTTTTGACGGGGCAAATGCCGTCGTCGGCACCCACGCCAAGCAAAACGCCGTTGCCGAGCCCGAGAAGATTGTTGACTTCGTAAAACGCGAGATGGGCAAGAGCAAGAACCAGTTTCACCGCGAGTTCAACGATCACATCTACACCGCCGAGGAACTTTCCGCGATCATCATCAAGAAGCTTAAGAACGACGCCCAGAAATACCTCGGTACAGAGATCACCGACGCCGTCATCACCGTCCCGGCGTATTTCAACGACGCCGAACGCACCGCCACCCTCCACGCGGGTCAGCTCGCCGGCCTCAACGTCCTCCAGATCATTAACGAGCCGACAGCCGCAGCGCTGGCTTACGGCATCGATAAACTCGAATCCGACCAGACCGTATTCGTGTTCGACCTTGGCGGCGGCACCTTCGACGTAACCATCATGAGGATTGAGAATCACCATATCCGCATGCTTGCCAGCAACGGCGATCACCGCCTTGGCGGCAAGGATTGGGACGACGTCATTGTCAACTGGGTCGCCGATGAATTCGACAAAATCCACGGCGAGAACCCCCTCCTCGATCTCCAGAGCTACCAGGACCTCTACAATCGCGCACTCGCCGCGAAGATACAGCTCTCCAGCCGCAGCGCCACGACCCTGGTCCACAATTTCAACGGCAAGAGCATCAAGCTCGAGATTACCCGCGAACAATTCGAAAAGCGCTGTTCCCACCTCCTCGAAAAGTGCAAAACCATTTGCGAAATTGTCATGCAGGAGGCCGGCCTCACATGGGCTCACGTTGATCACGTCCTGCTCACCGGCGGCATGTCCCGGATGCCGAGCGTCCGCAAAATGATCACGGACATCTCTCAGACAGACATCGCGGAGGATGTGAGCCCGGACGAAGCCGTCTCCATCGGCGCCGCCATCCAGGCTATTCTCGCGCTTCTCCATGAGGAGGACGCCCTCGGCGAGCGCGTTCTTCCGGTTGAGGTCCGCGCTCAATACTCCAATCCAGACGGCGGCCTGATGCGGGTCACCAACATCACGACGCACACCCTCGGTGTTGTCCTGTGGGACGACGCGAAGGTCGAGGAATACGTATTCCCCATGGTCAAGAAGATGACCGCCATCCCCACGGAGATCAAAAATTCATTCGGCACCGCCAAGGCCAACATGAAGAACGCCATCGTCCGCGTCGTCGAGGGCGAGAGCACTGTCCCCTCGGAGTGCACGGAACTCGGCCTTTGCGATATCGAACTCCCTCCTTTCCTCCCCAAGGGCTCTCCCGTCGAGCTGACCTACCGCTACGATGCCAACCAGGTCCTTGAAGTCACTGTCGATGCCTTCGGCAAACAGAACCGCGTCTCGATTGCCCGCAGCGTCGGCTTGAACGAACTCGAACTCGATGCGGCGACCGCGGACCTGGCTCAGATATCTGTCTTTTAGGCCCCCTATCTACCGATATCACAACCCCGGTTTGACATATGCCTCTGCCATCCCCGCTGCCTGATAGCCCCAGCCGATGGGAAGGATGGCGAGACTACAACTCCGAGAATCCCTACGAGCGCCTCTGTCTCGATTTTGAGGCAAATCCAAGCGACGAGCAGATCGAGGACAATTGCCGCCAGCTCCTCGTCTGGTGGCAGAAAAAGCTGCCTCTCAAGAATCAGCCGAGCAATCCGGTCACCCAGATGCTCCGCAACGGCATCGACGATGCCCCGAAGTTCCTCGCCGAAGCCCGCAACATCCTCCTCAACTCAGAGGCCCGGGGCAAAGCCGACGACCGCATCCGTGCCCGCCTCAAGGAGAGCGCCTCCGCCGAGTTCAACAAATTCCTTGCGTTCGCACTCTCCGATGGCGTCCTGAAACCCGAGGACGAGAACAATCTCTACCATCTGGGCTCCGCCGCTGGCCTGGAGAAGGAGGAGATGCGGCTCATGGTCGAGTCCGAGCTCACCCGCCGCGATGCCAGCCGCTACGTCGCTCCGCCCCCGCAGGTCGCTGCCCCGGGCGCCCAATCGCCCACTACCTCCGCCGCCGCACTTAACGCCTCCTTTTCCCCCATCGAGGGCGCTACCTCTCCTCCCGCCTCTCTCCAGGTTCCCCTTCCGCCGATCCGAAAAGTGAATTCGCGCGGATGATCCGCCTCAGCGGCCTCAACGATGACGATATGACCGATGACCAGCGCGACGCCCTTTGCAACATGGGCGAGAACCTCGGCCTCACCGGCGGCGAAGCCGAGGACCTGATCGATCTATACCTCGAGGAGGTCAGCGACCTCCCTCCCGTCGCCTTCCAGCCCGTGGCCCGCCCCGCGGGCAACCACGCTACGGCCGCGCCCGCCGCGCCGCCGCCGCCGGTCAAAAAGGCCCCCACCCGCGTCCTCGAGTCGATCGAGACAGAAAAATTCTCCCCGCTCCACCGCGAGGCCGAGCGCCAGAAGCATCGTCCCTTCACCTCCATGATCGGTGCGGAGATGCACCTCATCCCCTCCGGCACCATCATGATGGGCAGCGCAGCGGATGGAGCAGCGCCCAACGAGCAGCCCATCACCAAAACCAACCTCACCTGCTTTTTCATTTCCCGCTTCCCGGTCACCAATGCTCAGTTCGAGATGTTCGACCCCAGCCATCGGTCCAAGCGTCCATCTTGGGCCAACGAGAACCATCCCGCCGTTTACGTCAGCAGCGTCGAGGCCGTGCGTTTCTGCGAGTGGCTAAGCCGCCAGGAAGGCAAAAAATTTCGTCTCCCCACCGAGGCCGAGTGGGAATACGCCGCCCGCGGCACCGACGGCCGCAGCTATCCCTGGGGTGAGAAACTCAACCGCGGCGACCTCGCAAACCTCGCCGATTCCAACACCACCTTCCCCTGGCGCGATCCCGAGATTAACGACGGCTTTGCCGAGACCGCCCCTGTCGGCAGCTACCCCAGGGGGGCAAGCCCATTCGGCATAGAGGACATGGCCGGCAACGTCTGGGAATGGTGCGCCGACTTCTATGAGCCCTACAAAGGCAAGGAGCGCACCAACCCCCACAGCACGCTCACCGCCGGCCGCCGCATCTACCGCGGCGGCAGTTGGAAGAGCCGCGCCTCCAGCCTCCGCACTACCACCCGCAATTTCAACCTCCCCGAATACTCCGCCAATGACGTAGGCTTCCGTTTCGTCTGCGAGTGTTAGAGCAGTGCGCGGTAACGCCTTCTGGCGCGCATCCTGGAGGGATCCATCGCCCTGGTCGGCACGATACCGAAGATGACTTGGAATTCGCGCAATCAATTTTCCCAGCGGCACACTTTCGCCGTATCATCCGACAAAAAAACCGCGTCCTGAAACGCGGCTCTTCGCTGGTTGTCTCTTCCCCCCCGGACTACGCCGCGGTATTAAACCGGAATTTCATCTTCCCGCGTTTCGCATTCGCCTTCGCCTTCCGGCGGACCTTCTGGTTCGGCGTCTCGAACGCGCGCAGACGGCGCACCTCATCGAGAATCCCTTCGGAATCGAGCTTGTTCTTCAGGCGCTTCAGCGCCCGATCAATCGGTTCTCCCTTGCGTACAATGACTTCTGGCATTCGTTTCTCCTGTTGAAATCTGGATAAGTTGGACCTTGTGGTAACGCAAAAACTAGACCACCCAGGCCCCCCACGTCAACGCGTTTCTGCCCATTTTTCCCGTCTTTTCCGCATTAGTTCCTCTCCATTAGCATCTTACGCAAAAAAACAGTATGAAACCCCCTGTCTTCTCTCTTGAGTCGATTTATTGAACCGGGTCGTTAGATTCATTTGAAATCTTAAAGGAATGGACACCGAGAACATCGACACCCACCAAAAAGCCCTTCGTATCAACCAGGACAAAGGCAAATACGGCACCTTCGCGGAAATCGGCGCCGGCCAGGAGGTGGCCCGCTGGTTCTTCCGCGTCGGCGGCGCATCGGGCACCATCGCAAAGAGCATCTCCGCCTATGACATGGTCGTCAGCGACGCCATCTACGGCCACGCCGACCGCTACGTCAGCCGCCAGCGTCTCCAGACCATGCTCGAGTACGAGTTTTGCCTCATGCGCGAGCGACTCGACGCCAAGCGCGGCCAATCCACCCGCTTCTTCGTATTCGCGGATACCGTCGCCGCCGGCAACCAGTTTCACAAAGGCGAATCCCATGGCTGGATGGGCATCCGCTATCAGACGCAACCCGGCTCCGAGGCCTCGCAAATCATGATCCACATCCGGATGCTCGATAAGGAGAACCTCCAGCAGCAGGAAGCCTTGGGCATCGTCGGCGTCAATCTCATCCACGCCGCGCTCTTCCTCCACGGCCACTCGAATCTCGTCACCTCTCTCATCGACAGCCTTACCAGGGATCGCGTTGAGATCGATATGATCAAGT
>Ga0182024_10007433_pt1 | contig 23610 bp, 22 predicted proteins | sample P32metaG_FD_120480 | JGI IMG/M metagenome (GOLD analysis project Ga0182024, IMG submission 120480) | Permafrost microbial communities from Stordalen Mire, Sweden - P3-2 metaG (Illumina Assembly) | ecosystem: Environmental > Terrestrial > Soil > Wetlands > Permafrost | place: Sweden: Stordalen... | reverse complement strand
GTGAGCCGCGCGGTCCTGGGCAGCTCGACGGGATCCGGCCTGCGCCGCCGGGCAGCCGGTCCTCGCGACGGCTCGGCCACCGCGCCCTCCCCGGCTCGTCGGGGAGGTCCGGCCCGCCCCGCCACGAGCCGACAGTACTAGCTTCACCCCCCGCGCAGCAGGACGGGAATGTGCCGCGGCTCGGCCGAGGAGGTCCAGGTGATCTCATCCTGAAGCTCGGTCCAGGTACTCCGGGCGGACACCTGCCCGACCGCGACCGCCGTCCGCGGCAGCATGGCCGCGGGCGGGGTGGCCCGGTTCAAGTGGCCGGGACGGCCTGGAGATCATGCCTGGGCTGCCGGTCACCAAAGTGGGCAAGCTGGATAAGAAGGCGCTGCGCGAGATCCTCGCGGCGCCGGGAGGAGCCTGACATGACCGACACCGACGCACGCTCGGCCGGCCGCGGCTTCGACAGCGCGGAGCACCAGGCCCGGCTGGCCGAGCTGTACCGGGACTTCGAGGCGGCCGGGATGACCCCGCTGTGGCTGACCCGGGAAGGGCTGATGCCCGCCCACCCCGAGCCGAAGGCGGTGCCGCACGTGTGGCGCTGGGCGGACCTGCTGCCCCTCGCCGCGCGCAGCGCGGACCTCGTCCCGGTGGGCCGCGGCGGCGAGCGGCGGGCGATCAGCCTGGGAAACCCGGGCCTGGCCGGCGACCCGTACACGACACCGACGCTGTGGGCCGCGATCCAGTACCTGGCCCCGCGTGAGGACGCCCCGGAGCACCGGCACAGCCAGTCGGCGTTCCGGTTCGTCCTCGACGGCGAGGGGGTGTGGACGGTGGTGGACGGGGACCCGGTCGCGATGCGCCGCGGGGACCTGCTGCTGACACCGGGCTGGCAGTTCCACGGGCACCAGAACGTGTCCGATTCGCCGATGGCCTGGCTGGACGGGCTGGACATCCCGCTGGTCGCCCAGACCGACCAGGGATTCTTCGAGTTCGGCCCGGACCAGGTGCGGACCCGGGCCACCCCGGAGCGGAGCAATTCCGAGCGGCTGTGGGGCGGGCCGGGGCTCACCCCGGTCGGCCTGGCCGGGACCCGGCCGGCGTCCCCGCTGATGGCCTACCGCTGGGCGCACACCGACGCGGCCCTGGCCGCGCAGCTCGAGCTGGAAGACGAGGGGGCCGCCGGGGTACTGGAGCCGGGCCACGCCGCGGTCCGGTTCACCAACCCGACCAGCGGCGGCGACGCGCTGACCACCATGCGCACCGAGTTTCACCGGCTGCGGGCCAGCGCGGGCACCCGCCCCGCCCGCACGTCCGCGTCTTCCGTCTGGCAGGTCTTCGACGGCCGCGGCAGCGTGACCCTCAATTCTCTCCAACGGGACCTGGAGCGTGGTGACGTGATCGCCGTCCCGGCGTGGACGGAGCTGGCGTTCCAGACCAGGAGCGGACTGGATCTGTTCACGTTCTCCGACGCCCCCGTGTTCGAGAAGCTCAACCTGCTGCGGACCGAGGTGACCGGCTGACGCACCCAGGCCGGCCCGGGGGGTGATGACCCCCGGGCCGTCACGACCCGGGCTGGCCTGCTGGGGCGCGCCGGCCGAGATCGGCCACGAAGGAGGACCGGCTTTGGCGTACCTCGTCATCGGCGGCGTTGTGCGCGACATGGACGTGCTCGGCGTCCAGGGCGGTTTCCAGGCTGACGCCGTGGGCGTGCCTGAGCGTGGCCTTGGCCACGGTGACGGAGCGGGCCGGGTGCGCGGCGAGCCGGGCCGCGAGTTCGCTGGCCCTGCCCAGCGCGGCGAGATTCTCGGTGACCTCCGTGACCAGGCCCCGGGCCGCCGCCTGGCTGGCGGTAAGGCGCCCGTCGAACCAGAGCAGCCGGGCCGTCTCGTAGCGGCCCACGCACTGCTCCAGGAACCAGGCGATGCCAGCGTCCGGCACCAGGCCCCGCGCCGCGAACGGCGGCTCGAAGAAGGCATCCTGGCCGGCGACGACCAGGTCGCAGGCCAGGGCCAGCGCCCATCCGGCCCCGACGCAGCATCCCTCGACGGCCGCCAGCACGGGTTTGGGGCAACGGTAGATGTCCAGGATGGCACGGTGCACGATGGGCAGGGCGCTTCCCGCCAGGTTGCCCTCGTTCCAGTGCAGGTCAAACCCGGCCGAGAACGCGCCGCCGTGTCCGGTGATGACCACCGCCCGCACGGACGGATCCTGCCTGCACTGGCGGATCAGCTCTCCGAGCCGGTCCCACTCCACCGGGCGCAGGGCGTTGCGCTTGCCCGGCCGGGTGAAGCCGATGACGGCGACTCGGCCGTCGCCGATCCGCTCGAGGGCCACCGCGGGCTCGTCGCGGCCAGGTTCGGGGGCCACCGTCAGGCCTGCCCGGCCGCGGAGACCACGATCCGGCGCATGGTCATGATGTGGCGGTAGTAGCGGTGCGGGGCGGCCTCCCACGTGTACCCGATCCCGCCGTGGACCTGCACGGCCGCCTCGGCGACCCGGAGACAGTGTTCCAGCGCCACGGCCAGGGCCCGCCCGGCCTCGCCGGGTTCGAAGCACGCCCAGGCCAGGGCGCTGGTGGCTAGTTCCACCTCACAGTGCATGTTAGCCAGGCGGTGCTTGATGGCCTGGAACCGCCCGATGGGCTGCCCGAATTGCTCCCTGACCTTCGCATAGTCCACCGAATGCCGCAGCACCGCGGCGGCTGCGCCGACCGCTTCCGCGGCCGCGAGGATGGCGCCCTCGCGCCGGACCGGGGCAGCCGCCGGCCCCACGCCAGCGGGCAGCAGCGTGACCGGCGCCGAAGCGGCCCAGTCGTCCACACCGAGTGCCTCCGGCAGGCCGGTCGCCTTCACCAGCCCGTCCGCGGTGAGCACCGAGGGAGCTACCGGCCCGTAGGGCAGCAGCGTGAGGCCGGGCTCAGCGGTCGCGTACGTGAGGCGGGCACCCGGGTCCGGGGGCGTGGCCACGCCACGCCGGGCCGCCAGCGTCGGTACGAACGGCAGCGGCACCAGGTAGCGGCCCCATACCCGGGCGAACGCCGTGAGATCGAGTAGCGAGAAGTCGCCGTCCGCGGAGTCCGCGATGGCGGTCCAGCCGTCCCTGACCAGTTCGCCCCACAGGGAACTCCAGTCGCGGGCGAAGTGGTCGTCGTTCAGGCCATCGTCGGCCCTGCCTTTCAGCAGGTCAGCAAAGGCGTCGGTGGCTTCCTCGCACAAGGTGGTCGGGATGAGCTGCGCGTGCATGGGCTGTCCTTACCGCGGGAGTCCGAGGACCCGTTCACTGATGATGTTGCGCTGGATTTCCGAGGACCCCGAGGCGATCGTGTCCGACCTGGCGTCCAGCTCCAGGTAGCGCCACCGGTCGCGGTGCTCCGGGCAGCCGAGCTCGAAGCCGGTGCGGACCACGTCCTGGGTGAGCTCGCTCCAGATGAGCTTCATGATGCTCGACGACGGCGTGGCGTCCCGGTCCGCGGCCATCCGCTCGATAGCGCACATCACCTGCCACCGTGTCACCGTCGCGCGGTCACGCAGCCGGGCGACCTCGCCCTGGGCCACGGGATCATGGCCCGCGCAGTGGTCCAGGATGCCGAGCATGACGCGGAGATCGTTCAGGGCCAGCGCCGCATAGCCGACGCCGCGCTCGGCGGTCAGGATGGTCATCGCCACCCGCCAACCGTCGCCTTCCGCGCCGATCCGGCAGTCCACGCCGACCTCGGCGTCGTCGTAGAACACCTCGTTGAACTCGCTGTCGCCGCTGATCTGCTTTATCCGCCGCGGCTGCACCCCCGGCTGGTGCATGGGCATGGCGAACATGGTGAGCCCGCGATGCCGGGACGCCTCGGCCGAGGTGCGGGTGATCAGCAGGCACCAGTCCGAGTAATGCCCGAAGCTGGTCCAGATCTTCTGCCCGTTGACGAGGTAGCCGTCCCCGGAGCGGCGTGCGCTGGTCTGCACGTTGGCCAGGTCGGACCCCGCGTTCGGCTCTGAGAATCCCTGGCACCAGATGTCGTCCTGACGCAGGATGCGCGGCAGGAACCGGGCTTGCTGCCCCGGCGTACCGTGCGTGAAGAAGGCGGGAGCGGCCAGCAACCGGCCGATCCGGCCCAGGCCCTCCGGGACGCCCGCGGCCACGCACTCCTCGGCGAACACGAACTCCTCGATGGGCCCCAGGCCCCGGCCGCCGAATTGCGTAGGCCAGGACAGGCAGTTGTAGCCCGCCTGCACGACCTCGTGCTCCCAGGCGCGGCGCAGCTCGATGTCCTCGACCTCCCCCACGCTGGCCCGCCCGGCGAACCGGGGGGCCGCATGCGCGAGCCAGGACCGCAATTCGGCGCGGAAGTCCGCGACCGGCACGTCGGCGAAGCTCCGCGCCGCGGCTGGGCTATCCGGCGTCTTGCCGCCTGATGACGTCTCTGACATCCCGCTCACCACCCGATCCAGTCGATGATGGACAGCCCCATGACCTGTTCCAGCTCGCGGCCCTGCAGGAAATCGAGTTCCTCCGTGAACATCGTCACGGCCTGGGACAGGGTGCACGGCAGGCGCGTGAGGTCGGTTCCCCAGAAGACCCGGCCGGCGCCGAAGGCGTCCAGAACGTCCCTGATGGGCTGCTGCACGTCGCGGAACGGGTAGGGCTGCTGCGAGTGGGCCGGCAGGGCGCTCGCCTTGACCGCGACGTTCGGCCGGCTGGCCAGCGGCAGCAGGTCCTGGACGACCTTGCGTACCGTGTCGCCCTGATCCTCGACGAACAGCCCCAGGTGATCCACGATGAGTTTCAGGCCGGGGTAACTGTCGGCGATCTGGCCCACCTCGCCCAGCTGCTCAGGCGCCCAGATCATGACCGGGATGTGCTCCCGCTCCGCGACCGGCCAGAACCAGTCCGCCGTGCCGTCGCGCAGCCACGACGGATCGCGGAACGGCGGGAAGCTCAGCCGCACCCCGGTGTAGCCGAGCGACTGCCAGCGGCCGACGTCGTCGCGCGCTTCCGGCTTGTTCAACCCGGGGATGCCCATCACCCGGAACCGGTCCGGCCAGCGCCCGGCGGCCGCCAGGCAGGCCGCATTGGCCGCCGATCCGGCGGGCACGAGGTAGGCGCGGTCCACGTGGGCCTCGTCCATCGCAGCGACGACCGCCTCGGCGCTGAGCACGACCTGGCCGATCCGCCTGGCCCGCTCCTCCGCCTCCGGTCCGAACAGGTGGATCTGCGCGTCCACGATCAGCATCCTGCAACTCCCTTCCCAGCCTCCTGAGCCGGCGCCGCCCTGACGAGGAGCACATCGGCGATTTTCGGCCCGGCCGGCGTCAGGATGACCGGGTTCAGCTCCACCGTCCGGTAGCCAGCCAACTGCCCGGCGTCGAACTCGGCGGACAGGTCAGCGATGAGAGCCGCCGTGGCGTCCAGGCCCGGGCCGGCCCTCGCGACCAGTCCCAGGCCGGTGAGGGCGGCGCGGGCCCTGGCCGGGTCCGGCGGCAGGTCGAGCAGGACCGGGCGCTGCTCCTCCACGTTCACCCCGCCGCGCGCCAGCACGGCGTACGGGCCGTACCAGGGATCGCGGTTGAAGCCGATCAGCAGTTCGGGCCCGAACACCATTTCCTCGATGAGCAGACCCTCCAGCTGGCTGGCCTGGATGCCGGCCGCGGCCAGGTTGGCCAGAATCGTGTCGCGGGCCGCCATGACCTCGGCCTCATCGCGGCATCCGATGACCACGGCGCCCAGGCGGGCCCGGTGAGCCAGCCCGGGCACCACAGCCTTCACCACGCATGGATAGGCCGCGCCCTTGACCGGGCCGAAGGGCGGGCGCCACAGCATCCCAGCCACGAGCGGCGCGCCCAGCCCGCCGAGGATCTCGCGGCCCTGCGCCTCCCCCACCAGGGTCCCGGCCGACGCCGCGGTATCCGGCGCCGGGCCGGCCACGGAGCGGCGTGCCGGGTAGATGGTGGCGAAGGAGCGGAGTGTGGCGCCGAGCCCACGGACGACCAGCATCTCGGGATGCTCCTGCTGGTACTTCTTCATCCACGGCGTCCAGCGCTGCACATTCGCCGCGCAGAAGATGGTCGGCGTTCCGGTCTGCCGGGTGAGCCGGCAGTACCGGTCCATCGTCTCCTCGTGGAGTTCCCGGCCGTCGTCCCCGGCCGGGAACGTCAGCGCCCACGGGACGAACACCGCGGCCACGTCCGGGTCGCGGTAGACCGTCTCGTAGGCCTGGTCGATGGCGCCCGGCGGCTTGGGTGACGCGGTGAGGTCGACCGGGTTCTGCACGTAGGCACCGGGCGGCGCGATGGACTCCAGGGCATCCAGGGTCGCGGGCGACCACTCCGCCAGCCGGACGCCGGCCGCGAGCAAGCCGTCGGCGACCTGGGCCGCCGCGCCGCCGGAGCCCTCCAGGACGGCCAGGCCGCCGTCCTCGCCAGGCCCCCGGCCCAGCGAGCCCAGGTAATCGAGCAGCGTCACGGTGCGGACCAGTTCCTCGGTGTCCGCGGCCCTGATGACGCCGTGCCGGTGCAGGAGATCGCCGATAACGCGGTCGCTGCCGGCCACCGACGCGGTGTGCGACAGCGCTATCCGGGCGCTGCGCTCCGAGGCGCCCGCCTTGACCAGCACGATGTGCTGGCCTGCCGCCCGGGCTGCGTCCAGGACCCGCTCCACCCGCTCGCGGCTGGCCGATCCGAAGCTCTCGATGTAGCCGCAGATGATCCGGGTGGTGTCGCGTGTGACCAGATACTCCAGCGCGTCCACGACGTGGAAGGCGGCCCCGTTCCCGATCGAGACAGCCCAGTCGGCCCCGACACCCTCGCCGACCAGGCCGCCGGCGATCGACGACAGCAGCGAGCCGCTCTGCGAGATGATGGAGACGGCCCCCACCGCCAGGTCAGGGGGCAGGGGGATCGAGAGCGGGCACAGACCCGACCGGAAGTCGGCGAACCCCAGGCCGTTCGGCCCGTACAGCCGCGTCGGGGTGCCCACCACAATCCCGGCGAGCTCCTGCTGGAGGGCAAGTCCCTCCGCGGTCCCCCGTTCGGCGAAGCCGTCGGCGATGGCCACGACGTGCGGGATCCCGAGCGCCACCGACGTGCGCGTCAGCTCGAGGGTTTCCTTCACGCCGGTGGCGAGGATCACGGCGTCGGGTACCGCCGGCAGGTCCTGGAGGGAAGGAACGGTCGCCATCCCGTCGACCTCCCGGCGGGAGCGGCTGACCGGCCAGATCGCCCCGGGGTACCCCCAGCCGGGCAGATTCGCCTTCAGGAGGTTCGTCCAGAGGCTGCCGCTCCGCGCGCCGACGATCGCGACCCCAGTCCCGTTCACCCTTCCACCAGTCCTTCCGCTACCTCATCGGCTTCATATCGGCTGCTGATCCGCGCTGGCGTCAGCGCCGCCGGGCGGCCATGACGGCCTGCAGCGTCTGGCGGGCCTCGTCGGTCTCCCCCAGGCGCAGCGTGAACATCTGCTCGTAGGCGTAGCCGGCACTCAGCGGCAGTTCCTCGCAGCCGTTGAGTGCCTGCTTGGCCAGCCGGAGCGCCACCGAGCCTTTGCCCGCGATGGTCCGGGCCAGGGCCACGGTGGCCGCGCGCAACTCCGCGCCGGGGACGATCCTGCTGATGGCCCCGAAACGCAGTGCCTCGTCGGCGGACAGGGGCTGCCCGGTGAAGTACATCTCCCGCAGGACTCCCTGCGGGAGCAGCCGCATCCAGTGCCGTGCCCCTCCGCAGCGGCCCACGTTGATCTCGGGCAGGCAGATGGTCGCGCGCGGCGAGCCGATCCTGATGTCGCAGCAGGAGATCAGCGCGGCGCCGGCTCCGATGGCAGGCCCGTTGATGGCGGCGATGGTCACCTGCGGTGTGTCGGTGATGGCATCCAGCATCTGCCGGGCGATGCCCTGCCGGGTGACGTCGGAGAATTCGGCCTGGCCCGCGACGATCGCGGTCAGCTCGTCCAGGTCCGCTCCGGCGCAGAAGACCCGTTCCAGACTGGATCGCAGGATGACGACCTTGATGTCGGTCCGGTCCGCCACCGCCCGGAACGTGTCCCTGATCTGCTGGTAAGTCCCGGTGCTCAGCGCGTTCACCGGCGGCCGGTGCAGGCTGATCTCGACGATGGCCGCCTCGACCTGATCAACGGTGACGGCGCTGCCCGTCACATCCATGACGCTTCCCATCTGGCCCCGCTCAGCCCTGGAACTCGGCGATCGCGCCCTTGAGGCCCTTGCTCCTGATCAGCTCGGAGAGCTCGAGGACCGCGGGACTGAAGTGCAGCAGCGCATCGGTCTCGGCGCCCATCGACATGGCACTGCGGAAACCCTGGATCTCGGCGACCCGGTTGATCGAGTACTTCTTCATCCGCAGGATCTCCAGGGGAACCTTGGAGATATCGGCCGCGAGCGCGGCGACGTTGTCCCACAGTTCTTCCTCGGGCACGGCGTAATTCGCCCAGCCCCAGTCCGCGGCGGTCGTCCCCGACACCTGGCTGCCGGCCACGAACGACATCTGCTTGGCCCGCTTCGGGCCGACCAGGAACGACCACATCGGTGAGATGAGTCCTCCGCCCACCGGGATCGAGGGCCATCCCACCCTGGCGTTCTCCGCCACCACCGTGATGTCGGTGAAGATGCACAACTGCGTTGCCCCGGCCAGGCAGTACCCGTGCACCGCCGAGATGACCGGCTTGGGCAGATCCCAGAGGCGCTCGAACAGCTTGATATGCCCGAGGATCCGGTCAAAGTCGGTGACCGTCGTCCGCTGCTCTGCGATCTCCGACTCGTCCGGCTTGAGGTCATACCCGGCGGAGAAGGCGCGCCCGGAGCCGCGGATGACCATGACGCTGACGCTGGGATCCTCCCCCAGCTCGTCGATGACCTCGCCGAGACGGTGCAGCAGGCTGGTGTTCATGGCGTTGAGCCGCTCGGGACGGTTGAGCGAGACCCAGGCCACCCGGTCGTTGCGCTCGACCAGGACATCGTCGTGTGCCATCAGAACCTCCATGTTTTGGGTCGCGTACTTCGGCGGGCGGAGTGAGAGGGAGTCAGGGCGGGACCCGGCCGGCGCCGGGCGGCGGTCCTTCGTCCACGCCCAGGCCCAGGCCCAGGTAGCGACGCTGGATGTCGCTGGAGCGCCGCAGGTCCGCGGAGTCCTCCTGGGCGGCGACCCTGCCGTTCTCGAAGATGATGGCCCGCGTCGAGGTGTTCAGCGCGAACGCCAGGTTGGACTCGGCCATGATCACCGAAACGCCGAAGGCTGACGGGAGCTGGCTGATCTGCTCGGCGAGGCTGTCCATGATGACCGGAGCCAGACCCTCCGTCGGCTCGTCCAGCAGCAGGACCTCAGGCCGGGACATCAGGCCGCGGGCGATCGCCACCACCTGCTGCTGGCCTCCGCTCAGCTCACGCCCGTACCGGCGGATGACGCCTTTGAGCATGGGAAAGGCGACGACTATCTCATCCAGCCGCTCCTGGGTGCTGCGGCCTCCGCCGCGCGCCGCCAGGCGGAGATTCTCTTCTACCGAGAGGTTCGCGAAGATCCGCCGGTCGTCCGGCACCCAGGACAATCCCTGCCGCGAGCGCTTGTAGGCGGGCTGCCTGCTGATCTGCTTACCGTCCAGGAAGATCGATCCCCTGGCCTTGCAGATCACGCCGGCGCACGAGCGGAGCGCCGTGGTCTTCCCGGCGCCGTTGCGGCCCAGCAGGGCGACGATCTCGCGGTCCCCGACGCCGAAGTCGATCCCGAACAGCGCCTGCGCCGTCCCGTACCAGGCCGACAGGCCGGTGGCCTCAAATTTCACTGTCGTCCCGCCCCTGCGTTCCGCGGCCTGCTTCCTGCTGGCCGGCGTAGCTCTGCCCCAGGTAGGCGGCCTGAGCCTGGGGACTGCTGCGGATCTGTTCCGGAGTGCCGGTCATCACCAGCTGGCCGTCCACCATCAGGGCCACGGTCTGGGCCAGCCCGAACACCACACTCATGTCGTGAGCGGTGAATACCATGCTCAGGTCCGGTTCCTCCCGGTGGATCGCCGCCAGTGTCCGGGTAGTCGCGGCCACGTCCTCTGCTCCCATCCCGGCGGTCGGCTCGTCCAGCAGCAGCAGCCGTGGCTCCTGGACCAGGGCCATCCCGATGTCCAGCCGCTTACGCTCGCCCTGGGACAGGCCGCCCGCCAGCTGGCCGGCCTTCCGCACCAGGTCCAGCCGCTCGGCCACGGGGGCCACCCGCTGCTCCGCCGGGCCGGGCTGGCCGGCCCGCCGCGTCCACCGCAGCGCGAGCCCGGCGGACGCGGCCGCCGCGAGCAGCAGGTTCTCGTGCACCGTGAGGCGTTCCATCACGTGCGCGACCTGGAATGTCCGGCTCAGGCCGATGCGGGCCCGCCGGGCGGCCGGCAAGGCGCTTATGTCCCGGCCGTCCAGGGAAATGCGTCCCCCGTCGCACCGCACATCCCCTGAGATCAGGCCGAAGAGCGTGGTCTTGCCCGCGCCGTTCGGGCCGATCACGGCCAGGATCTCGCCTGTCCCGCAGCTCAGCGTGACATCCTGGACTGCCCGGACACCGCCGTAGGCCTTACGCACGGCGCGGACGTCCAGCCGGGTGCCGCGCCCGGTCTCGGCGGGCGCGCTGGCCTGCGCAGCGTTAGTCATGCCGGCCTGCTCCTCCCGGCTCGGCCAGCGGCCAGTGATTGCGGAGTCTCGGGCTCACCCAGTCGCGGGCCAGGGTTCCGGCGCCGGCGATGCCGCCCGGGAAGACCCGGACCACCAGGAGCAGGACCACCCCGAGATACAGGTTGGCGTTGGCGGACCCGGCGAATCCCGCCGTGGTGAGCCAGGTGTAAAGGGCGGCCCCGAGCGCGGGGCCCCAGAAGCTGTACATCCCGCCGACCAGGCACATCACGACGACATCCCCGGAGAACGACCAGTTGAGCAGGCTGCTGGAGACCGTCGTCTGCTGCTGGGCAAACAGGGCCCCGGCGATTCCGGCGAAAGCTCCTGCCACGCCGAAGGCAATCGCGTGGATCCCGGCCACCGGGACGCCCAGGGACGAGGACCGGCGGGCGCTGTCTCGCACGCCTGCCATGCTCAGCCCCAGGTAGGAGGATCGAAGCCAGCTGAGGAAGATCACGCAGGCGCCGACCATGATGATGGTGTAGAAGGCGAAGGCTCGGTAGGACGTCGCGACGTTCACCGGGCCGATCGCCCCGGCGGTGATCCCGTAGAGGCCGGTCTCCCCTCCGAGCGAGCCGGTCAGGTTCACCACCTCGTACAGGACCTGCCCGACCACCAGGGTGAGGATCGCGAAGGACAGCCCGCTGCTGCGGCGGGTCACCCCGCTCACGACCAGGGCCGCGGCCGCGGTCACGATTCCCGCCGCGATCACGGCCACCGGAGCGGGCCACGACTTCATGGGCGAAAAGCTGACGAAGTAAGCACCGATCCCGAAGAAAGCGGCCTGGCCGAAAGAGGCGCGGCCGGTCCAGCCGAACAGCACGTTGGTACTCAGCGCGAACAGCGCGTAGATCCAGATGGTGCTCCAGGTGAAAAGGTTCACGCCGCCCAGCAGCAGGGTGCCGCCGACGCCGACGATGACCAGCAGCACCAGCGTGCGCCAGGGCGAGGTCCGGTTGAGCCGGGCCGACGCCAGGCCGGCCGGCAGCACCGGGTCGCCCGGCCCGCGGCCAGGATCCGCGGGCGGCCTTCCTCCTGGCCGGGTGAAGAAAGGTGCCCGGACCATCTGCATCGCTCCCTTTCCCGGATCCGCCACGATCAGGCCTGCACAGTCCGTCGTGCGGTGGCACCGAAGATGCCGTAGGGCCGGACGAGCATGACCGCGCCGATTGCTATGTACACGCCGTAATCGAGCAGGCCCGGCGCCACCACGACCAGCACGGCGTCGACCAGGCCGATCAGCAGCGCCCCGACCATGGCCCCCTCGACGGACCCGAGGCCGCCGATGATGATCGCGCCGAAACTCTGGATGATGAAGGTCAGCGCCAGGCTGGGGTCGATGGACACGGTCGGGGCCAGCAGGCTGCCGGCTACCCCAGCCAGCAGGCCGCCGACGGCGAAGACCCCCAGGGCCACCAGTCCGACATTGATGCCGAGCGCCTCGGCCATCACCCGGTCCTCGGCCGTGGCCTTGACCTTGGCTCCGGCCCTGGTCCAGCGCAGGGCGCCCGCGAGCGCCAGGCCGATCACCGCGGCCACGATGATCAGCACCAGGTTGTAGGTGGCTGTCTCGTTGCCGAAGATCCGGACGACCCCGCCGAGCCCCCGGGCCTGGGCCTGGGTGCGCGGGTCGGAGCCCCAGACCAGCTGGACCACCCCGCTCAGGATGAGGAGCAGGGCAAAGGAGGCGAGCAGGCCCACCACCTCCGGAGACCCGTACAGCCTGCGGAAGACCACCCGCTCGGTGGCGACTGACATCGCGGCCACCGCGAGGCCGGTCACCAGGACCGCCCCCACGAACACGGGCACCGCGACCGCCCGGCCCGACAGCAGGGACGAGACGAGGAAGGCACCGATCATGAACAGGGCACCGTGCGCGAAGTTCAGCACCCGCATCACACTGAAGATCAGCGTGAGGCCGCTCGCGATCAGGAACAGCGGTAGCCCGGTCGCCAGCGTGGAAAGGATGATCGGCACGATGTTGCTCATCGCGGCCCCTCCTCGTTCCGCCCTGCCATCGTCAGCGCCTAGGACCCGGAGCTGACGATCTGGTTGGTGGGACTGACCAGGTCATACTTGAGGATCTTGAGCTTCATCGGACTGCCCGCGTCACCGGTGGTCTGGAAGACGAGGGTGGGGATGGTCGATTCGTGCGTGGCCGGGTTGAAGCGCACCGCGCCCAGCGGGCCGGTGACCGATATCTTCGCCAGCGCGGCGGCCACGGCAGCCGGGTCGGTGGACTTGGCCGCGGTGATGGCCTTGGCGTACATGAGCGCGCCCATGTAGGCCTCATACGACCAGTCGTTGGGGAACTTGTCGGCCGGCTTGAGCGCCTCGTACTGCTTCACGAACGCGGAGTTCCGGGAATTGCTGACCACGGTGGGGAAGTACTCGTAGGCGTCCCAGACTGCGGGCGCTGACCCGTTCAGCGCTTCGCCGCTGGACACGTAGCCGCCGTTGGTGATCACGGTCTGGTACTGCTGGGTCAGGTGGTAAGGAGCGGCCTGCTTCAGGAAGGCCGTGGTGCCCGCACCGTAGGTGGCCAGGAAAAGAGCGCGCCCGGTCGCCGGGCCGCTGAGGCTGTGCTGCAGGGCAGTGATCTGGGCGGTGAAGCTCTCCGAGGTGAGCGGCACGAAGTAGCTCTTGTGCACCGTGACATGGAGTCCGTCGGTCTTCATGTCGTTGACGCACTGGGTCGCGATCTCGTGCCCGGTGATGTAGTCGTAGCCGAACACGTCGATGCTGGTGAGCTTCGGGTATTCCTGCGCGATGACCTTGGCGGTGGCGGCGCAGGACGCGGTGTTCGAGATGGCCAGGCTGAAGTAGTTCTGCGCCGCGCGCTTAGGGCCGACCAGCGGGTCCGATGAGCAGGTCGTGCCGATCGTGACCCCGCCCAGGCTCTGCACGACCGGCGCGACCGCCAGGCAGATCGAGCTGTCCAGCATCCCGAAGATGAGCTTGGTACCGGACCCGACGAGGGTTCTGGCGGCGGCGGCCCCAGTCGCGGGGGTCAGCTGGTCGTCCTTGACGACGAGCTGCAGCTTCTTGCCGCCATCGACACCACCGGCCGCGTTGACCTGGGCGACCGCCACCTTGGCTCCGTCGAGCATGTCGTCGCCGATCTGTGCCAGCGGCCCTGACATGGTGCTGATGAATCCGAGTTTGACCACCCCCCCGGTTGAGCTGCCGCTGGCGGAGCCGCCGCCTGAGCTGCCGCACGCGGCGGCGACCAGCGCCACGGCCGCAATCAGCAGGGGCACGGTCCGCCAGGGGTGGGACGACAGGGTGCGGAGACGTCTGCGGGCCGGAGTGGACCACCCCGGGCGCCGCCTGTTCAAGCCAGTCATGCTGGACCTCCAGGGGAAGCGTCATTGCTAGGGAGCTCGTAGATGGACTGCGTCATGGCTGCGCTGCGGCGGCGATGATCCCGGCACAGCTCTCGGTAAATTCGGTTATCCCGCTGTGCGAGGTGGGCTCGAGCACGAGCTCGTCAATGCCCATGGGTTCGAGGTCCTTGGCCAGGACATCGACCTTGCGCCGTACTTCTTCCGCCGTGCCGACCAGGCAGATGTCCTCGACCATCTCCTCGGGGATCAGGTGCACCAGGTCGCCCCAGGGAGTGGGGTAGCCGGCCGTCCGGAACGCCTCGCGCAGCTTCTCCCCGGTCTGCTCCCAGCGCGTCCCCTGCAGGGGCGTCGCATAGCTCGGCGTGGAGAAGTAGAAGGCGAGGATCGTGGCGGCCCGCTCGCGCGCGAGAACCGGATCGTCGTGGACCGAGCAGATGTACCACAATGCTGTAGCCAGCTTGCCCGGCCGCCACCCGGCCCGGGCTGAACCACGCGCCAGGGCAGGCGCGGTCACCTCGTCGAAGTAGGGGCGAATGCCGGCCAGCGGATGGATGGCGACGCCGTCGCAGTGCTGTGCCGTGGCCTCGAGGATGATCTTGTTGACTCCGGAGCCGTAGATATTGATCCCGCGCCGCGTGGCCAGGTCGGTATTGAAGCTGAGCGACGGGGCCTTGGCGCTGTAGAAGCGCCCGGTGTACTCGTAGCCGCCCTCGCTGGCCAGGGCCCCGCGAAGCAGCTGCACATACTCAGCGAAACGCGGCGCCGGGTGGTCCTCGACTACGCCGTACCGGCGGCGGATACCCTTGGTGCCGGCGCCCAGCCCGAACGTGAACCGGCCGCCTAGCGTCCCGGCCAGGTCAGCCGCGGCGCCCGCGGCGTGCAGGGGGACCCGCGGGAACGTGTACGCGATCCCGGTCCCGATCAGGATCCGTGACGTCGAGAGGCCGATGGCCATCGCCCGCAGCAAACCGTCGCAGCCCTGGCTCTCTGTGGTCCACAGCCGGTACAGGCCCGCTTCCTCCGCCGCAATGGCGAGTTTCTGCTGCACGGGGATGGGCGCCGCGCCAGCGAAGACCATGCTGAGCTTCATCGCTGCTCTTCCTTCCTGGCTGTGCTCACAGCTGTTCTCCAGCTCCGGTCAGCGCCGGCGGTGGCACATTGTGCCGGCGGCCGTCAGCGTCGTAGCGGTAGAAGCCGCGGCCGCTCTTGCGGCCGAGATGCCCGGCACCGACCAGGTCGATCAGGATCTGCGGAGGCCGGAACCGCTCATCGTTCAGCGCCGGGTAGAGCGCGTTGAGGTTGTTGAGCCGCGCATCCAGCCCGACCAGGTCGGCCAGTTCCAGCGGGCCCATCGGGTGGTTGTAGCCCAGCCGCATCGCGGTATCGATCGCGGCCGGTTCCGCGACTCCGGTCGCGACCAGCCGCATGGCCTCGTTTCCGAGTACGAGGCCGAGCCGGCTGGTGATGAAGCCCGGCGAGTCATTCATGACTACGGGGGTCTTGCCCAGCGATTCCGCCAGTTTCGTGCATCGCCGGACGTAGTCTGGTGGCGTGCCAGCAGCAACTACCACCTCTACCAGGCGCATTTTCTCCGCCGGATTAAAGAAATGCATCCCGATGAGGCGCCCGCCGCACCCGCTGACGGCGGCCAGGCGGGCGATCGAGAACGTCGATGTATTCGTGGCCAGCAACGCGCCTGATGCTGCGGCGCCGGCAATCTGCCGCAGCACTTCCGCCTTGACCGGCTCGGATTCCAGGACCGTCTCGATAACCACATCAGCGGCCGCCGCAACTGCCTCAATGCTGTCCCCGGCGGTAATCGTCGCGGGGTCTGGCGATTCGCCGGGATGGGCCTGGGGCGAGCCGTGGTCCGCCTGGGAGGTGACATAGTCAGCTACCTGCCGCGCCAACTCCGAATTGACATCGAAGATCGCAACGTCGTAGCCGTGGCGTAGCGCCGTGAGCGCTATTCCGCGGCCCATGGTGCCAGCGCCGATGATGGCAACTGTCGTCCGTGTCACCCGGCCCATCCTTTGCCTCGTTGGATAGATGTGCCGCCTCCCCAGCCGGGGAGTTCATGCTCGCCAGCCCCGTGGACCACCGTGGAGGACCATCGCCCGGGACCTCGATCCTGATCTGCTGCCGCCGCCCCGGTTTGGGCAACTCTTCCCGGGAGGTGACTGGTTGGGTAGTATCGAATCATACGAGCGTTCGTTCGTCAATGAGTCTGTTGACCACTTCTGACCTGGACTGTAACGAAACCAACGGAGGATCTGGAGTTGAGAAGCACGAGAACCGCCTGCGCTGGCCGGGTCTTCGGGAGCCCGCCCGCCGGCCCCCGGCGGACCCGGCCGGGCAAGGCGGCGGGCGCGGCGGCCGACCCTGAGCCGACGGCCGACGGGGGCTACCGGTGAAGGCCGGACGGCAGCCGGGTGCCGCCGAGCAGCCAGCCGTCGGAACGCCGAGGAGAATACGCGGAAAGCCCACGGCAGCCCACCGGGACAAACTTGAGGAAATCAAGAAGGAGGCCGCCCGCTGCTTTTACACGCTCGGCTATGCGGCGACCGATGTGCGGCGTATCGCCGACGCTGTCGGCCTTCAGGTTTCCACGCTCTACAATTACATTTCCGGTAAGGAAGAACTGCTCTACCTCATCATGAAAGACGGCATCACGGAAATTGCCGCTGCGCTTGACGAGGCGATCGATGGCCTGACCGATCCCCATGAGCGGCTCCGCGCCGCCGTGCGGTCCCACGTTGTGCATCACGCCCATCGCCGGTACCGGGCCTGGACCTCTCACGTGGAGGTCCGGTCGCTCACCGGGGATTACCTTGAGGAAATACTCAGAAAACGGCGCGAGTACGAAGACCGCTGGATCGAGATCCTGGAGGACGGGATGCGCAGCGGGGTGTTCGCCGGTGCGGATCCGCGGCTGACCATGTACGCGATCCTGTCCATCGGCCAGAGCGTTTCCCGTTGGTACAAGCCCGGCGGTAAACACGACGCGGAAGGGATCGCTGACTCCATGGCCGTTTTCGTGCTCGCCGGAGTGCTGGTGCGCCCATGACCGGGGCGGAACCCGAAGTGCGTTTCATTGCGCACGGAGCCGTCGCCCAGCTGGTGCTCAACCGGCCGGCCAAGCGCAATGCCGTGAACCCCGCGATGGCGCGCCTGCTGGAAGAAGCGGTTGACCGGCTGGAGAGCAGCCCGGGGTTCCGGGTCGGCGTGCTCTGCGGGGAAGGCGACACCGCGTTCTGTGCTGGCGCCGACCTCGGCTACATCTCCCGCGGCGAGGGAGGGCAGCTGTCCACCGCGCGCGGCGGGTTCGCCGGGTTCGTCAGGTACCCGCGCCGCAAGCCGATCATCGCCGCCGTGCAGGGCTACGCGCTGGCGGGCGGATTCGAGATCGCACTGGCCTGTGATCTGCTCGTCGCAGAACGCACGGCCCGCTTCGGCCTGCCTGAAGTCACCCGCGGGCTGATTGCCAACGGCGGCGGGCTGCTCCGGCTGGCCAGTTCAGTCCCCCGGGCCCGGGCGCTGGACCTCATCCTCACCGGCCGCACCATGGCGGCGCCAGAAGCGGCGGAACTGGGCCTGGTCAGCAGGATCGCCGAGCCCGGCCAGGGCCTCAGCGAGGCCCTCGGGCTGGCGGGGGAAATCGCGGCCAACGCCCCGGCCGCCGTCCGGGAAAGCCTGTTCGTGGCCAACGCTGCCGCCTACGCCCCACCTGCGCAGACCTGGGAACTGTGCGCGGAGATCGCCCAGCGGCTGCGCGCGGGCGGGGATGCCATCGAAGGAGCTACCGCATTCCTCGAACGCAGGGACCCGGCATGGACCGATCACCAATGACCGCCGCCCGGCCGGACACCGGCCAGGACCGGGCAGCGGGCCTGCGCGCCGCGGAGCCCGGCTGGACCACGGCAGGCATTTTCCCCGTCGCCCCGGGCGTGCACCGGATCCCGCTGCCCCTGCCCAACGATGCGCTGAGGGCGGTGAACGTGTACGCGCTCGAGGATGGTGACGGCCTGGTCCTGGTCGACTCGGGCTGGGCGCTGGCTGAGGCGCGCTCGCGGCTGGAGGCCGCCTTGGCCGAACTCGGTCACGGGCTCGGCGACGTCTCCAGATTCCTCATCACCCATGTGCACCGCGACCATTACACGCAGGCGGTCGCGTTGCGCCGGGAGTTCGGCACCCGCATCAGCCTGGGCATAGGCGAGCGCCCGTCACTCGAGCTGTCCGCCGATGGGCACGAGCTGAGGCTGGCCCCGCAGCTCAGGCGCCTGCGTACCTGCGGCGCCGCGGAGATCGCCGATCGCCTCACCGCGATCATGGGGACCAGGACGGCCGAGGCGGCGATCTGGGAACTCCCCGACGAGTGGCTGGCCGGCCCGGCCGCGATAGCGCTGCGGGACCGCAGTCTCCAGCCGCTGCCGACGCCCGGCCATACCCGTGGTCACCTCTGTTTCCTCGACGCGGCCGCCGGGCTGCTGTTCGCCGGTGACCATGTGCTCCCGCACATCACGCCGTCCATCGGGTTCGAGCCGGCCCTGGCCGCCATGCCGCTCGGTGACTACCTCCAGTCGCTGCGCCTGGTCAGGGAGCGCCCGGACACCATGCTGCTGCCTGCTCACGGGCCGGTCAGTGACAGCACCCACGCGAGGGTTGATGCGCTCCTGGCGCATCACGCTGCCCGCCTCGACGCGACCGAACGCGCCGTCGCCCAGGGCGCGTCGACCGCGTATGAGACGGCCCGGCTGCTCACCTGGACGCGGCGCGAACGTCCCCTCGGCGACCTCGACCCGTTCAACCAGATGCTCGCCGTCCTGGAAACTGCTGCTCACCTGGACGTCCTGGTCATGCGGGGCAGCCTGCGAGCCGTTCTGAGCGGCGGCGTCACCGGGTACTGCGCCCGGTGAGCGCTCCCGCTCCCCTGGAGGGGCTCACCGTCCTGGAGGTCTCCAGTTTCGTGGCTGCCCCCCTGGGTGGGCTCACCCTGGCCCAGCTCGGCGCGGACGTCATCCGCATCGACCCGGTCGGCGGGTCGGCGGATCTGACCCGCTGGCCCCTCGCGCCCACGGGCACCAGCTTGTTCTGGACCGGCCTGAACAAGGGGAAGAGGTCGGTCACGCTCAACTTCCGCGACCCCGAGGCCCGGCAGATCCTGGCCGGCCTGGTCGCCCGGTCAGGCCCGGGCGGCGGCATCGTGCTCACCAACGCCGTCGGCCAGCCGTGGCTCGGTTACGAGGAGCTCGCCGCCGCCCGGCCGGACCTGATCCACCTGCAGATCCAGGGGCATCACGATGGGCGTCCCGCCGTGGACTACACCATCAACGCAGCCTCGGGGTTCCCTCTGGTCACCGGGCTCGCGGGATTCAGCGGGCCGGTGAATCACGTACTGCCCGCCTGGGATGTGGCGTGCGGGCTGTACGCGGCCGTCGGGCTGCTGTCCGCGGATCGCCGCCGGCAGCGCACCGGGCAGGGCAGCCGCATCACGCTGGCGCTGGCCGACGTGGCCCTGGCCGTCGCTGGCCACCTCGGCTTCCTGGCCGAGGCAGCGGTCAGCCACATCGACCGTCCGCGGATCGGCAATCACCTGTACGGAGGCTTCGCGCGTGACTTCGCTACCGCCGACGGCGAACGGGTCATGGTGGTTGCGCTTACCCGCAGGCACTTTGCCGACCTGGCCACGGCCACCGGGCTGACTGAGACGTTCGCCGAACTGGAACGGCTGCTGGACGCCGATTTCAGCCGGGATGGCGACCGCTACGCCCACCGGGAGGTTCTCGCCGCGCTGCTGGAGCCCTGGTTTTCCGGCCGTGACATCGCCGGGGTGGCACGCGGGCTTGAGGGAACCTCGGTCCTGTGGTCGAGATACCGCCGGTTCACCGAGGTGGCCGCCGAGGAGGCGCAGAGCGGCAACCCGCTGCTGCGCGAGATCAGCCAGCCCGGGGTGGGTGCCGTGCTCGCAGCGCGGTCACCGCTCGCCCAGGATGGCGTGGGCCCGGCCACTGCTGCCCCGGTCCTCGGGGCCGACACCGCTGAGGTGCTCGGCGAGTTGCTCGGCCTGTCGGCGGCGCAGACCCGGGAACTGGCGGCGCGCGGGGTGACCGGAGGCTCGCGGTGACCCGGGCCGACATGGCGGCCCGGCTGGCGGGATGGGCACCGGAGGCCACTGAGACCACCGAGACCATAGCCGCCGGGCCTGCGCTGGCGCTGGCCGGGATGCTGGACTGCGAGCCGCCGGTAACCCGGCCTGGCGACCCGATCCCGCCGTTGTGGCAATGGCTGTACTTCCTGGACCGGCCGGCCCAGCGAGAGCTGGGCCCTGATGGCCATCCGGCTGCCGGTCAGTTCATGCCACCGATTCCGGGACGGCGCCGGATGTACGCAGGCGGCCAGGTCAGTTACCAGGCGCCGCTCCGCTGCGGGGACCGGGTCACCCGGCGCAGCGAACTCGCAAACTGGACCGTCCGGGCTGGCCGCTCCGGGGAACTGCTGTTCGTTTCGGTACGGCACATTTTCACCCGCGGCCGCGAGATCCTCGCCACCGAGGAACAAGACCTTGTCTACCGGAGCGGGCCCGGGCCGGCCGGCCGGGCCGCCACAGCGCAGCCCGCCCCGGCGCAGCCCGCCGCTCCGGCGGCCTCATGGCATCTGCGGCTCATGGCTGACCCCGTACTTCTCTTCCGGTTCAGCGCGCTGACGTACAACTCCCACCGCATCCACTACGACACCGGGTACGCGACGGCGGTGGAAGGCCACCAGGGTCTCGTGGTGCATGGCCCGCTCCTCGCCTTGCTCTGCGCGGAACTGCCGCGCCGTCATCTTCCCGCCCGGCGGCTGTCCCGGTTCTCATTCCGGGCCCGGTCCCCGCTGTACTGCGGAGAGGAACTGGCCGTCTCGGGTGGTTTGCGCGGGGACGGCTGCACGCTGCGGGTATCCGCACCGGACGGAACTGAGGCGCTGACGGCCGAGGGGAACTTCGCGGCCTGACAGCTGTGGCCGCCCGGCGGCCTGACGGAAGGAGCCAAGAAATGTCCCTCATCGACACCGACGGCCTGACTGACGTCCAGGAAAACATCCTGGGCACGGTACGAGAGTTCGTGGAGGCCGAGATTCTGCCCGTGGCGACAGAACTCGACCACTCCGACACGTACCCGGACCGGATCGTGGCCGGCCTGAAGAAGCTGGGCGTGTTCGGCCTCACCATCGATCAGCGCTACGGGGGGCTGGGGGAATCCCTGCTGACCTATGCCCTGGTGGCGGAGGAAATCGCCCGGGGCTGGATGAGCATCTCGGGCGTGATCAACACCCACTTCATCGTCGCCTACCTGATCGGCAAGCACGGCACCGACGAGCAGAAGTCCGCTTTCCTCCCCGCCATGGCCACCGGCGAGATCAGGGGCGCCATATCGATGTCGGAGCCGGATCTCGGCTCAGACGTCGCGGCGATCAAGACGGCGGCCCGGCACGAGGGCGGTGACTACGTCATCACCGGCCAGAAAATGTGGCTGACCAATGGCGCGTCCGCGAACCTCGTCGCGCTGCTGGCCCGGACTGATGACGGCGCCGCCCGCCCGCATCTGGGCCTGACCGCCTTCCTGATCGAGAAGCAGTCCGGGTTCGGCGAAACACGCCCGGGACTGACGGTTCCCGGGAGGATCGACAAGATGGGTTACAAGGGCGTGGACACGACCGAGCTCATCCTGGATGGCTGCGCAGTTCCCGCGGACCGGGTGCTGGGCGCACTCCCCGGCCGCGGCTTCTACCAGATGATGGACGGGATCGAAGTGGGCCGGGTCAACGTGGCCGCCCGGGGCTGCGGTGTCGCCCAGCGTGCCTTCGAACTGGCCATCGCCTATGCACAGCAGCGCCGGACTTTCGGCAAGCCGATCGCCCAGCACCAGGCCATCGAGTTCAAGCTGGCCGAGATGGGCACGAAGGTGGTGGCCGCGCACCAGATGATGATCATGGCCGCGCGCCGCAAGGACGCAGGCGAGCAGAGCGACCTCGAAGCCGGAATGGCCAAGTACCTCGCCAGCGAGTACTGCAAAGAAGTCGTGGAAGATTCCCTGCGCATCCACGGAGGCTTCGGCTACTCGAAGGAATACGAAATCGAGCGCCTCTACCGCGACGCCCCGATGCTCCTGATCGGGGAAGGCACGGCGGAAATCCAGAAGATGATCATCGGCCGGCGCCTGCTGGAGAAGTACCGGAACTAGCCTGCCCGCCGTGGGGTATGTAACGCTCAGTAGCTGAAGCGGCAACTTGCCGGAGCCCCCCGCACCGGGAAGCGATCTGCCACGGTGTTGAACCGGCCGCGGCGGCGGTCGGGCCGCATCCGGGGACGCCCCCCGGTGGCTGTGACGAACGTCCAGGTCACTCGGCCGCTGCGACCGGGGCGGGCCGCTTCTTAGCCTCCTCGGCCTCCTTCTCGGCCCGCTCGGCGGCGTTGCCGGACACCCACTTGAGCAACGCCGGCAGGAGGATCGTCGGGAACACCAGCGGCAGGAGCAGCAACTGCAGCCAGTCCCAGAGCGTGTTTCCCTGGTAGCCCGTCCAGCTCCACCGCCAGGCGTAGCCGCCGATGAGGGTGACGATCCAGCCGACGGCCAGGAAGGCAATGACCCCTTTCTCGTGCACGCGCAGGGACCGGCCGGCCGCCGGCCAGGCTCGTACGCTGATCAGCGCAGCAGGCAGCACGATCAGCTCGAACCAGCTCCACAGCGTGTTGCCGGGAAAGCCGGTCCACGGGAGCGGGGACAGGTAGCCCGCCACCACGAATGCGGCAAAGGCCATGATGACGAGGGCGTAGACACCGCGCCTGGCCCGGCTCATGTGATCGGAGTGCTGGATCCAGATGGGCAAGGTGCCAAAGACCACCGGCAGCAGCAGGAGATGCAGCCAGTCCCAGAGCTGATCGTTGGCCGGGAACCCGGTCCACTGCCACTTCTGGACGTAGCCACCCCAGAGCGCCACCAGGGCGGCCACCACGAGCACGGTCGTGCCGTATTTCTTCACCCGCTCGTCCCGGATGAGCTTGCGCAGGGCGCCCTGGGAAGCGGCTTCGCCCGCGGCCGCCGCCCCGGCCGCACGGCCCGCCACGGCCTCGGGCGACGGAGCCCAGGGCAGCCCGAGCTCATCCAGCCTGGCCGCCAGCCGCTCATGCATCAGCGCACTGGCCACACTCGCGGCGTCAGCCTCGGCCCCAAACGCCGACGTGTCCAGCTGCCCGAGGGCGGTCAGGCCCAGAAGCTCGTCTGGCTCGACAGTGATGGTCAGGACAGCCACGCAGATCCCCCCGCCCGGACTCTCGTGATCTGAGAGCGATCATGACAGCGTGACGCAGCCAGCGGCGGATCCGCAAGGGTGATAGCCGTTCGCAGCCGGGTCGGCACGGCCGATTCCCTCCCGCCTCGCCGCGGGGGCTCCCTACCCGCCGTCCCTGCCTGGTCAACGGGCCAGGGTGCCGCCGTCTTAGGCTGTGGACCATGTCGCTATCCCCTGAAGCCCACGCCCCCCAGACGTCTGGCCGCCCCGAACTGGATGCGGTCCGCGGCCCCGTGACCTGGTCGCAGGTGGGCGCCTACGAGGACATCCGCCTGGAGGTCAGCGAGGACGGCATCGCCAAGGTGACGATCT
>Ga0182024_10007432_pt1 | contig 23611 bp, 19 predicted proteins | sample P32metaG_FD_120480 | JGI IMG/M metagenome (GOLD analysis project Ga0182024, IMG submission 120480) | Permafrost microbial communities from Stordalen Mire, Sweden - P3-2 metaG (Illumina Assembly) | ecosystem: Environmental > Terrestrial > Soil > Wetlands > Permafrost | place: Sweden: Stordalen... | reverse complement strand
TGGAAGCTCCTGAGCAGCCTGCTCCGGGAGGAGGCTGTGCACCGCGCGGGCGGTGTGGATGATGGAGTGCGGTGGCGACGGCGCGGAAGGGGGCGCAGAGGCAGACTGCGCGCCGGCCGTCACGCAGGCTGCGAGCAGCGCGATCAACGACACAAATTTGCGCCGCACCCGCATCGAATCCCTCCCCAAGGAGCTGGTCGTTCCAGCCTCATAAAATACTGCGGACCAGCATGCCCGCACGTATCCCCCGAAAGCTATAAGGCCATGAAAGTTATTGGCCATTATGCTCCCGAACTTGAGAGAAAAACACGTTACCAGCGTCCACGGGCGAAATTGGCCCTTCGATTGGCAGGGCTATGAATCGAAAGTGTTCATTCGCGATTGGTCGACCGACAGGGGGGACTGAAAGGCCTGGGGGAGAAACGGGAGAGAAGGACGATCTTACTTTTCCGTCAGCGCGGCAACCGGCACAAGCATGTCTTCCTTGCGCATCACAAGATTGGTGGCGTTGAGCGTGGCCAGCTCGAAGCCGTGGCCGTGGGTAATCGCATCCGTGGGGCAGGCCTCAACGCAGTAGCCGCAAAAAATGCAGCGGTTGTAGTCGATGTTGTAGACCTTGGCGAATCGCTCCGACGAGGAGATGCGATTCTCCGCAGTGTTTTCAGCGGCCTCGATGTAGATGCAGTTAGCGGGGCAGGCCGCTGCGCAGAGAAAGCAGGCCACGCATTTCTCCAGGCCATTCTCGTCGCGCTCCAGAACGTGTGCGCCACGGTAGCGCTGCTCAAAGACCGCGCCGCGGTTGGGGCCGGGACCGTCTGGATAATTTTCGACCTCTGTAGGCGCAAACATCTCGCGCAGCGTGATACTCATGCCCTTGGCGATGCCGGCAACGTTGCGCACGATCGACATGGGTCCAGTATACGATGTGGGTTGGGAGCCGATGATGAAGCATTCACTTGTATGTACCGCAATTTTTCTGTACACGCTCGGTTTGGGTACCGTTGCCGCGCAGGAGCAGCAACCATCGCCGATGCCAGCGGGCGCAATGAGCGAAACGCACAAGGCCGCGCCGCCGGCAGGGCCGCTGCAGATTTCGTTCGACGGCAAATCGGCAACATGGACGGCGGCTACACTCGCCACGCTGCCGCACACCACAGTCACTGTTCATAACGAGCACACGAAAGCTGACGAGACCTATTCCGGCGTGCCGCTGATTGCGCTGCTCACGCCGCTGGGAGTGACAGACAAACCGCGCGGCAAAGATCTGCGGCTTTACGTCGTGGCCGCAGGTTCTGACGGCTACGAGGTGGTCTACTCGATCGGCGAAGTGACTCCCGACGTGCACGATGCCACTGCGCTTGTGGCCGACACGGAGAATGGCGCGCCGATTAACGCTGATGGACCGCTGAAGTTGGTTGCGACAGGAGAAAAGCGCCCGGCGCGCTGGGTGAGAAATCTGGTTTCCGTCACGGTGCGCACTACGGAGTGAGGTCCGGCCGTCGGCGAGAGGCGCCGCTGTTTGGACTTCGAACGAATTAAGCCCAAAAAGCACGCACCCCAGGAGATTGCTGCCCCCTGAGGTGCGTCAGCCAATGAGACTATGCGCGAAGCTGAGCAGCTTTAGCGATGGCCGCCTCGGTTGCCGCCGCCGCCCGATCCGCCTGATCCATGTGATCCGGACCCGCTGCCGGACCCGCCGCCGGACCTCGAACTGTGATCGGCGGGAATCGGCCTGCTGACGGCCGGCGTGGCAGGCCGACCGTGATTCTGTGCCGCATATTGGCCGCGAACCCCGCCGTAGGTCTGCTCGTGTTGCACCTGCGTATTCATCCGCGGAGCAGTTGGCTCGTGTGCCGCCGCTCCCTCCGATGGCTGCGGACGATATTGCACGCCCGATCCGCCGCGGTAGCTGGGGCGCGAGTCATTGCCGGGCCGGTTGTTGTTGTAATTGTTGTTTCCGCGATTGCCGGAATTGTAATTTCCGCGATTTCCGGCGTTGTAGTTGTATGTGTTGTGGACCGTGCGCGCGTTGATGTGGTTGTACGCGCGGTTGTAGAAGAAGCGGCCGCCGTTCCAGTAGCCGCCCTCATAGCCGAAGCCCACGTAGCCGAAGCCGTAGTTGATGCCGCCGTAGAAGCCGATGTGCAAGCCCCAGTGGCCGGGATAGAAGAGGTAGCGGCCGCCGTAAAAGCCCCAATAGCCCGGTGTCCAAAGCGCGGCTGAATAGGGCGGCTCGACCCACGCTCCTGGCACCCAGTAGTAGCCCTCCGGTCCCCAGGCCCAGTAGCCGGGAGTCCAGATGTAGCCGTCAGCGGGCGCTGGGGGCTGATCATAGTCGGGAAGCGCCGGCGGAGCCTCCGTTGCCTGCTCGGTCGGCATCTCAGCGTAGCCTGAATCGTCGGGACCCTGACCTGGCGCACTCGACTGGTCGGGAGGCGGCGCTTCAGTTGTGTAGGAAGGTCCGCTGGGTGCCTGATTGACGGCAGCGGGATCTGGCCCTTGATCTGCCGGGTTTTGATCTGGGCCGCCCTGGTCAGGCGGCGGAGGTGCCTGGTCTTGAGCGCCCGCGACGGCGGCGCTGACGGTGGAGATCGGCGCGAAGTGGCCAGTTGTAACGAAGAATGCTACGGCCAGCGCGATTGAAATTCCAACAGAAATACGAGAGAGGTGTTTCATATCTACCTCCTGGGTTCGGGGGTGCCCGTGGTCACTCAGTCTAACGCGCCGCACTGACCATCGGCTATCGCCCTCGAATGAGTGAACACCATTTGGCGCAATTAGTGGCGGACGGAAGGACGGTGTGGACTTGCCGCGATTGTCGGCATGCGGCGTGGTGACGGGCGCGCCGATTCAGGCGTCATCCGCGGATTGCGCCGCGGATGCCCTGTGAACCGGAACTAATTAGGGCGCTTGTCTTTGTTCGGCGGAGCCCCTGCGTGCTGCTGCGGTTGCGGAGCAGCTTGGCGTTGCGGAGCCGCCGAATGTTGCTGTGGTTGTGGAGCTGCCTGACGCTGTGGCGCCGCTTGACGTTCCGGAGCTGCCGGTCGTTCTTGAGGTTGTGGCGCTGCCTGGCGCTGAGGTTGGGGAGCTATTTCGCGTTGAGGAGCAGCCTCACGGGTTTGCGGTTGTGGCGCAGCCTGGCGTTGCGGTTCCGCCTGGCGTTGCGGTTGCGGAGCTGTTTGGCGTTGTGGCGCTGCCTGCCTTTGCGGTTGCGGAGCCATCTCTCGTTGCGGCGCTGCCTGGCGTTGCGGCTGCGGTGCTGCTTCGCGTGGCTGCTGCTGCGGGGCTGTTTGGCGCTGCGGCGGTTGCTGATCCGCTGGATGCTGCACCGGTCGCTGATCCGGCTGCCGCGGTTGTGGTTGCGGCGCGGCCTCGCGCTGCGGTGAAGGCTGATATCCCTGACGCTGCGCTGGTTGTGGATTTGCCTCGCGTTGCGGCTGGGGCGCCCCCTCGCGCTGTGGTTGAGGCGCTCCCTGCCTTTGCGGTTGCGGAGCCATCTCACGTTGCCCCGGCTGCGGAGCCGCCTGCCGCTGCTGCTGTTGCTGTACTTCCCGATTGGTCGCCCGCAACGCAGGCGGAGCTTGTACATTTCTATCGGCTGCAAGAGGCTTGTCGACGGCCACTAGAGCGGGGCGGCCATGATTCGCATTGGCAAATTGGCCACGGTTGGTAGCGGCAGTGCGCTGATTCTGCTGTTGTGCCTGCATGGGCGCAGTGTGCGGCTGATGCATTGCCGCCAGCTCTGCAGGCCGCGCCGCAGCCCGGATACCGCCCGATCCTCCGTTGTAACTCACATGAGTGTTGTTGTTGTACGTTGCGACCGAGCGGTTATAGACGTTGCGCTCCACGCTGGTGTTGATGTTGTTGACGGAGCGGTTGTAGTTGAAGTGGCCTCCACCCCAATAGCCGCCCTCGTAGCCGTAGCCAACGTAGCCAAAGCCGTAATCAATCCCGCCATAGTAGCCGACGTACTGACCCCAGTATCCGGGGTAAAACCCGTAATGGTGATGTGAGTAGCCCCAGTAGCCGGGCGTCCAAAGCGCGCCCTCGTAAGGAGCCTCGACCCATGCGCCGGGCACCCAGAAATAACCATCCGGAGACCAGGCCCAATAGCCGGGCGTCCAGATGTAGTCGTCGCCGGGATCCTGCGGCTGGTCGTAGACGAGCAAAGCTGGAGGCGGCTGGTCAGCGGTATATTCCGGCTGCTCACCGTAACCCGGATCATAGGAAGATTGGTCGTACTGCGGACTTTGCTGGTAGTTGGGGCCACCTGAGTTGTCTGGAGCGGCGGGCAAGTTTGCTGCAGTGGGATCTGAGGATTGGTCCTGCGTGCCGGCTGCGTTATTATCCGCCTGAACGAGGGCTGGATCTTTGCGGCAGCCGGCGATCGAAAGTGCGATGGCCAGAGGAAGCAATGAAAATCGTGTAAGTCTAAAAAAGTGGTTCATTTTACCCCCATTTAGCTTTGATGCTATGGGACGCGCAGGGGGCAAAACTGGCCCCTTTTGATCATCTGACCATCGCGAGCTGTTTTAAATGCTGGCTGGTATCAATGGCGGACTGCGGAAGATGCAGATTTGCCGCGATTGTTGGCGGGCGGAGTCGTGACGGGTTTGCGTTCGGGCTCCGCGCTCAGCAGTTGCTGGCAGATGGCCGAATCCTGCCCGCGAGCGAGGTCCTGGACAACATTTTGCCCACGGCAAAGCTTCAGCTCCATGGCTTCGGCGTCGTCTCTGGTCAACTCTATGGTGCGCTCCATGCCAGTTTGCGGATCGACGTCGTAGCGAAAGAGTGTGTTGCTGGGAGGTTTCTGCTTGCCGTACTCGAAGTGGTTCCAGGTGGCCAGAAATGCGCGCCCGTCGGGTCCGGCCATCACGGCGTAGATCTGCGTCCAGTCGATTCCGCTCGCGCCGCTCGGCCCGGCGGCATTCCACACGAGAACTCCCTGCCCGCCACGCACCCACCGCGCTGCCCACATGTGGTGCGCGACGTCGTAATGAAGCGCAGTGAAATATGAACTGGCCGCGCAGTCGCGGCAGTTGTCGTAGAGAATGGTCAGATCTTCGGGCGCGCCATCGGCAAAGTGCTCCAGGTCAAACCAGCGCAGGTTGACGCCGGTGATCAGCGGCGCGACCACGTGGCTGGTAAGCGAGACATTCCAGATCGTGAAGGAGTCGTCGCCGGGCGGCGATTGCGGATTGGAGCGATCGGTAGTGACGACCAGCGCCGCATCGTAAACCAGGCCAATCTCGCGGATCGACGTCCATTTCTCAACCGCCAGCGAACGCGTAACCCAGGCAACAATGTTCTGGTCTTTGGGATCGTGAAAGTCCATCCAGCGAAAGTCGCCGGACGTTTGCTGCGCGCCAAGAGGAAGAACGAAAGCCAGCGCAGCGACAGCAACAATGAGGCGACTGGGGAGGTCAACCCGCATGGTTTTAGATATAGCAGAGCGGGGCGAGAAGAGGCACGGAGCGGATGCGCGGCGCGCATGGCCGACTCGGTTTATTTCTGCTGCGGCGCGGGCGCGGCCGGCGCAGCTTTGATGCGCTTCGCGAAATCCGGCGGAAGCGCGTCTTCAGCTGCAACGCTTGTCACAAGCGCATCCCAGCCGTCGTCGGCGCCGTGAAATTTGACGTATTTGTCTTTGCAATACGCCACCATGCTGGTCGCATCCTGCGGAATGGCAGCGGTCTGCGCCAGATGGATTGCCCGCGCGCAGTACCAGAAGCCATCGGCATCGAGTGGCGTTGATTCCAGATCCGCGACCGCAAGCTGGTAGGTGTCCTGCACGTTGGTGGGGTCCATTCCGTAGGCGCGCGTCAGCCACGTCTTCGCCTGGGAGTAGTTCTTCTGCTCAACCGCGCAAAATCCTTCCGCGCCGACAAAGATATCGTTGAGGAGTTTGCTCACCGTCACATAATCGCCCTCGGACATATCGGAAGGCTGCCGCCACATGGGCACCGCGAGCATTCCCCCTGAAGCATCTACGCACATCTCGTTGAGCGCGGCATTGTCGCCCTGCGCGGCGCTGATGCGATCGAGCGCGACCACAATGCCGAGCGCGCGAATATTGCCGGGGTCGGCCGCAAGCAGGCGCCTGGCTACTTTTGTCACATGGACTGAATCGCCTGCGGCCTGGTAAGACGCCATCTCCTGCTCCAGCGCATCGGCGAGGACCACGCTCTTTGGGTACTGCTGGACGAAGCCTTCAAGCGCCTCGGCTCGCGCTGTCGCGTCTTGCGTGCTGACTGCTGCGGTATAGGCGGCGTATTCGGCCGGATCCTGGATGGTCTTTTGGGCGGCGGGAGGCCGCTGCTGCGCATGAGCTGCGATTGCGTTTGCGGCGATGTTGACGGCCAGAATTAGGCCGAAAATAGCGAGCGAGCGCCGATTTGTATGCAAGTGGCAAAACACAAAGGAAGAGTAGCACAGGCGACGAGGCCGCTTCCCTTCACGCAGAATCTGCGTAAAGCGTGCGCACGTAGTCCACGGCGCGAGTGAAGCGCTCAATGAGGATTGGGGTTTGCGTGGAGTTTGTCATTTTTTGTATCGCATGCGGCAAATGCAGAACAAGAATTGCGGTAGCGGGCTACTTTGAATTCTTTGACCTGCGCATGAAGAGTGGCATTGTTCCGAAGACCAAAAAAGCTATCCAGCCAAGCAGGAAAGTTAGCCACATCAAAATAAAGATCGGGTCACCTACCCTTTCTGGCAGTCTGTCTAAGACCTGAGCAATTGCGCCGACCGGAGGAATCTCCCTTGCAGTCGCATTAGATGCGGTAAGCCACATAACCGTCCCGAGCCATAATAGTGCGCCAACCAGCATGGCGTAATTAGCCCGTTTCATGCTGCTCTTTCCGCCTCCTGCTCGTAGGACTCCCGGAGCGTCACGAGATCAATTTTGCCTGTTACCGAAAGTTACGTCTGTTTCTGCCCGCGTTTTGCTTGGCGTCACAGTCCCAGCTTCGCCCACATCGCGTCGACTTTGGCCTTCGTCGCGCGGTCCATTTCGATCATTGCCGGCCACGGGCGGTTGAATCCTTCAGCCTTCCACTTGCGCGTTGCATCGATCCCCATCTTCGACCCGTAGTTGGGCAGGCGGCTCGCGTGATCGAGCGAATCAACCGGACCGAGTGTGAACTGAATGTCGCGCTCGGGATCGATGTTGTTGGCCACGCGCAGCACCACCTCGCCGACGTTCTGCACATCGCAATCCTCATCGACCACGATGATGCACTTGGTAAACATGGCCTGGCCGAGCGACCAGATGGCGTTCATCACCTTGCGCGCCTGTCCCGGATAGCCTTTCTTGATCGACACGATCATCAGATTGTGGAAGACGGCTTCGACGGGCAGATGAATGTCGACCAGTTCCGGGATGGTCATCTTCATCGCGGGCAAAAAAATGCGCTCCACAGCTTTGCCCATCCACGCGTCCTCCATCGGCGGCTTGCCGACAATGGTCGCGGCGTAGATGGGATCTTTGCGATGGGTAATGCAAGTGACATGGAAGACTGGGTATTCGTCTTCGAGTGTGTAGAACCCCGTGTGGTCCCCGAAAGGGCCCTCGGCTCGCAGCTCGCCAAGTTCTACGTAGCCCTCGATCACGATCTCGGCGTGGGCTGGCACTTCAAGGTCAACGGTCTCGCACTTCACAATTTCAACTGGCTTGCCGCGCAAGAATCCCGCAATCAAAAACTCTTCAACCTCGGGCGGCGCAGGCACGATTGCCGCGAAGGTCGTGGCCGGATCGGTGCCGATGGCGACGGCAACTTCAAGCCGAGAGCCTTTCAATTTGCCGAGTGAGATTTGGGGCATTCCGCCGATTGCGCCCTCAGGAATGTTGACTGCCCCGCCGGCCGACTCGGCCATCATCGCGACGCGCGCGCTGGAAGCACTGAGCGCCGGGTCGGCTTCGACTCCGGCTGCTGCTGCGTTGCGCAGTGCCTCGCGGTAGTGCTCTGCGGCAACTTTCTGCCGCTGCCAGTGCATGCCCGTGGTCTGGCCGTCGTAGACCTGCATGCGATACATGCCGATGTTGCGCTTTCCAGTTTTCGGATCGCGCGTGTGAACGCAGGGCAATGTGATGAATCGCCCGCCATCATGCGGCCAGCATTTAAGAATCGGGAAATAGCTAAGGTCGAAGTCCTTGAGCCGAATCACCTCTTTGCACGGCGCGTCCTTGGCGCTCACGGTTTTGGGAAAGGCGCTGGTGAGTGCACCAAGCTGCGGCAGCATCTTGAGCTTGTCAAACAGGCCTTCGGGAGCCTTCACATTCATCAGTCCCGTAATGCGCTCGGCGATCTCATCGAGACGATCAACGCCGAGCGCGAGCGCCATGCGCCGTTCCGAGCCAAACTGATTGATGAGGACCTTGTGGCCAGGATGGCCCTTCACGTTTTCAAACAGCAGTGCTGGTCCGCCGGGCGCGTATTTATTTCTTGTCGCGTTTGCCCCATCCTTTTCGCGCTCTTCGCGGAAAGGATGCGAGGGCGACCCAATCTTCGACACGCGATCCGTGATCTCGGTAATTTCAAGATCCGGCGAAACCTCTTCGCGGATACGCTTGAGCTCGCCGTGTTTTTCCAGCGTCTTGATCCAGTCGCGCAGATCGTCGTAGGCCAAAGTCGTGCTCCCGGGCGGCGAAGGCCGCCTTCAACCCTTTAGCTTATAGCGTCGCGGCCTTCTTCGCGCGAGCGAACGGTTTACCGCGCGGGAACGAATTGTTTGGCGGGGTGGCGTTCGTCGTCAGCTGGCAGGCTCGATGGTGGCAACGAGCGTTTGGACCGGCGGAATCGCATCCATGGGATAGCCGAGACGTTTCCACTCATCGAAGCCGCCTCGCAACGGGCGCACGCGCTCGATTCCCAGCTTGTGCAGCTGCATTGCGGTCTTGGCCGCGGTGGCCTCGCTGGGGCAGGTGCAGTAGAGCACCACGTCACGGTCGCGTGGAATCTCGTGTTGGCGCTCGGCAAGGGAGTCGGGCGAGAAGTGCACAGCTCCGGGCAGCTTGAACGGATCGGGCAACAACTCAAGCGGATGGCGCAGATCGATGATGCAGACCACCTCGCCTGCGTCGAGTTGCTTCTTTAATTCTTCGGGCTCAAGACGCGATGCGACCAGGCTTTTCAGTACCATCTGCCGGCGAATCAGGCGGGCAATGAAGAATGCTATGACGCCAAGAATCAGCAGAGCGCCGGAGAAGCGGCCGGCCCAGTCGAGAACGTAGGTATTGCGCTTGAGCAGGTCGCCAAAGAATCTACCGCCGGTGAGCAGCACGCCTACCCACAGCATCGCGCCGATGCCGTCATAGAGCAGAAACTCGCCGAAGCCCATTCCATTTTGCCCAGCGACCGGAGGCGCCAGCGTGGACAGGCCAGGAACGAACTTCGCGAACATGAGCATCGTTCCGCGGCGGCGGCCAAAGGAATCCTGGGTGCGGCGAACGCAGGTGGTTGGCTCGAGCGAAAGTTTGCAGAGCAAACGCAGCACGCGATGGCCCTGCGTGCGCCCGAAGAAGAACCAGACGCTATCTGCGGTGATCGCCGCAGCCACTGCTACTGCGAAGGCGAGGGGGAAACTGATCTGCTTCTCGGCGGAGAGCGCTCCAGCTGCCAGGAGCACTGGCGCCGACGGCAGTGGAATTCCGAGCTGCTCCACCAGCACCCAGGCAAAGATGAGCAGATAGCCGTATACGAGGAGAACGTCGGTCGGAAGCGCCATGGCAGAACCTGAGTTTCTGAGATCGAGTTCATCAGGTCGCTCGTCTGCGCGGATTCATCGCGGCGAAAGCGGCCTCACCCTATGAGATGAATCTTAACGAAGTTGGCTTCAAGGAATGAGAAAAAACTGCCGAAGCTGGGTCAGGAGGGTTTCGCCTGCGCCGAAACGACCTGTTTACCAGAGACCACCTGCTCAATCGTCCAGTCGACCCAGGCGGCCTGCTCCGCCGGACACGCGAGGCGGGTTGGGTCGTTGGCGAGGACGGCGTCGACAAAGTTCTCGACAATGGGAAAGTGGAGGTTGGCATGGGGCGGCAAAAGCTCGGTCCGAGAAACGGCGGTATTAGTCACGCGCAGCTCGGGACCGACCCACAACTCGGGCCCGTTAAGGGGATCGAGGTTGATTTCGCCGTCCTCTCCGATGACCCGGAATTGATCGCGGGCCACGCGCGAATTCCAGCGCACGTCGATGACTGCGTGGACACCGCCTGAGAAACCCATCAATACGGTCGCGGAATCTTCGACTTCGATGCGATGGACGGCGTTCGACACAAGACCAAAAGCGCGCTCCGGCTTGCCGAAGAGAAAATTCATAGCGTCAATGCGATGCGAGGCAATGTCGTAGAGCGGGCCGCCACCAGAAAGCGCGGGATCGGCGAGCCACTCACGGCCTGCAATTTCAAACCAGCTGTGGCAATTAGCCTCAGCCAGCAGAGGCCTGCCGATTGCCCCTTCGGCAATGAGCTGTTTGGCCCGGATCAGTTTGGGATATAGTCTGCGGTAATACGAAACGCCGAAGAGGCGACCGGATGCGCGGCCCTCGGCGACCATGAACTCGGCTTCGGCAAAATTCATGGCCATCGGCTTCTCGCAGAGCACGTGCTTGCGTGCGAGCAGCGCTGCGGTTGCGGCAGTCGCATGCAAGGCAACCGGCAATGCGATATAAACGGCGTCGACGGCCGGGTCGGCAACGGCTTCCTCCATGCTGGCCCACGTCCGCGCGCCGGGATACGCTGCGGCCTTCGCGGGAGTGCGCGTGACAAATCCGTAAAGTGTGCTGCGCGGCTCAGCTTGAATGGCAGGAATGACGCGCTTGCGCGCGATGTCTCCGATGCCGGCTACGACCCAGTTGACAGTGTTCATGCTTTCGCAAGGATAAATCCGAGCAACGCCGTGCGCGCGAAAAAGCCGCCCTGGCCTTCCCAGCGGCGGCTCAAGTGCGATCAGAATTTCGGAAGGTTGCGGTGCTACTGCTGAGGAGCTGCAGCGTCGGACGTGGGCAGTGACCGGGGAGCGGCGATTGGCGCCTGCGCACCAGCCACGCCGGATTGCGCTTCCTGGTTTGTTCCGCCAAAGTAATCGTGATCCCAGAGATTCGCGTAAAACGCGCCTGTAAGCTCAGCAGCGCGCGGGCCAAATGTGGCCCTTCCACCTTCGAGAAAGAAGACAGTCACCAGGCCGCCCTGCGGCGACTGAGAATAAGCGGCGAACCAACCGAAGCGGGTTCCGTCGTTAGAGCAGGTCCCGGTCTTGCCGAAGATCGGCAGCTCACGGAAGTTAGCGCGCAGCCGGCGCGCAGTTCCATACTCAACCGCACCGGCCATGCCGTCTTCCAGGTCGGGAACGTAACGCGCAAGATCGAGCGTGCGCTTGACTCTAGGCTGGAACGATGCAACCTCTTCCGAGGTGGTGGGATGCTGCAGGTAGTAGAGGGTTCCGCCGTTCGCGATCGCTGCGACGAACGCGCCCAGTTGCAGCGGAGTGACGGAGACGCCCTGCCCGAAGCTGCACATGCGAGCCACGCCGCCTTCAGCTTCCGAAATCGGCTGATCAGGATAGACGCCCAACTGCTCGCCGGGAATGTTGTAGCCAGCCAGCTCGCCGAGACCGAACTGCGTGGCGTAGTGGCGCACGCGCTCGAAGCCCAGCTCGCGGCCCAGTTCTTCAAAGTAGAGGTTGTTGCTCTTGGCCAGCGCCTGGGTCATGTTCATGCGGAAGCCGGGGAGCTGCACCATTGTGTCGCTCGTGACCAGCGATTCAGAAAGTGCGGCAAGCGCAACGGTGAGCTTAATGGTTGAGCAGGGCTCAGCTCCGGGCGAAAGCGCAAGCTTCTGGTTGACCATGGCAAGAATGCGGCCGTTGGCGGGATTGATCACCACCGCAGTACCGTTCATGTCGCCCAGGGCATCGATCGCGGCCTGGCGAACGACAGGATCCTCGCCGGCAGTGTCGTCTCCCGCGCCATTCTCGCCTTGAATAAATGAATTGGCCGTGAAGCGCTCGTAATAATGATGGCGTCGATGATAGGAAGCGGTGCGCAGCGTCGCTGTCGAAGAAGTGAGCCGCGTGGCCGTGGTGTGGCCGGCAGGTCTATAAGTGGACCGGTATCCAGCCCGGTATGCGGCTGTGTGACGTGTAGAGGTCTGCAACGTGGTGGTTCTGGATGTGGACGCGTGATAACCGCTGGAATAACTTGCCGACTTGCTCGTCGCCGATTTGCTCGTCGTGGCGCGGCGCGAGCTCGAGAGGTGCGACAGATACCTGGATTTGGAATGGTGCAGAGTTTGCGGCGCATCCAGTGCCGCGGCGCTCGCGGCGCCGACGCCCAGAATGATAAAGACAATATGAATAGGCCCAACGCGAAACAGCTTCATCCAGTCAACAACCTCTCAGCACTTGGATATCTTGCCGCGCGTTCGCCCTCGGACGCCGCACTTCGCACTTCTAACCCGTGCTTCTAACCTTTGACGCCCTGTCGTGCTCTTCGTAGGCCCGTCGTGCCTTCCTTATCGGCCTCCAGGAGAGGGAGATAAGGAAAACTGCAACAAAAAGAAAGATGCAGCAACAGGCTCCTTGATCCCAAACTTAATCGCAAAAGCCTGATCGCAAAATCTGCCGCCGAACGGGTTCTTGATGCCGGCAAAATGGCCTCGGAGACAGTAGTGTCCCTCGACTGGCATGAGCGACCCATACAACTTTCGGGGGCGGTGTCTTTACTATACCCGTTTTTCCACAGATTTGGAACCCTCCCCGAACGTCAGCCGCCAGCCAGATGCAGTTGATTCGATGGATCTTCTAGAACTTTAGCCGCCGCAGAAACGTGGGCACATCCAGGTCGCGTTCAGGCTGTTCAGCCGGGCCAGCAAACATCGCCGCCCCAGCCTCAGTGCCGGGCTCAGCCGCACCGCGTGGAGTCGCAGCGAAGTCCCCTGCGTAGTCGCGGTGCTGTAACTCGGCCTCAGAAGCCGATGAGTCGTCACCTAAATGCGTCCGGGGCGACGTTGCGCTGTCAGCGTCCGACGCAAACCCCATTGAGTGCCCCGTTCCTTCCTTCGCGGTGGCGGAAGCAACCGTGACCGTGGTGGACACTCCCGGCGCAGCGGCTGAAAAGACGAACCCGTCGGCGGCGTTTTCCGGATCCGAATCGTCTTCTTCGCTCATGAATCGCGCGGGCCGTGCGACAGTTTCCGGCTCGCTCTCGCGCATCCAGTTTCCGGGCGCGACCACTGGCACCGAAACCACGGGCGTCTCCTCCACATTCAGCATGCGTGCGCGGCGTTCGGGCATCTGGTCGCGGAAGCCGGTAGCGATGACAGTGATCTTGACGTCTTCGCCCATCTTCTCGTCGAGCACCGCGCCAAAGATTATGTTGGCGTCTTCGTGCGCGGCCGACTCGATCAGCGACGAAGCCTCGTTGACCTCAGAGAGCTTGAGCGAACTCGATCCCGTGATGTTGATCAGGATTCCGCGCGCGCCGTCGATGGCGCCCGCCTCGAGCATCGGCGACGCCATGGCCGCCTGCGCTGCTTCAATGGCGCGGTTTGAGCCCGAGCGCACGGCCGTGCCCATCACCGCATGGCCCATGCCGGCCATGGTCGTTTTCACGTCGGCAAAGTCACGGTTGATGATGCCGGGAATCGTGATGATGTCGCTGATGCCCTGCACTCCCTGGCGCAGCACGTCGTCAGCGATGCGGAAGCTCTCAAAGAAGCCTGCATCCTTGGCTACGGCTAGCAGCTTCTCGTTGGGGATCACGATCATCGTGTCCACGCTGTCAAGCAGTTCACTCAGTCCGCGCTCGGCCTGCATCAGGCGGCGCTTGCCCTCGAAGGCAAATGGCTTGGTGACCACGGCGACGGTGAGGATGCCCATCTCGCTGGCCAGTGACGCGATCACCGGCGCGGCGCCAGTGCCGGTACCTCCGCCGAGGCCGGCGGTAACAAACACCATGTCGGCGCCTTCGATCGCTTCAATGATTTTCTCCGAGTCTTCAAGAGCAGCGCGACGGCCAACATCGGGATTGGAGCCGGCGCCAAGACCCGAGGTGAGGCGAACGCCCAGTTGCAGCTTGACTGATGCCTGCGAAAGCTTGAGCGCCTGCACATCCGTATTCGCGGCGACAAACTCCACGCCCTCCATGTGGGCCTGGATCATGCGGTTGACAGCGTTGCTGCCGCCGCCGCCGACGCCGACGACCTTGATGCGCGCTCCACGCACAACCTCGTCGTGGAATTGAATGCGCATCTCACCGGCTTCATCGCGCGTCTCTCGGGCTACGTTAATTGGCTGTTCCATGCGGGCTTTGCTCTCCTCGACTCTGATCTGCTTCTTCACCGTTTTCCACCTCGTTGCATCCGCGATTTACTTGCCCTCTGTTTCTTGCTCCCCGTCTTGCGTTTTCTCGTTCCCTCGTTCCCTTGGTCCCTGCCTTTAAAAACTCGATGCAAACATGGCGCGTAACTTGTCGCGCAAACTGCTGTTGCTATCTTCGGCCGCGCGCGTCGTTCGAGTGCGATGCGCGTAAAGTACCATTCCGATGCTCACGGCCCAGGCTGGATGAATCAGATCCTGCGGCATATGCGACAGTCGCACCGGTAAACCCGCGCGCGCCGGAACGCGCAACTGGCTCTCGGTAACATCAAGCATGCCGGGCAACATGGAGCCGCCACCGGTAAGAACGCAGCCAGCGCCCAGAGCATCCATGACGCCGCCATAGCGCAGGCTCTCTTTCACGTAGTACATGAGCTCACGCGCGCGTGGCTCCAGAATCTCCGCCATGGTGCGCAACAGCAACGTAGCCGGCGCGCCTTGTGGTGTGGTGATTTCGACTTCCGCAAGCTGCGGAACAGCGGTCACGACCGCATTGCCATATTGGCGTTTGAGCTCTTCAGCCTGCGCCAATGGCAATTGCAATCCGATCGCAAGATCGCTGGAGAAGTGCGCTCCGCCGATCGGGACAGATGCCGTGTAGGCAACTGCGCCCTCGAAGAAGACGGCAAGATCAGTGGAATGGGCGCCGATGTCGAGCACGCACACGCCCAACTCGCGCTCGTCGGCTGAGAGCGTGCACTCGGCCGCGGCGAGCGATTCGAGCACCGCTTCCGAAACTTCCAGCCCAGCGCGGTTTGCGCAGGTGACTGTGCTCTGCATTGCACCGCCGCCGCAGGTGGCAATGTGCAACTCGACTTCAAGCCGTGCGCCCACCATGCCCACGGGATCGAAGATGCCGGGCTGCTCGTCGAGAATGAACTGGCGCGGAAGCAGATGAAGAATCTCGCGGTCCGCGGGCAGCTCGATGGCGCGGGCGCGGCCGATAGCAGCGCGCACGTCCTCGCCGGTAATCTCGCGCATTCCGCGGCTCAACTGGAATCCGCCGTTGGTATTCACGCCGCGAATATGGGGTCCGCCGATGCCGACGGCGCACTCGTCAATGTTGGCGCGGGCTACACGCTCGGCCTGCTCATTAGCCGCGCGTACCGCCTTGGCCGCGGGCGCAAGTTCCGCAATCAATCCCTTGCGCATTCCCGCCGATTGCGCCACGCCGTGCCCGCGATAGCGCAACACATTTTCGTTCACATCGGCGGCCAGAACGCGCGTCCATGCGCTGCCGATATCGAGCACCACGATCAGGTTGTCCTGCTTCTGGCCCATGGTTGCTCACCCACCCTGTGTGATTGTCGCGGCTGAGACCTGCGGAGAGCGGCTTTTGCTTCCCTGCGTGGCCGTCGCCGGACGCGTTGTCGTGATTGCGTGATTTGTTGAGGCTGAGTTCCGCCCTGCGATTTTCTGATTTGCGGTCTTCTGATTTGCAGCGCTCTGATTTTTTGTGCTCTGATTCTTGGCGCCCAGATTCTTCGTGCCTGGATTTTTCGTGCCCTGATTCTTCGAGGGTGGCGCCGCCGCTCGATTTTGCGGAGTCACATGCTTGCTGTTCGGCGTTGGCTTGCCTTTTTTCGCCGCGGAGTTTTTTGTTGCTGAACTTTTGGAAGTCGAGCTTTTTGGGCCGGATTTTTTCGGCGCGGGAGTTTTTGGCCCCAAATCCTTCGGTGTCGACCCACCGGCCAGCGGCGCAGCGGCAGAAGGCTTCGTCTGCAAAATCATTGTTCCGTCGCCAGCGTCGGCGCCGCCACCCGAGGTCTCCGCAGTTTCTTTGCCCGAAGCCATCTGCAGCACCACCTGGTTGTCGTAACGCAGATCCACGGCCGCGAGATGCGGATATTGCTGCCGCCACTCCGCGATGTGCGCCTGGAAGCGCTCATAGCGCTCCAAGAAATGATCCTCGCCAAAGTGCGCCAGAATGTCCGCGCCCTGCTCCGGCATTAGCACGCGCGCATCTTCAGGATCGGTGAGGTCAATCTCGGAAATCTGCTCGGAGTTGTGTCTTCCGTCAGCGTCCAGCTCCGCCATCATGCGCAGGTAGACATCCACTCGCGCCTTGCGCGAGTCGGCCGGATCACCGGGATCGATGCCCGTCAGCACGGGGAAGGAGTAGTGATGCTTTGCCATCGTGGCCGGCGCCATGCTGAGCAAAACGCCATTTGAGTCGACAAGTCCGATTTGTTCGCCGTGCCGTGTAAACGCAACCGGCTGCCGCTCCACCACTGCGACGCGAATCTGATCGGGCAACAAGCGCATCACCGTCGCGTGCTCGACCCAGGGAATCTGCTCAAGCTGGCGGCGTCTCTGATCGATGGGAACGAAAAAGACGTTGCGGCCAATGTCTTCGCCGAAGACGGGCAGCATCTCCGAACGGCTGACTTCGGTGAGGCCTGTGGCTTGAATATCTTCGCTGCCCGCAATGCGGAAGCGCGCGTCGCGTTCGAGAGAGCGGCGCGTCATAAGGCAAGCGGCCGTAAAGGCAAAAAGCACAAGCAGCGCGCCAGCGGAGAGAACTACGCGGCCCGCCGTACTTGCCGGCCTCCACCAGGGGCGCTTCGATGCGCCAAAACGATCGGAACTGGGACGCAGAACGCCGTCGCTATCGGGGTCGTCAAACTCAAGCGGCATTCCCGGCCCGCGCCTGCCTTTCGTTCCGAGACGGAACTGCCCAGCTAAAGGAGAGTCATCCCGTGAGCGCCGCGCGCGAATCTCCGTGGGCGGGTCGTCTTCCCATAAAGTGGGCCGGTTTGTCGTATTTCCTTGATTCGCCAAGTGATTTGCCACGCCCGAGCAGCGTCGTGAGCGCTACCAGATTTCACTATAGCCCGCACTGAGTTGTGAGTTTTCAGTGAGATGAGCGGGGGTATCCGTGAGGTTACGGGGCGGTGTGGAAAACCGGACATCGAACGCGAAAGGCCAGAGGGACGAAGGTCGGAGAACGGAGCTTGCGGGTCGAAAACTTCTCCTTAGCGCGGTTCTTCCAACATCGCCAGTATCTGCGGGGCGAGCTGGCTTACGCTGCCTGCGCCGAGCGTGAGAATCAAGTCGCCTTCGCGCGTTACGCCAGCGATTGCGCAAACTGCGGCGGCAAAATCCGGCGCAAACTCCACACGCGGACCTTGAATGAGTTCGGCAAGCCGCTCCGCCGTCACGCCGGGAATCGGTTCCTCGCTGGCTGCATAGATCGGCAGAACAATTACCGTGTCGGCGCCGCTAAACGCGATCGAGAATTCGGCCATCAGGTCCGCGGTGCGCGAGTACCGGTGCGGCTGAAAGACCACATGAACGCGGCCACGCGAGCACTCTCTAGCCGCGGCGAGCGTGGCGCGAATCTCAGTCGGATGATGGCCGTAGTCATCGATCACCGTGACGCCGCGCGCCGTTCCGCGCTGCTGGAAGCGCCGATCGACGCCGCGAAAGTTGGTTAGACCCTCGGCAATCTTTTCCGGCGGCATTCCCAGTTGTCGTCCGATAGCGACGGCCGCAGTCGCATTCAACACATTGTGCCGGCCCGGAACGTGCAGCTCGAATGGGCCGAGAGTCCCCGCCGACGTGTGCACTTGAAAGCGCGAGTAAGTGCTTCCCTGCCCTGCCCCCGAATCAAGTTGGGCGCTGCGCGTTTGCTCCGGCGCGCTTGGCACTTTTCCAAAATCGCCCAGCTCCAGCCGATAGTCGGCCTCGGCAGCGACGCCGTAGGTAAAAACGCGTCGCCGCACGCGCGGCAGAATTCCCTTGAGCAGCGGATTGTCGATGCAGGCCGTGATTGCGCCGTAGAACGGCACGCGATCCATAAAGTCCACAAAGGCTCGCTCCACGTCGGCCATATCGCGATAGCAATCCATGTGCTCGCGGTCGAGATTGGTGACGACTGCGAGAATCGGCGACAGCTTGAGGAATGAGCGGTCGCTTTCGTCGGCCTCGGCCACGAGGTACTGCGTTGTGCCGAGACGCGCATTCGAGCCGAGTGCGTCGACGCGGCCTCCCACAACTACAGTTGGATCGAGGCCGCCTGCCGCCAGCACCGCGGCCACCATCGATGTGGTTGTGGTCTTGCCGTGCATGCCGGCGATGGCGATGCCATATTTGAGCCGCATCAGCTCGGCCAGCATCTCGGCCCGCTGAATCACGGGAATCTTGCGCGCATGCGCCTCGAGCACTTCGGGATTATTGCTGTGCACCGCGGAACTGGTCACGACCACCGTTGCGCCGGCAACGTTGGCTGCGGTGTGACCTTCGTAAATTGCCGCGCCCAGTTGCGCCAGTCGGTCAGTGACTGCGCTGCGCTTGAGATCGGAGCCAGAGACCTTGATTCCCAGGTTGAGCATGATCTCGGCAATGCCGCTCATGCCAATGCCGCCGATTCCGATGAAGTGCGCGTGCTGAGCTGTGGCGAACATGGTGGTGAAGCATCAGGGTAGCAGAGGAAAGAGATCAGAGAACAGCGATCAGAGACCAGATTCCCGCAACTCTAACGCGGGTTCGCGAGAGACAGGCGCGTGGCGTCGTCTGAAGTTGGCTACAGCGATGGAAACCGATCTCTGATCTCTGCCCCCTGATCTCTGTTCAAGGCAGCGCGTACTCGAAGTCGTAGAAGTGCTCGCGATTCTCGATGCGAATCGTGAATTTGCCTTCGATGCCGGCCAGCTCGCCTGTTCCCGAACCCGGCACCGTGATTACCTGCATGTTGGGGCCGCGGCCATCCATCGTGGCAAAGTGCTGCAGAGCGAAGCTTCCTTGTTTGCCGTTTAGCGTGCCGGTCACGAATTCGATTGCCACGTATCCCGCCAGGCCCTTCTTCGGATCGCCGCTAGTGAACATCTCGCCTTTAGTTGTCGCTTCCAGGTCGCCATGGATGGTTTTGTTGATGGAGAAGCGCCCGATTCCCTCAGCGGGCGCGGGTGAAAGCGGACGAACGTCGACGGTGAAGCTACCTTGAGCGTGATTCATCGGATTCTCCTTTTCGCCAGGCAATCGGGCGGTGTACGGCGTGCGCTGACTTTCCAGCACAATGTTGCAGCAGTTATCAGCAGTATCGTTCGTTTTTTCAGAATATCGCGACAGCCTCAAGAGTGCGTTTACAGACAGAAAAGCAAGCGCCATCAACACGAACGCACCGAAAAGTTGCGGCCATTTATTTTCTCTGGCACCCGCAACCTTCCGCCTGCGTAGTGTTTGCATGTGCAGAACCGGCGAGCCAAATGGGGCGGCAAAAAATAAGCCCCAGGGTGATGGCGAGCCGGACGGGAATCGGAGCGGACACGAAAAACGGCCCGCATGGAATGGAGGGATTATGAACAGCATGAAAAAGTTCTTTTTAGCAGCGGCATTGGCAGTGGGAGCGCTGGCCATGAGCGCAGCGCCCGCTCAGGCAGCTCGCGTTGGCGTTTATTTCGGCGCACGCGCGGTCGCAATTCCAGCATGCCCTGGACCGGGTTATGCATGGGTCAGCGGCTACTGGAATAGCGGCTACTGGGTGCCCGGCTATTGGAACTTCGTCGGTGTCCGCGTCGGCGGCCCGGTATTTCGCGGCGGCATCGTAGTCGGTCGCGGACCGGTCCTCCATGATCGCGGTTTCGCCCGGCATTTTGACGGCGGCGTTCGCTTCCGCCGGTAACCCTCACTTTCGCGGGTAGCTTCTAACTTTCGCAGGTAGCTCCGCCTTCTGCTGCCTGCTCAATGCGGCCTCTCCAAACTTGGAGGGGCCGTCTTTTTAGGCCATTTTGCTGTTTGAAGCATCTTAATAGTGTGTTGTGTGACTGGCGTGGTAACCAGCCTGGAATGAGCCGAAACACCAGCCCCAGTGATCGCGGCGGGACGGAAGTGCAAAAGATTGTTGCCTTTTATTGCGGGGGTAATTGATGCTTTCTAAGAACCGCAACAAAAGGGCGAAAGTTGTGTTAGAGGAACTGAAGGCCGGCTAGAAGATGAAATGACAGAGGCCGGGAAGTGCTAAGACCGGAGATGGCTCCGGGATCCGATCCGGGAAAGACGAGGACGGTGCAGCACAAGGAGGATTTCATGAAGAAGCTCTGGTTAGTTGTGTTGGCAATGCTTGTTGTTCTTCCGTTCGCCGCTGTACCCGCGAGCGCCCAGGTCGATGTTGGCGTCGGCGTTGGGCCGGCAGTCGTGGCTCCTGACTACGCTTACGCCGGTCCCCCGGATTGCGAGTGGGGCTACTACAACTATTACCCGTACGCCTGCGCTCCTTACGGCTATTACGGGCCTAACTGGTTTTACAGCGGCCTGTTTATCGGCGCCGGTCCCTGGTATCACTGGGGCTTCTACGGTCACCCGGGCTACTACGGGCGCGGCGGCTTCGGCTATCGCGGCGGATACGGCTACGGTCGTGGCGGATATGGATATCGCGGCGGCTATGCCGGTCGCGGCTATGTGGGCGGCGGACGAGGCTACGTAGGTGGCGGCGGTCGCGGATACGTAGGCGGCGGTGGTCGCGGATACTCCGGTGGCGGCGTTGCGCACAGTTATAGTGGCGGTGGCGGCTACCACGGTGGCGGAGGCGGTGGCGGCTACCATGGTGGAGGCGGCGGCGGTCACCGGTAATTCCGGCTTACGGCGGAAGATTGAAGTTCCGCTGATTCATAAAAAAGCCCGCTTGCTTCGGCAAGCGGGCTTTTCTCGGTCGGCTTGCGGGGCCGAGAGAGCAAGGAAGCCGCGAAAGTGATTGGGAAACACCACGCGACGACCGTGCCGCCTACAAGCGTGGTCCCAAGTCGACTCAATTCCCATTCAGTTGGCGGTGATATTCAAGTTCGTCGAAATATCCCTTCGATTCGCTAACCAAACCGTTTTCTCCAAGCTTCCATTCCTCGTATCCGCTAATCCGAACTCGCTTGCCGGCACCTCCTGGCCCGGTGTTTGTTCCAACCAGAGTCCAGCAAAAGACTGCGCCGCCTTGGCACGCACGTACTTCGTCCATAGAAACAACCATGTCGGGGAACGCAGTCATGAACGATTGCGCCGCCGCCGTTATTGCCGCTCTCCCGATGGAAGGCGGCCCCGCATTGATCTGAAGTGAGCCCCCTTCCCCGTAAAAAGCCGCCACGCTTGCGGCGTTCGCGCTGCACCACGCAACCGCGTACCTGGTTCCAAAAACCTTTAGTTCCGCGATGTCCATCGCCATCCCATTACTCAAGACTCGTCAACCCGCTAACTTCGCTGCTTTTCCGCAAGCTCAGCAAGCCGGTCGGCGATGCGCTCTGCAGCGCCCGGATGCGCCTGCGTGCGCGCGGCAGCAGCCATCGCAGCCAGCCGCTCAGGATCGGAGAGCAAACCGGCAAGAGTCCCGAGCAGCTTGTCAGGAATATCCAGATCTTTTTCTTCAAGCATCACGGCGGCGCCAGCCGTCGCCATGGCTTCAGCATTGCGGCATTGGTGCTCGTCGGTCGCCGCGGCAAACGGAACCAGCAGCGCGGGCTTGCCGGCCGCGGCCTCTTCGGCCACGGTGGTTGCGCCGCTGCGCGACATGATCAGGTGCGCCCGTTCGAACTCCGCTGCCATTTTGTCGACGAATGGCCGCACCTGCCAGCGCGCGGGGTCTGCTCCGCTCGCTGCGTAAGCGGCTTGAGTGGTTTCAAAGTTGCGCAACCCGCTCTGGTGCAGGACGGTGAGGCAGGGAACCGCATCGAGCAGGGACTTGATGATCTGCGGCAAATGCGTATTGAATATGCGCGCGCCCTGCGATCCGCCGAAGATAAGCAGATGCGGCGGCCCGGTGGGCGCGGCAAGACTGAAGAATTCAGGCCGCACGGGAACGCCAGTGACTTCAGCATTGCGGAACCATTTTGCCGCAGCGGGAAAGTTGATGGCCGCCGCCTGCACACGCTTGCCCACCAGCCGGTTGGCCAGGCCCGGCATCGCGTTCGGTTCATACGCCATGGTGGGAATCTTGAGACGCAGCGCGGCGAACATCGCAGGACCGGATGCGTAGCCGCCCACGCCGAGGACTGCGCCGGGCTGGAAATCGCGGACCAGTTTTTTGCAGTCGCCGATGCTGCGCGGCAGTTGCAGCAGAGTGCGAATCCGCGTCATGAGCGAGACGCTTTTCAGTGGGCCGACATCGATGAGCTTGAGCGGAAATCCGGCTTCAGGAACCAAGCGCGATTCCAAACCGCGCGCGGTGCCGACCATCAGGACTTCAGCCCCGTGTCGCTCGACCAGCGCGCGCGCCACGGCCAGCGCGGGAATGATATGTCCGCCCGTGCCGCCGCCGGCAATAAGAATTCGCAAAGTTGAGTTCACCTTGGCTGTGGTCCATGGCAAGTGTATCGCCCTGCGTCCGGGCCGACTCAGCGCAATTCAATCTCGGTTATCGGACCAGTTATTGGGCTTCGTTATCGGCCTCGCCCAGCGCCTGCGGGTTTCTTCGGCGATGGTTTTCCGGAGCCTTTGGGGCCACGCGGCGGCAGATAGTGGAAGCGGACCAGATAAATCTTCTCGCCGCGTCCGTGCTTCGCGGTTTTGAGCAGGTCCAGCACGCCCAGGAATCCCGATTCGCGGGCCAGTTCGGGAGTGATGTCGGGAAAACCGATAGGCTCAATCGAGTCGACCTCGATCTCTCCCTCCTCCATGCGATATCGCCCGCCGGCGCGTACGTGCGGGCTCATCCAGATGCGAACGCTCGAGGTGATTTCTCCGCGACGAACGCGCTCACGTAACTTTTTCGTGAACTGCATATTCGAAGTTTATCTCGCGCACACTCGCGTGCAGTACGGGGGCCAGCCTCGGAATCACTTTGTCCGCCCCTCCCGCCCGTTTTTCTTGTTCCCTTGTTCCCTTGGTCCCTGCTTTACTCCGCCCGCCGGCTGATATTGAGCAAAATTCCGATGCTGGCCAGCGTGCAAAAGAGCGACGTGCCTCCATGAGAAATCAACGGCAAGGGAATGCCTTTGTTGGGCACCAGCGATAGCACCACGCTGATGTTGAAGAATGCTTGCAGCAAAATCGTGATTGTGATGCCAAAAGCGGCCAATCGCGCGAATGGATCGTTGCAGCGAAAGGCAGTGCGCAGCCCGCGCACGCCAAAGATGGCAAACAGAATCAAGATCAACATGGCGCCGATGAAGCCCAGTTCCTCGGCGATGTTGGCGAAGATGAAATCGGTCGCGGCTTCGGGTAGGTAAAACAATTTCTGCATGCCTTCCATATAGCCGCGGCCGGTGAGGCCGCCTGTGCCGACTGCAATCAGCGATTGGTAAATGTGGTAGCCG
>Ga0182024_10007431_pt1 | contig 23612 bp, 24 predicted proteins | sample P32metaG_FD_120480 | JGI IMG/M metagenome (GOLD analysis project Ga0182024, IMG submission 120480) | Permafrost microbial communities from Stordalen Mire, Sweden - P3-2 metaG (Illumina Assembly) | ecosystem: Environmental > Terrestrial > Soil > Wetlands > Permafrost | place: Sweden: Stordalen... | reverse complement strand
CATCACGCCCGTCCACAGCCCTGTTGCCCTGGTCGCCATCGACCGGAACAGGTGGTCGTCATCCACCGGAAACGGTGGTCGCCTTCAACCGGAAACCATGGTCGCCATGGACCGGCGCGCGCAATAGTTGCACCCAGGTCACTGTAAGTCGCACCGAGCTGAACGATGGCGGAGACCTAAAGGGATGAGCAACGTGGCCGCAAATGATCCGCCAAAAGGAGAAGCATATTTTCGAGAGATGCTCTCCACATTTCAGACCGGTCTTGATTTGGCGATGAGATTTTCGGCCCGATGCGACGGCAAACGAGTTGAACAACGGCATGGTTGGGCTTCGTGGCTTTTCCTTCGTCTTTGCGTCGTAGGACGAAGCCTCGATCGATTGGCGGCCTTTAAGACCAAGCTCGACGAGGGCGAAGCCAATACGCTGGATCACAGTTCAATCGCCGCCGTCACACGTAATATTATTGAGGCCGCTTTGATGTTTTTTTACGTTTCTGAACCTGGCGTCAGTGACGATGAATGGGGCTTGCGAAAAGACATTCTTGATCTGCACGATTGCTTGACCCGTTACCGCGTATTTAAATCGTGGAAGGACGAAAAGGAAATGAAATCCCTTCGTGAATCGGCCGCTCAAATCAAGGATCGAATCCGCAACCACAAGCTTATGAGCACCTTTGACGCAGAAAAGCAAAAACAGCTGCTCGGCGGACAACAGCTTTATCTAAACGGTCTTCGATCAGTCGTGAAGCGAGCCGGTTGGGACCCTGATCGCTTCGATGGAGTGTACGCGTATCTGTCAGTCCACAGCCACAGCGCCCCAACCAGTTTCTACCGAACGGAGAAGCATCAAATCAACTTCTCGAAACCTTCGGACTACCAATTCGGGCTCGCTGCGTTTTCCCTTGAACATGCCGATCAGTCAATCCGAGCCGCCTGCAAGCGGTTGATAGATGTGTTTCCGGAGCTGTTTCCTGAAATAAAGACCAAAAAAATAGAAGCTTAGCTCACCGTTGGAATCGTCGGCAAAGTTAAGCAAGTTGTTAATCGCCAAACGGGACACCTGCCAACTCTTTCATTGAGTGAAGGCTGTCAGCCTCAATTTTTGCGCCCAATGCGGGGTCGGATTCGACAAGTCTTATCGACGCGCGCAATAGCAACATTCTGGTATGAGAAAGCGCATACGCTGCGAAATAATACTGATAGTTAGCAGGAGTCGAGAAACTGATGCGCTTATCCATCTCAAAAAAGGAAGAGGGTGAAATATGTACCTGGGTCGAGAGGTAGGCGTACATCCCATCGAAATAGTCGCTATCAATGTCAACTAACTTTAGAGTCGAACGTAGACCGCTAAGGTACAATTCATGGCCAGCTAGGATTTTTTCTTGACGTTTGGCATCCAACCCTTTGAAGGCCGGGCTTTCTTTGATCTCATCCCGCAGTTCGGCCATTGCTTGCCTGAATTTCTCGTACTGCTTTGCGGCATCGATGCTCTTAAATAGCCGGAGCTTGAGAACCACATCATGCAAATAGAGTATTTTCCCACGTAAAGACCACTCATCGTTACTCACGTCGTCTTGCATCAGGTAATGAAACATAAGCGAGGCCTCGACAATATTTCTCGCCAGAACCGATATTGAATAATGGTCGAGTGTTACATCTGTGGATTCTCCAATTTCGCGTCGCAATAGATACCGGAGCGAGTCGGCGCTAACGCACGTTCGGGTAAACACGTAGGACGCCATCAGCCGCGGCATGTTCGCATGGCGGCCGGCCGATAGTTTAGATACCGAGATTGCAAAATCTACGCAGGTCTCAAATCTTATTCTTTCCCGATCAAATGCTGCCCGGTTGTCTACCATCTCAGAACCTCAATTCCATTGCGCTATCCGACGGCCTACAAGAAACGCTCGACAAAAGCAGCGGCTTTCCTCAAAAGAAGACATCTGGGTGAACCGCCTTTGGTCGCGGCTACGATTTCTTTCGAGAACGTTTCAGTCTGTATCCCTTCTCTCATCCGCAGGAGCCGCAGTATGTGAAAGGAACTACGCTATCATTGTGCACTGCGTAAATATCTCAGATCTTACGCTACAACAAAGCTATCGCACGACTCGGTGACTGACTTTACCAGAGAAGAGGACGACCCCGAAAGAGATCACTGGGACATTTGAAGATGCCCAGGTGCTCAAGAAATTCGGCGATGCGCCGGATGATTTGAGCGCGCTCTAGCCCAACCAGGTGGCCCACTGCCCCTGGGGGGGTGAGGGATTCGCACCGTCAACCGACCTATCCTGTCTAAACAGCCAGAGCAAAGATCACACACCAATTGTCCATCCGGTACGGCGTCCCTTGGATCATAAAGGTAATCGTGTCGCCTTGCTGGTCACGCAAGTTTCCACGCGGGCCATTGGTACCGCTATTATCGGTGCCAGACCATGCATAGTGCAGACTACCGCCCGCTGCATTTGAGGCCGCCACGATAGTGACCTGATTGCCGCTGACCGACACGCTGCTGATTGCGACAGGCGACCCGCCGGAGTCGAATAGCTCGAATCCATAGTTCGTGTTCATCGACACCTGCGTGGTGTCAAGAACCAGATTGCCCACAGGCACATGCATCGTGACCGTGAGGGTCGATCCCGACCAAGACGAAGAAACTGGTTGCAATGGCTGCCATTTGGGGTGATCGACCCCGTTCTGCTTATCGATCACGATCCGCTTGTAGGCGATCCCCAAATAGCCCCCGAACCAGCGCGTTCCGATGGGGGTGGTGTGGAAGTTGTTGTCGTCGTGGTAAGGAAACAGATACATCGGCATCGCGACGTAGGCGAGCGGGTTTGAAGCCGCCAAGTCGGTTTGCGCCAGCGCAATCGTCGGCGTCGAGGAGCCACCCACCTTATGCGTCGCCACCTGATACATGATCAGCGGGATCGGGTTCGGCTGGCCGGTGATAAGTTGCACGTCATCGTTGACGTTCTTTATCAATGCGGCGGCTGTCGCGGCCCACGCAGATCGCGTCGTGCCGGAAAGATAATCGTTCTCGCCCTGCCCAAGACCAACCGCCTGCATGGCGAATGTTTTGCTTGCGGCAGTTGCGTCACTCAGTCCGTATGTCGGCTGCACAGACGCTAGGCGGGAGTAGCTATTATTCGCTCCACCCTTCGATAATTGCAAAATCGTCTGTGCGCCGTAGCCGGGCGTCGAGAGCAGCATCTGGTAATTTTGGGACGTATAGGCAATGCCATTCTCGGACAGGATCAATTGCTTGATCATATCTCCTGCGGCAGTTGCGGGGGTCTCGTAATTAGAGACAGGCGTTGGACCTTCCACCGCAGGCACGAACCCTGCATAACGTTGCGCGTCTGTATCACCTGGATATTCGTATTGCGGGCGCATCCCATCGGTGAACATCAAGTTATCGTAACTCTGTGCCGACTCTATATATGGTCCATAATTTCCAACCGTAAGTGACTGCCCGTAGATCGGAAAGAAATTGACGGCATAGTCAAAAGTTGGCAGCGGCGCCGATCCGTCGACCCTCTTGATCCGCGTGCCGCGCAAAACAACAGACGCTGAATTTGCGGAGTTCGTTTGCGTGTTGCCGGTCAACGTTACCGTCGAGCCGCCGGGCACCAGCGTGCTTTGCACCGAGCCATCATCGAAGGTGTATTTCAGAACACCGACCCACGCCGGAACAGTGAAGGTTATCACATCGGCGGTCGTCGTGACGGCGGAAGAGCCCGTTGCGGGAATGTACGAGCTTGGTCCGATGCCAGGCGTCCCGTAGGGAGGCCCGAGTATCGGAAACGAATATGGGACTTCATTCGGGACGGCCTGCGCGCCCCAAAATAACACGCCATTCGTGCCGCTCGGAGTTCCTGTAGTGGTATTGTCACCATCAACAGGCCCCCAAATCACATATCCCAGACTTGTCGTTGTGTCGCCAGTGACGCCAATCCGGCAAAAGCCATTAGAAACGGTTTCAACCCAAGCGACGTAGTGTGCGTTTCCGATTGTTCCAACCGCGCAAGTAGATAAATTAAACCACGCAATACCCGCACCGGAGCCAAGTGCGGCAATTACCCAAGACGCTCCGTTGGCCTTGGCATAAATTGTTTGCGTCCACTGCGTACCGGTGTTCGGATGTTGATAGATTTCAGGGAAAGCCGAATTGGTCGAGTAGACGTTGGCGGCATGATTGCCACCATCCGGCGACGCGCCCGCGTTAGCTGTGGCCGCAACGTGAGATTTTGACCACGCAGCGTTGGAAAGGTCTTCACTGTGAGTAAGGACATTCTGGCGTGAGGGTTCCACCAGAAGCCCGCGTGACGCTCCGGCCCACGTGTAATCAAATCGAGGCGCAGTCGCCGCGACGATGTTGCCCGAAGCATTGACACGCGTGGTATTGGCGCCCCCGCTCGCAGTCACGCCGGCGGGCAAACTGCCTTGCGTGAAGTCGAGAACAAAACTGAGCGCTGTTGTTGAAAAGGTTTGATCGCTCGATGTTGCGGTATTGCCCTGGCCGTCGGTGGAGACGACGGCGTAGTGGTAGAGGGTCGAAGCAGTCAGGCCCGTAACGCCGATCGAATGTGAAGTGATAAGGCTTGCGCTACTCGTTGCAGAGCCGTAAGCACTGGTGGCGCCGTAGACAACCTGTGAGGTGGCTGCTTCGTTCGTGGTCCAAGTAACTGTGGCTGTCGTCTGCGCGGTCGACGATGCAATCGCGGAAATGACAGGTGGCGTGTTGTCGACCGTGACGCTGATCGAAGAGGTCGCGTAGTTGCCGGACGTGTCCTCCGCGACTGCATAGAGGGTGTGCGAGCCGTCCGAAACGCCGGTACTGTTCCAACTTGTTGTGTACGGTGAGGAAGTAATGGCGGGACCAATGTTGGCGGTGTCCACCTTGAACTGCACATTTGCCACCGCAACGTTGTCAAAAGCGGTTGCGGTAAGGGTCACGGATGATCCGGAGACCGTCGAGCCCGTCGACGGGACGGTGAGCGATACGGATGGGGGAGTGGTATCGGGCATTGATGCAGTGGTAAACGTCTGGTCGCTGGAGACCGACAAATTACCCGAGGCATCGGATGAGCGGACGCGATAGTGGTACGTCGTGGTGGCGGTCAGTCCAGAGACAACGACCGAATGGCTACTCGCGAGTGCGGAATTGAGGGTCGTCGTCGCTCCGTATGCGGAAGTCGTGCCGTAGTTGACCTGAGAGTTGGCATTCTCATCGGTTGTCCAGGTGATCGTGGTACTTGTTTGGCCCGGCGTGCCCGATGAAATAGAGGTAACTACTGGCGGTGTCGTGTCGGGGATTGAAGTGACACTGTTGCTGCTTCCGCCTCCTCCGCCTCCCTCACCGCCGCCGCCGAACGTGAGCGAAACGCTAGGCGGCGAAAGCGGGATAGTCTGTTGCGAAGAAGTCGGCGCCAGCGATTGTGCGTTCGAGCTTCCGCTCTGCTGCGATGAGCCCGACGGATTTGTGGAAGTGTTGCTCGGAGTGCTTCCGGCGGATGAGATGGCGGTAACTGTCGCTCGCGTTAGAGGGCCAAAAAATCCTGTGGCAGGAAGGTTGTGTACTTCCTGATAACTCACCAGCGCTCGATATGTCCGGAGACCAAAGGTCAACGTTTCGCTCCCGGCTGAGCCGGGACCGCTCTGCGCTACAAGAAACCCCTGCGCATTAAGATACTGCTGGAGCAATCGGACATCGGGGCCTGCGTCACGAAGTTGAAGGTTCTTTGAGAATTGAAATGCGGTGGTTTCAGCCTGGGTCGGGATTGCCGCGAATGAAGCAAAGAAAACGAGAGCAACAATCGAAACGATGCTTGCGCCATAGCGAATTCTCATAAAGGGATGTGCGCATCTTAACATTCGCTGCGTAATTTATCCAAGCGTGGGGATAAGAGAGAGCCCCGCGCGAAGGCGGGGCTCATGTCAAAGACCGTGGGCGAGTACGACTACTTCCGCCTGCATCGCTGGGCGGCCTCTCGCGCCAGCTCGCGGGCGATCATCATGCAAGCGCTCATGATGGAGCCATATGAACCTTTCGGCTCTGCCTCGGCCGTAAAAAACGGAGCTTTCCAAAAATGCCAACCGTCTTTCCGCTTCTCCAGATTGTAGGTCGGCAGCATGATGCTGTCGCCACGTGCCTTGTCGAGCATGACTAGTACTCCTCGGCTTTCATCACCGTGAGCACGCGGGTGGTCTTCTCAGGCGCAGCGGGATCTTCCGATCCACCCTCTATTTCGAGGTCGTAGTAGTCGATCTTGAAAAAGAACCGTAGGCCCGCGATCTCGAAGTTGCCGAAGTCATGCTCGCCATGCGGATCATTGTCACGATCGAAGCGATCGAAACTCCGCACCCGCTGCAACACTTCCGTTTTTACCTCCGCGCTCAATGCATCGACGCCCTCGGTGACCACGACGCGACCGCCGGTGAACGTTTGCCGAAAGCTGTCGTTGAGTTCTCGTATTCGTTCGCTATTGGATTTGGAAAGGACCGCCATCAACACCTCCGTCTCTCCAGCCGATGTCCGCCATGGGCACCGGGGTGAAAGACAGAAGCTCCGGAATGAATTATACCCGCGAGCGGCGCTGCGCGAAAAGGCGAGCCCCACGAAAAGTGGGGCTCGATCACAGTGATGGCTGGCGATCACGTAGGGCTTGTGAAAGCCTTCCTAACTATCGCGAGGGCGTTATCGATGGTCGCGACGGTGTCGCGGACGATCTCTTGCGTAAGGAGCTGCGGCTCTTGGTCATCGACGGTTGTCGCCGTCATCGACACATAGACCCTGCCATCGACAAGCGGAGCGAGTTCGATATTGAAGAACTCGACACTCTTGATGACAGGCGCGGCCGAACTCGGGCTCTGAGAGCCGACCATCTACCGATCCTTCCGGCTTGCGCCACTCCGTCGTGGCGGCTGCTCACGTTCGCGCGGAGGGTCATTTTCCGCAGGGTCGTCTTCCGTAACCTCACGGCAGACAATTTTTCCGTCGAGCGGCAACGCTTGCAGCATGATATTCAAGCCCTTGCCGTCCTTGTGGGGGAAGACAAGGCCGAGATTGAGCCAGAAGTCATCCTGGCCCTCGCGCTTGATTACGCTGTAGGCGCGATGCGTCGGTTGCTTTGCGTCTCTATTCTCCGCCATGTGAACTCTCCTCTAATAAGCGGATTGCGATGTCCTGCGTGGGCAGGCGTCAGGACGCACGGCCTGATGCCTGCCCGCGCGGCTCGCAGCTCGGAAATGGCGAAGACTATTGACAGACTACTTATGTTATTCAGGTTGTCAAAGAAGCGAGCCCAGCGTTAGCGTCCCAGCATGCAACAAGACTGCGAACTTCATGGGGAGGTCGAAATGGATGGCATGGACTTGTTTAAAGACCCCGGGATGCTCGTCTCGATATCACTATTTGTATTTGTTCTTGCAGTTCTGCATGGCGCAATAAAGGGCATCGCCTTCAGCGGAGGCGCCTGGACTAAAATTGCCAACCTCCTTTGGGTGGTGTTTGCGGCGTTCATAGCCTGGTGGCTCTTAGTGAACGACAACTCTGCGACGCTTACCGCGACCGCGGTATACGGCGTTACGTTGATTTATTTCGTGAGCTTTTTTATGCTCTTGTCTTATATCGCTCGGGAGAATGGACGCGACCTCACCAGGAGCCGAGGCGAACGCTGGGTCAAGGAATTGGATTACATTTATCTAGTGTTCGCGTTGGTCGGCCTGTTCTTTAGCATAACCAAATCGACTTCCAGCACTCATGACTGGAAGACTCTCGAAAAAATGGGACCATTTCTTGTCGCAACCGCCATCGCAATTCGAATGTTGAAGACGCGCACCGAGATTAATGAATGGCACAAGCTACCGCCGCCGCTCGCCGAGCCTAATCCCACTCCAGTTGTTGAGCCCAATACATTCACTCCACAACCGGCAACGCATCAAGAGCCGCTCGCAGTCGAAGTACTGCCGACTACTGCATCAACATCTGACGTGGCTGGGGACGAGGAAGCAGAGAAGCCGAACGGTGCAGGACGTAGCTAAGCGGACCTAATTAGATTAATTGAACGGCGCGGCCGGTTCCATCTCGCCACGTATCCGCCATCGGGCTGTGAGTGTGCAAATGCAGGCGCGTGGTAAAGAGAAACAGCGAAGCGCCTGGACTATGCGGGACATGAATGCGGCGTAATGCATCGATCATCGATTGCATGCGATATTCGTCGGTGGTGACCGTGAGCACGCGAAATGTCTTCCATCCGAAACGTTGCTCGTGCTGCTTCGCCGCGTGAGCGGTGAGATAGGCGCGCATCTTTCTCTCGAAGCTCGTCTGCTCGAAGTTCGATCGAACGACCGGCATGGTGCCGCGATCGATCTCGACCATGAATGAATGCTTTGAGCCATCATCGGATTTGAGGCCGAACACGAAGTCGGGAATCACGCCGATCTCTCGAATGGTGCCCTTGTGCGTTAGCTTGGCGCGAAGCGCGAATGGATTTCGCGGGGCGCGGGGTTGATCCGGTATGCCGGCAATGATCTCGTCGGCATGCATGAGCCGGATGTCCCCCCGATCACGCGTGGCTCGTTCGAGACTGACTTGGAAGTCAACTATTTCTAGCTGGTGTTCGATGAATGATCTGCCGGCTTTGTGGTTTTTGCGGCTCCAATCGACGTTCGCAAACTCTATTCCGTATCGATCAATGAGAAGTCGCGCGCCGCGATTAGCGAGCGCGTACACCATCGGTGCGGAGCCCGCGGTCGGGTAGTAGTCGAGCTGCGCCTGCGGTCGATCCACATATCCGGAATGGAAGAGCCGCGAGAGCCGATTGTTGGTGCGATCAAGCGAGCGGCCGACCAGGGCGGCGATGTGGGTTGATCTCAGGAAGCGGTATCGCGCAAGCTGGCGGACGATAACCACGTCGTCATCGGTGACGCGGAAGGCCGGCGGTTCCGACGCACGGCGGAATCGCGGTCGGCGGGATGGAGCAGTTAGCGTCTGCGCGTCCATATGCACATTATAACCCCAGAATACGCAACAGTCGCGATAAATCCAATCTGCGGAGAGCAATGCTTTGCAAGTAACTATTCATTTTGCGTGGTAGTAGGTGTAAAGCACTTCAACCATGGCAAAAGCAGGTGAACTTGGGCTAGAGGGCAAGCCGACGCTGGATGGCGACGCGGCGAGGCAGACCCTTGCGGACGATGAATTCGGTCTCGCAAATATGGTTGCCGCCCTGGCCGAAACGCTATCGAAGCGGATCAATGCCGATGGTTTTGTCCTGGGGATTGAGGGGCGCTGGGGTAGCGGCAAATCAACATTCGTGAATTTCATTGCTGAAGAACTCAAGCGGGCCCCAGAGCACCACATCGTCACGTTCGAACCATGGCTCATCGGAGAAAAGAACGCATTGCTGCCCTTCTTCTTCGGTCAACTCGCTTCGAAGATAGATGGGATACAAGCTGAAACTCTGCCGTGGTGGCACATCAATCGTTGGCGATTTAAGCGGCTGAAATCGAGCCTCGCGAAACGGATTCGAAAGTACGGTGAATATGTCGGGGCACTCGCAACGCCCGTTGGCGGTCTCGCAACGGCGGACGCTAGCGGGACAGTTGCATTGTCTGCGGTCGGGCTGAAGACAGTTGGTATCGTTTCGAAACTGTTTGGCGCTGGAACACCTTCCTTAGAGAAACTTAAATCCGAGATCATATCCGAACTGAAAGCGCTTCAACTTCAGCGCCCCGATATTCGCTTTACCGTTATCATCGATGACACGGATCGCTTGGAGCCGGACGAAGCTGTCGAGTTGCTTCGCTTAGTCCGAAAGGTCGCCGATTTTCCGTTCACCGCATATTTAGTATGTTTCGACAGCGAGATTCTTTCCAAGCAGGTTGCGAACGCCATTAAGATTGAAGATGGGAATCATTTTCTTGAGAAGATCTTTCAAGATGTGATCCATGTGCCGCCGCAAGAGCCATTCGCATTGCGGCGTAATTTAAAGAAGAAGCTAGGGCGGTCGTTTCCGGAAGAAATGTCCGCTCAGACCATCAATGACCACGAACTGGAGTATCGACAGAATCTGATTTTTGACCGGTGGGTCGGAGAGTTCATCGAAACTCCTCGGGACGTGGTTCGCTTGCATGAGGCACTAAAGTTTGGATGGCCGAGTGTGCCGAAAGGGTCGGACTTTTTTGACTTCGTGTGGTTGCAACTCGTCAAGCAAAAGGCACCGAAGCTATTCCAGTGGACCCAAGACTATATGCGGAACGTCGGGGCATATCGCGACGGTGGAAGAGCCGGCGATACAGAGCCGCGCAAATCGGCAGAGACGCTTAACGCGATCATGGAGGAATTTGGCTGGGCGGATAGAGGTCATTTTTCCGGTCTTGGAATGATTCTTCCCGGTGTCACTTCGTTTGTTTTGGACGGAGCCAAACGAAAAGTCTTCGATTTCCAACATGATGAGTTGGAGAAATTTGAACACGGCAAGCGTCTCGGCAGTCCCAGCCACTGGCGTCAGTATTTCGCATTCGACATGCCGTCCTATGCCCTCAGGGACGAGGAAGTGTTGGCTTTTCGACAAGCATCACGGGACGATCCCGCAAAGGCGGCGACAATTCTGAGTGGGCTCCTTGAAAGAGCGCATGACAGGCCGGCGCATTTCGTCGATCTGTTGATCGAGCGGCTGGCTGCGGCGCCGAAGGAATCGTTTTCCGAAGCCGAAGCCCACGGCATGGCATCTGCGTTCGCGTACACTATGGATGACATCGTAAGCAAGACTGGCGAGTTTCGATCATCGGGCGGCAGCGAGATATGGCGCAAGGCCACCCGTTTGTTGAGGTTGGACACCGGTGCCAATTTCCTGAAAGTTGTCAGTGAGGGAAAGAGTATCAATTGGCTGGCCAGTGTGGTGCGAGATCAAGGATTCGCGCACGGCTTGCCCGAAGGAAATAGAGTTTATCCTGACGATCAGTGGTTGACGAAACCCCAACTCGACGAGGCAATTCAGATCATCGCACAGCGTCTGCAAGATATCGGCCTGCCAACGGTGTTTCATTTGCCGAGCCCGATGAACGCGTTGTACTGCTGGTACCAGCTCGGGGATAAAGCCGGTCTGCGTAGGGCATTTGCCGACGCGATCCAGAGTAACGAGCAGTTTCTTGATGCCATGAACGGAATCTCCGGGTGGGCGAACAGTTCAAACATTGGCATTCACCATCCCCTGTACGGAGAAGTCGTCGAGTATTTCATGCATGCTGACGAGGCCAAAGCCCGCCTCGAGCGCTTAGGCGATCCCTCCGCTGAAAACACCACGCTTCGCGACCGGGCAAATGAGTTGCTCCGAGAATGGAGCGATAGAATTCTCGGCTAACTTTGCGATGCTGGCCGGGGCGCTCTCAGAACTGTACCTCTTATTTCCGGTGCGTTTCAGCATATCTTCAGGTGATGGGAGACCTCATACGCGAAATCGATATCGTCATCGGCAGCGCCAAGCTACAAGCCGATCATCCCGAGCTATTCCACTACACGCGGCCGGGCGGCTTCGGACCCATCGTGCGCTCCAACACACTCTGGGGCACGCTGTTTCGCGATCTGGACGACAAGCAGGAGATCACAGTCCTCAAGCCCCAACTGATGGCCGAGATCATTACTCTGTTCGATAAAGCTGTCGGCAGGCGAGGCCGGGCAATAAAACGTAAGTTCGCACACTATGGCGGAGCCAAATGGCAAGCAGACAAGTTCGTATCAAGTATTTACAAGGCGACGTTCGAGAGGAACGATCCGCGGTTCGCAGTTGATGCTTTCACGACTTCGTTTACGACGCATTCCGCCGACAGCGATTTCGAACGCGAGAACGGCGTTCGGAGCCAATGGACACGATACGCACCGGACGGCTTCTGCATCGTTTTTGATACTATCGAAATGTGCAAACTGCTAGGAATGGAGTTCGATACCCGCGACTTTACGCACCTGAACCTTGAGCCCGTACGTTATGCCTTTGAGGACGTGCCGCTGCGGGATCACTTTCCTGATCTTGAACCGGCGTTGACGGCTAGCATCGAGAAGTTTCTCGATGGCGCTCACAATCCGGAAATGGCGATGATTCAATTCCTTCAGAGCGCAACACTGCTGAAGCACACAGACTTCAAGGAAGAGCGCGAAGTCAGAATAGTAGCAATCTCCGGCGCCGAGGGTTATCAAGCCCAGGCCGCCCGGGAGTATGCGCACTACGTCGTCAAACCGCTGCCGACTATCGAACTCCATCCGGACGGCTCCGGACGCCGCCACATCACCATCTTCGATGGCCTCGGGATAAAGCTGCCGATTAAACGTGTGATCGTTGGACCTTCGGCACATCAAGTCGCGAACGCCGAGTTGGCGCAGGAGTTAGTCGGTGCCGATCACGTAGTGCTGTCGAAGCTACCGCTAGAAGTCAATACTGACTGATGGGCGGGAACGGCTGCGAGAGAAACGTCATCCAAGCATCAAACACATTCTGCAGAATCGATGATAGCGCACGTTTCTCGCCGCTCTTCTGGGTAACCAAAACCTGCTCACCGCCCCCGAACTTGCCCTCGCCGAAGCGCATCTCCCCAAATCCACTGCCGAGCATCACCACGGCGTTGGCGCCAGTGATTGTCGCGGTACTGCGGTTGAGTTTGTGATGCTTGAACCCGTCAGCCACGTCTCCCAATAGATGCACGTCATCGATCAAGGTCGTTGTCCGGCCGAATACGCAATGTGGTTTAAGGGCGGTCCGAACATCCGTCGGAGTGTTGAATGCCGGCAAAGTCGGGGTGGGCTCGTTCGCAACCAGATCAGCAAATTGGTGAAGTTCTACGGCGGCGGTGCGGGCCGTCCGGATGACAACCGTGCGAGCCGCCTCAATCGCACCGGTGTCGTTCGATCTGTGCGCGTCATTTAGCGCGGACTCGGCGCTGAGATAATCCCGCAGCGCCGGTCGGACGATGTTGTTCAAGTGGTGAAGGATGGTTTGCATGCGCCAGCCGTATAGCACGACGGGCTGCAGTTAGGGAGGAGCGGTAACAAGCGGCGCGGCCGAGGCAATCTCCCAATCTTGCAATTCGATCGGCAAACGAGGCCGCGCCTCCACTCAAGCGGAAGCATGTCTTACCCGCCGCGTAAGCGGCGGGTAAGGGCGGGCTAGTAGCTCGCAATGATGACACAGGGCACGCCTGTCTCATCCTCTTTTCGCGCGCACAGTTCCACGAAGTCGGCGTAGCTTTTCAGCACGCGGCCGATCTCGTTGATGTCTGTCTCGCCGTAGATCTCGCGCTCGCGCTGCTCTGCGGCCTTGAGCGTATCGCCAAGCCGCTCCCACAGCGTATCCGCCGCGATCTCGGCGCGCCCGGTCTCGAACGACTCGGGTACCAGCACATGGGTCGCATACGGCTCACCGTGGTATGCTTCACGCAGGTAGCCGACGTGGCCATGCTCGACGCTAAAGCCCGTGACCTGGGCTTTTTTCTCCGCTTCGGACATGCCTTTCCACTCGGCATAGATATCAATTCCCATACGATTTTGATGATGAAGGCTGATAAGTTCGACCGCCCGCCTAGCGTCGCCTCGCGCGGCCGATAAAGCCGTTCACCGCCTTGGGCAAGTCGGTGAGGGGCGCGTACCGCGTGCACGCGCATCCCGCGTCCCGGCACCGGCCACGTAAGCGTCTCGGGTGGTCCCGCCGGCATAGGCAATCCGGTGCCGAGCACAGGGGAGACTTCCAGTCATGATCTCCCCCAGCATGGAAGCAGAACGAACAGGTAGGCATACGGTTTGTGAGAATGAACGTTAATAAGGTCGACCTCCCGCGGTGCGTTCGGCTCCGCAAGACGCTCTCTTGAGCAGCGGCCGCTAAGACCGCGGTCAAGGGCTTGCCCCTTGACGGCGGGCTGCGGCCGCTACCATGAGAGAGCGTGCGGAGCGAACCAAAGTACGGAAGACGCGCATACGCAGTCGGCGAGTTCGGGCGCACGCGTTGGGCGGGTGGGCGCCTCCTTTGGTCCCGCTCGCGGCCGTCTTGACGACGGCCCCGCTGAGGCTTGCCGAAGCGGCTCTGCCGGCGTCGCGGCCGCGGGCGAATGAATTGCGGCGCATGGGATCCTTTGTGCGCCCGAAGCGATCTCGGAGCTTGTCGCGCCCGGCCGCGACGTGTCGGGTCCGGTCGGGCAGGGTCGCGGTCGGCCGCCGCAGGCCTCCAACGGGGAGCCGACGCGTGTGCATAACGTGACGCCCAGGGAGGACTATCGGACGGCTCTGCCGTTCGATAGCCCGGACACTGGGTGTTCGTTATCGCACCGCGGCGGCGGAGGGCAGCGAACCGATCCGCCTGTCCCGCGTCCGCGGTACTCCGCCGGCGCGGGACTGGACGAGCGGTTCTCCTTTTAGGATTACGATCACTGTCAGGACGGGTCCGGCTCAGCGAACTCGAACGAGGGCGCTTCGACCTTTAGGTCGATGACGCCCGAGGCACCGAAGGTGCCGAGGAACGAAGTTCCTCCCATAACCCATCCCCATCGCGTGGTGAAACACACGCGAGAAAAAGAAAACAAAACAAACAACAAAACATAACCCTGTCGGGCTTTGGGCGGGGAAGCTGAGCCGGCGGAAATCGTTGAAAATACGCGTAAATTTCTGCCGCACCTCTGGGTACTGGGTATGGGTACAGCAACGAGGCTAGTAGATAGGGGAGAAACCAGAGGCGTAGGCAGGGGTCAGGCCACGCCGAGAAACTTCCGGATGCGGGCCTCGACGGCGGCTCTGGGTCGACCGAAATGCCTGCGGCTCGCATTGATTAGACGGTGGCTGCTCTGCCGGCGCGTGGGCGGAGCGTCATACAAATCGAGCCGGAGCGGGGAAGTGGGGGCGCCGTTGCGCAACAGCCGCGCCCAGGCGGTGAAGTTGGGCAGGTCGAGCAACGCCTCGGCGCCCCCCAACCCAATCTGCTCGGCCAGGATCGGCGCATCGGCGGCGCCAGTGCGGCACGCAATGATCGATCCAACGTTGCCGAATACGGCGGCTCGAAGCGAATCCGGAATTTGATCGAGGTACTGATGGCCGATGGTCAGGGTCAGTGCGTACTTTCTGGCCTCCGACAAAATGAGCGCGAAGCTGTCGGTTGCGAACGACTGGAACTCGTCGGCGTAAAGATGAAATGTCCGACGATCCGCGGCCGGAATATCGGCGCGCGAAAGCGCAGCTTGCGCGATCGCCGTGGTGAGCAGCGCGCCCAAGAGATGCGCGGTGCTGTCTCCGAGCGCTCCTTTCGAAAGGTTGCAAATGATGATCGCACCCTCGTCCATCAGACGGCGCAATGTGATCGAACTGGTCGGCTGCGCCAGCATGTTGCGCAAGCTTGGCACCATCAGTGCCTTGCCGATTTTGTTTTGGATCGGAGAAATCGCTTCGCTGCGGAAGTTGGTGCTGTAACCGGCATATTCGTTGCGCCAGAACGCGCGCACGACCGGGTCGGTAACGTGGCGATCGATCAGCGGCTCCCGGAAGCTGTCATCGATCAGAAGGCGGGGAAGCATGAGCAGCGTTGCGCCAGGTACGTCGAGCAACGCACGAACGGCATTGGTGAGAATGTAATCGAGACGCGGACCCCAACTGTCTGGCCATACATGGCGGAAGGCCGCGACCACGCCGTCAGCGGTGACAGGCCTGAGTTCGGGACGGATGTCCGCAAGGGGATTGAAGCCGATCGGCCAGTCGCGATCGGCTGGGTCGATATAGACGAGATCGTTACTGCGATGCTTCGGCACCTGACCAAGCGCGGCAAGCGCCAGGTCGCCATGCGGGTCGAGGAGCGCGAGGCCCTCTCCGGCCAACAGGTCTTGCCGGATCAAATTGAGAAGAAGCGTGCTTTTGCCGGTACCGGTTTGTCCGACCACGTATAAATGCCGACGGCGCTCGGCTGGATCGAGCATGACAGAACCGCCCAACGTGTGAGCACCAATGCAGAGTTGTTGGTCGAGTGTCGTCATAGCCGGAATGGAGCCGGTGTGCCGTGCGCGCCTCAGTTTGGAGTTGGCGCGGGCAGCACCCGTTCCACGGGGTGCGCCGGGGCTACATGGCGTCGCGTCGTTTGTGCGTGATGACTTGACTGCCGAACCCCCCGCTCACTGCCGGCTCGTTTCCGGCCACGATCCTTTCGGGATGGTGGCCAATTCGATTGTATCGTCGGCGAGACGAATGCGCGGCATGGGAAATGGGGAAAGACGGCAAGTCCGCAGTTGCCCGCAAAGCGGATGTTCGCAGCCCCAATCTAGTCATATGACTTGGCCTTTGTTAGGCTTATTCTTGGCGCAGGGCCCGCAATCGCTTTTTCACCAATTTCTTGATAATGACCGACACAAGCAAAAAAGCGAATCTGAACGACGAGTGCGTGGCGGCGCTCGACAGATTTCAGAATGCCTGCGACCGCCGCATGGCGGAGGCAAATGCCGCCAACGAGCCGAGGCAGCCGCTCTTTCACTACACGCGGGAAGAAGCGCTCTTCAGCATTTTGGACTCGGGGATATTCTGGTTCACTAGCATTTATCATATGGACGATCCCGAAGAGTTGAGCTTCGGGTTCAATCTCGCGCGAAAGCTCTTCAAGGACGCGACGGAGCGGAACAAAGGGCTCAGCCGCGCCTTCTGCCGCGAGTTGGGCGAAGACGGCGAGCTAGAGAAGATTAAGGAACTGATCGCATTCTATTCCGTGAGCTTCGGCCGGCGGGATGTCGGCCAGCAATGGACAAACTACGCCGACCAGGGCCGGGGAGTCGCTCTCGGACTTGCGCCAGAGTTCTTCCGTCCGGCACCCTTCGACGATCCCAAGAATCCGAGGCCGGACGAGATCATCTTCTACAGCAAGGTCTCCTACGGGGACGCGGACGGGCGGGCTCGCCACACGAAAGTGGTCGATTCGGGACTGGCGTTCATCGAGCAGGTGCAACGGCGCAAATGGCTGCGTTCAGGTGAAGACGCGATGTGGTTCTGCCGTCATCTCGCGGCATCAATGTACACCGAGATCATCTGGAATTGTGTGACGACCAAGGACGCCAAGTGGAGCCACCAGAATGAAACGCGAATTCTCGCCCGCAACTTCCTGAAAGAGCCAAAGCTGCCCATCGTCAATGGCGAAATCCGGCCGCGCGTCGAGCTCGCACAACCGCGTCTCAAACAGAGCATCGTCGAGGTGATGGTCGGGCCGAAAGCCGACGATGGAGCGGTTGAGCGTGTGCGCTCGGGCCTCGCCTCGCGCGGACTTGAAAAAGTGCCGGTCGCGCGGGCTAAAGCTCAGTAGGGCAGTCTACGCCCGGCGGCATTCCTTTTCCGCACGCTGATAGACCTTCTTCGCCCATGCCTGAACTTTCTCTGCGAGTTTTTCGCACTTCGAATACGGCTTGATTCCAAAGAATTCGTAGGCGCGCCGCATATTGCCGGTCGAGAACTGCACGATGCCGACCTTTTCGACCGTCTGGCGTGTACCACGCGATTGGCGGTGCGGATCACGGCCCTGCGCGCCCGTCGAGCGGTTTTTCCAGACCTCGGGATCCCATTCGTCACGGTGCTTGTAGTAGTTGCCGACCGCCCAAATGAGCTCGATCCGGCTGTGTCCGGTCTTTCGATAGTTGCCCCCGCGCGCAAAGATACCCTGGCGGTCTAGGCCCTTTATCATTAGCCCGTGCTGTTCGTTCATGGATGTCGCGAGGCGTTCCGCAGCCTTGGCGACCCTTCGTATCTTCGCCTGAAGCACGAGAAAAGACGCGCCGACTAGCTCTTCGAGATAGTCGGACTCCGTCTCCGCTACGGCGTCCGCATAATCAGAATTCCCTTGCTTTGCTGCCTTCTCGCAAGCCTGTTCGGAGCGACGGATCAGGCTCGCGAAGTCGCCAACGATCTGCTGGAAGCGTTCATCCTCGACCTCATACATGAGCAGCCACAGCTCGGGATTCCGGCGCGGCAGGGACGCCACGTGCTTTTTTGCCTTCGCCATGCTCATCTCTCCGTATCCGCCTTGTCGCGATCTGTTAGGTTATTCCTTTGGTGAGACGTGGGCCTCGACATTCCTTCGGAGCCGACGCGATCCAACCAGCACGCGCCGTGGTGGCGGTCAAGGCTGCGGCACGCACCCGAAGGGCTTGGCCTTGACGGCCGCAAGGCGTGTGCATCTCTTGGCCGAAACGGTGCGCCTTATTCGATGTTCGAATGGCGATCGGCATCATTTTCCTGCGCATCGGCTTGTGCAAGATAGGCTAGGAGTGCGAGCGCGACAGCATCCTGCCGGTCGTCGGGGAACTCGCGCACGAGTTCGATGGCTTCTTCTAGCGCCTCGCTCATGCTGCCATTTTACCACTTCCGCCTCCAAAGCGGCAACGATCGTGACCCCGAGGGCCGAGCCCATCTCAACAAAAACGAAGCGGCGGCTCGGTGTCGCTTGGCGACATAGAGCGTGACGGCAAAGCCGGGCCGCCAAAGACTACGGACGCTTGGTTGCCGCCAGCACGTCCTTGAACAACGCGATATCCAGCTCGGCGGGACACCGGCCCTGCAAAAAGCGGTGAGGGAAGTAGTCCCAGGCGTCTGCGATCAGATAGAGCCGTTCAATATCAAGTTCATCGATGTCGCGATCGAATGCCATCAGCATGGCGCTGAGAAACGTGCGCGCCGTTTTCGTTGCGCCTTCAAAGACCAGCGCCATCACCTCTTCGACATTGAGAATGCCGCCAGCTTTCTTCAACTCGCGATCCAATTGTCTCTCCGTCTGCTCGCGGACGGTTCTCATCTCCAGCGGCGCGAGCGCGCCCTGGTCCTTCCGGGCGAGGTCTCGCATCGTCCGCTCGTGCTGGGACGGACCGTGGCGGCGAACCTGGCGGCGCATACGAGTGTCTATTTATAAGCCTGATCCCGGCGCCTGATCGCCTTGATCCAAATCGTCTCATGCATCACTTTGAAAATGACCCGGTAATCGCCGACCCGGAAGCGGTAATTGTGAGAGCCGGACAGCGGCTCGGCGAATTGCAGCGGGTCGGGCTGCCGCGCGTAGAAACGCAATTTGGTCGAGATTCGCTTCCGCATTTGCAGTGAGAGCTTGGCGAAGTGTTCCTGCGCCGTCGGCGTGAAGAGGAACTCCATAGATCGCTAGACACCGAAGCGTTCGAAGACCTCCTCCTGTGGGATTCCTTGATCGCGCCGTATCTCATCGTCGGCCCGCGAAAGATCAGCCGCCAGTTCGGCGTCCGGAACAAAATCTTCCTCGATGACCTGCAAGGATTGCAGGGCCTCTTCCTGCGCTTCCTTTGGCCATCGCGGGATGCGGTCCAGAACCGTTTTCAAATCGCTGGTTTTCATAAGTACAAGTATAACATATGAGCCTTGAAGCGGCCGGATTGACAAGTCCCCCGTTTCGTTTCGCAAAACAGTTAATGTGCGAAGTTGAAAAATACGGCTCAACAGAGCCAAGAAAATCGGTGCCGCCATTCTAGGGCTTGGTTGAGCCATTTTATGGACGCTGCGCGATGAACGCGCGAAGCTGTCCCCGATCGAGAAACCACATGCCGGCGATGATCTGTCCCGTGAGAACGCCGGTGCGTGCGAGCCGTCCGATATAGCTTTGCGTCAGGCTTGACTCTCTTACCGCCTCATGGATCGGGATGTAGATGCGACCCCGGATTTCCAGGTTTGGCAGCATCGATTCAATCTACCATAGACCGGCGCACGCCGCCTCACGGCGGCGAGCTGTCGCGATCAGGATGGGAACCGGGCAGCCGCTCGCCCACGAGCGGGCGCTTTTCGGTGCGGCAGCGCTGGAAGTCTCCGATCATCCTGCCAACTTGGTGCGGGCCGCGCGCGTCGGCTTTGCTTTCGGTCAGAACGCGTTGGAACCCGAGAGAACGGCTGCTGTCGTGAGGGGCGATCCCGGCCGACCCAATGGCTTTCCCGCTCAGCGCTCCCCAGAGCGATGGAGGGCAAGTCCGATCGAGCGACCACGCGAGGCGGACGCCGTCGGTGCTAGTCCCAACGCGGCACCGAAAAGATATTGGGTCGGGCGGGTAGCCCGACGCGCGCGGCCTGAATTGTCTTGTCATTGCACCATCTGCGAACCTGAGACCCCGCCCTACCCTATTGGCGGGGCGTAAGGCGGGGTATCCATCAACTTGGTTCGCCGCCTGATGGGATTTCCTTATTTGAAAAATGCATTCCCTGACTGGGTATTTTTAATATGGGTCTCACTCATTGGGTCTCATCAATAGAGGACCGGACATTTTTGTCTGCACCAGAGCGGACCTAATGCGCCTTTCTTGACCGGACATTTTTGTCCGCTCTGGAGCGGGCGTCAGAGGTCACGGTGAGGTTGAGTTCGTAGATGTTGGTCTTGCCGAGGCCCCGTCGTTGGATCGTGAGCAGCCCATTGGTTTCGAGCGATTTGAGGTTTCGACGAACGCTGCGTTCGTCGAGCCCGAGATCCTCGGCAAGGCGGCGTTGACCCGGAAAACAATAGTCGTTCTGCCAAGCGTATGACAGCAACATGGCAAACGCCATTTTGTCGCCGGAGCTGAGTTTCTTTGACTTGAGAAGAAAATTCGGCACCTGCGTGAAGCCCATCGTCGAGGCCGCATCGGCGCCTTTGAGGATGATGTTGCGCTCCCGCAAGATGTCGCCGATGTGGCGCTCGGTACCGAAATCCATATCCGCATTGTACGTCACGAAATGGAATCGCAGACGGCTTATCCCCTATTGTCCGGTTCCTGATCGCATATCGTGGATCACCTCCGCATTCGATGCGCCGAGCAACGGGGTCAGCATTTTCTGAAGTCCCGCGATCAAGTGATTGGTCTCGCGGGCGCGCTCGGTCAACTCCCCGATTTGCTTATCCTTGACCACGACCTGTCCGCGCAAAAACTCCACCTCGCTTTCGAGCCGCGCGGCGTAGCGCGACTCGTCGGGACCGGTCGCGACCGGTCGCGCCTTGTCGTCGGTCGTCGCAGGCCCATTGCCTTTGGTGTCGTTCAAGCTTTCAGCTGCGACAACGGTCGCGACATGTCGCGACATGTCGCGACCAGTCGTGACTGGTCGCACCTCTTCAATGTAGGCGATGTGCTTGGCAACCGAGGTGGGCGTGATGACATACTTGATGCCGAACTGGGTTTCCATCCGGCGACAATCGAGATCGCCTTTGGCGCAGTAGCGCTGAATCGCACGGATGGTTCGGGGGTGGCCGGCATGTTCGTAGCGTTCGGCCGCTTCGTCCACGGAGAGGGAATACTCGCTGTCGTCGGTGGTCGCGACCGGTCGCGACATGTCGTCGTCCATTGCCTAGATGATAACCCGCTCACCCGCACGTCTCGCCCGGTTATCCCCACCTGTGGTACGCTGCCGACCGCTCGCGCAATGTCCGCTTTGCTGCGCATAGCGGACTCAAGTGAGACATCGCGCCATGTCGGTTTTGTGCCAGCAAGAGACTCACGCACGGCAGCAATTTAGTAGTCTAATCCGACCCCGCAGTGGTCGCCACGGTGGATTCGTCCTGAACCCCGGCTCGGCGTAGACCTTCCGCGTATTTTTCCACGAACTCGAGCCGCCGATACGGCCCAAGATATTCGCTAAGGCGAGAAACACTGAACGCTGGATCAACTTCTAGCAAACGGCTTGCCAATTGATGTGCCACCTCGGCACGTTCGGCGAATGCAGCACTGGCAGCTCCAATACGTAGAGCAGCATGGTTGTCGGGATGGCGGTGGAGCAAAGATCGCGCTTGATCGAGCGCCTCATCATAACGTTCAAGGTAGAAGTAGGCGTGAGCCAGTGGCATCGGCAGGAAGGTATCTGAAAGAGGGTCCAGCCGCTGCGCACGTCGGAGCTGCTCAACGGCGAGTTCAGGGTGCCCGAGCCAGAGGCTTATCCAACCAGCGTTTGCCTGTGCTCTGAAGAGGTTAGGATTGAGTTCTACGGCACGGTCAATCAGCTCCTTGGCAGACGCAAGGTCCCCTAGCATGTACGCCACCGACCAGGCAGCGACAGCTAGAGCCCTACCATCGTCATTCCCTACGCGCGCAACAATTTGCCAAAGTCGGACGACTTCGTCTCTCCCTCGTGCGAGGTCTTTGACTGACTGCAAGCCAATGCGATTGGCGTGGCAAGCCATTGCCATCGCGTGGGCGGATGCAAAGTCCGGATCGAGAGCAGTTGCTTTGCTGAACAGATTGAGTGCTTGATCTAAGCCTTGCGCATTTCCCGGAAAGTAGCACGCGAGGCCCTTCAAAAAGAAATCGTAGGCATCGGTGCTCCTAGAGGGTCTGCGCGATGCACGGGCCATCTCGGCCCGCTCCACCCGCGGCTCTATCGCGATAATCACATTTTCCGTCACATCGTCTTGAAGTTTAAAAACATCCTCCGGTGAGCCTTCATAACGGTCCGCCCAAATGTGAGCCCCGCTTTGGGCATCTATTAACTGAGCCGTGATGCGCAGTCTGTTTCCGCCCCTGCGTACACTTCCTTCAAGTACATATCTTACGCCGAGGTCCCGCCCAACCTGCCTAATGTCGGGTGATCTGCCTTTATAGGCAAAACTTGAATTACGCGCGATGACAAACAACGAATTAAACCGCGACAGCGCCGTGATGATTTCTTCGACCATTCCATCAGCGAAGTACTCCTGTTCGGGGTCACCACTCATGTTCTGGAACGGCAGGACCGCGATGGAAGGCTTGTCGGGAAAGACGAGAGCGGGAGGTTGTTGGGATAACGAATCCAATGGGTTTGGGGGCGCGGCCTCGGTTCCGGTCCGAAACCGCCAGGCACGAATCGGCTCGGCGATGTTCTTGAGAGTTTGCAACCCCATATCGTCGAAACCAATATCGACCTTGCCGCGAACTTGCCGTTGCGCGTCGTCGGAAATGCAGACCCCGCCGGGTTCAGCGATCCCTTCGAGGCGAGCCGCAATGTTGACACCGTCGCCGAAGATGTCGGCTTCGTCGAAAATGATATCACCGACATGGATGCCAATGCGGAATTCGATCTTAACTGCTTGCGGCACGTCGGCGCTATGCGAAGCCATTCCGCGCTGGACTTCGAACGCACAGCGGGCCGCATCGACCGCGCTGGCGAACTCGACCAGCATGCCGTCGCCGGTCGTTTTGACGATGCGACCTCGATGGGAAGCTATAACGGGGTCAACGAGGGCCTTTCTGACCGCCTTGAGACGGGCCAGCGTGCCTTCCTCGTCGGTCCCCATGAGACGGCTATACCCGGCGACATCCGCCGCCAGCACAGCAGCCAGCCGCCGTTCCACTCGTTCGCCGGTCAAATAATGCCCCTAAGGTTGGCCATTTTCAGCCCACCGTATCCAAGCACGGCGGGCTGCCCTAGGGCTAGGGTCCATGTCCGTTCCGGGTCAAAAAGCGGAAGAATTACCTAGCAAAATCAATGTCCGCTCCTCATCTCTTAGCCGACATTGTTCTGAGGTCTGGATAAACTCGTTTGGTGCAGCACGTCGTTGGTGGTGTAGAGCGTGAGAACGCGGCAGGTCTTCTGGGGGTCAGCCGGGTCAGCGGAGATGCCCGTGCCATCGCTATTGCGGTATTCAATTCGCCACTCGAAGGCATAGCCT
>Ga0182024_10007430_pt1 | contig 23613 bp, 17 predicted proteins | sample P32metaG_FD_120480 | JGI IMG/M metagenome (GOLD analysis project Ga0182024, IMG submission 120480) | Permafrost microbial communities from Stordalen Mire, Sweden - P3-2 metaG (Illumina Assembly) | ecosystem: Environmental > Terrestrial > Soil > Wetlands > Permafrost | place: Sweden: Stordalen... | reverse complement strand
TTTCTTGTTTTCCTCGAAAACATGGCTTTCAGCCAATGGGTGAAAGACGCCCCAACCATTTGGGCATTCCCGACGATTCTCATAGTCCACACCCTGGGGATGTCCATCGTGGCCGGAGTCAGCGCCATGATCAGCCTGGTTGTGCTGGGTTTCTGGCCTGCGGTTCCGATCAAGCCCTTCGCGCGCGCGTTCCCGCTATTGTGGTTCGGGTTCGGCATAAACGCGGTGAGCGGAACCATGATGCTGCTTGCCGACGCCACCACCAAACTCACGAGTCTGGATTTCTACATCAAGATGGCGTTCGTGTTTGCCGGGTTATACGTGCTCATACGAATGCGCCGGCAAATATTCGACGATCCGAAGCTCGATCGGGTCCCGCTGTCAGGCAACGCCAAAATGCTGGCGTGGGCTTCGCTGGCCTGCTGGTTTGGCGCGATTACCGCCGGCCGCTTGCTGGCCTACGTCAAGTAGCCGGCATCCCAGGAGGGGCAGTTCTCGCGCGAGAACTCTATTTCGTCGCTTCCCGCAAGCGTTGCATGACCAACCCGGAACCCGTCGCGCCAGGGCCCGGCTCAACATCATCGCTAGGGAACATCAACAGCGGGATACGCTTCGACATATACCTCCCCGTTGCAGCCATAGTATGCGACCGTTCGCTCCGCAAAATCGACGTCGTACCGCACAACACCGGCGCGCCATGAGGCTGCCAGAAACTCGGGGAACGTACTTTCCCCTGCTTGATCGATCCTCAATGCGGCAATGAGCGCCTCACGGTTGAACAACGGCACGTCTATCGTACCGGATGCCAATGGCTGGCCCTGGCTTACGACAGGCCCAGCATTGGTCAAATACAGGCTTTCGCATGCGGGAAGGAACCAGATATTCCGTGTAACGCCTGCCCTCCGCAAGGTCTCGGCAAGATGCGGAAATCCACCGATCGTAGGCCGGTTGGCCATTGCCCGCTTCATGGCCTGCTCCAAATTGTCAATTGCTTTGCTCATGGATGTCTCCTTGTGGTTGAAATGTGATTTTTGAAGCAGGCGCCGAAGCGCTGCGCTTTCCTCGGCGTCCAGACAACCGAAAACCTGACGATCGTTTCGGTCTGCGATTTCCGCGAGTTGCGGGAGAATGTGGCGGGCCTGCCGGGTCACGGCAAGCAACCGCACACGACTATCCCGCGGCTTTCGCTTACGTGTGATCCACTTCTTCCCCTCAAGTTTGTCGAGTATTTTCGAGACAGCTCCACGTGTAAGGCCCAGGGTATCGGCGAGTTCCGCAGCGGTTGTTCCATGTCGCGCGTGGAGCGTACGCAGTACAACCCACTCGGCGACGGACGCGTGTCGCGTATTCAGTCCCCGAGCGAATGCGCCCGAGTCGTGACTGGAGACGCGTCGCAGCCAGTAGCCGATGTGGCGCTCAAGGCTTGAAGCAGGAGCGTTTCGATCGTGGCGCCGCCGCGGATCAGTTTCCATGGAAACCATCTAGCAAGTGTGTTGCCGTGGAATGGAGCAGCCTGAAAACAACGGGTCCACACTCCCTGAAACGCTCGGTGATCTCGCGATGCGCCGCATGGCATTTACCGACGCAGCCGGCTTCCCGCCATCGGCCCGGGCTTGCGGCCTGCATCCAGTTGACGGAAAAGGGCTGAACGGCCGATGTAGGCCGATGTCGCGCCCGTGAGCGGAGTTCGGTCCGACTCCCTGTCGCAGCAAGTAACCCGCGCCCCCCGCCAGGCGTCTTTGCGATGATATACTCGCTTCGGTCGCTACGTGATGGCGTCTGCCGATCAAAAGTTTTGTAGAGGAGCATCAATGATTAAGCAAACTCTTGGATGTGTGGCCTTGTTGGGGTGGTTGATAGCTGCGAGTGTCTCGTTGCAGGCTCATCATTCCCTGGCGGGCGTGTACGACATGAAAAAGGAAACGAACCTGTCGGGGACGGTCGCCAGTATAAAGTTTTCAAATCCCCACGGGTCGTTGACGCTCACCGTCAAGAATCCGGACGGCACGACCACCGATTGGGTGATGACGCTCGGCTCCGCCACGGCCCTCGCGCAGAGGGGAATCGGCAAAACCGGGCCGAATGCCCTCCACGCCGGGGACAACATCAAGGTGATGTTCCTCCCCGCCAAGGACGGCAGTCCGTTGGGTTTTCTGAAGACCGTGACCATGCCCGACGGGCACGTGATCGAGATCGCCGCCCCTAACGCCACCGAATAGACAAAGGGAGCGGAATTTCATGGCTTCATCACGCGACGTCCTTTGGACGAGGATCGCGATCGGCTTCGTTCTCACAATCGGCGCGCTCTCTCCGACCGCTGCGCCGGCGCAGGGATTCGGGGATTACCCAGTGATCTACAGACCTGCTAAGGACGCCAAGGACCTGCGAGCGGTGCTTTTCAACTGGACCTGGTATATGGGCATGCTGCGGGGCGTGGATGAGCACGAGCTGATCTCCTCGCTGGAATATCAGGGGAAGGGATCCATCCAGGTGGATGGACAGCCCTGCACACTCACGAAATATCGTGTTAGCACCAGCTACCAGACGCCCGGGCAGCGCGTTCAATACACCTGCACCCGCTCCAATGGACAAACCTCCTCGGGTATCGAGGTTGTCAACGGGCAGTATGCCTGGAACGAAGACATACCGGGCGCCGAGATCGTTCCTGGGAAAGGGAAGGCGACCCCGATGCCGGGCGCGGTGCAGGAACGGCTCATCCGCCTGTGGGCCAGTCCCCAGGGAGCGGCCAAGGCCGCGATCGCTGGACTCGCGCCGGCAGCCCAGTTGGGGGCCAACCCGGCCACGCTTCTCAAGGACGGTGTCGATAAGGTGGGCGAAACGTCCCTGTCGTGGCAGGCGGGTAAACCGATGGTGACCTTCCCCATTCCGGGCGTCCCGGGCGCGATCGCGTCCGCCACGCTGAACGACAAGTACATGGCCGAGCGCGTTGTGGTGAAACAAGGATCGACAACCACCGAGTTCACCTACGGCGATTATCAAGACTGGAACAATCCGCTGAACAAGGTCGACGCGCTATACGCGGGCAAAATGATGGAGCGCCACGATGGCGCCGTCGTTCGCGACCTGACCACGGTGCAGACGGAAACGGGCAGCGTTTATGTGGTGATGCCTGTTCCGGCCAGCGTGAAGGCGGCAATCCATGTGGCTGCGCAGCGGGCTCCAGCCCCGAAGACTCTGGAAGCTTCCGGCGAGACGCCGCGGATGGCAAACGGACACCCGGACCTGACGGGCAACTGGGGTTTCAACGCCATGAATTGGCGCTACGGGAATCGCCGCTGCGACCCCACGCAGCAGGAGGGCTGTTCCCGGGCACTCAATCAGACCATGGATTTTGAGTTCGAAGCGCCTTCGCGGTTCGGGCCGAATCGTCCAATGTACAAACCCGAGTACTGGGACAAAGTCCAGGAGCTCGACATGTGGACCAACAAGGATGACCCGGTGATGAGCTGCCAGCCGCTCGGGGTTCCGCGCGAGGGCCCGCCCCGGCGCATCGTCCAGTCGGCCAATGACGTCATCTTTTTCTACGGGGAATACGTGGATGGCGGCGGCGGCTACGGTGAATATCGCGTGATCCCGACCGACGACCGTGAGCACGACCCAAAGAAGGCGATCGAGAGCACGTATATGGGGTATACCGTGGGGCGCTGGGAAGGCGACGCGCTGGTGCTCGACTCCATCTCGTTCGTCGATACCACATGGCTGGCGCGTGGCGGTTTCTTTCATTCCGATCAAATGCACGTCATCGAGAAACTTACTCGTAAGGGCAATAAGATTCTGTACGAAGTCACTGTCGACGACCCCGAGTCTCTTGCGGAGCCGTGGGTGATGACGCCGCGAACGCTGACACTCAGCACGTTCCCCGACGCGGGGCTTCTGCGAGAGCGAGGCAACTGCGAGGTCTACGAGACGAAGGACATCAGCTCCCAGATTCGGCACTAGAAACTGAGCCGTGACCGAAGGGAGCGGATGGCCCTAGAAGGAGCGAGAACATTCCAATGAGCAGAGCAGTATTGGCGCTACTCGTCGTGAGCGCAATGTCCACTTCATTGGTTGATCGCGCCCTGGCTCAATCGCCGGCGCGGGGAGCCGCCGTGACCGCGCCAGCGATGCGGGTGGAAGCGAACCTGGCCCAACTGATGAGGGGGACCTTATATCCGGAATCGAATGTGGTTTTTGCCGCGCAAGACCAGAATCCGGCGGACGTGCCACACGCCAAAGATCCAAGCATGGCGACCGACCCCCTCGCGAGTCAGTATGGAAAATGGGAAGCCGTGGAGAACAATGCTTTGGCGATCGCTGAAGTTGCAAACCTCCTCACGCTGCCTGGGCGCAAGTGCGCAAATGGTCTGGATGTCCCGGTGACGAATCCGGATTGGGCCAAGTTCGTTCAGGGGCTTCGGGAAGCGGGAATGACGGCCTACGCTTCAGCTCAAACCAAAAATCAGGACAAGATGACCGATGCCGCCGACGTAATGACAACGGCGTGCAAGAACTGCCACGATAAGTATCGCGAGAAGAAACCCGCGGACCGCTGCAAGTAAGGCCGGGTATTTTGTTCAGCGAGCTGCGACTCGCAGGAGGTGCGGCTGTCCGGCGAACGTTCAGTGGCGTTGAGAAACTAGCGGAATGGCGCGGGTGACCAGACCGGCAACGAAAGTCGGGCCACGAGACCAGCCCCACCGCGCCAGTCGGATTTCTGAAGATATCGTCGGTGGCTACGATGCGTCATGGAGCCTCGGAACGCAGCCTGAACTTGCACATTCGACGTGCCCTCAACTGAAACTCGCTGCCATACGTCGCGTTATACTCTGTAAGCCGGCGAAAAACACCGGCAGTTCATCCTGAGAATTGAAGGAGGTCTATGAGGATCGCGCAAACCTTTTGTTTCGTCTTGTCGGCGAGTGCAGTGGCCCTCGTGGCCTGGGCGCAAACCGAGTCTGCGGAACAGACCAAGCCTCGGATTCGGAGCCTTTCGCACGCCATCCACGCCGTCGAAGATCTGGATACGACGCTCGCATTCTACCGCGAAGTGTTCGGCCTCAACGGCACGCCTCAGGATTTTCCAAACCCGGCCGTGCCGCAACTCACCAACGCTCCCGGCGTTACGTTACGCCTTTCGATGATGCGGCTTCCCGGTGCGATGCTTTTCGAGCTTACTCATTTCAAGGGTCTCGAACGCAGGCCCGCGCGAGCCGCATATACTGATCCCGGCGCCGCCAGTATCGTGCTCTACGTCCGCGACTTGGACGCAGCAGTTGCCAATGCGAAGAGGGTGAACGCGCCCATCGTCACCACTGGCGGCGTGCCGGTCGAGATCGCCACCGCTAGAGGTAAGGCCCGCTCCATCGTCTTGCGCGATCCAGACGGCTTTTTCGTGCAGGTTGTTCAGGAGGCGCCAGCGCCCGGCGCGCCGGAGGGAAATGTGCATCGCGTCTCCCTTGCCTACACCATGGAGAGCGCCGAAGCTACGGCCAAATTTTACAACGGCATGCTGGGCCTCGAACTTACGGGTCCTTCGGCGTTCTCGAAAGATCCGGCAATGCTCAGGCTGGTGGGCGCGCCTGAGGGAACTGAATTTCGAAAGCTAACGGGCGTCCTGCCTGGCCCGCCGGCCTATGTCGAGTTCACTGAGTTCCGCGGCGTGCCGCGCACCAAGTTCCACCTGCGTGTGCGCGACCCGGGTGCGCCGGCCATGGCGATCCAAGTGATCGACCTCAACGGCATGGTGGCGCAGATGAAAGCCGCGGGCGCCAATCTGATTTCCGCCAACGGTCAGATTGTCGACTTCGGCAACGGCACCCACAATATCTTCGTCGAAGATCCGAATGGCATGAACATTGAATTGTTCGAACGCTCTGGTCCGCCGCCGGGGAATGGCCCGACAAAGTAGGAGATTCGATATAATGCCCCGCATGCGGAGAGCGTGCGTGCTTGCGATGTTTGCCGTGGCGGCGATGTGCCAAGAGCCGGACCAATTTTATTCCGCCATCCGTGAAAATAACCTCGCGCAATTGAAGGCTTTGCTCGACCAGAAGGCGAGCGCGAACCTCACGGATCGTCGTGGAATCACCCCCTTGATGTATGCCGCTGAGGTTGGATCGGTGGACGCCATGCGCATCTTGATCGATCGCGGAGCGGACGTCAATGCGCAAAACGACATCGGCTCCACAGCGTTGATGTGGTCGGTTTCGGACCCCTCCAAGGTTCGCTTGCTGCTGGACCATGGCGCGCAGGTCAACCTTATCGCCAAGAGTGGACGGAGCGCGCTGATCGTCGCCGCATTCACGAATCCCTCCGCGGAGGTTGTGCGGCTCCTGCTCGCCAAAGGCGCCAAGGTGGGGATCACAGATAATCGACACGTCACGCCGATGAACGCAGCGATGTTTGGGAATGACACCGCGACCGTCCGGCTGTTGCTCGACGCCAACGCCGATATCGACACTCCGGATACGTTCATCGGCTTGACCCCGCTGATGAACGCGGCGGGGAACCGGAACCTCGATGCGGTGAAACTGATCTTGGCTAAGGGCGCTAGGGTGAACGCTGTGTCGAAAACAGAAGGCCTGCCGAAAATTCAGACGGGCACGGTGGAATTTGGCGGTTGGACTCCTCTGTTGATGGCCGCGGCATTCGGGCCTCCGGACGCGGTGAAGGTGCTGCTGGACGCCCGGGCGCAAATCGATGCGCAGGATTACCGCGGCTTCACGCCGTTGATGCTGGCGGTTGGTACCGACCGCTACGATCCCCGTATCGTCGACATGTTGGTGGCGCATGGCGCCGATCGGCGCCTGACAAATCATGCGGGCGAGACGGCGCTCGACTGGGCCTATAAGTTAGGAGACCCGGAAGTGGTCCGCGCGTTGGGAGGCACTCCGAAGGATCTGGCCAAGCCGGTACGGTTGTCGGAAGAGCTACCCGACACGCGGACAGCCATCGCGCGCAGCATTCAGTTGCTGGAACGAACGAGCGACCAGTTCTTTCATAAGAGTGGATGCTTCGCGTGCCATGAGCAGCCCCCGGCCGAGTTTGCGAGCGCAGCCGCGCGCGCCAAGGGCATTCCAGTTGATGAAAAAGCGTCGCACGAGCGGATTTTGCAGATCACCTCCACGATCAACCCCGTCGCACTGGAAGGAGCGGCGGCGTTAGGCGGCGCGGATAACAATTTGTACGCCGTCGAAGCGCTGTTGCGCGCCGGTTATCCGTCGAACCGCATTACCGATTATCTTGCGGCGAACCTGGCGATGTCTCAGGGCGGCGACGGTGGTTGGCATCTTCCCGGATACTCACGCTCGCCGCTCCAGGACAGCGATTTTTCGCGCACCGCGATGGCTCTGCGCGCATTAAAGGCCTACGGCCCCCCTGGACGCAATGAGGAAATGAGGCAGCGCATCGAACGCGGGAAACAGTGGCTGATGCATGCTGAGCCTGTAATCCTGGAGGATCTCGACATGCGGCTGGTGGGAGTTGCGGCGGCCGGAGCAACCGCCGCGAAACTTCACCGGCTTGCCGAGCCGATCCTGGCGCTGCAGCGCTCCGACGGTGGTTGGGCGCAACGCCAAGGATACCCCAGCGATGCGTATGCCACGGGCATGACGTTGTGGGCTCTGAATGAAGCCGGTGCGATGCGGCCGGATGCTAAGGGCGTCAAGTTCCTGCTCGCTACACAAAGCGCGGATGGTTCATGGCGCGTGGCTAGCCGCGCAACGAAATTTCAGCAATATTTTGAGAGCGGTTTCCCGTATAGTGACGACCAGTGGATCTCGACGATGGCAACCGGCTGGGCCGCGAACGCCCTGGCCTTATCGATCGAGCCCTAAAGAACCTCCACGCTTTGCGAGGAAGGTTCTATTTATTCGACAGGTGAGAAATGTCCTTCTCGTTATCGGCACAAACAAAATCCAGCAAATCTGTGTCGAGCTGGATGACCTGGGCTATTTTTACTATCCAGGGTTTTGTGTAGGCCTTCGGGTCGTCGACGGTAATTTCAATTTCCAAGTTGCCAAAGTCGATGCGCCGGAAACGTTCCGTGATCTGGGCCGCGTCCGTCATCGGATTGCCGGTTGCATCCAGCCACATGTCGTCGCGGAAGCCGTTGGTGTGAACGACGAGTGTATCGCCTTCCCATTTACCGCTGGAGTAGCCGTTCCAGGACGGATTCGGATCCGCCGGCAGGGGACGGCCATCGGTAAAGATCTGCCGGAAACTAGTATCGAGCTCATTCATAATGATGAGCAATCCAGCGGTTTGCGCTAATTTTCTCGGTCCGTTCCAAGTGTGCAGGCGGATGGGCCCTATTGGGTTACAGCGGGACATCGGATCGTTCACACGCTGCTCGGAGCGCCGCGCCTTCACCAATTCCGCCGCCCAGGGCCGATAGGGCAAGCCGCCCTTGAGGCTCGCGGCGATGTTGATAAACTCGTCGGAAACGGCCGCACAACCGGGAAAATTTGCGTTGGGTTCCCGCTTGGTTGGGATGATCCATAGGCCCGAAAGGTCCGGCTTGCCGTCGGGTGTCCGTGGGCAGGCTGCTGCAAGATCCGGTTTCCCATCCGTCGTCCGAGGAACACCCGCCGTGGGATAGTTGATCCATTGCCCACTCAGGCGACAAAGTGAAAAAGCGAAAATCACTAAGGGGAGAGCCACCATCTGAAGCCGCATTCAGTTACCTCAATAAGGCAGTATACTCGCCAATTGTCGCGCAGAGGTCTCCTGTCCCAGTGGCTCGCCAGATAAATCGATGTGGGGCGGGCGCCCTCGCCCGCAGCCCGAGCCCCGCTCGGGCTTGGTCAACCGGACAAGGGCGGTCACTCCGCCGAGCAGCCAGGGGGACCCCACGTTCATTGGCGAGAATTGCGCCTCGGCCGCGAACACGCCCGGCGATTTACTTGGGGCCGCGGTGCAGTTCTCCATCGAGGATTCCGCGATGACCATCGCCTTCTTGCGGGACCCAATCGGCTTCAACGCGCGGCCGACCAGCCCGTTAGGAACGAACCCAGCGGTAACGCGTCCGCGATGTCGCCGGCCTGATGTGGGAGTTCATTCGGAGCGCCGCACTATTTCTTGGCGTCCTTCCCGATGTAGTGGGTCGCGTCTCGCTCCTCGCAAACGAACTCCATCAGTTCGGTGTCCGGCATGAGTTGATGGTTCACCCGCACGGTGAATGGCTTGGTGTAGGCCTTGGGATCTTCGATGGTGATGTCGATCTGCATCAAGCCGTACTTCACTCGACGCCAGCGCTCGGTCATTTTTCCGGAACTGGTCAGAGGGCTGCCCTCGACGTCGAGCCAGACATCGTCACGGAACCCGGTGGTCTCCACCACCAGTGTGTCGCCATCCCAGTGTCCGACTGAATAACCGTACCACCAGGACGTTGGATCGTTGTTCGGCAGCGGCCGCCCGTCTGTGAGAATCTGCCGCACATTGCCATTCGCCTCATAGAGGATCACGATTTCGCGCGACGTCTGCACGATCTTTCTGGGCTGCGGGTGCATGTGCAGCTGGGTCAACCCGAGCGGCAGGCACAGCGCGTCGGGGTTGTCCTTGTTGTTATTCCCCTTTCTTTGGGCCCGCACCTGTGCGCCCCACGCGGTGAAGGGGAGCAGCCCGTCCTTGAAGCCCGCGCCGATGTTGAAGAACTGCGCGACCGGCGGATCGTCCGGCGAAGAAGGAATGGCGAAAGGCAAGGGAGTCGTGCCGGTTAACGCCCCCCCGTTTTTGTCCGCCTTGGTGTGCGCGGGCTCCCATAAACCGGAAAAATCGGGCTTGCCATTGGCGAGCCGGGGCGGCAGCGCAGCGAAATCGATGCCGCCCGCCGTCGTCCTCGGGCCAGGGGTGGGGTAGCTGGGCCATTGCCCGAAGATAGGCACTGCACTGCTTGCCAGAGCTACCAGTACGGCGGGCGGAATCTTGAGAATGCTCATCTTGGTCTTACTGTGTGCGAAGGTGGGTCTTCGCGTCAAATACTGATAGATCCGATCACTTTTGGATGAGACTAATCCCTCTCGCCTCGTCAAGGATTCCAGCAATGCCACGGTTTTATCCTTGCTATTTCCCCATGGCCTTCCACACATCCGCCTTAGTCTGCGGAGCAGCGGAGGTGTGTACATTGATATACCGGTCAAAGTCGAGATTGAGCTTTTCCAGAACCGGCACCAGAGCTCTCACGTGATCGTTAGCCGGTTCGCCGGGTATCACCGAGAAGTCGCCCTGGAACAGAACCTTTTCCCTGGGAATGTAGGCGATGATCAACCCATTGGAGTGAGGAGCCGGATAGATGTGGTACATCTCAACGGTTCGAGTTCCATCGGAGTAGACCCTCTTCTCCGCAACGGTTTCGATTCTCGCTTTCTTTGGATTTTTGGCGAGGGTGTCGGTCATGAGCGTCCTCGGAGTGTTGAGCGCTTTCTCGAGAAACTCCTCGTTGTTCTTCTGCGTGATAATGATTGCGCCTTCGGCCACCAAGACGGGCAGCCCTCCTGTGTGATCGGAATGAGGATGCGTGTTCATGACGTACCGGATCGGCTTGTTTGGAATCAGCTTCTTCGTTTCGGCGACGTACGCGAGGGCGCGCGCCTCGGACTGGCCGGCCTCAAGCATCATGATGTAGTCCTTAAACTCTACAATCACTGAATCGTAGCTGCCAGGTCCAGTGGTGAGCCGGTAAAGTCCGTCACCGAGTTTTTCCGAAGTGACCGTGAGAGGCGCTGGAGCCGGCGGTGCTCCGCCGCCCGCGCCACTACGACCTCCGGCCGGAGCCGGTGGAGGAACCAGAGTAGCGACATCGGGAGGATTCCCCTTCGCCGCGGTCACATCCACTTCAAAGAAGGGCCAGCCGCCGCGCGTCTGCACGATTTTCGAAGGAGCCATCACGCCGCCAAAGTCTTTCCATCCGGTGTAATTCACGACGATGTGCATGTCGCCCATGATGTTTTCGCCGAGCCAAGTCTCCACCCGATCGACCATGTTGTGGCCATCCACATAGCCATTGACGACGTAGCTCTTGCCGGAAGGCGCCTTGACCGCCGGGCTCCAACTCAAGACGGCGTAGTTCTTGCCGTCCACCTTGCGATGGCTCACGGTGGCATTGTTCTCCGCGGCGCCTTTCAGAAAACCCCATGGCGTTATGTAAAACTCCAGGGAGTTGGCCCACGGTTGCGAGACGTCGGCTTGTTGGGCCGTGACCTGCTGGAAGAAGGTCCCGGGCATCACGGCCGTCGATCCGCCTGCGCCAATGTTGTGGGTGGCGCCGGTATGACGGGACGCGGGTGCGACGAGGTCGATCACGCGCACGTAGTTGTCGATCGGCCGCATTGGATCGTGGGTCCCGCGGCAAATCATGTCGGACGAGTTGGCCCCGCACTGCTGGAATGCCACGTCCTTCGCCGATCCCGAATATGTGATGGATTTCAGATCGCCCAATGCCTTTTGCGCATTGGCGATCACGGTCTTTGCATCCTGCGCGAAGGCGCTCCCGCACAGGAACGCGAGGCAGATTTGGACTGAAGCAAACTTCTTGAGCACAGCATCTCCTTATGAGCGGGATCGCGCGGTAGAACGGACCCGTCCTGAGTATTCTATATCGAGTGAGTGCGCAGTGCGGTGACTTCAGCGATTAAGGCCCTGGCAGAATCAGGGGCGCGGGATGCGCCCCACAACACCAGCAGTACGAAGCTCAGGCAAGGTCGTAGCGATCGAGGTTCATCACCTTGGCCCACGCAGCCACGAAGTCTTTCACAAACGCCTCCTTCGAGTCGGCGCATGCATAGACTTCCGCGATTGCCCGGAGCTGGGAGTTCGAACCAAAGAGGAGATCGACACGAGTGCCGGTCCACTTGATTTTGCCCGTCGCGCGATCGCGCCCCTCAAACGCGCCGTCGGACGCAGAGGGGGCCTGCCACTTCGTATTCATGTCGAGCAGGTTGACGAAGAAATCGTTCGTCAGCGTCTCGGGCTGGTTGGTGAAGACGCCGTCTTTGGACTCGCCGAAGTTCGCCTTCAGCGCGCGCATGCCGCCGACGAGAACTGTCATCTCAGGGGCTGTTAGGGTCAGCAACTGTGCCCGATCCACTAGCAACTCCTCAGCCGCCATGGGGTGTCCACCGCGGTGATAGTTGCGGAACCCGTCGGCGATCGGTTCGAGCGGCGCAAAGGAGTGCGCATCGGTCTGCTCCTGCGAAGCATCCGTGCGGCCCGGCGTGAAAGGCGCCTTCACGTCGTGCCCGGCCTTCTTTGCCGCCGCTTCCACGGCCGCGCAGCCTCCCAGGACGATCAGGTCGGCGAGCGAAACCTTCTTTCCCTTTCCATTGGACTGCGTGCCGGATTGCGAAGCGTTGAACTCTTTTTGGATCGCTTCCAGCTTCGGCAGCACCTTCGCCAGTTGAGCCGGCTGATTCACTTCCCAATTTTTCTGTGGCTCCAGGCGAATGCGCGCGCCGTTCGCGCCACCGCGCTTGTCGCCGCCGCGGAACGTGGAAGCCGATGCCCAGGCTGTCGAGACCAGTTCAGAGATTGATAGTCCGGAGGCGAGTATCTTGGCCTTCAGAGCGGCAATGTCCTGCTCCCCAATCAGCGCATGATCCACCACGGGAACAGGATCCTGCCAGATCAGCGTTTCCTTCGGCACCAGCGGGCCGAGGTACCGCGCGACAGGTCCCATGTCGCGGTGCGTGAGCTTGTACCACGCCTTGGCGAACGCGTCTGCCAACTCCTGCGGATGATCCAGGTAGCGCTTCGAGATCGGCGCATAAATCGGGTCCAGCTTGAGGGCAAGGTCCGTCGTGAGCATTCCCGGGGCGCGCCGTTTCGACGGATCGTGAGCACCAGGAACGGTGCCGGCTCCAGCGCCGTTCTTGGGAGTCCACTGGAACGCGCCGGCTGGGCTCTTGGTGAGTTCCCATTCATAGCCGAACAGGTTTTCCAGGTAGTTGTTGCTCCACTTGATTGGCGTAGTGGTCCAGGTGACCTCTATGCCGCTAGTGATGGCGTCGTCGCCGCTGCCTTTGCCGTAGGTGTTCTTCCAGCCGAGGCCTTGCTCCTCGATGCTGGCGCCCTCGGGCTCGGAGCCGACATACTTGCCCGCGTCGGCAGCCCCGTGGGTTTTTCCGAATGTGTGCCCGCCGGCGATGAGCGCGACAGTCTCTTCGTCATTCATCGCCATGCGAGCGAACGTCTCGCGGATATCCCGTGCCGCACCGACTGGATCCGGCTTTCCGTTGGGACCTTCCGGATTCACGTAAATCAGGCCCATCTGAACAGCGGCCAGAGGATTATCAAGGTCGCGATCGCCCTTGTAGCGCTCGTCCGCCAGCCACTTGCCCTCCGGCCCCCAGAAAATATCCTCCGCCGGCTCCCAGACGTCCTCGCGCCCGCCGGCAAAACCGAAGGTCTTGAACCCCATCGACTCCAAGGCGACATTACCGGCGAGAATTATCAGGTCGGCCCACGAGATTTTCCGGCCATACTTCTGTTTGATCGGCCACAGCAAGCGGCGCGCCTTATCCAGGCTCGCATTGTCCGGCCAGCTATTGAGAGGCGCAAAACGTTGTGTGCCGTAACCCGCGCCGCCGCGGCCGTCGCCGATGCGGTAGGTACCGGCGCTGTGCCACGCCATTCGAATAAAGAACGGCCCATAGTGGCCATAGTCGGCCGGCCACCAGACCTGGGAATCCGTCATCAAGGCATGCAGATCCTTGACCACGGCAGGCAGGTCGAGGCTCTTGAATTCCTCGGCATAATTGAACTCCTTGTCCATCGGGTCGGACAACGGGGAGTGCTGGTGCAGGATCTTCAGGTTCAGTTGATTCGGCCACCAGCCCGCATTGGTCGGGGCCCCCGCCACTGTGTGTCTGCGAGGGCCGCCCACTACCGGGCATTTGGCTTCGGGTAATATGTTTTGCTCTTCTCTATCGGGGAAGGAGGCCCCGGCTGCGGTGGTGTGTTGTTCCATGTGTTCCTCTTTCTTAGAATCAGTCGAAAAATCTGCGACGAACTACGAACTCATCCTGGATTGCCATTCGCGCGATAGCCGCCGGCCGCGCTTGCCGACGCGCGCCACACGCCTACGACGCTTAAGGGGAAGCGCGCCGTGGAGCGCACTTTGCGCAGAGCCCCCGGAAAATGAGTTCGCATTCGCGAAGAATGCGCTTACCGAGGGAACCCGAGGCTGGCGTGGGCACGTTGTACCACTCCATGTCCTCGACATTGCCGCAGCGGTCGCAAATGAAGTGATGATGCCGCATGCCTTTGGCGTCGAATCGCGCGGCGCGGCCCTCAACGGCCACTTCACGCACCAGGCCCGCCTGCACTAAATCCCGCAGATTGTTATAAGTGGTGGCTCTGGAAGAGCGCGGATCCAGGCGGTTCACGGCTTCGAAAATTTCCACAGCGGTTGGATGCCTGTTGTGTTGCATCAAGAACGCCATCACGGCGTAGCGCTGCGGAGTGCATCGCAACCCGCCGGCTTCCAAGGACCGTTTAATCGCCTCGGCGTCCATGAAGTATTTAGACTATATCTAATGTGACATATTGTCAAGACTTATGCTTTTTGGTGACGAGCCGGAATTTTGCGGCCGCCTGCGTCCCTACCGGGCAGCGACCGTCGCAACCGGGATACCCTTCTCTTTCATCAGGGATTCCAGCAGCGCCACGGTTTTTGGGAACGCATCCGCACCGCCGCGAGCACCGCCGGCGCCGCGTGCGACGTCCAGTGGCGTGCGGCCGCCAGCGTCTTTGGCGGTCAGGTCGGCGCCGTTGGCAACCAGGAATTCGATGAACTTATCGAAGCCGTGTTCGGCGGCGCCATGCAGAGCGGTTTGATTCGGGAGGGCGTTCGCGCCCGGCATTTGACTGCCGCGACGGGAGTTCTGTTGTGCGATGCGTGCGCCCACGCTCTCACCCGCTCCGAAAGCGCCAGCGCCTTTGGGGCCGCCGAACGTCAGATTGCGATCGAGCACCGACCGGGCGTTCACATTCGCGCCGGCTTTGACAAGCAGATCCATGCTGGCGAGCACGCCTTCGTCGGTACGATTCCGTCCGCGCGTGACGCGCGATCCGTAGTCGACGCCGGCGGCGGCCATTAACGGCGTGATCCCTTCCTTGCTCGGCAGATCGACTAGCGCTTTGTACTCCAATAGCAGCGCGACGAACTTGTCGTCGCCGCCGCGCGCGGCGCGCAATAGCGGCGTGGCGCCCTGGGCGAGCATGGTGTCGCCGCCGCGATCCTGTGGGACGTCGCGATACGGCGGACGCCGCTTCAACTGAATGTTCGGATTCGCGCCTTTTTCCAGCATCATGCGGCCGACATCCACGGCAGTGAGCTTGTCCGGACTCGGTAGGACCGCCACCGCGCCGTTCCCTTTCGTCGGCAGCGTGCTGACGTCCGCCGCCATGTAGACCGGCGAGCGGCCGAACAGATCCCACTTGTCGAGATCGGCGCCGCCTTTGACCAGCACGGCGGCCGTGTCGAAGTGCATATTCTCGAGGGCGAGAAGCAGCGGAGTCTCACGGTCCGGATCTTCGGAATCGGGATCGGCGCCGGCGGCCAGCAGGTTTTGCACGCAAGCCGCGCAACCTTCCCGAGCGGCATAGTGCAGCGGCGTAAAGCCGCCCTTATTCATGTCCTTGGGGCGCGGTTCCTGGATGACCTTACGCTCCCACTGATTGATCTTGCCATGATCGTTCAAGTTCGCGCCGTTCGACGCGAGGAACTTCACCATATCGGCCTGGCTTTGCGCCGAGGCCCACATGAGCGCGGACTGTCCGCCCCAGGTTTCCTTGGCGTTCATGTCGGCCCCCGCATCCAGCAGCGCCTTGGCCGCGTCAACCTTGCCGGTGCGAGCCACAGCCATCAGCGGAGTTTCGCCATTGGGCGTTCTGAAATTAGGATCGACTCCGGCCTTCAGCAGCGCTTCGACGATGGGCGCGGAACCGATGATCGAGGCTTCGGTGAGGGCCGATGTGCCAAACTGATTCGGCAGTTTGACATTCGCGCCGGCTTTGATCAGCGCACGGACAAGTTCGAGATCGTCGTTCGCCGCGGCGTACATGATGGCGGTGCTGCCATCGGCGGCGGTGGCGTTGACGTTCGTACCCTTCGCGCTCAGCAGCTGCATGGCCGAGACGTGGTCGCCCGCTTCCGCCGTGCCCAGCAGCGCCGAACCCGCGGCAAATACCGTCCAAGCACCGGCCAGCAGAACTGCAATTGCAGCCACGAACCTGCGCATGCCTAGAGCTCCGAGAGACCGTCGACGCCGTCGCCGATGGATTTCACCGGGATCTCATTGCGCTGGAGCAGCGTAAGGAGCAGTTCGCCGTGACGCGAATCCTGGGGATATTTCAGGTGCTGGCCGCCCTTGATCTTTCCATTGGCGTGTCCAAGGATCGCGGACGGCAGCGGATCGTTGTTGTGGCGATCGCTGTTGCTCATGTCGCTGCCAAAGAGAATGGTGGAATGATCGAGCACTGTGCCATCGCCTTCTTTGCTAGCCTCGATCTTCTTGATAAATCCGGCAAACTCTTGCGTGTGGTAGTTCTGAATCTTCACCAGCTTGTCCATCTTCTCCGGGTTGTTGCCGTGATGGGACAGCGGATGGAACCCCTCGGAAATGGCCAGGTTGGTGTAGGTGCGCATGCTGGCTTCGTGATCCATGGATAGCGTGATCACGCGCGTGATGTCGGCCTGGAACGCGAGGGCCATCAGGTCGAACATCAGTTTGAAATACTCGGTGATATCGTTGGGCGTTCCGATGGGCGCATCCGGGATAACCAACTCGGTGTTGTGCGCCTTCTCGGCCATCTGCACGCGGCGCTCAATCTCGCGAACCGAGTCGAGATAGTCGCCCACCACGTTGCGGTCCGGCGCGCCGAGGCTGGCTTGCAAACGCCGGGCTTGCCCTTGCACCCGATCGAGAATACTGCCGGTTTCGCTAAGGATCTGGGCGCGTTCCTGATCGGTATCGCCCTCTCCGAACAGCTTCTGGAAGACCGCGCGCGGGTTGCTTTCCTGCGGCAAAGGCTGGGTAGGCGTACGCCAGGCGATGCGGGCGCTGCCCTGGCCGACGCTCATTTCGAGCGAGGGGAGACGCGTGTCCTGTCCCACGTAGCGCACCGCGATCTGATCGGCGCTCACGCCCGAGTCCGGATTGTTCTTGCCGAAGTCCCAGGGCTTCACGGCGGTCAACCAGCCTTGCTCGATGTAGGCGTGGGGCTCGGGCGTTTCCGCGGGTTTATTGCGCAAGCCGGAGACGATGGTCAGATGCTTGTGGAACGGCTCGAGAGGCTGCAGGATCGGCGACATGGTAAAGTCCGCGCCGGTTTCCTTGGGAGACCAACGATCCATGATCGCGCCGTGAGGGAACCCCACAAACGCAAAGCGCTTGGGCGTCTTCCCGGCGGCAGTGGTCGCAGCGGCGGCGGTGGCGGGAAACATAGATTCCAACAGCGGGAGTGCGATGCCGACCCCCACTCCCTTCAGCATTGCGCGGCGTGGAATATGATTCTTGAATATGAACATGTCCGATCTCCTTATTATATTTATCTTCTCGCGCTCTGCACCGGCTCGGGCTGCTGCTGCGGTACGCGGCGCATCTTAAACTGGTCGGTGTTCACCACGGCCTGAACGATGGCCGAAAACTTGTAATCCGACGCCCGCGTGCCGCGTACGATCTTGCGGACGGTCGGCATGTCGTAGTATTCGCGCGTGCGGCCCATCGAATAGGTCAAAAGGGCTTCCACAAACGTTTGAACGAATTGTTCGGGACGGCGTAGCAACGCCTTGCGGAGATCGTCGGGTCCGTTGATCTTCGTGCCGTCGGGCAACTCACCGGCGGAATCGATGACCGTGCCGGCAAAGCGGTCTTTGTCTCTCCACATTCCAACTGCGTCGAAGTTTTCGAGAGCGAAGCCAAGCGGATCCATGATGGAGTGGCATGACGAGCAGGTCGGGCTTGCGCGGTGCTTCGCCATCAACTCGCGAACGGTGAGCGCTTTGGTGGTGCCGATGTCCTTGTCGTTCAGGGTCGGGACGTTGGGCGGCGGGTTGGGGGGGGGAACGCCCTCGATGTAGCTCAGGATGAACTTTCCACGCAGCACCGGGGACGTTCGGTTCGGATACGCGGCCGCCATCAGGATGGCGCCCTTGCCCAGCAAGCCCCAGCGCGCGGAGTCCTTCAGTTCCACACGGCGGAACTCATCGCCTTTCACGTCGCCAATGCCGTACTGCAGCGCCAGGCGCTCATTCACGAAAGTATGGTTGTCGCGCAGCAAATCCACCACGCTGCGGTCTTCCCGGAAGATGCTGTCGGCAAAGAGCGCGAGTTCGGTGCGGAAATCCTGGCGCGGGTCCATGCGGCCTGAGGCGTACGGGAAGACGTCCGTGTTCGGAACGATCTCGTCGAGTTTCGCCATATTGAGCCACTGGAACACGAAATCGCTCGCCAACGTTTTCGATCGGGGATCGGCCAGCATGCGCCGCACCTGCTGGTTGAGCGTCGCCGGATCGCTGAGCTTGTTCTTGGCGGCCAGATTAAGCAGTTCATCGTCGGGAATCGAATTCCACAGGAAGAACGAAAGCTTCGAAGCCAGTTCGAGATCCGTGATTTCGTACTTCTCGCCCGCCTTCAGGCCCGCCGGAACGCGCTCGCCGCGATAGAGGAAGAACGGGCTGGCCAGCATTCCCGTGATCCCTTCGCGAATGCCCGATTCGAAACCGCCGTCCTTCGAGCCATCGGCGTAGTACTGCATGAGTTCGGCGATATCGTCGTTCGTTACGGGACGGCGATAAGCCCGCCTGGCCAGCGTGGAGAAAATCTGCCTGGCGCAGGCTTCGGGCGTTTTATTTTTGTCCTTATTCGGGTTGCAGGTGAAGATCCGCTCTCGGCTGGGCGTGGAACTGAGGCCCGTGACATCGAAGGGGCCCAGAAGCTGGAACGAGTTCACGCGATAGGAACGATCCTGCCCGCCGCCGGGCGCGAACATCTGCAATTGATCGTCGGATTCGGCGAAACTCTGGCGGCGGAACGTGACGCCGATGTTGTGCGGACCGGCGGTGGCTTCGAACTTGATGTTCTTCAGGCGGGCATTTACGCGATCCATCGCGCCGCTCTGCACCTGATCGTAAAGCTTCATGTCTTCTTCGCCGCCGATCACGGTTTGATAGACGATTTTGTTATCAACCGTAACGACCAGCGGATTCTCGTACTCCATGCCGTTGCCCCAGATATGGGTAGCCATGTCGGCGATGTTGATTTTGTATTGGCCGTCGGCGGGCAGATCCACTTTCGCGAGAATGCCGCCGCGCGTTCCCAGAGGCAATCCGGGGACGTGTGTGAGCTGATTGCCGGAAGCCGCGCGGAACGTCCAGCCCTGCGGGCGGATATCGCGCCTGCCGAGCGCCGTGACAGCGACATTATGGGCGGCCAGTACGTATTGCTCGATGAAGGAAGGCGACACCTGCAAGGCGGACGCGATGTTGTCGAAGCCCTGCGCGCTGTCATCCGGGGGCAGCAGGTCGGCGGCGTTCACGTCGACCAGAAGCAGATCGTGGACCGCGTTTTGGTATTCATTGCGATTCAGCCGATGCAGCAGCTGGCTGTCGGTGACGTGCTGCGGGGCGGGGAGCTTGTCGAGCGAATCTTCGAGCCACGCCACCAGCGAGTCGACGGCTTTGCCATCCGGTTGCTTCGCGCCGGTAGGCGGCATCACGCGGCCGCGCAGCTTGCGCACTGCCTTCTCGAAAAGTTCGGGATCTTTGGCCACGCTCTCGGCCGTAATGCCTTGGAAGCTGATGCCGCCGATCTTGGCTTTGTCGTTGTGACAGCCCGAGCAGTATTGCTTAATGGTGGCCAGGTGCGCGTCGGGCGAATCCTGCGCTTGGCTCGCGGGAGAAGCGGCCAAGACGCCAAGCAGCGCGATCGGTGGAATTAAGCTCTTAATGTGTCGCATCGTTATATGTGGCTTGGTGTGGCATGAGTCCTTAAGCGTCGGGAGAAAGATAGGCCCACAGGCTTTCGAAGGAGCGGCGAATAAATTCGTCGGGATTGCCCATCTTGGCTTCGTATTCCTTTGCCGGCCTGGCCGCGACGCCTTCCGACGGGCTGTGCCCTTTGTTCAGCATCTGATTCAGACGATCGTAGATGGCGCCGTACATGTCGAGCTGCGCGGCGATGTCGGCATAGCTGAGTAGAGGACCTTGCGCGGGAACGATCTTCGTATCGTGGTTCGCGATGGTCTGGATGCGTTGCAGTCCGCCGACGATGCCGCCGATCCAGCCTCCGGTCCACCAGTCGACCACAGGCCAGCCTTCTCCGTAGGCGGCATCGCCAACCGCAAGGACATCCTGCTGCGGGAAGTAGACGTAGAGATCGCCGTCGGTATGCGCCGCGTCGGAGATATATCCGTAGCGGATTCCGGAATCGAGGACGCCTTTGTCGTAGAAGGTTTTGTTGGGCTGGGCGATCTTGGGAAACTTCTTGAATTTCTGCCCGTTCCAGGGCCACGTAATGTTTTGCTGCAACCAGAGGCGGGTGTTCTCGTGGGCAATGATCGTAGCGCCGGCCGTGCCGAGAGCCTGGTTGGAGCCGGTCTGCTCGGGATGCCAGTGCGTATTAAAGAGCGTCCGCACCGGACCACCGCTCGGCAGCGCGGCAACAGCCTGCGCCAACAGAGTGGCATTCTGCGCAAGCCCGCCATCCACCATCGCGACGCCGTCGGCTGCCGTACTCGCGACGATGTTGCAGCCTGCGCCGCCGAGCAGATAGAGGTTTTCGCCCAGTTGCGCGGTTGTAACCTTCGGATTTTGCGCCCAGGCGTACCGAGCCGCGGCCAAGCCCGCCGGAGCGGCCTTTAGGAACGTCCTCCGTGTTGGAGACAACATAGTTCCCCCACATAAAGTATACTTCCGCAAGCGTTTGGTTACACAAACCCTAATGTTCCGGCGCTAAATGTTCGGGCTCCGTGGCAGGTGGCTGAGGCCGGTTGTTGTTTACCGGCGGGGCGGGTTTGGGCAACTCCGCGTTGCCATCCAACGCGAACACAAACATAACGGGCGGGTTGTCCACCTTCGCATCATTTGGACCCACGGTTGTCGCCGGACGGCCCAAGCCGCCCTGGAACGCCACGTATTGTTTGCCGTCTACCGCGTAGGTGATGGGAGGCGCCATGCCCGTGCGTCCGGTCTTGATCTCATACAGGATTTCGCCCTTGTCGGCCGTCACCGCGCGGAAGCGCCCGTCGTTGATCACCTCGAACACCAGGTTGCCAGCCGTCGCCACGGTTCCCCCGCCGATGCCGCCGCCGCCCTCGATGCGCCACATTAGTTTCTGATTCAGCGGATCCCAAGCCTGCAGCGCCCCTCGCATGCCCTCGGCCGAGGGCGGACCGATCGCGGGGCTGTCAATCAGCTTCGGGTCGCCATTGCCGCGGCTGTAGCCGTTGGTGCCCGGCTTGAGTTCGGCCGTAGCCGCATAAGTGAACGGCTGCAGGAACACCGGAATGTACACCCAACCGGTGCCGGGACTGTAGGACATGGGCGACCAATTGTGCGCGCCGCCGCCGGTCGGAAATAGCGCGATCGGATCGGTGTCGTAATAGGCCGCGGGATTCACAATCGGACGGCCCTTGGCGTCCAGCCCGAGCGCCCATGTCGTCTTCACATAAGGAGCTCCGGAGATGAATTCGCCTGTCAGGCGATCCAGCACCCAGAAGAATCCGTTCTTCGAAGCCTGAACGATCGCCTTACGGGGCCGGCCTTGGATGTTCAGATCGAGCAGCATCAACTGCTGCACGCTGTCGTAATCCCAGTTGTCGTTGGGCGTGGTCTGGAAGTACCACTTGAGCTGCCCGGACGTGAGGTCCACGGCCAGGATCGAGCAGGCATAAAGGTTGTCCACGTTCTGCGCACCTCGGAACTTCTGCGCCCAGGGTTGGGCGTTGCCGGTGCCGACGTAGACCAGGTTCGCCTCGGGATCGAAAGCGATGCCGTCCCAGACCGCGCCGCCGCCGCCCTTGGTCCAGAAGTCGCCACCCCAGGTCTTGAGCGCTGCCTTCATGGCTTCGTTTTCGGGCGGCAGTTCGGGATTGCCGGGAACGGTGTAGAACTTCCAGGCGAAATGACCGGTCTTGGCGTCAAACGCCGCAAAGAAGCCACGCGTCGGCCGGTCGCCCCCCGACGCGCCAACGATCACCTTGTCGCCCGCGATCCGCGGCGCCATCGTCAACGTATAGATGTCCTGCGGGTACGCCACCCGCGATTCCCATACCGGCTTGCCTGTCCGCGCATCCAAGGCCAGCAGGCGGCCATCGTTGATCGGCGCGATGATCGTGCCGTTGTAGAACGCAACGCCACGGTTCACGATGCCGCAGCAAATCCGAGGCCGCACCGCGGCCTGATTCACTTCCGGATCCCAGCGCCACAGCTCCTTACCGGTGCGGGCGTCGAGCGCGTAGACCACGCTCCACGTCGTGATGCCATAGAGGGTGTTGTTCCAAACCAGCGGCGTGCCTTCCTGATTGCCGCCGCCCGCGCCGACCACATAGGACCACTCCAGCCCCAGGCGCTTCGCATTGGTTTCGTTGATCTGCTTCAGCGTGCTGTAGCGCGTCTCGCTTTGGTTCCGGCCGTAGCTCAGCCAGGCGCCTGCGTTTCCGTCGACGTTCACCGGCTTCGCCGTCTTTTGCGCCGGCAGGTGCGTTTCTCCGGCAAACGTCAGGATCGCCACCCCGAGAGCGGCGCGCCTCCAGAATTTACCGCCGGATTGCCTCCTCGTTGAGACCATCGGATTAAAATATCACGCGTGGGTCCTGTATGGCGCTGTCCGATTTTGCGGCCGGGTGCATGCGCATTTTGGTGCACGCACTTTGCGTGCCGCGTTCACACTCTGTGAACGCTCTTGGGCCTTCCGATCGGTGTCGAAACGAGTTTCGACACGGCACGTTCAAGTACGTGCGCCACGCCTTTGCTCGCACCTGGAACCGAGGGACCTGGAGGTTGCGTTGCGGGAACGCAGCCGATAGCCTTAAAGATCTCGGTATGCATACTTTGCGAAATTGTTTGCAGTTTGTCGGCCGCGTGTTCCTCATCGCGGCCGGTGTCGGGCTGGCCACCGGCGGAGATTCCGGGAACCAGGAACCGATCCGATTAGCTCGCGAGACCTGCACGAGCCTCCAGGGATTCTCCATTCCCGCTTCTGCCATTGGCCTGCCGAACGGGGGTGCTTTGGTGCAGACGGCGGTGTTTGTTGCCGCGTCGGAGACTGGCAACCGCAACGGCGATTTTTGTAAGGTGACCGGCATCGTCAAACCGCGCAACCCCAGCTCGCCGAACCTCGAATTCGAGGTCAACCTGCCGGCCGCGTGGAACCATCGGGCGTTGCAGATGGGCGGCGGCGGATACGACGGCTCGCTGGTGACCGGCCTGACCCCATATTCGAATCAAACACCCAGCAGCGAGACGCCTCTCAAGCAAGGCTACGTTACGCTAGGAGGCTGTCCGAGTATTGTCCAATCTCGCGGGTCCAAACGGAACAGAACCGGTACATAATGTTTTATGCCAAAGGGCTACCGGACGTACCTTCCTGAGCAGGACCTGCTGTTGCCGCC
>Ga0182024_10007429_pt1 | contig 23614 bp, 22 predicted proteins | sample P32metaG_FD_120480 | JGI IMG/M metagenome (GOLD analysis project Ga0182024, IMG submission 120480) | Permafrost microbial communities from Stordalen Mire, Sweden - P3-2 metaG (Illumina Assembly) | ecosystem: Environmental > Terrestrial > Soil > Wetlands > Permafrost | place: Sweden: Stordalen... | reverse complement strand
TGTTGTAGTGCGGGACGACCGCAGCCCTCAGCCCGGTGGCCTTGAGCAGGTCCAGACCGTCGAGCCATCGCGGCTCATCGCCGACCTTGTAGACCTCGTAGACCGGGAGTGAGCACACGCCGAGGCCGACCGCGGCGGCACTGGCAAGCGTCACGCAGCCGCCATCGCGCAGCTTCGCGGCAAGCAGATCGGGGACGGCTGTGTCGAGCCACTGCCGGAGCGCATAGCTCGGGCTCCCCGGGCCGGCGAAGACATAGCGTGCCTCGGCGACGCGAGCCAGCATGGTCTCGTACTCGAGCGGGGTCGCAAGTTCGCGACTCCGAAAGGACGCAACGCTGATCGGATACCCGACGCGATCCCGAAAATACGCCACCGTACGCTCGCTGATGTCCGCGGCATTCTCCTGAAATCCGAACGGCGTGTCCAGGAGGACGGCGGGCACCGGCCGCGGTCCGAGCCGTGAGAGCAGATCCTGGTGCACCGACACCATCGTCGGCGTGGTCTCGCCGGACCCCATGATGCAGAGCAGGCGCGGCAGTCGCGCTTCGCCGGCGGCGTTCATGCCTCGATCGTACGGTGTGCGGCCCGTGCGACCATCATCGAGGGAGATGGCGCAGTCCATGGATATCGCCGAGCTGAAGGCAGCGTTGCGCGACGAGGCACGCCGTCTCGGATTCGCGGCGTGCGGGGTGACCTCGGTTCGCCCCTTCACGGAGGCGCGCACTCGAGCGCTCGCCGCGATCGACGCCGGGCGCATGGACGGGATGCCCTGGTACACGCGAGATCGGGTTGCGGCGTCTGCCGATATCGGCGCTCGATACCCGTGGGCGCGATCCTTGGTCGCGCTTGCATGGCCCTACCGGCCCGCACCGGTACGCAGCTCGAGCGCCAATGCGAAGGGCGTGGTTCGGGGACGTTTCTCGGCCTACGCGTGCACGGAGGACGGCGGGCACGCCGTCGACTACCACGATCTCCTCGCCCAGCGCTGCGATCTGCTGGTCGACTGGCTCAAGGAGCGCGTCGACGGCGTCCGCGCAAAGCGTTTCGTCGATCACGGCTGGGCGCTCGACCGCGCCATCGCGGAGCGCGCCGGCATCGGATTCGCCGGGAAGCACGCGTCGGTGATCACCACCGCCGCGGGCTCGTATGTGCTCCTCGCGGCGATCGCGGTCTCGGCGCCGCTGCCGGTGGACGCGCCCTCGCGACGCGGGTGCGGCCGCTGCACCGCCTGCCTTCCGTCGTGCCCCACCGGGGCGATCGTCGCGCCCGGTGTGATCGACGCACGGCGGTGCATCTCGTACCTCACCATCGAACATCGCGGCCCGATTCCGAACGAGCTCCGTTCACTCATGGGAACGTGGGCATTCGGCTGCGACCTCTGTCAGGAGGCATGCCCGATCAATCATCGCCTCGCCCCGCAGCCTCTCGGTATGGGAGCAACCACCACCGCGTATGGCCCGGTGCCCCATCCCGACCTGATCGAGTGTCTCGAGCTCAGCGACGCCGAGTTCACCGCGCGATTCAGGGGCACCGCGGTGGCGCGGACAGGGCGCGCGGGCCTGGCACGCAACTGCGCGATCGCGCTCGGCAATGCCGGCGATCGCGCGGCCCTGCCGGCGCTGCGAAGGAGCGCCGAACTCGATCCCGATACCGTCGTTCGGGAAGCCGCTCGCTGGGGGATCGCGCAACTGACCGGCTGAAGCAGCCGGTGCGGTCAGCGGAAGAGCAGGACCGCCGCTCCCGCACCGATCACGAGTGGCCCGCCGACGCACGCTGCAAGCAGCGAGACCGAATCCGGGTCACGCGGCCACCAGGCCGGGGGCAGCGCCCGGTTGATCGGCACGCGCGCGCCGCGCAGGCGGGTGTTGCCGTCGAAGAGTGCGAACGCCGCGACGCATGCCAGCGCGATGAGCAGCGCCGATTCGGCGAGCAGTGCCGCGGCCCCTGTGGCACCGGCGGCATGCAGCCACGCGCTCAGGATGAAGGTCAGAATGCCAAGACCCGCGCCACAGGACGCCGCCAGGAACGTGGTGGGCAGCGAGGTCCGCGGCAGGCTCGGGAGTCGCATGGCTTTCGATCGCAGCGTAGCACTCGGGCCGACTCGGTGACGGTTCACACGGAGGGGACCCGGTTGTGACGAAACCGTTACGGCGACCTGGAACGCTTGACGCGCGCGATCTACTGTGCCTACGCTGCGCAGGCCGTCACCGGACGGCCGGTTCCCACTTCCCCCCAACGTCCCACTCCACGAGGAACCCATGCCGACAAGGTCTCGTCTTGCTGCTGCTGCGCTCGGCGCCACCGCCGTCGCCACCATCCCCTCAGCCGTATTCGCGTCTTCCTACGTGGTGCGCCCCGGCGACACGGCGTCGGACATCGCGGTCCGCCACGGGACCACCGTGGCCGCACTCCTCGATGCCAACCGGATGGCTGCGCCGGAGCTGATCCGGGTCGGCCAGATGCTCCGGATCCCCGATGCCTCACTGACACTGCCTGCCTACGCGCGCGGTGCAGTGGACTCCGAGACCTATCGCGTCGGTCGTGGCGAAGGCGTGTTCGAGACGGCTCGGCGATTCGGCGTCGATCCCACCGCCCTCGCACGTACCAATGGCATCGGTGTCAACGCGCCGATCGCGGAGGGCGACGAGCTCGTCGTGCCCGGCCGTCTCACGCGGATGAACGCGCTGGTGAGCTTCGTGGCCGCCGACGTCGGCGTCGATGCACGGCTCCTGCGCGGTGTCGGCTGGGCGGAGTCCGAGTGGCATCAGGAACGCGTCTCTCCGACCGGGGCCGTGGGCATCATGCAGATCGAGCCCTTCACCGGAGAGTGGGTGTCGCGCCATCTTGCCGGCGCGCATCTCGACATCTGGCGCGCACAGGACAATGTCGTCGCCGGCGCCATGCTGCTGCGTCATCTGATGACCAAGCACGAGGCCGACATCCCCGCAACCCTCGCCGGCTACTACCAGGGTGATGCGAGTGTCGCCAGCCATGGGGTCTACGACGACACCCGTCGCTACCAGCGCCAGATCCAGGAGCTGATCGCTCAGGACGTCTGAGCGCCGGGGGTGGGCCAGCCCCCAACTCGTGTCATCGCGCCGGTTCGGTCGACGAGCCGTGCCGGGAGTCCGGCGGCGTCGAGCCAGGCCGGAGCACTCGCTCCCCGAACGATCGCCGCCGTGGCGGCGATATTGGCGTCGACGCAATTTCCCGCGACAACACTCACAGTCCTCCACGGACCATCGGCAGGGAGCCCCGTCGCCGGGTCGATGATGTGGTGCAGCTCGACGCCGCCGCGCCGCCACCGGCGCACGGTCGTGCTCGAGGTGGCAACCCCGCCCGCGCGAATGGCGATCGTCTCGCCGTCGGGACTGATCGCCGCGCGGCTGTCCTCGGCGATCTGGATATGCCATCCGTCCTCGGGTGGATCGCCCGCGACGGAGACGTCCCCGCCCAGGCTCACGAGGACTCCGCCGCCCCGCATCGCCTCGCGCGCTGCCATTGCAGCGAGGTCGGCGGCAAGTGCCTTCGCGGTTGCCCCGAGGTCAACCTCGACGCCGGCATCGATCTCCACGCGCCGGGTCGCTGGAAACAGCCGGATGCGACGCCATCCCGGTGCTGGGGACACCGCGAGCATCAGTGGCTCGCCTTCGGCCTGGAGCGCGTCGAAGTCGACGCTGTAGCCTGCATTGCGCACCGCCTGCGCAACGGTTGGATCGACCGCGCCGTCAGTCAGCGCCGCCGCACGCAGTGCGGTCGCGAGTGCTTGCGCCAGCAGCGGCGACACGATGGCCTCTCGCGGCCCGTCGCCGGACTGGAGGCGGCTCAACTCACTGTCCTCCCGAAAGCGGCTGCAGGCCAGGTCGATTGCATCGACCACCGCCTGCACCGACTCGGTCGCGGCGCTGAGCATGCCGGGATCGGTGACGACCACGTGCATCGATGTTCCGAACGCGGTGCCTCGAGATGCGGCAGGGGTCATGAGCCGCCGCTGACGGTACTCGCTGAGGAAGAGCTTCCGGTGCTCGCAGACCCGGTGGAGAGCGACGATGAGCCGGTGCTGCTCGAAGCGCTCGAGGACGGCGTCGCTGTCGTCGTGGTGGTCGTGGACTTGGACGATGTGACGGATGAGGTTGCGACGCTGTTCGCGGTGGTCGACGTTCCGGCATCTGTATGCGCCGCAGCAACCCCGAGCGCGGCGACAGCGGCCGTTCCGAGCACGCCGAAGCTCGTGGTGAGCCTGCGGCGCAGCCGGAGGGCCCGGTCCCGCTCGACCACCGTGAGTCGCTGCTTCGGCGCGGGCATCACCGCACCTCCTGCGGATGCGCCGGTCGCGGGCGCAACCCGGCGCGTGCAGGCGGCGTTTCGCGGAGGAGCCGCAGCACCCCTCGGAGGTCGGTGAGCACGGTGCGCGGTATGTGGACGCGCGAGTCCGCATCCTCGACCCACTCCACAGGCACTTCCTGAATTCGCAATCCAGCATCCTGCCCCAGCACGAGCAGCTCGGTGTCGAAGAACCATCCCTGGTCGCGGACCATCGGAAGCAGGTCGCGTGCGACCTGTGCGCGCATCGCCTTGAATCCGCACTGGGCATCGCGAAAGCGTGTGTGCAACACAATGCGCAGCAGGAGGTTGTAGCCGCGCGAGATGAGCTCGCGCTGCGGGCTCCGAGTGACGCGCGCACCCGCAGCGAGCCGACTGCCGATGACGATGTCGCTCTTCCCCGAGAGAAGCGGCGCGATCAAGGCCGTCAGTGCGTCGAGTCGCGTCGAGAGGTCGACATCCATGTACGCGACGACGTGGGCGTCACTCGACATCCACGCGCTGCGGAGCGCTCGCCCGCGTCCCTTCTCGGGAAGGTGCATGAAGCGCACATCGTTGAGGGCGCCCGCGAGTCGCGTCCCGATCAGTCGCGTGGCATCGTCGCTCGCGTTGTCGACGATCGTGATCCTCGACGCGAACGGAACGTCAGCGCGAAGATACCGGTGCAGGGTGAGCACGCTCCGCTCCAGGACCCGCTCCTCGTTGTAGACGGGAATCGCGATGTCCAGGATTGGGGTGTTCGCTGTGGCGCGCAGGTCGTTCATGAGAGATCAGCGTGGAGCCGGCTCCTTGAGACGAGCCGCGAGGAACCTGGGAGGCGGCTGTGAAGTCACGGCGATCTCTGAGCGGATTCACAGGGATCTCAGGCTGATCTCTGAGCCGATGCCTCTAGAGTCCCGAGGCAAGGAGACACCTGATGCCGAAGAGCAGCAACCCGTCCTTTCCCCGTCCACGCAGCGCACGCGCGTGGCTGCTCACCGTGGTCGGTGCCGTTGTTGCCGTTGGTGCAGCCGGAGTCCTGTTCATCTACTTCGTTCTGTTCAGCCACTCTGCACCTGCGCCGCTCGCTCTCACGCCGCCGTCGACGAGCACAGCCGCATCGCCGGCACTCACGTCGACAGCGATGTCGGGCACCTGGACCGTCGCCTCCAAATCCGTCGCGGGATATCGCGTTCGCGAGCAGCTCGCCTTCCTGTCGGCCCCGAGTGATGCCGTGGGGCGCACGTCGCAGATCACCGGCAGTGCGACGATCACCGGGTCAGGAAGCGCGCTCACCGTCAACGCCGCGTCGTTCACCGTCAATGTGGAGTCGCTCACCAGCGACCAGTCGATGCGCGACAGCCACATCCAGATGCTCGGCCTCGAGAGCGCGCAGTATCCTCACGCCACCTTCGTGTTGACGTCGCCGGTGACGATGCCTGCGAATGCGACGTCGGGGGCCGAGATACAGGTGTCGTTGGTGGGCAAGCTCACCATCCACGGCACGACGAAGACCGTGACGATTCCTGTGAAGGCGCGGCTCTCGGGTTCCGAGATTGAGGTGGTCGGATCGATCACGTTCCCGTGGGGCGAGTTCAACATGCAGGCACCGAACGTCGGCGGGTTCGTCACCGTCGACAGTACGGCCACCATGGAGTTCGACCTCTATCTCCAGCGCGGCTGAGCAACGCGGCTATCAGCGACGAGAGGCGAGAGTCTGCAGACGGAGTGCGAGTGTCGGACAGCCGGAGACAGCCCGGCGTGCGTGCGGAACAACTGAGGGCGGAATCGCGCCCGGGTGAATGATCGGGTACCCGAAGTCGTCGAGCTCGATGAGCTCCGGGACCAGATCGGCACAGACGCCGTGACCGTCGCACTTGATGCGATCGATGGCAAGCGCGACGCGATCACTCATGACGCCGCCGCCGCCGCCGGGCCTGCAGCACTGCAACGCCGCTCGTTGGCGTGGAGCAGGAACTCGCCGGCGAAGACGCGAAGCCCCGATGCGAGCAGGCCGGCCGCACCGTCGGGATGGCGGCACGCGCCCCGTCCTGCAAGAAGGCCTGCCCACCGCTGCACGTGCTCGAGATCACCCGCTGACGGTGCGAGACCGGCGATGCGCCCCGCGGACGCGGAGATGGCGCGCAGCCCGAACGTGCACGGTCCGCACTGACGGGCGCTCTCGTGCGCGAGGTACGCCAGGATTCTCGCCGTTTCCACGACACCGCATCGCCCCGACGGGAGCACGGCGACGACGCCGCAGCCGAGCGAATACCCGAGCTGGTGCAGTGATTCAGCATCGAGTGGCAGGCCCCATGCAGTGCCGGACTCGACCCACGATCCGAAGTATCCGCCGAGCAGCACCGCGTCGCTGTCCGATGTCAGTCCTCCCGCGGCGTTGACAGCGTCGGCGAGCGCCACGCCCTGTGGGATCTCGATCAGCATGCTGTGCGGGACGGCTCCTCCGACGGTCACCAACGTGCTTCCCGACGCGCTTCCGGCGCCGAGCGAGCGAAACCATTCGTCGCCGAACCGCGCGATCAACGCGACATGCGCGAGTGTCTCGACGTTCTGCACCAGCGTCGGACGGCCGTCAATACCACGTTCGAACGGACGGGGCGGGATGGATGTGGGAAGTGCGATTCCGGCGTTGATGAAGTGCACTGCCGCGGTTTCCTCTCCGGACACATAGCGAACCGGAGCACTGACGAGGCGGATCCGCTTGCGTTCGGACGAAGGACGTTCATTCACGGCGCGGTGCATCGCCTGAACCGCGCCGGCGTGGTCGGCGCCGACGTACAGGACAATCTCATCCGCGCCGACTGCGTCGGCGGCAAGCAACGCCCCGTCGATGATGAGGTGGGGACGCTGTTGCATGAGCATGCGGTCCTTCTGGCTCAGGGGCTCTCCCTCGCCTCCGTTCGCCAGCACAACCGGAGTGCCCGCACGCTGTGACATCACTGTTCGCCACTTGGTGGCCACGGGAAACCCCGCGCCGCCCTTGCCGCGCAGCGCGCTTCGTTCGATCGCATCGATGAGCGCGGATGACGGGGGCGGGAGCGCGCCGAGGCGTTGCTGATGCTCGGCAAGGCGTTCGATCCCCTGGACGGCCGGTGGGCCGGCCAGCAGCGCATCGCTCATCGACCCGCACCGAATGACGCACGCTCCGCGGCCACCCGGCGTTCGTCCGCAAGCGGATCCGGCGGTGCGGCGACCATGCGCCAGACGAGCGCCACTGCGACGGCGACAACGCAGACGGCGTCAATCGCGAGCATCCAGAGTGCCGTCCCGTCGGTGCCGGTGCCGATGCCGTGGATCACGGCGACCGGCCAGCTCGCATATGCGAGCCAGTGGATCCCACGCCACACGCGAGCGCCGATATGTCGACGCAGCAGACTTGTGACGACGATCGCGATCAGCAGCTCGAACGCGATCGTCCCGAGGCCGAGCCAGAACGTTCGGTAGTAGGACCCGAAGGGAACGACGGCGGCCACAAGCCCGAGATGGGTGAACGGGTCCACCACGGCGGTGACGATGTGGAGGAGCAGGAAGACGAGCGTCATCAGCGCGAGATCGCGGTGCACGGCGGCACTGAGGAAACGCGGCCAGCCGCGCGTTTCGAAGCGCACGCGTGCAAGCAGCCCGAGCACGACGACCGCACTGAGCAGCACGAGGCTGACAGCGCCCGAACCGCGTGTTGTGTACCAGAGCAGTTGGTCAGACATCGCCCACAGTCCTCATGCCGTCGGAAGCTCGATCCGAAAGGTCGCGCCTCCGCCCGGTGTGTCGGTGACGCTGACCCGGCCGCCGTGCGCGGTGACGACAGCCGTGGCGATGCTGAGACCCAGCCCGCTGCCGCCCTGGTCGCGACTGCGCAGCGGGTCCGCGCGATGGAAACGTTCGAAGATCCGCTCGCGCTGTGCGGCTGGAACCCCGGACCCGTGGTCGATGACGTCGATATCCGCATGTCCATTCTGCCCCCGAAGCGCAACCTCGACTGGGCTTCCAGCCGGCGTGTGCACGAGCGCATTGCGGACGAGATTGGCGACGGCCTGTCGTAGGCGCAGGTCGTCTCCGGTGATCACGACCGGCTGATCGATGTGAGCGATGACCGAGCGTCCGGGGTCGGCAGCGCGCGCGTCACTGACGGCGTCGTTGACCATCGAGGCAAGATCGACCGGCGCCCGGTCCAGGGGACGGCCCTGGTCGAGGCGCGCGAGGAGCAACAGGTCGTCGACGAGCACGCCCATGCGCCGAGTCTCGTCCTCGATGCGACGGACGGCGAGCAGCACGTCGTCGCGCGTCATGTCGGGATTGCGTTGGAGCAGTTCCGCGTAGCCGCGCATCGATGTGAGCGGTGTGCGCAATTCATGCGAGGCGTCGGAAACGAAGTGGCGCAGCTTCTGCTCCGTGATATCGCGCTCAGCGAACGCTCGCTCGATCTGGCTCAACATCCCGTTGAGCGCGAGGCCGAGCTGCCCGACCTCGGTGCGCTCGTTGGACGGCGACACGCGGCGACCAAGATCGCCCGCAGCGATCGATCGTGCGGTCGCGCCCATGCGTTCGAGTGGGCGCATCCCGCGACGCACCAGCAGCCACGTGACGACCAGGACGACGATCGTGATCCCGCTGCTGATGGCGATCTCGAACAGCAGCAGGGTGCTCAACGTGGTGTTGATGCCGTCGAGTGGGACGGCCACGACGACCGTCGACGTGGAGTCGGAGCCACCCGGAAAGGGCGGCTGCGACATGACCAACACCCTGTACGACGCCCACGAACCCTGCCCGGGAACTGTGAGTGTCGAGCCGGTGTACTTGGCAATGCTGGCAGGAAACACCGGATAGGACGACGAGCTGGGGACCAGTGTCCCCTCGTTCGGGGTATACCCCGCCGTCGTGGCGACGCCCGACGAGTTGAGCAGTTCGCCATACGTCCCCCCGGGAAACGCGTCCCCCTGTCCGTACCCGCCGCCCTGCGGCCCACCGTCATGTGGGCTGAGCACCCGCATCACGCCGGGTTCGATGGCGACGAGCTGCTTGTCAACGCCCTGCAGCAGCGATGACTGCAACGCTGCGTACGTCCCAATATCGGCGGCGGCAAGCCCGAGGATGAAGAGCGGGGCCAGGGTCAGGAGCAGCCGGAGTCGGAGAGACATCTACGGTCCTGAGGACATCGTCCGCGCGCCGCTCACGCGTGCGCCGACGTGGCGCGCGGCACCCGCATCACATATCCGACTCCGCGAACCGTGTGGATCAATGGCGGCGTGACGTTGTCGACCTTTCGGCGCAGGTAGCTGATATACGTCTCGAGCACACTGGCGTCACCGCCGAAGTCGTAGTCCCAGACGTGATCGAGGATCTGCGTCCGCGACAGCACACGCCCGGTGTTCATCATCAGGTAGCGCAGCAGGCGGAACTCGGTGCGCGTCAATTCGACAGGCTCGCCTGCTCGGAAGACCTCGTGTGTCTCGTCGTCGAGCTCGAGGTCGTGGAGGACGAGCTTTCCGGTTTCGACAGCGCCGCCGGGATTGTGGCGCCTGAGCACCACCCGGATGCGCGCAACCAGCTCCTCGATGCTGAAGGGCTTGGTCACGTAGTCATCCCCGCCGATGGTGAGCCCGTGCACCTTTTCCTCGGTGGCATCACGGGCGGTGAGAAAGATCACCGGGACCTTGATGCCATCGGTGATCAGGCGTTGCACCAGGGTGAAGCCGTCCTCGTCCGGGAGGCCGACGTCGAGGATCATCAGGTCGGGGCGGAAATCCATGACAGCGTGACGCGCCTGCTTCGCGGTGCCGGCCGTCTGCACCGAGAAGCCCTCGTATTTGAGGGCCATCGCCACGAGATCGGTGATGGCACGCTCATCGTCAACGACGAGGACTCGGTTCGCGTTGGCTGTGGTCACCGGACCATCTTCGCGCGGAAGTCTGGGAAAACGCTCAGAGGTTGTTGGGACTGCCCTCAGCCTTGGGCAGCGTCCGTGCCCGTCCGCGGTCTCGCTCACCGAGCGGCAGCGAGAGACAGCGCACGCCACCGCCCGCCTTGAGGAACTCCCCCATTGGAAATGGGATCGGGGCGTAGCCGGCGGTCGTGAGTGGCGCCTCCATCTGCGAGATCGTCAACGAGGAGAGGACGCGCTGACCGACAGGCATCGCGTTGCACGCGAAGCCGGCCGCCACCTCGACCGGCACCTCGATCAGATTCGGCACCAGCTCTCGAATCAGGCGCAACGAACCCGGGGCGAAGGCGTCGGGCGCCGCGAGGACGTTGGTCGCGTCGAGCGGGCAGAAGCAGGTGTCCAGGTGGTAGAAGCGCGGGTCGACCAGCTCCAGGGACACGACCTCGACCTCGAGGATGCGCGCCACCGGATGGTGCGACTCCCGGTCGGTTCGGAACCCGTAGCCGCAGAAGAGGCGGTCGCCGACAAACAGCGCATCCCCGGCACCCTCGAACGACAGTGACCGCGGCAGCTCATGGACGTCGAATCCCAGCCGCTCGAGTTCCTGACGCCAGTGCGCCTCCTCGCCCTGTCGCTCGGGATGATGGAAGTTGCTGAGCACAGCGCGGTCGTCGCAGAGCACGGCTGCGTTGGCGGTGAAGACCATGTCGGGCAGCCCCGCGACCGGTGTCGCCAGCACGACGTCGACTCCGAGGTCGAGATATTTCCTGTACAGCGCGTCCCATTGCGATTCGGCCAGCGCGTGGTCGACCTTGACCGCAACGTGCATCCACGGGTTGATCTCGTACTCGATCCCGAAGTGGTCGGGACGGCACATGAGCACGGAAGCCGTCATCGACTGTCGCCGAGTGGCAGCGGCATGAGGAGCGTGGGCGAGAACCGGCTGCCCGCACGATGCTCCATCGGGCCGGAAACCGCCGGGCGCTGCACGCACCAGCGAGGATCGACGTCATCCCGCACGGCGAGGAGCGTTGGTCGAAGGAGCGCCCCGCCGCTACTGCGGCCGCTATGCCGGACGGTGGCGGTGAGCTCGGGCCGCAACCAGGTCGCGTTCACCGGCTGGACGCCGTCGAGTGCTGCGCCGCTGATGGTGAGCTCGGCGGAGCGCCGCGCCAGCCAGGCGGCCACGAGGTGATCGCGTGGCCCGTCAACGTGCCCCGCGAACGTCAGGCGGCCCGCGACATGCTCCCCGAGGATGAGCCTGGTGTCGCCACCGCGACGCGCGACGATGCCCGCGATGACGCAGGTCGTCTGGTTGGACAGCGAGACGCGCAATCGATCGGGCGAGGCGACTCCCGGCCGATACGGTGCGCTCGCGCGTCGTGCAAGCAGGGCGGGTAACCGTTTTGCCGCCGCGGCGGCAGCGAGCGCCTCGCCGCGCCCGCGCACGTGATCAGGTGCCTGGAGGACGTCGCCCCGCCCGGTCAGTTCGCTGAGTGCATCGAGGCGGCGGTCCAGCGGCCAGCCGATGGTCGAACGCCCGCCCAGATGGAGGACGTCAGAGCAGAGGTACACCGCCGGAAGCTCGGCCGCCGCCGATGATCCAGCGGCGAGCCGCCGGCCGAATCCGGCGAGGTCGGGTCGTCCCTCGCGGTCGAGTACGGCGATGACACCGTCGAGGACAGCGCCCCGGCCGCCGGTGATGGCCGCCGGCGCGGAGACATCGGGGAAACGCCTGGCGAGATCCCCGAGCATCTCGCCCTGGATGCGGACCGCCCCGGCGGGGTCCACGAAGAGCAACGCCCGTGCGCCGTCCCAGTCGACGCTGAAGAGCCAGTCGTGATCGTCGAACGGCTCAGCGCATGGGACCGATGTCTCGATCGGTATGTAGCCGGGGAGCTGGGGCTGGGTGGGCGAGCGAAACGGCAAAGGGTCGCCGGATGCCTCCAGGGCGGCACGAGAAAGGCTTGCTCGCCCAGCCACGCGTTACTCGCGAAGCCTCAGGACGCCCGTCGCCGGCGCGCCGGTTCCAGAGACTCAGCATCGTCGGCCGCGGATTCCTCGCCTTCGCCGGCCTCGGCACGCCGTGATTTCGCCGCATCGACGGAAGCTTTGAGGGCTGCCATCAGGTCGGTGACCTTGCCTTGCTCGTGAACCTCTGGACGCTCGATCGGCCTGTCGGCCAGCTTGGCCTCGACAACCTGGACGAGCGCGTCGCGGTAGTCGTCGCGATAACGCGCCGGGTCGAAATGCGCGCTCATGTTCTCGACAAGCATCACCGCCATGTCGAGCTCCTTCTTGGCGACGGCCGGACTCTCCTCGGGAATCGCCAGCTCTACTGCCGAGCGGATCTCGTCAGGCCAGTGCAGAGTGTTGAGCAGCAGACCCCGCTCGTGGAGCCCCAGACGGCAGAGGTGCTCGCGGTCGCGCAGGGCGATCTTCCCGATGGCGACGGTGCCGGTCTTCTCGAGCGCCTCTCTGAGCAGGGCATAGGGCTTGACGCCCACCGCCTCAGGTTCGAGGTAGTACGCACTCTTGAGGTACACGCCCGCCTCGATCTCCGAATCCGGGCAGAACTCGACGATGTCGATGGTGTGTGTCGTGGTCAGGGGCAAGTTGTCGAGGTCCTGGTCGGTGATGATCACGTACTCGTCCTTGCCGACCTCATATCCGCGCAGCGCCTCGCTCCAGCCGATCTCCCTGTCCTCCTCCGGGCACCAGCGCTTGTTGCGCACCGGCGTCTTGTCGTTCGGACACAACAACCGGAACGAAACGCTCTTCGATTCGGTCGCCAGGTAGAGCCGCACGGGGATCGCCACCATGCCGAAGCTGATGGCGCCGCGCCACATGGATCGAGGCATGGCACCTCGAGTATACGGGCGCGGGATCAGCTTGGACGAGGCACCGCCGGGCCGGGCGCGTGAGCCGGACTCAAGCGGCGGCGAGGAGCCGGTCGTATGCGGCTTTGAGCTCCGGGTAGCGCAGGAAGATGATGTGCGCGTACTCCTGCGTGAGCGGGACCGGCTTGCGCCGGAGGAAGAGCCCGACCTCCTCAGGACGGTGATTTGCCTTGCGCCAGTTGCACTTCCTGCAGGCGATCACGACGTTCTCCCATCGATCTGGCGCACCCCCTCGGGACACCGGGATGACGTGGTCGACGGTGAGCTCTGCTGCGTTGCCGAGGCGGCCGCAGTACTGGCATGTGTGGTCATCGCGGAGGAGGAGGTTGCGACGGTTGGGACGGAGCAGCCGGCGGGGCACGTGGATGGTCCTGAGCAGCCGGACGATGACGACCCCCTCCGGGAGTCTCCGGACGGCGAGTGCCTCCGCCGCAGCGCGTTCGGCAGCCACGTCGACGAACGCGACCCGCTCCTTGGTCAGGAGCACCACCAACCGCCGGTGACTGATCACGTTGAGCGGCTGCAGCGAGGCGTTGAGCAGCAGCACTGCCATGGCCCGAATTCTATTGGGAACCGGGGATCCAGGTCACGATCAGGGGTAGGGAGCCGATTTGATCGGTCCGACCTTGATCGCGCCGCCGCACACCATGCTCGAGTCGATGTCGGGAACATCCGTCTGGAAGCGCGACGTCGGCAATGTCACCTGCCACTGCTTCGGCATCTCAGCCTGCGCCGCGGAACATGTCGCGTCGGTCCAGGAGACGAGGAAATAGCCGTGCCCCGTCGCACCGGTGGCGCCGAGCGGCTGCGTGCCGGGGGGAAGATCGACTGGCCCGGGAGAGGCCAATGAATTGTCGTTCGACCAGGTGGTGTTCAGCAGGCCGCCGCCGGTCCTGAGCATCTGCAGCCTCGCATATCCGTTCTCCGTGCAATCGCTCGTTGACGCGTTCCGAATCTCGAAGGTCGCGTAGATGGTGCCTGCCGCACCCTGCGTGTTCAGGATGGCGATCTGGAACTGGCCCGGCATGCACGCCACAGACGGCGTCGCGGAGGCAGTCGCGGAGGAAGACGTCGGCGTCGATGCCGCGGCCGCGGTGACCGCCGGCGTCGGGGTCACCGGGAAGGGCGTCGGCTCTGTGCTCGTTGCGGAAGGAGACGGGGAACCGCACGCAGCGAGGACGCCCATGGCGGCGAGCACTGCACTCGGAATCAACACTCGTCGCATCGCGACGCAGGGTACCCGCAATTCGCGCTTCGCGCGCGGCAATGCGCGCTCCGCGCGTCAAGAATGAGACGGGAGGTCCTGGTCCGCCTGCAGCACCGGCGCGAACAGATCGCCTGTCGCAGCGACGCGCGCGGCGATGGTTGCGATGTTCCAGCGATCAGGACGCAGCTGTGGGTCGTCGAGCTCCGCCCATTCGATGGGTGTCGACACTGGGGCACCCGGCGCGGGCCGCAACGAGTACGGCGCCGCGAGGGTCTTGTTGATGATGTTCTGCGTGTAGTCGATCCGGATCCGGCCCGTGCGCTTCGCCACCGACCACTCCCAGCTCACGCGACCGGGCGCAGCCTGATCGATGGCGCGGCCCACCTCCTCAACCCAATGGCGCACCGCCGAATAATCCGGGCCACGACGGAGCGGCACGTAGATCTGCAGGCCCGTCTGCCCGCTGGTCTTGATCACGCCGTGCATGCCGTAGTGATCCAGCGCCGCCTTCACGAGCTTGGCGATATCGACGACGTCCTGGAATGTCGCGGGCTCGAACGGGTCGAGGTCGAACACCGCCCAGTCCGGCTGTTCCGCGGCGTCGATGCGTGAATGCCATGGATGCAGATCGATGACTCCAGCATTCGCAACCCACGCCAGCGTCGCGACCTCGTTCACGACGATGTACGTCTTGGTCTTCTCGCCATGATACGTCCACGACTCAATCCATGCTGGCGCGTGCGTCGGTTTATCCTTGCGCCAGAACGATTTCCCGTCGATACCATCGGGGAACACCTGCATCGACAACGGTCGATCCCGGAGGTACGGCAACATGTACTGTGCCATCCGGACGTAGTACTCGATCATGTCGCGCTTGGTGATCCCGTCGGCCGGCCAGAGCACCTTATCGAGGTTCGTGAGCGGGAGTCTGCGGCCCGCTATCTCCCAGTGGGCGTTGCCGTGGAGCGTTCTCAGTTGCTGCAGTGCCTGTGCAGCACTCTCGTCCGCGTCCTGTCGCCTTGAGGGCCCCTCCCCGCCTGCGCGCCGGGCCTCCTGTCGGGAGTCGGCTTTGCTGGTGGGCGACGCGTCCTCGTCGCTTGAGGGCCGGGGCGCCTGGGCCGGCTTGGTGCCGCTGCCTTCGACGTGCGGCTTCGGTTTCTGGCGCGTTGGTTTTTGGCCCTCTGGAGACGGGAGAACCGCTGCCGGGAGGGGGATTTCTCGGGTGCAGTCTTCGGGGGTTTGGTCGAGCCGGAGGGTGCGGAAGGCCGGGTGGCGGAGGATGCCGTCGCGGGTCCAATCGGCGAAGCGGACTTCGCAGACGAGCACGGGTTTGACCCAGGTCGCGGGCTCGCTGGTTTTTGGGGTCTTGTCGAGCGGGCAGGTCTTCACCTCGAGGGGGTGGAGACGATCCTTGAGATCGCGCAGGGTCTTGTCGTCGAAGCCGGTGCCGACCTGTCCGCAGTGGACGAGCCGTCCGCCGTCGAGGACGGCGAGGATGAGCGCGCCGAGCTGGTTCGAGCGACGTCCGCGGCCGGCCGTGTAGCCGACGACGACACACGACTGGCTGCGCCAGGATTTGACCTTCACCCAGTCGGGACTGCGGATTCCCGGACGGTAGAGGGAGTCGGCGCGCTTTCCCATGATGCCTTCGATGCCAGACTCGCGCGCGACCTCGAAGAGCGCCTTCCCGTCGCGCTCGACGTGCGCTGCGAAGAGGATGTGCGGCGAGTCGACGATGGTTTCGCGCAGGGTCTTCTTGCGAATGCGCAGCTCGGTGCTCAGCAGGTCGCGGCCCTCCAGCTCGAGCAGATCGAACGCGATGAAGGTCACCGGGTGCTCGGCAGCCACGCGGCGGACGTCGGGCTCGCGACTGACGCCGATGCGCTGCTGCATCCGCTCGAACGACGGCCGGCCGCCGGCGTCGAGGACGACGAGCTCGCCGTCGACGATGGCCTGGCGGGCCCGAATGCCGGCCCGGATCGCGTCGGCCTCCGGGTAGCGAGACGTCTCGTCACCGCCGCGGCGGCCTGTGATCCGCACCAGGTCCCCGGCGACGCTGACCATCGCGCGGATGCCGTCGTACTTCAGCTCGAAGAGCCAGCCGTCTCTCGAAAAGGGCTGGTCGACCGGTGTGGCGAGCATCGGCGGCGGGGCCTGCGCGAGTGCCGGGGTGGCGACCGCTGGTGCGGCGACGGCGGGTGCGCTCCGTGCACGCGCCGCGCGGCGCATCTCGCGCGGGTCGCCACCTCCTGCAACGGCGATCTGCGCCAGGCTTCTGCCGGTTTTGACGGAAACGTCGTGGTCACCGGCCTCGTACCCCTCGATGATCGAGTCGTCGCGCTTCTTGATCAGCAGCCAGTTCTTGTCTCCGTCGTTGCTCCCGCCGTACTGCCGTCCACGGGCACCGATGCGTATGAGCGCGAACTCCCCCGACAGCTTCGTTCCGAACAGGCGGAACTTGAGATCTCCCCGCTGCAGAGAACGCTCGTAATCCTCTGCGGTTTCCTTGATCCACTCGTAGGTGCCGATGTCCCAGAGCATCACCGTGCCGGCGCCGTATCCCGAGGGAATGACGCCCTCGAATTCACCGTAGTCGATCGGGTGGTCCTCGGTCTGCACAGCGAGGCGCTTCTTGGACGGGTCGAGGCTCGGACCCCTCGGAATCGCCCACGACAGCAGCACGCCGTTGTGCTCGAGCCGGAAGTCGAAATGCATACGCGTGGCTCGATGTTTCTGGACGCAGAACCGCCTGCCGTGAGGCAGTTGTTCCCACGCCGACTCCTGGGCGCCCGCTCGCGGCATTGGGTCGCCACTGGGCTCCGGGGTCTGATTGAAATCGCGCTTTCGGCGGTACTCTTCAAGAGTGGGCACGGCCACCTTTATCGACCCTCTCGACCAGGCCGCCGGGGAGCGAAACGGAGCGCTTCCTTCACCTTCCTGATGCTAGTCCAGCGCACCGCTCGAAAAGTGCGTAACGATGCGCCAGGCTGGTAGAATATCAGTACTTGGAACGGCCGATTTGAGCGGTCCCCGCTGGAACAATCGAGCGGTTTCACCCTTGGCCCACTCTCCAACACTCACGTCACAACCGGAGCAGCACACATAACCGACACAGCACGCCCCGAACGCCCCGATGAGGTAGCGATCGAGCCAGGGACGGACCCAGCGACGAGCCATTCAGGCGGCAATCCCGATCCGCGTCCTTTGGGCGCCGGCCGGGTTGGCAAGGACACGTACTCGGCCGACCAGATCCAGATCCTCGAGGGTCTCGAGCCCGTTCGCAGACGGCCCGGGATGTACATCGGATCCACGGATCTTCGCGGTCTGCACCACCTGGTCGTCGAGCTCGTCGACAACAGCATCGACGAGGCGCTCGCCGGCTGGTGCGACACGATCAGCGTCGTCCTTCACGCGGACAAGTCCGTCTCGGTTTTGGACAATGGCCGTGGCATCCCTGTGGGAATGCATCCGACTGCCCGGAAATCCGCGCTCGAGGTGGTGCTGACCACGCTGCACGCGGGTGGAAAGTTCGGTGGCGGCGGGTACAAGGTCTCCGGCGGCCTGCATGGTGTTGGTCTTTCGGTTGTCAATGCCCTCAGCCAGCGTCTCGTTGTCGAGGTGTATCTCGATGGCGAGACTCATCACCAGGAGTACACCCGAGGCGTTCCCGACGGCCCAGTTGCGGTCATCGGCACAACGGATCGCCGCGGGACGTACGTCCGCTTCTGGCCCGACCCGGAGATCTTCCAGGAGATCGAGTTCTCCTGGGAAACGGTCATCACGTCGTTGCGGAGCTACGCCTTCCTCAACAAGGGCATCACGATCCAGCTCGCGGATGAGCGCGACGACCAGGCGTACACCTTCCATTTCGAGGGCGGCATCCAGTCGTTCGTCAGGTATCTCAACGCAAACCGCAACGTCATCAACCAGAAGCCCATGTACGTGGAACGGGAGATCGACGGCAACGTCGTCGAGATCGCGCTCCAGTATCAGAACACGGTCTTTACCGAGCACGTTCTCGCTTTTGCCAACAACGTCCATACCGAGGAAGGTGGCGCGCACGTCACCGGGTTCCGCAGCGCCTTGACGGCGACACTCAACAAGTACGCGCGCAAGGCGGGCATCCTCAAGGAGCAGGACCCCAACCTCAGCGGTGACGACGTACGCGACGGACTGACGGCGGTCATCAGCGTCAAGCTGCGCGAGCCACAGTTCGAAGGACAGACCAAGACCAAGCTCGGCAACAGCGAAGTCGCGGGTCAGGTCTCGACGGTGCTGAGCGAATCGCTCACGCAGTACCTCGAGGAGAATCCGGCCGACGGTCGCAAGATCATCGACCAGTCGCTCACAGCGGCCCGCGCGCGGCAGGCGGCAGCCAAGGCCCGTGATCTCGTCCAGCGCAAGTCACTCCTCGAGTCGGCCACGCTGCCGGGCAAGCTCGTGGACTGCAGCGAGCGTGATCCCGCGCACTGCGAGATCTTCATCGTCGAGGGACTGTCGGCAGGCGGCACCGCCAAGGAGGCGCGCGAGCGCCGTAACCAGGCAATCCTTCCGTTGCGTGGGAAGATTTTGAACGTCGAGAAGGCGCGAGCCGACAAGATCCTCGGCAACGAGCAGATCAAGGACCTGATCATGGCGCTCGGCGGCGGCTTCGGCGAGACGTTCAGCGTGGACAAGCTCCGCTATCACCGCATCGTGCTGATGGCCGATGCCGACGTCGATGGATCGCACATCAGAACCTTGCTGCTCACGTTCTTCTGGCGCCACCTGCGCCCGCTCGTCGACGGTGGCTTCCTCTACCTGGCGCAACCACCCCTCTACAAGCTCGAGAAGGGCAAGGGCCGCAACAGGCAGACCGAATACGCCTTCAGCGACGACCAGCGCGACGACAAGGTCAAGTCGATGGGACGGGACACAGAAGTGTCTCGCTACAAGGGCCTCGGCGAGATGATGTCCGAAGAGTTGTGGGCGACCACGATGGACCCCGACCGCAGGGTGCTCCTGCAGGTCGGCGTGGCGGACGCGCTCAAGGCCGACGACATCTTCGACCGCCTGATGGGGTCCGACGTCGAGCCTCGCAAGCGTTTCATCCAGACCCACGCCACGAGCGTGCGCAACCTCGACATTTGATGCCGCTACCGATCGCAGTCGACGCGATGGGCGGCGACCATGCCCCCAGAGAGATCGTCCTTGGCGCGCTCCGCGCCGTCAATGAGCATGGGATCGCGGTCACGCTGGTCGGCCGGCACGAGGCAATCGACGCTGAGCTCGGCAGTGCCGGGGCGGCGGTCAACGATCGGCTCAGCATCGTCGATGCCCGCGAGGTCATCGAGATGAACGAGCACCCGGCGAACGCGGTTCGTGCAAAGCGCGACTCCTCACTGGTGAGCGCCTGTGCCCTGGTCGCCGGTGGACAGGCGCGCGGCGTGGTGAGTGCCGGCAACAGCGGCGCGATGCTCGCTGCTGCGTTGTTCACCATCAAACGCATCCCTGGTATCGCCAGGCCGGCCATCGGTGCATCGTTCCCGAGCGAGGCCGGTCAGACCTTCATGCTCGACGTCGGTGCCAACACCGACTGCAAGCCGGAGTGGCTCGCGCAGTTCGCGTTGATGGGCGATGTGTATGCCCGCACGATGCTCAGCATCGACCGCCCGCGTGTCGCACTGCTCAGCAACGGCGAGGAGTCCGAGAAGGGATCGGAACTGGTCCAGGCAGCGCATCCCCTCATCGCTGCGCTGCCCATCGAGTTCGTGGGCAACGTCGAAGGCAAGGACATCTTCCGGGGCGGGGGCTGCGACGTCGTGGTCACCGACGGCTTCACAGGAAATGTCGTCCTCAAGGTCGCCGAGGGGATTGGCGATTTTCTCTTTGCCAGCATCGCCCGCGAGGCCCGCAAGAGCCTCGGCGGCAAGGTCGGCGGCGCACTGCTCAGGCCGCGGTTGCGGCCGCTGCGCGACCGGGTCGATTACCGGAAGACCGGTGGCGCGCTGCTGCTCGGTGTTGCCGGTGAGGTGGTGATCGCTCACGGCCGGTCCGACGCCGAGGCAACCATGAACGCGATTCGCGTCGCTGCCCGCGCGGCCGACCAGGGCGTCAGCACGGTGATCGCGGCTGCGGTGCGAAGCCCAGTGGAGGTGCCTGCGTAATGGCGATATTCGAGCCCGGACAGATCCACCCCATCGAACTCGAGGCGGAGATGCGCGCGTCCTACATGGACTACGCGATGAGCGTGATCATCAGCCGCGCGCTCCCGGACATTCGCGACGGGTTGAAGCCGGCGCAGCGCCGCATCCTCTGGGCGATGCTCGACACCGGGATGACCGCCGGAGCGCGCTATCAGAAGTGCGCCGCAGTCGTCGGCGAGGTGCTCGGCAAATACCACCCGCATGGTGACTCGGCCGTCTACGACACGCTCGTGCGCCTCGCGCAACCATGGGTGATGCGCTATCCGCTCATCGATGGGCAGGGTAACTTCGGTTCCGTCGATGGCGATCCGCCTGCAGCGTACCGGTACACCGAGGCGCGAATGACGGCGGTTGCGATGAGCCTCGTCGACGACATCGAGAAGGATACCGTCGACTTCGGCCCGAACTTCGCGAACGTCCCGGGCGTGCGCGAGCCTTCGGTGATGCCGTCGCTGCTTCCGAACCTCCTGGTCAACGGCGCGAGCGGGATCGCGGTCGGCATGGCCACCAACATCCCGCCGCACAATCTCGGTGAGATCTGCGATGCCGTGGTCCGCCTGATCGATGACCCCGAGACCACCACCGAGGACCTGATCCGCATCGTCAAAGGCCCCGACTTCCCGACGGGCGGCATCATCTACACCCGCGATATCGCCAACGTGTACGGCACGGGCCGCGGCCGGATCGTGATGCGTGCGCAGGTCGACTTCGAGGAGTCGAAGTCGGGACGTGAGCAGATCATCGTTCGAGAGCTGCCGTACCAGGTGAACAAGTCGCGGCTGATGCAGACCATCGCGGAGCTCGTCAACGACCGCAAGATCGACGGCATCGCCGACCTCCACGACGAGTCCGGCCGCGAGGACAAGGTGCGCATCGTCATCGAGTTGAAGTCGAATGCGCGCCCGCACACCGTGCTCAACAACCTCTACAAGCACACCCAGCTCCAGATGACATTTGGCGCGCTGATGCTGGCCATCGTTGATGGCCGGCCGCAGGTGCTGAGCCTCAAGGCGATGCTGAAGCACTACATCAGCCATCGGCGCGACGTGGTCACGCGGCGGACGCGCCACGACCTCACCACCGCACGTGAGCGGGCGCACATCCTCGAAGGGCTGACGATCGTCCTCGACAACCTCGACGAGACGATCGCGATCATCCGTGGTGCGCAGGACGAGAAGTCCGCGCAGACGGCCCTGGAGCAGCGTTTCACCCTCACGGAGCGGCAGTCCAAGGCGATTGTCGACCTCCGACTGGGACGACTGACACGGCTCGAGAGCGGCAAGCTTCGCGAGGAGTACGAGGAGCTGATCAAGAAGATCGCGCAGCTCGAGGACCTGCTCGCCAATCCGCGGCTCATCGATGCCGTCATCAAGGACGAGGTGACCAACCTCCGCAGGCGCTTCGCCGATCCGCGGCGCAGCGAGATCCGTCACGACGAGCTCGAGATGAACGAGGAAGACCTCATCCCGCAGGAGCAGGTCTTCGTCACCCTCACGCATCGCGGCTACATCAAGCGCATGTCGCTCGACAACTACCGTGCGCAGCATCGCGGTGGCAAGGGAGTCGTCGGGGCGCGTCGCTCGACGGATGAGGACTACATCGAGCACTCCACCACGGCGAACACGCACAGCGACATGCTGTTCTTCACCAACCGTGGTCGCGTCTTCCGGTTGCGCACCCACGAGATTCCCGACGTCAAGCGCCAGGCGAAGGGCATTCCGATCATCAACCTCATCGAGGTCGACCAGGGCGAGAAGGTCACGGCGCTCATCGACATGGAGGTCTTCAGCGACGAGCAGTACCTGGTGATGGTCACCAAGCTCGGTCAGATCAAGAAGACTCCTGCCGCCGCGTACGCGGCGGTGCGCCGCAACGGTCTGATCGCCATCAACCTGCAGGACGACGATGAGCTCAACTGGGTGCGCCGCTCTTCGGGCGGCGACGAGGTTCTCGTCGTCACTCGCCAGGGCAAGGGATCGCGTTTCACCGAGAAGGAAGTGCGCCCCATGGGCCGTGACACCATGGGCGTCGGTGCGATCCGGCTCCGCAAGGGCGACGAGGTCGCCGGCTTCGACATCGTCAATCCCCAGGGGCACGTGCTCGTGATCACCGAGAACGGCTTCGGCAAGCTCACGCCGATGAGCGACTATCCGGTGAAGAGCCGGAACATCCAGGGCGTGTACACCGTGGACCAGACGGCGATCCCAAGGATCGGCGAGATCGTCGGCATGCGCGTGGTCGAGGACCTGTCCGAGGAGTTGATGGTCATCTCGACGTCAGGGCAGGTCATTCGCATCCCGCTCGACCAGGTCCGGATCTCCGGGCGCCAGACCAGGGGCGTGATCATCATGCGGCTCGATGACGGTGACCGCGTCGCGTCGATCGCAGGTGTGGGCGCGGTGGTCGCCCTCGAAGCGTGACCGAGGTCTTCCGCCTCGCCGACCAGTACGTCGACGAGCTCTGCGCCCTTGACCCCTTCATGGCCACCGATCTTGGGATGCCGGGACACGATGACGAGGTGACCGACTACTCGCCGGACGGCGTGGATTCGATGCTCGACCTCGCCCGCCGCACCCTCCGCGACCTCGACAGCGCTGCCGTCGAGAACGACGCCGACCGGATCGCCGCGGCCGTCATGCGTGATCGCCTCGATGCCAAGCTGGAGGGGTATCAAGCTGGCGCGCCGTGGCGGCAGCTGTCCAACTTCGACTCGCCACTCTCGTTCATCCGGATGGCGTTCGACCTCGGTCCTCGCGAGACTACGGACGACTGGGAACGGGTCGCCACCCGAATGAGTCGGGTTCCCGCCTCACTTGACGGCTTCACGACGTCGCTCCGGTACGGCCTGGCGACCGGACGGATCGCTCCTCGCCGCCAGGCGCTGGTCTGCGCCGAACAAGCTGCGACCCTCGCCGGTCTGGGCGACGGTCAGACGCCGTACTTCGCGCGCATCGCAGCCCAGACGGCGCACGACGATGCGCTCGGCGAGCGGCTCCGCCAAGGCGCCCAGGCCGCGACCGATGCCTACGCCGCCATGGCTCGGTTCCTGCGCGACGAATACGCGCCACGGGCCCCCGAAACGGACGCGGTCGGCCGCGAGCTGTACGCCATCGGCATTCGC